>Ga0265342_10001293_pt1 | contig 23495 bp, 20 predicted proteins | sample 4CB327metaG_FD_203125 | JGI IMG/M metagenome (GOLD analysis project Ga0265342, IMG submission 203125) | Rhizosphere microbial communities from Carex aquatilis grown in University of Washington, Seatle, WA, United States - 4-CB3-27 metaG | ecosystem: Host-associated > Plants > Roots >... | reverse complement strand
AAGCGGCCTTCGCCACTTCACGGACCTGGCCGAGCAGGTCGTGCACTGGACCGACCCTGAGCTCACCTTCAATGCCTCCTGCTACAGCTGCCACGTCAGCCAGCTCAGCAGCAACTACGACCTCAAGACCGATTCTTACCGGACCACCTGGGCGGAGCCCGGCATCAACTGCGAAACCTGCCACGGGCCAGGCGAGGAGCACATCCGCGTCGCCCGGGAGGTCGGTCCCGGTAAGGTCCTCGCAGATCCCAAGCTGATCGTGACCAGGCAGTTCACGCACGAGCAGAAGAACGACATGTGCGCGCCCTGCCACGCCAAGATGTCGCCGATGACAGGCAGCTTCCACCCTGGAGATCGCTACTTCGATGCGTTCGACCTGATAGGCCTGGAGAACCGGGATTTCTACCCCGATGGCCGGGACCTCGGTGAGAACTACACCTTCACCTCGTGGCGACTGAGCCCCTGCGCGAAGTCGGGACAGCTCGACTGCCTGCATTGTCACACGTCCAGCGGCCGCTACCGATTCAAGGACCGGACCTTGGCCAATCAGGCGTGCCTGCCCTGCCACGAGACCAGGGTACGCAACGTGCTAGCACACAGCCATCATCCGGAAGGCAAGACAGTCTGCATCGATTGCCACATGCCGAAGACGGAATTCGCGCGCATGGTGCGCAGCGACCATTCGATGCGGCCGCCAACTCCCGCCGCAACCATCGCCTTCAAGTCCCAGAACGCCTGCAACCTGTGCCACCAGGACAAGGACGCTGCCTGGAGCGACCGGGCGGTCAGAGCGTGGCACGCAAAGGACTACCAGGCGCCCGTGCTGCGGCAGGGGGCGCTGATCGTGGCCGCGCGGAAAGGGGACTGGTCCAAGCTTCCGGCCATGCTGGCCGCTGTGGGCGGGTCACAGCGTGACGAGGTGATGGCCGTCGCCATGCTCCGCCTGCTGCGTTCGTGCCCGTCGGACGAAAAGTGGCCGGCCATTCTAGCGGCAATGGAAGACCGCTCGCCCTGGGTGCGCGCTGCAGCGGCCGAGAGCGCGGGGGACCGTCTTTCGCCTGATGCGGCGGCAGCTCTGCTGAAGACGACGCGCGATCCGGTGCGCTTGCCGCGCGTGCGATCGGCGGCCGCGCTGGCACGCCTGCCCGCGAGCGCGGTGCCGGACGGCCTTCGCGCGGATCTGCAGGCCGCAACCCGCGAGCTGGAAACGTCCGTGACCTCACGTCCCGACGACTTCGCCTCCCAGTACGACCTAGGCAGGCTGTACGCGAGCCGGGGCGACATGCCCCACGCCATCGCGGCCTACGAAACCGCCATCCGGCTGCGTCCGGACATGACGGCCCCGCTGGTCAACGTGTCGCTGGCCTACAATGCGGTCGGCAGGAACAGCGACGCGGAAACCGCTCTGCGCAGAGCGCTCGCCCTTGAGCCCGGCAGCGCTGCCGCGCACCTCAACCTGGGCATGCTCCTGGGCGAGCTCGGCCGCTTCCCTGAGGCGGAGGCTACCCTGCGGGCGGCCTGCAAAGAGGATCCCACGTCCGCAGCGGCTGCCTACAATCTGGCAGTGGTGGTTGCCCGCCAACGACCGGACGAGGCCGACGAGACCGTGACCTGGAGCCGCCGCGCCAGCGCTCTCGATCCCGCTTCCCCGAAGTATGCTTACACCTTTGCCTTCTACCTTGCCCGGCGTGGAGACAAGCAAGCCGCCATTACCGTGCTCCGCCGAGCGCTCGACGGAAAAGCGGCGGGCGCCGAGAGCTACGCCCTGCTCGCCAGTCTCCTGGCTCAGACGGGACACACGGCCGAGGCCGAGGCCGTATTCCGGCGTGCCGCTGCCGATGCGCGGCTGAGCACCGCCGACCGCGCACGCTTTGCCGGCGCCGAGGCGCCGAGATGATCTTGCCGAAACCACCGATCTCTCGGGGTTGGAGCCCGCCAAGTTCTTGCAGCTCACGGGATCGCTCGAGCAGCACCGAGACGTGGCCGAACAAATCCCGTGGCAATGAACGGCTACGACCGCGTCCCGCTCATGAGGCGTTGCTCGAGCGCGCGCATGACCTTGGCTTGACGGGGACGGTGATGGTCGTGGCCAAAGAGGTGGCAAAGTCCGTGGATGGACAGCCGGGCAAGCTCGCCGGGGAGTCGGCCCTTGCCACTGCGTCGAAGCGCGGTCTCGACCGAGATGACAATATCGCCTAGGAATACGCCGTCGCCGGTAGGGTCGGATTCGCCGTGCAGTTCCTGCTGATGGAAACTGAGCACATCGGTGGCGCGGTCGAGCTTGCGATAGTTGCGGTTGAGCCCGCGGATTTCTTCGTCACAGGTGAGCAGCAGGGCGACCTCGCATGTTGAACGGTCGAGCAAGCGCAAGGCGCCACGCAGGCGCGCCCCAAGCTGCTGTCCTACGCGACGCGCAAGCAACACGCGTGCCTCGGGACGAACCAGAACAGCGACCTTGCTCACAGCACCCGCTTGTAGATTTCCGCCTCGACGAAGAGACGGAACAGGTCGCCGTCGCACTTGCCGGACTTGACCTCGCCTTCAAGGATGCCGAGAGCACGCCCCACGGGCACCGCCGACTTGTAGGGACGATCCGAGGCGGTGAGGGCATCGAAGATGTCGGCGATGGTCAGCATGCGCGCTTCCACCGGTATCTCATCGCCGCGCAAGCTCTTGGGATAACCGCTGCCGTCGAGAAGCTCGTGGTGCGCGCCCGCAATGTGCGGCACGTTGTACAAGGTGCGGCCCCACGGAATGGTGCGCAGGAAAGCCAGGGTGTGATCCACGTGGCGCTGGATCTGCTGCCGTTCGTCCGCAGTGAGACTGCCGCGCGGGATTTGCAGAGCCAAAAGCTCGTCCGGCGCCAGGTAGGGCTGCGCGTTCCCCAGCTCATCTGGGTACGTCAGATTGGCGATCTCCAGCAGACGGGCGAGGGCCGGCCGATCCATCAGGGTGGGTTCGTTGGCAGCCAACACCAATCGCCAGCACTCGTCGAGGATCGCCGTGCGCCCACCGAGGTCGGCATCAACGGCGGACAAGGCCACCTGGACGTCCGCTCGACCAGATTCAAACACCGACAGCTTCCGTCGCAAGGCATCGGCCTCCATCGACTTGCGCACATAGCGGAAACGCATGGAAACCGCGGCCAGTTGCCAGTCGTAGAGTTTCTTGGCCTTGACCAGGACGTGCTCGCGAACGCCAACCTTGCCAAAGTCGTGCAGCATGCCTGCGACCTCGAGCTGACGAAGGTCGTCGCGCGAGAAGTGCAAACCCGCCAAGGGGCCGGCGGAGGTGGCATCGACCTTCTCGGCCAAGCCCACGGAAAGTGTCGCCACACGGCGCGAATGACCCGACGTCGTGGGATCGCGAGACTCGATGGCTGTCACCGAGGCATCGACGAAACTTTCGAACAGCCGGCGAATCTCGTCGTACAGGATGGCGTTTTCCAGCGACACCCCGGCTTGCGAGGCCAGCGCCAGCGCCATCTCCTCGGCCAGCTTGTCGAAAGGCACGACCTCGTCGGCGAAGTCGGATGGCTTGCACAGTTTCTTCGCCGGCTCGCGCTTCTTGTTGATGAGCTGAACGACCCCGATGACGTCGCCCATCGCCGAGGTCATCGGCACCGTGAGCATGGAGCGCGCCTTGTAGCCTGTCTTCTGGTCGAAGGTGCGGTTATGGGTCAAGCCGGTTAGGTCGGTGGGGAGGATCGAGCCAAGGTCGGGAATATTGATGGGCCGACCGCCGAGCACGGTCTTTCCCACGATGGACGTGTCGTCGACTTTGAGCCTGAGCTCCTGAAAATCGACGGCCATGGAGTCGTTCTGCGACAGCATGAAGTGCAGCGTCGTGTTCCCGCTCTTGCCACTGCCCAGCGCGGCCGATCGCCGACGCAAGCTCTCGCGTGGCACAGGCACCCGTGGATACGACTGGCCAATCCCATCGGCCTCGACGTTCGATTCGACGTTCGAGTCCAGCTCGGCGGATTCAAGGACATAGACGCTTCCCGCATCCGCGCCAGTGATCTGGCGGCTCTTGAATAGGATCAGATCCAGCAACTTGCGGATATCCCGCTCTGACGAAAGAGCGCGCGAAATGGCGAGTAGCTCGTCGCGCTCGTAGCGGGCACGTGCGGCGCCTTGCACCGTGTCGGCCGGCTTTTCCGCTAAAGCCATGGTCGCTCTCGTCTACTTGGCAGGGCGTGCCCAGCCGCCCTGGTCAGCGTCGTCTTCGGCGCTCTTCCGTTCGTAGGCGCGGATGATCTTGGCCACCAGTGGATGACGAACAACGTCGACCTCGGTGAAGTAACAAATGGCGATCCCCTCGACGTCCTTCAGTAGACCTTCGGCCTCGGTGAGCCCGGAGCGCCGGCGGTCGGGCAGATCGATCTGCGTGACGTCGCCGGTAACCACGGCCTTGGATTCGAAACCCAAGCGGGTGAGAAACATCTTCATCTGCTCGCTGGTCGTGTTCTGGGCCTCGTCGAGGATCACGAAGGAGTCGTTGAGGGTACGCCCACGCATGAAAGCGAGGGGCGCGATCTCGAGGATGCCACGCTCCATGAGCTGCTGGGCACGATCGAAATCGACCATGTCATGCAGGGCATCGTAGAGCGGCCGCAGATAGGGTGAAACCTTGTCTTCCATGGTGCCGGGCAAGAAACCCAGGCGCTCGCCGGCCTCGATGGCTGGCCGGGTGAGCACGATGCGCTTCACGCGCTTTTCGAGCAGCTCGCGCAAAGCGAGCGCCATGGCCAGGTAGGTCTTGCCGGTACCGGCGGGACCGATGGCGAACACGATGTCGCGCTCGCGGATCGCGTCTACGTAGCGCTTCTGTGCCAGGCCCTTGGGCGCAATGGGACGAGCATGACTGCCGACCAGGATGGTGTCCGAGAAGACCTCCTGTAGGTTGGCGCTGGCGTCACCACGCAAAACCTCGGCCGCGCGGCCAACGTCCTCAGGGCCAATGGGCCGGCCCGTGCGAGCCATGCGATAGAGTTGTTCGACCAGGCGCCGGGCCTGGGCGATGGCATCGGGGCTGCCCATGAGGGTCAGCTCGTTGCCGCGCGAGTGCAGTTTGGCGTTGGTCTCGACCTCGATGCGCTTGAGGTTGGAATTGCGCTCGCCGAAAAGCATCATCGCGACGCGATTGTCATCGAGCACGACGCGATCTGACTCGACGTCGCCGCCGGAATGCGAATGATCAGGAGAACGAGGACTCAAGGCTGTGGGACCTTCTGTAGCACGTCCACCGGGCAAGAACCAGGCAGCAGTGTTGCGGGCGCGGCGCTAGACTGCGCGACCGTGAGCGACGAAACGCCAGTGCCAACCTTGAATCTCGACCCCATGCCGGGCAAACAAACCGGCGCGCGCCTCACCCGACTGGTAGGGCTCATGCAGCGCTTGCTTGCCCCCGACGGGTGTCCCTGGGATCGCGAACAGACTTTGCCTACCCTTCTGCCCTACCTCGTGGAGGAAACCTACGAAGTCGTGGATGCACTGGTGACCAACAACGTGGCCGACCACTGCGAAGAGCTCGGCGACTTGCTCTTGCAGGTGATCTTTCAGGCCGAGCTACGCCACGCCCAGGGGGCCTTCGGTATCGACGAGGTCATCGACGGAATCGTGCGCAAGCTCATCCGGCGGCACCCGCACGTGTTCGGCGACGTGCAGGCGAACAACGCCGAAGAGGCTCTCGCAAGCTGGGCCAAGCTCAAGGCCAAGGAGAAGGCCGAGAAGGGCAAGAAGGGCGCCCTCGACGGCATTCCGCGCAGCGCGCCCGCCCTGGTGCGTGCCATGCGCGCGGGCGAGAAAGCCGGTGCGGTCGGATTCGACTGGCCCGACGTCGCTGGCGTACGTGACAAGGTGAACGAAGAGCTCGCCGAATTCGACGAGGCCTGCGCAAACAAGGACCGCAAAGCCATGTCCGACGAGCTGGGCGACCTGCTGTTCGCCGTCACCAACCTTGCGCGCAAGCTCGATCTCGATGCCGAGCATGCCCTGCGCGAGGCCACCGACCGCTTCGGCCGCCGCTTCCGCCACATGGAGGAACGCCTGGAGGCCGACGGCCGCACCGTCAAGTCAGCAACGCCCGAGGAACAGAACACCCTGTGGGAAGAGGCAAAAAAGGCCGGCGTATAGTCCGGCCTACTAGGTTTTGAAATCGTCGATGAGCGCGCAAATTTAGCCGGACTTTTCACCACAGAGGGCGCAGAGGGCGCAGAGGCCGGAGGAAGAAGGGCTTCCGGATCTGGGATCCGAACCACTACTTCCCCTCCGCCACTACTTCCCCACCGCTTCCCACCGCCTCTGTGCTCTCTGCGCTCTCTGTGGTAAAAACTGCTTCGCCGCTCGCCGGGTTTGCGGTCGCCTTTTCCGCGTCCCTACTCCACGAAGTCCAGATCCTTGCCGTAGGTCTCGTCGAGCTGGCGCAGCGCCACCGCGCCGATGAGGAGCGAAAAGGTGGCGAGGAGCACGGCCGCGTTGCGCATGCCGACCTGGGGGCCAAGCTGGCGGAAGGCGATGGTCAGCGGCACCGTCGCGCCACGGACGAAATTGGGCGCGGTGATGGCCACGGTGGCGCGCAGGTTGGTGCCGAACTGCTCGGCGCACAGGGTGATGAACACGGCCCAGTAGCCCGAGGACCAGCCAAGGGCAAGGCACAGGATATAGTAGGCGCCCAAGGAACTGCCGCCGAAAAGGAAAAACGCCGCGCTCACCAGCGCCGTGATGGCGAGAAATACAGCCATCACGCCTTTGCGGTTGGCGAAGCGCTGGCTGAGATAACCCGTGGTGAGATCGCCGACCGTCAGGCCGAGGTAGTAGCAAAGCACCGCCCGTCCCGCCTGCGGGGGGGTGGACAGGCCCATCTCTCGCCCCAGCTCCGGTGAGAAGGTGACGAGCACCCCGATGATGAACCAGATGGGCAGTGCAACCAGTACCAGGCTCACGTACCTCTTGAAGGTCGCCCAGCGGGCGAAGAGGGCGAAGAAGTTGCCCCGGCTCACCGAGCTCTCGCGAACCTTGGCAAACAGTCCCGATTCGCTGACACCCATGCGCAGGAACAGGAGGCCTATCCCGAGCCCGCCGCCGATAAGATAGGCGGTCTGCCACGTGAACCTGCCCGCCACCAGCGACGCCGTGACCACGCCCGTCACACCCACCGCGGCCACGAGCATGGTGCCGTAGCCGCGCGCGTGTTTGGGCAGAAGCTCCGCGACCAGGGTTACCCCCGCGCCAAGCTCGCCGGCCAGCCCCACGCCCGCGAGCAGTCTGCACAGCGTATACCCCGGGAGCGTATGAATCAGCCCGTTGGCAAGCGTGGCCGCCGAATAGAGAAAGATCGAGCCGAACAGGACCGAGCGCCGCCCCCGTCGATCTCCGAGCACGCCCCAGAGCACTCCGCCAACCAGCATGCCCACAAGCTGAGCATTCAAGAGATCCACGCCGGTTCGCAGCAGCGCCTCTTTGGGCACGCCTATGCCCTGCAGGCTCTGCACGCGCACGATGTTGTAAAGGATGAGGTCGTAGGCATCGACGAAGTAGCCCAGCGCAGCCGCGAGCACGGCCAGCCCCATGCGTCTTCTCTCGCCGTTCATCGTCAGGTCGAACGTTAGCAGGTTCTCCCCGTCTTCCCTGCCCTCAAACAGCGACGGAGAGGCGCTAGGACCGGCTTAGGACCAGCTAGGCGGGTCCGGAGATTTCCTAGCTTGGAATGTAAGGAATCGGCGAGTCATGGCACTAGTCTTTCAGAGACAGACAGTGACCCCTTTGCACAGTGGCATAGATCACATCGACGGAAACGGGTGACCCGCGTGATGGGGCTCAGGACTCTTTGCCTGTGGAGGTTCGCATGAGGCGCGCGCATCAAGATTGTCCTTCCATCCAAGTCTCCGAGCAACTGATGGCGAAGGTCCTGCCCATGAAGGTTGAGCACGCTGCGCACTTCGACTCGCTGGAGGCCGACTTCTTCAAAGAAGGGGATGACATTTCCAATTGGCAGACGGCTGCGGACGAGTCCAATGAACCGACGCGGGTATGCAAGTCGCACCGTTGGTTTTCACGACGATGGCCCCTGGCCAGCGTGGCAATCGGAGTCGTCTGCGTCGTGGGCCTGGTGTCTCTTGGACTCGGGGGCCGCAAAGCGGTGACCCAGCTTGGGGAATCCAGCACGAGGGTGGCCCTCGTAACCGCGCCGCCCACCGAGATCCCGGCAGTGGCGAAAACCGAAGCCGTCGCTGAAATTCCCGCTGAAATTCCCGCACCTGCCCCGGTCGCCGAGCTCAAGATGCCTTCTCCATCGCTGGCGGCGACCGGGGCGGTGGCGGCTAACAGGCCACAGGACGATGCTTTCGAGACTTGCCGAAAAGCCTTCGATCAGCACCGAGCCAAGGACGTACTTTCAACCTGTCCACAAGCCATCGATGCCACCCCGCAATCCGCTGAGCTGGCCGTGATGCTGGCGAGAACCGAATTCGAACGCGGTCGAGCACGCCAAGCCCTCGATTGGGCCAAGAAAGCAGTGGCTCTCGACGCCGAGCGCGCCGAGGCGTACGTCTACCTGGGCGGTGCCGAACAAGCTGCCGGGCGCGCGGCCGCTGCCAAGGCTGCCTACAGGCGCTACTTGCAACTGGCGCCCCAGGGCCGCCACGCCGCCGACTTGCGCGCGGTGCTCGCCAATCTCTAGTCAAGAGAGCGCTCAGGACGCTCCGATGTTGCCAGACATGCTTCTTGCCCCCGTAGTGTCCGGAACTTGGCACGTGCGGTCCCTCACAGATCTCTGCGCATCTCCGCCAGCCCTGCTGATCTTGCCGGCAGATGGCTGCATACTTGCGCTATGAGGACCTTACGATCAGCGGCTATCGCGTGCATTTGGATTCTGGCGAGCTGCTCTTCCTCGTCCACGGCCCCCGTCCACGTCAACGGCAACGAGCCCATCGATCCCGGGACCAGCGTCATGCTGACCCAATCCGCGCAAGACCAAGCCGCGACAGCCAGCTTCGTCGCGCAGCAGTCGGCCACGGCCGCCCTCACTGCCACCCAGCTCGAGAGCGGCTACGGACGTGCACGGAACGATGCGCTGCCCTTCGACCCCACGACCGCCGACAGTCTCTCGCTCATCCAAGCCCAATCGGCGTTCGCGCTCGATGACGCCGGGCTCGCCGCCCTGAAACAATCGGGCGTCGCGATCCGCACCAGATCCCAATTCCCCACGTTCACCGACGGCTACGCGGCGATCTATGCCGCTCACCTGCCCCTGTTCGTGAGCGCCGACAGCATGATGGATGCCATCCACCGTTCCTACGACAGCATGCTCGAAGGCATCGAGACCGAGGTGCTCGTGCCCACGCTCGCGGCCATGCTCACCGGGCTGCAAGCCCATCTCGCCCAAAGCGCGGCCGCGGCCCGAACCAAGGCCGATCTCGACGTCTACCTCGCCGTGGCCGCTGCGCTGCTCACTAGCAGCACTCCGGCGCTGGTCGCGGGCGGCGACACTGGGGCAGCCAAGGCCCTCGTCAATCTGACCACCACAGCATCCGGGGTCGGCGATGTCGTCCTGTTCGGCTCGCAACGCACGATCGATGCCGCGAGCTTCACGCCCCGAGGGCACTACACGGACAGCGCCACCCTTGCGCAGTACTTCCGCGCCATGATCTGGCTCGGTACGATCGACTTTCGCCTGATCGAGACCCAGAGTAATGGCTCGCAGCTCTTTCATCGCCCCCAGTTCGACGCCATGGTTGCGCTGTTCGACCTTTTCGACAGCAGCCTTCTCGACAATTGGAACACTCTGCACGCGACGATCTCCACCTTCGCCGGCCAGGACGACTCGATGACCCTCGCCGAGGTACCCGCGCTCGAGCAGGCCTTGGGCGTGCCAGGTTCCGCCGGGCTCGCCGCGCTGGACGACGCGACCATCGCGCAGGCCGTTGCGACCGGTCGATTCGGCACGCAACGCATCGACAGCTACATCCTGATGGCCGACCCACACACTGGAACCCTGCCGCTCAACAGCTCGTTTCTGGTCTTCGGGCAGCGATTCACGGTGGACTCGTTCGTGCTTTCGAACGTGGTCTACGATCGGGTGAATGACCCGGGTTATCCGCCGCGCATGATGCCCAAACCTCTGGACGCGGCCTTTGCGGCGATGGGCAATGGCGACGCCCTCCCCCTGCTGGCCAGCGACCTCGCCACCTACGGCTATGCCCCCGAATTGGCGACCATGCGCCAGGTCATCGACGGCGAGCCGGCCGACTATTGGAATTCGAGCCTCTACACCCTGTGGCTGGGTGCCCTGCGTGCGCTCTCGCCTTCCGCCAGCGCGGTTGCGAATCCGGCGGCCGCGGGGTTGCCGAGCGTGGCTGGCACCACAGCCTGGGGTTTGCGCACGTTGAATACCCAGCTTGGCTCATGGGCCGAGCTACGCCACGACAACGTCCTGTACGTCAAGCCCGCCGTCTCGACTGGGGTCTTGTGCCAGTTTCCTGCCGCCTTCGTGGAGCCATCCGTTGCTTTCTGGGACGGCCTTCTGCAATACGCGACGACCGGCAGCCAGCGGTTGCTCGCGCTGCCAGCGAGTGTGGCCACCACCCAATCGGTGCAGCTCGGGCTCACGCACTTCAGCTATTTGCAGGCTGACGTCACCATGTTGCGAGCCATGGCCGTGCAACAGACGACCGGTGCAGACCTCACCTCGGATCAGCTCGCATTCATCAACAAGGCCGTTACCCTGATGCAAATCTGCGGCGGCGGGGTCTCGGCCAATGGCTGGTACCCGCAACTGATCTCCGGAGTCTCCCCGGTCGCCCACAAGCCGACCATCGCCGACGTCTTCATGGATCCCAACAGCGGCACGGTGCTCGAGGTGGGCACCGGCGACGTCAACCCGATGGTGGTCGTGGTCGAGACCTGCATGGGGCCGCGCGCATTCGCTGGCTTGAGCCTTTCCTACTACGAGACCACCGCGAGCGACTTCAAGCCCTTGACCGACAACGATTGGGTGGGCATGCTCGCGACGGCGGCGCGGCCAGACTGGCTGGCGCCGCTGCTGGTGGAGTAGCTCCTCTTACGGGAGTCGAGCGGAGCCGAAGGCGGAGCTTGCGCCTTCTACTTTTCGCTATCCAAATGGGACATCTGGTCGGCGCTGTAGCGCGTACCTGCAATGGCCCCGTCGGGCACCAGGGCCTCGAGTGCCGCGACATCCCCCGCTGACAGCGGCTTGTCCAAGGCGCCCAGGGCATCTGCGAGCTGTGCACGCGTCTTGGCGCCTACGAGCGGTACGAATCCGGGTTGACGGGCTAGAGCCCAGGCGATGGCAAGCTGTCCAACACTCATGCCACGATCGGCGGCGAAGCGCTGCAAGGCCGCGATGACAACGTCATTCTGTCCGCGATTGCCGGCCGCGAAGCGCGGCAGGTAGGCGCGAAAGTCACCCTTACCCTGCGGCTTGCTGCCCGCGAGCAGACCGCGCGAGAAGATCCCATAAAGCGTTGCACTGACGCCGAGGCGCCCGATAGTGGGAAAGATGTTCCGTTCCGGACTCCGACTCGCCAAGGAGTATTCGATCTGAAGATCGACGATGGGGTGCACGCGCTGGGCGCGAGCCACCGTTTCGGCGCCCACTTCGGACAGACCGATGTGTCGCACGTAGCCCGCCTTCACGAGATCCGCGATGGCACCGATGGTCTCTTCGATAGGCACCGCTGGATCGAGGCGCGCGGGACGATAGACATCAATGGTGTCGACTCCGAGACGTTTCAGGCTGTAGGCAACGAACGTCTTCACGGCGGCGGGCCGCGTGTCGATGCCGAGCCAATTGCCGTCGGGGCCGCGCAGTGCTCCGAACTTGACCGAGACCAGCACGCGGTCGCGCCGGCCCGCGATGGCCCGCCCGACCAGCAACTCGTTGTGGCCCATGCCGTAGAAGTCGCCGGTATCGATCAATGTTACGCCCGCGTCAACCGCCGCCTGGATGGTGGCGACGCTTTCGCCATCGTCGGTCGCGCCGTACACGCCCGACATGCCCATGCAGCCGAGGCCCAAGGGAAAGATCTCTGGTCCGGTATGTCCGAGCTTGGTGGTGTTCATACGGCCCAACTATAGCGGACGAGATGGCCAATGGCCTTTCGCGCTGGCCCCTAGGCCCGGCACGCGCACTGGCCTAGGGGCGTTGCACGGCGCGTGCGACCAGCAGGACCGCCGCGCCCCACAGGCCGGCGAACACGTCGTCCATGACTACGCCCCAGCCTTCACGCCAACTTTCCGCCTGGCGTGCAGGCCAGGGTTTCCACTGATCGAAGACACGAAACAGCACCACGCCCGCTAGGACGCCTTTCCAGTTGTGGGGTGCGGCCACAAGCGTGATGAGCACGCCCGCGACCTCGTCGATACACACGATCTGCGGGTCCTTGAGCCCGGTCTTGCGGACCACCTCGGTTGCGGCCCACACCCCGACCAAGGTGGCGACCACCGCGCCCGCGGCAACTGCAAGCGATCCGCCCCGCGCCAGTAGAAAGTACAATGGAATCGCACCGAGGGTGCCCGCCGTGCCTGGCATTTTGGGAAAGCGCCCACACCCGAACCAGATGGCCAGGACGTAGGCAACCCGGTAGCGCAAGCTGCTTTTCACATCTCCTCGCCCAGCATGCGACGTACTTCAGCGGAATAGCCGTTTCCTTCATGCACCAGAAGGGGGGCAGCGAGTTCCGACTTCACGGCCACGCGAGCAGCCTCGACGAGGATGCGATTGGGCACTTCGCCAGTGCGTGGCACCACCTCGCGCCAGCGTGAGACGAACAATCCCCGTGCCTCGAGGCCGCCACGCAGTTCCTCCCAGCGATCGAAGGGAAAGATCGTGGCCAGCCGTCCACCGGGGCGCAGGGCCGTCACTGCCACGTCCAGCCACTCGGAAAGTGCCAGGGTCACTTCGTGATTGGCCAGCGCTTTTTCCGACAGCGGAGGAAGCACGCCCGCACCCACCTGCCGAAACGGGGGATTGGTCGCCACCCAATCGAACGCCCGCGCAGGCACGACGCCCTTGGCACGCACATCGCCCATCACGATCTGGAATCGATCGCTGAACCGATTCTCCTTGGCCCCCTGCTCGGCAAGAGCGGCCAGGCGTGGCTGGATCTCCACCCCTACCCCGTGCGCCGCCCTATCCCGAGCCAAGAGCAAGAACGAGAGCGCGCCGCTGGCGCAGCCAATGTCTAGAAAATCACCGAAGGGGGGAGCGATGAACCCGGCAAGTAGCACCGGATCGAGGCTGCTGCGAAAGCCGTGCCGGGGCTGCAGCAACTTCACGCGCCCGCGCAGAAGCGTGTCGCGCGTGATCTCATCTTCCTCTGGCACGCAAGCTCCGGCGATCACGAGGCCGGCGCTTGGTCGGCCCGGATCTTCTGCATCACGAGGCCCGTGGCCAGCTTGGGCTGAAAGTAGGTCGACTTCTGCGGCAACACGAAGCCAGCTTCGCACGCGTCTAGCACCTGATGGGTCTTGGTTGCGTTCATGATGAAAGCCGCTTGCACGGCGCCGCTCGAGACACGCCCCAGGGTCTCGCGCAGATCGTGGCTGTACGTCAGGTTTTGCTGCTTGGCCATGGCCTCGGCGCCAATGCCCAGGATCGGGTCCAGGATCAGCCCGTGCAGCACGCTCACGTCCAAACAGCCCAGGGTTTTGGGTCCCAGGCGTGAGAGATCAGCGTCCTCGCGTAGGCGCAGCCAGGTCGTACGCTCAAGCTTCGGCCGACGTACGGCAAAAGTCACGGCGACCTCCCCCTCCCGGCGCAGGCGTTTGCCGATGCTGGCAGCGTCGCACTCGTCGCCGTCCTCGACCACGAACCACGGCTTGCACCGTTCGGCCAAGGCAGCGAGCGACGTTTCCGACAAGCCGTGGACCATTCGGTGCGTGGGCAATACCAGCAATCCGGGATCTTCCGCGCGCGCGAAAAACATGGGTCCGAAATCCGCCTGCGAGGTTCCCGGTGCGGCACCCGCGGGCCGAAGCGCATCGCGAATGGCCACCATGGTCTCGTAGCGGTGGTGACCGTCGGCGATCATGACCTGCTTGGGGGCGAGCGCATGCACCACCGCCGCTAGGGTGGCCGTATCGGTGACCACCCACAGCCGGTGACGGCAACCATCCGGGGTCGTGGCATCCACGTCGGGCGCGCCCGTGGTGGCACGCTCGAGTGCCGCCTCGGCAACTCCCTGGGGATCGCGATACAGGGCGAAGATCTGCGAGAAATGCGCCTCGGTGGTCTTGATGAGCTTGAAGCGGTCGACCTTGGGCCCAGACAAGGTGTGCTCGTGCGGTAGCACGATGCGCGCCGAAAAGGGTGAAAGCTCGATGAGCGCGATGAATCCCTTGCGCGTGTACGTGCGCGGGCCGCTGCCGGTGTCGAAGGAAAAAGTCTGTTCGTAGCGATAGAGGGCGGGCGTGGGATCTTCGCGCATACTGCCGTCGGCCATCCATTCCTGCAGCAGGTCGCGCGCGTGCTCGTACTTCGCGTCGCCCTCACCGCGCGGAAGATCGAGATGCACGATGTTGTGGCCATGCTGCGCTTCCAGCTCGACCCGCTGCTCCGCCGAGATGACATCGTAGGGCGGCGCGATCACCTTCGCGGTCTCAGGAAGACTCGTGGGATCGAAACGAAGGGCGCGAAAAGGGGCGATGCGCGGCATGGTTTTGACACTCTAATTTCCAAGCCCAGGAAAGCCAAGCGCCATAGGTGGCTACAAGGACTTTCAGTCAGCTGTCCAACTCGGGATACAAGTGCCGCAAGCCCTCGGCGGTGGGGGTGCAAATGCCGCGCTCGGTGATGATGCCGGTGACCAGGCGAGCGGGGGTCACGTCGAAGCCCGGGTTCGCGGCGGCGCTGCCTTCGGGCAGGACATTCACCAACGTCAGCTCTCCCTGGACCGTGCGCCCACGCACCCAGCGAACCTCGTCTGCGCTGCGCTCTTCGATGGCGATTTGGGCCACGCCGTCGGTCATTTCCCAGTCGATGGTCGGGCCGGTCAGGGCCGCATAAAACGGCACACCGCAATCGTGCGCCGCCAGCGCCTTCAGATAGGTTCCGATCTTGTTACACACGTCGCCATTGGCGGTAGTGCGGTCGGAGCCGACGATGCAGACGTCGACGCGACCGTGCTGCATGAGGTGCCCGCCGGCGTTATCCGAGATCACGGTGTGAGGAACGCCGTGCTGGCCAAGCTCCCATGCCGTGAGCGAGGCCCCCTGGTTGCGCGGCCGCGTCTCGTCGACCCACACGTGCAAGGGAATACCCGCGTCGTGTGCTTTGTAGATGGGCGCCAGCGCGGTCCCATAGTCGACCGTAGCCAGCCAGCCGGCGTTGCAGTGGGTGAGCACGTTGATGCGCCGGCCGGGCTGTTTTTGCGCCAGCTCGGCCAGGATGTGCTTGCCGTGTTCGCCGATGGAGGCGCAGCCGGCCACATCCTCGTCGCAGATCTCGGCAGCGGCCTGAAACGCCGCGGCCGCACGCTCGGCAACGGGCAGGGGCGCCACGGCCGAAACGATCTCATTCACGGCCCAGCGCAGGTTCACCGCCGTGGGGCGGGTGGCGATGAGCCTGGTGCGCGCGGACTCTAGAGCCGGCGTCGTGGCGTCCACGCGCAGAGCCAAGGCCATGCCGTACGCGCCAGCGGCGCCGATGAGCGGCGCGCCCCGGACGATCATGTCCGAGATGGCTCGAAGGGCATCGTCCAGGGTGCGCAAGCGCACCAGGGCGAATTCGTGCGGCAGCCGGGTTTGATCGATGACCTCGACGACCTGGCCGTCCTCGACAGGGTAGATGGTTCGGTAATGCTTGCCGCTGACTTTCATCGATTTATCCCAGGTATTTCCCGATGAGGAGCGAAAGACGATCGCGCACGTTGTCCGGGATCCTACGCTTGTCGCTCCAGATGCCGAGCGCGAGCGCCGACTGACAAGCGCAAGGCTTCGCGCTTTGAGCCGCTACCTGGGGAATGGCCTTGGCGATCAAGGAAATCGCATTCTGCGTTGCCGCCTTCACATTGCTGATGATTTCTTCCAGCAAGCGCAGCTTGTCCTCGTCGTCTGGCCGCTTGCGCCAACAGTCGTAGTCCGTGGCCAGGGCCACCGCCGCGTAGCAAATCTCCGCTTCGCGCGCCAACTTGGCCTCCGGCATGAGGGTCATTCCGATGAGATCGCCTCCCCAGGCGCGATGCATCTCGCTCTCGGCACGGGTGGAGAACTGCGGGCCTTCCATGCACACGTAGGTCGCCCGCGAGTGCAGCTTGACTGGCAATCCCTCGCCCACACCCGAAAGCACGTGGCGCAGAGTCGGGCAGAACGGCATCGCCATCTCGACGTGCGCGGCGATGCCATCGAAAAAGGAGTTGGGGCGGCAGAAGGTCTTGTCGATCACCTGATCGGGCAGCACCAGATCGCGCGGAGCGATGGTTTCGCGCAAGCTCCCGCATGCGGCGCTGGCTAGGATTTGGGTCACCCCCAAGGACTTGAAAGCGTAGATGTTGGCGCGAAAGGGCACCGACGAAGGACTGAGCAGATGGCCTTCCCCGTGCCGGCAGAGCAGAGCAACCGGCGCGCCCGCGATTTGCGTGGTGACGATGGGACCCGAGGGCATGCCAAAGGGTGTATCGATGGTGTGACTTTGCCCTGACCCGAGTGCCCCCAGCGATTCGCCAAGGCCCGTGCCGCCAATGATGCCTATCATACGCGTCCTCCCGTGAGACTCATGAACACTGGGAGAGTGCCCGGTCGCGCCCGCCAGCGCAAGGTGGTCGCTTACGTGGGCCCCCTGACAAACCACCTCGCCACGTTTCACGCTTGAAAGACCCGCGCCTTCGGCCCGAAGGCGGAACTTCAGGCCAGCAGGCCGTGGGCAAAGCCCGCCCACGCCTACGCGAGCCGCTAGAACTTGTACGAAATCTTACCGCTCATGTGCAGAGTCACGTCCGCCGACCACGCCTCTTCCGGGAACACCCCCGCGAGCTGCATGGTGATGACCACCTTCTTGGCCGCCCACACCCGGGACACATTGATGGGATAGGTGGTCGGGGCGTCGATCACCGGACTCGCCACTGCGTTCGCCGGCCGCTCGTAATTGACGATCTCGACCGCGGGCGTCGTCGCGCCGTCCGAGCCATCCGACATGGTCACGCGCGCGTAGTGGATGAAGCTGAGATCCTGAACCGCTCCCACGGCCTTCAGCTCGACCTCGTAGGCATAGACCTCGGAGTTGAGGTTCTTCGCCCAGGACATATCATCCGCGGACAGGGTGAAGGACTGCGTGAGCGAGACCTCGCCCAATTGCCTTCCGCCCGGAACACCCTGGAAAGCGACCGCCTTCTGGGTCACCTCGGCCTGGGGAACATCGGCTTCGATCTTCGCACACGAGGCAGCCGCTGCTGCCGCGAAGACCAGTGCCATTCCAAGAGGTTTTGTCGTCGTACGCATGGCTGCCTCACATCAAGAAGACGATGAGCCCTACTTTGAGCGATGACCCGGTCACCTTGACTTTCGGATCTTGATTCACCGTAACCACTGTGCTGGATCCAGAATTGCCGAGAGCATCGTTCAGGTTGTGCAGCTGGGCCCACACCATGGAAACGCCGCCGTGAACGAAGAAGATGGCGCGCTTGCCGCCGAAATCGAGACCGACGTGCGCATTCGCATAGTCGTAGCCAACCTTGTCGAGCAGCGGGCTGTCGCTGAATTGGCCGCTCGCCATGCGACGAACCAGCCCATTGGCATTGCCATCGTTGTAGTGGCCGTACTCGAGCGAAACCGACGGGCCCGCACCAAAGGGCAGTAGGCTGAAACCGCCGCGCCAGCCCTTGCTCACCGAGTTACTGCCCCCACCGCCATAGACCCGGCCCCACTGCCACGGCCTCACCACCAGCGAGCCGATGGCGCCGTCGGGAACGCCCACATCGGCCATCACGCCAACTACCGGCCAATGCTCCGCGCGCTTGGCCTGAAGCGCCGACTCGATCGTGTTCTGATCCTGAGCGCACACCGAAGCAGGCACCGAGACGGCAGCCATCCCGAGCAGCGCGACCATGATCAGCGAGAACCTCATGACTCTATTGTGTCTCCACGACTTAGTAATGTCAAATACATTTTATATGTAATAAAAACTTGCTTGCAGGTCTATGCCCTGACTGGATCTACGGATTATGTACTTGAAATTACTTACTAAAATAGAGACTAGCCAATGGGTGCAAAGGACCCCTGATGTGCTCAAGTAACGAAGATGGTTCGAATTCAAGATCCGAAACCCTTCCTCCTCGTCCGTCTCCGCGCCCTCCGTGCCTCTGTGGTGAAGATCCATTGGCCACGCTCGATTGCGGCACGTGGACCAAGGTGCTATTCCATCCGCACTTCGCGATTACCAGGAGACACGCCGATGAAGAAGTTGCTCGCCCTCGCTTTCCTTTCCGCCGCCCTGCTTTCCTCTGCCGGGCTCGCCCAAGCCGCTCCCCCGAAGACCTATCAGGTCACCGGTCCCGTGCTCGAAGTGCGTGACGATGTGATCGTTGTCCAAAAGGGCAAGGAGAAGTGGGAGATCGGCCGCGCCGCCGACACCAAGGTCAAAGGCGACCTTAAGGTCGGAGCCAAGGTCACCATTGAATACCGCATGACCGCAGCCACCGTCGAAGCCAAGGACGACGGCAAGGCCAAAGACGACGCCAAGGCTAAGAAGTAGCCGACAGCTGGGCAGCCGTCAGAGCGCGATCGCGCCCGCGCGCAGTACCTCGATTTGTTGGCCACACAGGCGGACCAGCGTGCTTGGCAGTCCGCCGGGCGTCTGGCCACCGTCGAGGATATGGCACCCCGCTGTACCGAAGTAGGCCCGAACTTGCGCCGCAGTTCGGGCCGGAGCCCCGCCTGCCGGATTGGCGCTGGTCGCGGTGACAGGCCGACCGGCCGCCACCACGAGCGCGTGTGCCAACGGATGCGACGACACACGTGCAGCCACGAAGCCGTCGCGAACAATGGCGGGCGGCAAATCCGGTCTCGCCGGCAGGGCAAGAGTCAAGGGCCCAGGCCAGTGCGCGGTCACGAGAGCGTGAACCCGCGGCGGCACTTCAGCGCACAGCTCGGCCAACATGGCCAGGTCAGCAACGAGAAGCGCCGTCGCCTTCTCCCCATCGCGGCCTTTGAGCGCAAACAGCCGATCGAGCGCCGCGCCGTCGAGAGCATCCACCGCCAGCCCATAGTAGGTTTCGGTCGGAAACGCGACGATTTCGCCCCGGCCAATGGCCGCAGCGGCCTCGGCAACTTGGGTCGGTGCGAACGTCGTCACTCCCAACTTATATACTACGGTGAGCTTGCCCTGTGGGTGAACGACGTGCTGGTAGGCGAGCATCGGCCGGGCTCGCCGCGCGTGACCCTAGCTGCCTCCTACGAACGCGGCACACTTCCCGACGATGCGCCCGAGGCGCAGGTGATCCTCTACGACGACGTCGTGGTCGCCACCTCGCGCATTGGCTGCCGCACGCGCTGAGTGCATCGCGGGCCAGAATCGGCGATAGTGTGTGGTCATGTTGGCAGCCATCGCCACTATCCTGTGGACCGGCGCCGTCGTGGTGCAACCGACAGGCTCGGATTGCCCAAGTGACGAGGCGATCACTGCGGAACTGGATCATATGGGTGTGTTGGCCGCGGTCGCGGAGCTTGGGTCACCCGAAGTCGCGGTCGAGGGAGACCGGATGCGCGTGGTTTTTCACAGCCGCGACGGAGCCATATTGGGTGTTCGAGAGATTGCAGCTTCCCCGACGTGTCACGAGCGTGCCTCCACAGCCGCGGTTTTCATTGCCGCTTGGGTGGGCGATTGGTCCATGCCAACAACCGGTCCTCCGCTGCCAAGCAACACCCGTCACGCGAACGAACCAAGTCGAGGAGACGCCACCCCTGCACGCCCCAAAGCGGAACCCCTGCTGCCTACGCCATTGCTGGCATCGCCGCCAGCGCCCGAGTCTCCCCTCGCGCTGCCGCAGGTATCTATGCCGGCAGCGAAATCAACACCGCCTGCAGGGAAACCCGTCACGCCAGCAGAGCTCGCTCGAAGGCCTATGGAGATCGCTGGATGGGCCTTGGCGACGAACGATGGCGATGCCACCACGATGGGCGCCGGTCTCTTGGCTGGCTATCGGTTCGCGAGACGCGTCGCCGCAGCCGCGCTGGTCGAGACGACAGCAGAGCGCGAAGTCGCTATTGGCCCCGCGGTGGCGGCCTACCGGACCTCTCGCCTTGGTGTAGGTGCCTGCGTCATGGGGACGCGAGGGAGGCTTTACTTGGATGCTGGGGTCTTCCCCGAATTGACCATGCTCACCGCCCGTGGCACCAAGCGGCTCAACGTGGGGTACGTCGTGACCACCTGGGGGATTGCGATGGACCTGCGCGTGCGCCTGGGTCTTTCCGTCGGGCGCATCACGCCGTTTGTGTTCATGGGCGGAAGTGGGGGACTCCCCGCGCAACAGCTGACCCTCGAGGGTGCGCCAGGCGCCAAGACGCTTTCTCGCTGGAGCTTTAGCGCCGGCATCGGCTTGGCTATTCTTGTCGGGGCCAAAGAATAGGTGAAACATTTCTGTGCGATCTGTCACCAGATAGGACATCGTGGCTGGTTCGGAAAAGACTCTCGACGCTGCCAGCCTCTATCGCCTGCACGTCCTGCAGGTCGGGCGTTGGGCGGCGCGTCTGGGCGGGCCCGGTCTCGACCTACAGGATACGGTGCACGAGGTTTTCGCCATTGCCTGCGCGCGCCTGCCCACCTTTCACGGCGAGTCGAGCGTCGCCACGTGGCTGTTTGGAATCACCGACATGGTTGTTCGGCACCGCCGTCGCAAGGAGCGCTGGTGGCGTTGGCTGTCGTGGTCGGCATGGTCGGCAGAGGAAATGGCCGGTCTGGTTCCGTCGCCCGGGCCTGATCCCTTGAAGGCAGCCGAGCAGAACCAAACTATAGAATGCGTCTACCGCGTGCTCGACCAGCTATCGGAGGCCGACCGACGCATCCTGATTCTGTTTGAAATTGAAGAAATGTCTGCCGAAGAGGTGGGCGAGGTGCTGGGCATGAAGCCAGCCAATGCACGACTTCGTTTGCACAGGGCGAAGGGGCGCTTCCTACGCGTCTACAAGCGGAAGTTCCGCTCCGGCGGAGCCATGGTGACGAAGACGGAGACCAAGGTGCGTTCCGAAAGGTACAAAAATGTCAGCTGAGTGGGACGCTTTCGAATCCGATGCAGAATGGGATCTGGAGCAGGAAGGCTTGGCCTTTCTGCACCAGGCTCGCCGGCTAGGGGACTTCCGGCCAGGGGAGGTCGAGCAGATTGCGCGTCGCCTTGACAGGCGGGACCACAACCTGCGCCGCGTGCTACCTTGGCCTGCCTTGGCTGTGTTCGGACTGGTTTTGGTCGCTGGTGCGACCTTTGCCGTGGCCAAGGTTGGTCTAGGTTCACTGCCGATCGTAGGACCCTTCTTGGGACCGCTCTTCGTGCCTGAACCTTCGACGGGAGAGTCGAAATTCCGCAAGCACCCTCCATCGGCCGCGTGGAAACTTGGGGCCGCAGATCTACCCGACCCAGGTCCTGGCCTGCCCGCTGTCCAGCCAATCCCTGCCCCCACAGAGACTGCTCCAGCGCCGGGACTCGTCCGAGTTTCAGAGCCAGAGCCCGTCACAACGGCGAGGCTTGCAGCGCACTCCGTCCGCCCCTTACATCCAATTCCGTGGCATAGGGTGGCGCCGCGGGATTCCGGAAAGTCGCCCGAGAGTGTGCTGACTGGGCGGTTGCCGGGTGTGCCACCTCTGGCCGCCGAGGAGAAGCAGAGCCCCATCGCGGAGGAGAGCCGCTCGTTCGCCTCGGTCATCGAGCCGTGGCATCGCACGCGCGATGCCAGCACGACCCTGACCTTACTCGATGCACACGAGCGGCGTTACCCGAGCGGAACCATGCAGCTGGAATCACGGGTGCTCCGCGCTGAGATCTATCTGGCCCAGGCTCGCGAGCGCGAGGCTCTTTCCGTGCTCGATACGTTGTCGTTGGCAGGGCTTCCGCGTGCGCGCGAGCTGCATACCGTGCGCGGGGAGCTGCGCATACGAGTGGGCCGATGCGCGGACGGTCGGAGGGATCTCGACGAGGTGCTAGCAAAGGACGTGGCGGACGCTTTGGCCAAGCGGGCAGCGCGTGCGATTTCTCAATGTCCATGAAACGTTTTTCGAATTGCCGTCACTAGGTAGCCTGCAAGCGAAAGCGGAGGGCAACGATGAGAAACAGACTGAGCTTCCAGAAATCGAGCTTCATGGCGCTGGCCTTGAGTTGTTCAGCCCTGACGGCCTTCGGCTGCCTCAAGTCCGATCCGATCGGCATGGTCAGCAGCCTCGACAGTGGCAGCAGTGGTGACGACAGCGGCGGCAGCTCGGCTGGGGAAGGCGGCGCAGGGGGGAGCGCGGAGGCACAGTATGTGGTCCCGGCCGATGGCGTTTGCATCGCTCCAGCGAGCGATGGCAACTTCAAGTATGCTCGGGGCTACACCCCGGATCCGACGGCGCAACAGACAGTACAGACGCTGCTTTCCAAGCTGTCCCTCACCGACAAGGCCGCGCAGATGCGTGGGACGTCCTACGGCTCGGCATCTTCGACCCAGGTGACTGACATCCAGCGCAGCATGGACACGAAAACAATTCGCGGTTACCGGTTCCGCGATGCCTCGCGCGGAATGAACCTTGCCGAAGACATGGACGGCGTCGTGCCGAACGCTGCCGTGGTGAATGGAGCCAAGGTCGGCTTCTCGACCGCCTTCCCGGTCAGCATGGCCCGCGGCGCGGCCTTTGACCTCGACCTCGAGTACGCCATCGGCGAGGCGATCGGCGACGAGATGATGGCTGCCAAGCAGACGATCCTATTGGCTCCGTCCATGAACCTGCTTCGCCATCCACTGTGGGGCCGTGCCCAGGAGAGCTACGGCGAGGATCCCTTCCAGATCGGCCGCCTGGCCTCGGCCATGACCTGGGGCGTGCAACAGCACATTGCTGCCACGGCCAAGGATTTCCTGGCTTACGACATTGAGCTGAATCGCTCCCTCAACAACTCGGTTCTTGATGAGCAGACGCTGAGAGAGATCTACGGCCGGCACTTCCGCATGGTGGTTCAGGACGGCGGCGTGGCCTCGGTCATGGCTTCCTACAACCTGGTGAACGGAATCAAGTCCGCGATGAACGCGCACACGCTGACGGATGTTCTGCGCACTGACTTTGGGTTCAAGGGCTTCGTGCTCAGCCAGTGGTGGGGCATGCCGCCTCAATCGACTATCGCCGACGCGGGCACGCTCAAAACTTATGCGCTCCAGGCCATGAAAGCCGGGTTGGACGTGGAAATGCCCTGGGCGCTCAACTATGGCCAGCTGGAAAGCATCGTCAGTACCAGCGCTGGCCTGACCGAGGCCGACGTCAACGTGGCAGCGGCGCGCATCCTGGAACAGAAGGTCCGCTTCGCG
>Ga0265342_10001289_pt1 | contig 23573 bp, 24 predicted proteins | sample 4CB327metaG_FD_203125 | JGI IMG/M metagenome (GOLD analysis project Ga0265342, IMG submission 203125) | Rhizosphere microbial communities from Carex aquatilis grown in University of Washington, Seatle, WA, United States - 4-CB3-27 metaG | ecosystem: Host-associated > Plants > Roots >... | reverse complement strand
GTGGCCAATCACATGTCCAACCTCGACGCTTCCGATGCCGAGCGCGTCCGCCGCTCGATCGAGCGCGAACGCCAGGAATCGCTCGTCGAGACTCGTCTCAACGACACGGTCATTCGGCGGCGCTCGCGCCTTCCTGGAGGCGCGGCAGGTGCCCGTCCCCAGCCCGCCCCAGAGGCAGCCAAGCCGGTCGTGACCCCACCGCCGGCTGCACCAACCGAACCGCCAGCGCACGAGAGGATCGTGTATGCAGTTCCCGAACCGACCCCACCTCCTGTGCTCGTGGAAGCACCTTCGGTGGAAGCCCCCGCGGTGCCCGCGGTCGAAGCTGTCGAAGTCGAAGCAGCGCCTACGCCCGAGCCCACGCCAGCCTCCACGCCAGCCTTCACGTCCCCGGTCGCACTCGCCCCCATCGAGGACGAATCCGCCCCGTTTTTCGCGCAGGAAGCGCCCCGCGAGCCGCGTGAGGAAGTGCAAGTGATCGCGCCGGAGCCGGCGCCGGTCTTGACGCCGCCTCCGGTTCTGGATGCAAGGCCGGCCGCACCGCTGGCACAGGTGACCAAGATTCCCCAGCCAGTCGTCACGGGCTCCGCCGCCACCGGCCAGTTCATCCAGCTCCCTGGCATGCCCGGCCGCGATGGCGTCGTTCCCAAAATCGAGATCAAGGATCGCGACGAAGAGTTGCGCAGGCTTGGTCGAAGCGGGCTGATTTCGCGTGGGCCGGGCGGCCGAGATTGGCGCCAGCCGGGAGCGCCGGGCCAGCGTCCAGGCGGACCACCGCGCAAGCGGGTCGCGGCTGCAGGCAAGAAGACCAAGCAGACCCAGATTACGACCCCAGCGGAGCACAAGCGCGTGATCCGCATGGGCGAGAACATCGCGGTGTCCGACCTCGCCCAGAAGATGGGTGTGAAGGGCAACGAGGTCATCAAGAAGCTGTGGGCGCTCGGCATGATGGGCGTCAACATCAATCAGAGCGTGGATCAGGATACGGCGACGCTCATTGCCAACGAGTTCGGCTACCAGATCGAATCCACGGCCTTCCGCGAGGACGAGTTCATCTCCGAGGGCGAGACCGACAACCCCGAGGATCTGGTCCAGCGCGCGCCCGTCATCACCGTGATGGGCCACGTCGACCACGGCAAGACCTCGCTGCTCGACGCCATTCGCAAGGCCAACGTGGCAGCCGGCGAGGCCGGCGGCATCACCCAGCACATCGGCGCGTACAAGGTCCACACCGATACCGGCGACGTCGTGTTCCTGGATACCCCGGGTCACGAGGCGTTCACTGCCATGCGTGCTCGCGGCGCCCAGATGACCGACATCGTGGTCATCGTGGTCGCCGCCGAAGAAGGTCCTATGCCTCAGACCATTGAGGCCATCAAGCATGCCCAGGCCGCCGAGGTGCCCATTCTCGTCGCCATCAACAAGGTCGACAAGCCCGGGGCCAATCCGGCCTCGGTCCGCACCAAGTTGATGGAATACGGATTGGTGGCCGAGGAGCTCGGTGGTGAAACCATCTACGTCGAGGTGTCGGCCAAGACCAAGGTCGGTATCGACAAGCTGCTCGAAATGCTGGCCCTACAGGCCGAGGTGCTCGAGCTCAAGGCCAATCCCAGCAAGCCTGCGCGGGGCAACGTGGTCGAGGCCCGCCTCGACCGCTCGCGTGGCGCCATCGCCACGGTGCTGGTCAAGGAAGGTACCTTGCGCTTGGGCGACCTGGTGGTCGCGGGCGAGGCCTACGGAAAGCTTCGCGCCATGCTGGGCGACAAGGGCCAAATCATCACCGAGGCGGGACCGTCGACGCCGGTGGAGCTGCTTGGTCTCGAAGGCGTGCCGGACGCAGGCGAACTGTTCAATGTCGTGACGGACGAGAAGTCCGCCAAGGCACTGGTCGAGCACCGCCGCGAGCTGCGCAAGCGCAGGGAAGCCAGCGCAAACACGCGCGTGTCGCTGGAAAACATCCTCGACCGCATCCGAGAAGGCGCGGTCAAAGAAGTTCGCATCGTGCTCAAGGCCGACGTCCAAGGGTCGGTCGAGGCCATCGCCAACGCCCTTCGCAACCTGTCCACGCCCACCGTCGGGGTCAGCGTGATCCAGTCGGGCGTCGGCGGCATCACCGAATCGGACGTAACCCTGGCCAAGGCATCGTCCGCCGTCGTGATCGGGTTCAACGTGCGCCCGGCTGGCAAGTCGCGCGCCCTCGCCGATCAAGAGGGCGTGGACATCAAGCTGTACCAGATCATCTACGACGCAATCGACGATGTGAAAAAGGCGATGGTGGGTATGCTGTCGCCGGTCCTGCGCGAAAAGAGCCTGGGCAAGGCAGAGGTCCGGCAGGTTTTCCACATCGCCAAGGCTGGCACCGTCGCTGGCTGCAACGTCGTGGAAGGAAAGATCACGCGCAAGGCCCAGGTCCGTCTGGTGCGCGATTCAGTCGTCGTCTTCACGGGCAAGCTCTCGTCGCTGCGTCGATTCAAGGAAGACGCCAGCGAGGTCACGCATGGCTATGAGTGTGGCATCACCATCGATGGCTACGGCGACCTGAAGGAAAAGGACATCATCGAGGCCTTCGAGATCGAGACCACGGCGGCCGTCCTCGATGCTGCCATCACGGAAAAGCCTGGACGACGCTAGTTTGCGTCGGTCCGGCGCCCCGCCATCGTCATGACCGTGGGCATCGCGCGCCTGACCTTGTTTCTTCCTGAAGCGCACTCGCTCAAGGAAAAGCGGATGGTGCTTCGCCGGGTCAAGGATCGGGCGCAGCAGAAATTCAATCTGGCCATTGCCGAGGTCGGCGACAACGACCTCTGGCAGCGCGCGGTACTGGGAATGGCGGTCGTTGGCAACGGCCGCCGCTTCGTCGAATCGGCTCTGGACGAAATCATTCGTTTCGTGCGCGGCGAGGTCGAGGTCAGCAATGTCGAGCGAGAAATCCAAACCTTTGGCGACGCCTTGGCCGAAAACGATTTAGGATTCACCGCAAGATGACCCAGCGGACAGAACGCGTGGCCGGCGAGATCAGGGAAATCCTGGGCGAAATCGTCGTGCGCCAAGAAATCAAGGATCCACGTGTGCGCATCGCCGGCATCATCACCTTTACCCACGTGCATATGTCCGGCGACTTGCGCCAAGCGCGGGCCTATTTCACCGTGCACGGCATGGACGACGAAAGCCTGGAACGGGTGCGCCAGGGCCTGACCAGCGCGGCCCCGTTCATGCGCCGCCGCATCGCGGACCGATTGCGTCTGAAGAGCACTCCCGCATTGGCATTCGAAGTGGACACGGTGTTCGAGCAAGAGGCTCACATCGACGCGCTCCTGCGCCAGGTCAGCGAAGCCGCGAGCGGCGTTGCGAGGGAAGCTGCCAGCGACGATGCGAGCGAAGATACGCCCGAAGATGTGAGCAAGAAACCGGATTGAGCCTGCTCATCGTCGATAAGCCGAGCGGTCCCACCTCGTTCGCGGTGGTCAAGCGGGTGCGGGCGCTCTTGGGCAAGGGGCGCGAGAAGGTGGGGCACGGTGGTACGCTGGATCCCTTCGCAAGCGGCGTCCTGCCCATCTGTATCGGCGAGGGAACCAAGGTCCTGCCGTTCCTGCTCGACGCGGACAAAGCCTACGAGGCGGTGGTTCGTTTCGGCAGCGAAACCGATACGCTCGATCTGACGGGCCAGACCGTGGCCGAGCACCCGATCGGCGACCTGTGTGGCGCTGGCGTCGAAGCAGCGCTCGTGGGTTTTCGCGGCACCATCGAGCAGGTGCCGCCGATGTATTCGGCCCTCAAACGTGACGGCCGACCCTTGTATTCCTACGCCCGTGCGGGCCAGACCGTCGAGCGGGCGGCGCGCAGGGTGACCATTCATGAGCTGGAGATGGTGGCCTTCGAAGCGCCCGATCGAGCTCGTCTTCGAGTTCGCTGTTCCAAGGGGACGTACATTCGTTCGTTGGCCGCGGATTTGGGCCAGCGTTTGGGGGTCGGTGCGCACCTTGTGGAACTGCGCCGCACCGCCTCGGGGCCGTTTCGTCTGGAGCAGTCCATCACCTTGGATGAAGTGGGGGCTCGTATTGCCAACGGCCGTGCGCTGCCCATGTTGTCGTTGCTCCAAGCGCTGGCTCACTTGCCACACGTGAAGGCGGACGAAGCCCAGGCCCTGGTGCTCGAACGAGGCCAACGCATGACCTGGGACTCGTTCAGCCAGGGTCGGGACCTGATGAGCGGCCCGGTGTGCGCGATTCGGGGTGACGCAGAGGAAGCGTCGCTGATAGCGGTTGTCACTCGGAATCCCGACGGCACGGTGAAGATCCTGCGCGGATTTCGGCACTGACAGGATTTCAATCCTATCCCCACCTCTCGTTGGCGAAGTAGAGACCGGCGAACACCTTGGCGGCGATGACGAGCCCGTCGCGTTCTCGCTGCCTCAGCCAGGCGCGCGCCTCACCCATCGGAACTTCGTGCACGACGATGTCCTCGCTATCGACCCCGCCGCCAGGGCCAACCTGGTCCAGATTCCAAGCCAGGACGAAATGGACCATCTCGTTGGCCATGCCGGGTGAGGTGGCGGTGGTGGCGACGAGCTCCAGGTCTTGCGGCGCATAGCCGGTTTCTTCCACCAGCTCGCGACGCGCGGCGACTACCGGATCTTCGTTTTCGTGGCCGGGCTCGTCGCCCATGAGGCCGGCCGGAAACTCGATGGCCTTGCGGCGTAGCGGCGCGCGCAGCTGCTCCACGAAGACGAGCCGGCGCTCCCGGGTCAGCGGCACAATGGTGACCACCCCCTTGGAATTGGGCCGTTCGACGAAGGACCAGCCCTCGCGCTCGATCATGCGCAGGAACTTGGTCTCGGCGACAATGCGATCGGCCATCGGGCGCTCAGGTCTTCCAGAGGGTGGGTTAGCGGCCAAGCTCTTCGTCGATCCAGTCGCGGAAGCTGGCGATTTCCAGCGGATCTTCGTACTTGCGTCCGTTGATATAGATGCTGGGCGTGGCCATGACGCCGAGATCGTTGCCTTCGGACTTATCCGCCTGCACCCGGGCCTTGACGGCGTCCGAGTCGAGATCGGTCCTCCAGCGCGCGACGTCCAGGCCAACCTCCTTGGCGGCCTTTTCCAGCACGGCCGGAGTCAGGTTGTCCGAATTGGCCCACACCTTTTCGTTGAACGGCCAGAACTTTCCCTGCTTCTGCGCGGCCACGGCACCCTCGGCGGCCAGCCGGGCGTTGGGGTGAGAGCTGAGGGGAAAATGTTTGAAGTACGTCTTGACGTCGCTCGGATATTCCTCGACCACCTGCCGCAGCAGCGTCTGGGCGTGCTTGCAGTGCGGGCACTCGTAGTCGACGAACTCGACGATTGTGACGCGTCCTGACGCGTTGCCTTTGAGGGGGGCGGCGGACACGTCGATGTGCGGGTGGCGGGGCGCGCGGAAACGCCTCTCCAGCTTCTCGCCAATCTCGGAGTCCGTGAATCCGGAATCGACCAGATGCGCGACATAGCGAACCGCATAGAACGATGCTCGGCAGGCGCTGTCGTGCTTGACTGAATAGATGAGGCTGTGGCCCTTACCACAGGCCGAGGATTCGTGGTTGACCACGCGAATGAAGACCTTGCGCTCGAATTCGTCGAGCTTGCTGAGATCGATGCCGGGTGGGGGGGAAGTGTCCTCGCCCGACGGAGAGCCGCTCTTTTCGGCGACCTCCCTCGCGCCAGCGGGAAGGGCAGGGGCGGCCTCGGCCGGCCGGTTCTGTGCCAGAGTTTGCATGCAAGCGTAGGCCGCGACGAACGCGGCCGCCGTGGCGAGCCATCGTTGGGTTCGTGAGGGGTGCATCGAGGCAGAGATTAGGAACCAGAACGCTTTTAGTCAAACCCGTGGTCGCAACTCCTCATTTGACGTTCCGACCTTGACCGGACAGTATGTAGACCGTCGCAGACGGACAGTCAGCATGGGCTCGGATTACATCGCAGTCACTCTAGTCATTCTCGTAGGCGTGGGCGTCGCTTTGCAGTTCCTGGCCTTCGCCAAATTCCTGGGCGAAAGCAGGCCGAGCGCGGCGAAAGACATTACCTACGAGTCTGGCTCGGATCCGGTGGGCGATCCGCGCGCACGCTTTCCGGTCAGGTTCTACCCCCTGGCCATTCTCTTCGTGGTGTTCGACATTGAGGCAGCCTTCTTCTATCCATGGGCGGTCAATTTTCGCGAGCTCTCCTGCGCCGGCACGTTCCACGCGGGGGTGTGCAGCGCAGGCGTGTCTTTTGTTGGTATTGGGGCTGCTCTGGCCTTCATGGTAGTGCTCCTCGTGGCTCTCATTTATGCGTGGCGCAAAGGCGTCATCGGTTGGGGCTAGCAACATGCCACTCACCTTCTACAGCTCGAAGCTTGCCGACGCGGTCAACTGGGCGCGCAAGTACTCGCTTTTTCAGTACCCATTCGTGACCGCCTGCTGCGGGATGGAATTCATGGCCCTGTGGGCGCCCAAGTACGACGTGGCTCGCTTCGGAGCCGAGTTCCCGCGCTTTTCGCCGCGCCAGGCGGATCTCCTCATCATCGTTGGCACCATCACCGAGCGGCAGGCGCCCATCCTTCGTCGTATCTACGACCAGATGTGCGAGCCCAAATGGGTCATTGCCTTCGGCGTGTGCGCGTCCACGGGCGGTTTCTACCAGAACTACTCGGTCATGCCGGGCGCGGATCAGGTCATTCCCGTCGACGTCTACGTGCCTGGCTGTCCACCGCGGCCAGAGCAGGCGCTCGACGCCTTGATCTTGCTTCAAGAGCGCATCCAGCGCGGGGAAGGGCACAGCCAGGTCGTGCTCAAGCAGGAAAAGGGTTTCGATGTCCCTCTGGCCGCTATTCGAGCAACCGGGAAGATCGGGGTCTAGGCCATGGCGAAGATCGTCCTCGACAGACTCTCCGAACGCTTCACCGGCGGCGAGATCCTCGATACCGGATCGCAGCACGGCAACGAGTGGGCGAGGGTGGCCCCACCTGCCTGGCGCCAGGTGGCGGAATTCTTGCGCGATGATCCAGCCTTGCAGATGAACATGTTCGTGGATCTGACGTGCGTGGATCGCCTGCCGCGCGAGCCGCGCTTCGACGTGGTCTTGCACCTCTATTCCATCGACAAGAAGTATCGCGTACGCCTGCTGTCCGGGGTTCCGGAGGCGCAGGCGGCTATCGCTACCCTGGTCCCGGTGTGGCCGGGCGCCAATTGGTTCGAGCGCGAGGCCTTCGACATGTACGGCGTACGCTTCGAAGGGCACCCGGATCTAAGGCGCATTCTCATGTATCCTGAATTCCAGGGATATCCGTTGCGCAAGGATTATCCCAAAGAGAAACGGCAGCCGCTTTTGCGTCGCCTTCCGGGGAGCGTCTAGCCATGTCCGCTGAGGCACCCTTGCAGCTTGAATCGCGGCGTCGGATCGTCTTCGGCGAATCCGATATTTCGGACTTTGACGACGAAAAGGATCTGCCCACCGAAGTGATGCCCCTGATGATGGGGCCGTCGCACCCGGCCATGCACGGCACGGTTCGCATCGCCCTCGAGGTCGAGGGTGAGAAGATCAAGACCGCCGACATCCAGATCGGCTATCTACACCGCTGCTTCGAGAAGGAGTCCGAGTACGCCACTTGGACGCAGATCTTCCCCTACACCGACCGGCTCAACTACGTGTCGCCCATGCTCAACAATGTGGGCTACGCCATCGCGGTGGAAAAGTTGCTCGACATCGATGACAAGATTCCCGAGCGCGCGCAGTACATCCGCGTGATCGTGGGCGAGATCTCGCGCATCACCGACCACCTGACGTGCCTGGCCGCGGGGGCGATGGAGCTGGGCGCCTTCACGGTCTTCTTCTATCTGATCAAGGCGCGCGAGTGGCTGTGGGAGCTGCTCGAAGAAGTTTCGGGCGCACGCTTGACCCACAGCTATGTTCGCATCGGTGGCGTGGTCGCGGACTTGCCCGCGGGCTGGCCCGCCAAGCTGCTCGAGGTTCTTGCCAAGACGCGCACGGCTCTTTCCGACGCGGACAAGCTGCTCACGCGTAACAAGATCTTCCGCGACCGCATGGACGGCGTGGGAGTGATCGCCAAGTCCGACGCTGCGGGGTGGGGCTTGACCGGCCCAGTGGCGCGTTCCACCGGGCTCGACTACGACGTGCGCAAGGATCACCCGTACCTGGTCTACGACCGCTTCGATTTCGAGGTGCCGGTGGGTTCCACCGGCGACAACTTCGATCGTTACGCCTGCCGCATGGCCGAAATCTTTCAATCCATGCGCATCCTCGAGCAAGCGCTGGCCAAGATCCCAGCCGGGCCGTTCATCGTCGACGATACGCGCGTGGCCTTGCCCACGAAGCGCGAAACCTACAACACCATCGAGGCCATGATCGCCCACTTCAAGCTGATCATGGACGGCCTGCACGTCCCGGCCGGCGAGATCTACTCGTTCACCGAGGGCGGCAACGGCGAGCTCGGCTTCTACATCGTCTCGAACGGCGAGGGGCGGCCGTGGAAGTGCCGCGTGCGTCCGCCCTGCTTCGCCAATCTGGCTATCTTGACCAAGGTTCTTCCCGGACTTTTCATTGCCGACGTGGTGCCGACCTTTGGCATGATCAACATGATCGGCGGCGAGTGTGACCGCTAGTGCCGCATGCACGAAGTTACCAAATGGTTCAGACCGATGCCCAACACACCTAAGGAAACCAGAATAGAATCGGAGGCGGCACTAGCTTCGATTTACGGAGGGGTGAGCCCCGTCTATCCTACGGGGGATTGGCTCGCTCTCGCTCGCAATCCCCCGGTCCCCCCTCGCTCCGCCCAGCAAAGCTGGGCTACGCTCGCTCTTCCAGCCAAAGCCCGACGGGGCACCCCTTCCCTCGCTCGGCCACGCGTTGGGAGCCGGGGGCTTTGCCCCCGGCGAACCGTCGCGGGAGGGTTTGGGAACCCTCCCAGGGTTCCCATCCTGACAGCCTCGCGGCTCGCGCTTTGCGCTCGCGTGCTGCCCGAGGAGAGCTTGGCTATTCCATCCGCGACTTATCACGGGCAGCACTAGATGGCAGCCGAGACTACTCCACCAACCGAAACCGTAAACGTCCTCATCGACGGCAAGGAACACAAGTTCCCGAAGGGCACCAACCTTCTCGAAGCCTGCCAGTCGGTGGGGGCCAAGATCCCCTTCTTCTGCTACCACCCCGGGCTGTCGTCGCCCGCAGTGTGCCGCCAGTGCCTGGTGGACATCAAGGGCGCGCCCAAGCCGGTGCCGTCTTGCTACACCACGGTCGCCGACAAGATGGAGGTGACCACCAATTCGCCCAAGGTGCTGGATGTTCGGCGGCAGATGCTCGAGTTTACCCTGCTCAACCACCCCATCGATTGTCCCATCTGCGATAAGGCCGGCGAGTGCAGCTTGCAGCGCCACTACTTCGATTGGGACGGCATGCTTGCGCGCAATGAGGGTGACAAGGTCCGCAAGGCCAAGGTCATGGACATCGGCAAGCACATCGTGCTCGACCAGGAGCGCTGTATCCTTTGCACCCGCTGCATCCGAGTGTGCGATGAGGTCGCCAAGGCCCCCGAGTTGACCATGGCGTTTCGGGGAAGCCACCAGATTTTGACGACCGCGCCCGGGCAGCGCTTGGACAATCCCTATTCGCTCAATACCGTAGACGTGTGTCCGGTAGGCGCTCTCACGTCCAAGGATTTTCGGTTTTCACGACGGGCGTGGGAGCTGTTCTCGACCCCATCGGTGTGTCCGGGCTGCGCAACGGGCTGCAATATCGAAATTCATACCTCGCGCGACAAGATTCGTCGCTTGGTACCCCGCGAGAACCTCGCGGTCAACAAGCACTGGATGTGCGACGAGGGGCGCTTCGAGTACAAGGCCGTGCACGAGAATCGGGTGTCGTTTCCCACAGCTTCCGGCAAGCGGGTCAGATTCGACGATGCGCTTGGCGAAGCCGCGAATCTGCTGAGGACCGATATTGCCCGCGCGCCCGGTAGCGTGGGCGTGGTGTTTTCATTCCAGGCCACCAACGAGGACAACCACGCGCTTTTGCGCCTGGCGGTCGATGGCCTCAGGATCCAGCGCGTGTACGCTGGCGGCCATTCTCTAGGTGGGTCGGACACCATCCTGGTGAGCGCGGACAAGAATCCCAACACCACCGGGCTCGAGCGTATGGTGCCCCCACCGCTTCGGACGCTCAAGGATCTGGCCTCGGACTTGGCCACGGGCGTGCTCACCACCGTGCTGGTTCTAGGCAACGAAACCCTGGCCGTTCCTGCCGCCACGCCGGTGGCCCTGGTTGCACTGGCGTCGCACGGGGGGCCGTTGGTCGACGCCGCCGGGGTGGTGTTGCCTATCGCCACCTGGGCCGAGGTGGACGGGTCCTTCACCAACAAGGACGGGCGAGTTCAGCGCATTCATGCGGCGATCCCTTGCACGGGGGAAGTTGTTCCCGGCTGGCGCGCGCTTGCGCTCCTCGGTAGCAAGCTCGGTGTTGACCTCGCCTACGCATCGGCTGGCGAGGTCTTCTCGGAGGCGGCCCATCGCCATGCCTTCATGAAGGGCGCAACCTGGGGCCCGCCAAGTCCACCCGTGCAACTGCGTTTCGGCGAGTCGAGGGGCTAGTCATGCTGGACAGCATCTCCACTTTCGTCGCGCGAATTCTGCCGTACGGCTCGGCCAGTTTCAGCGCGGTCGCGGCGCTGGCCAAGAGCGTGTTCTTCATCCTACTGTTCACCATGCCCCTGGCCGGGATCTTGACTTGGATGGAGCGGCGCCAATCGGCCATGATGCAGGATCGCGTGGGTCCGAACCGCGCCAACATCGGGCGGTTCACTCTGTGGGGGATTCCGCACTTCGTGGCCGACGCCCTCAAGATGATCTTCAAGGAGGACTTCGTTCCGCCCCAGGCAAACAAGTTCCTTTTCGCATTGGCGCCCATGCTCTCCGTGGCGCCAGTTCTCATTGCCAGCGCAATCATTCCCTTTGGCGCTCCCCTGTGCTACGGCCACATGAGCGAAACCGTCGCGCTCGGCACCTGCGTGGCGCCCATCGAATTGCAGGCGGCGCGCCTCGACGCTGGGCTCTTGTTCTACTTCGCCATCGCCTCGCTGGCTGTGTACGGTGCTGCCCTGGCCGGATGGGCCTCGCACAACAAGTGGGCGCTGATGGGAGGCATGCGAGCCTCGTCGCAGATGATGTCCTACGAGGTCACCATGGGCATGGCCGTGATGGCCATGTTCCTGGTCTACGGAACGCTCGAACCTGGCGCCATGGTGAATGCCCAGGGCGATTGGCCCTGGCAGTGGGGCATCGTCGGTATCCCGCAGGTCATCGCGTTTGTTTTGTTCCTCGCCGCAGCCATCGCGGAGAGCAAGCGCACACCGTTCGACATTCCCGAGGGCGAATCCGAGATCGTCGGCTACTTCGTCGAGTACTCGGGCATGCGCTTCGGCATGTTCTACCTTGGCGAGTTCGTCGAGGTCATCACCAGCAGCGCGCTCATCGTCACCGTGTTCTTCGGTGGCTGGCGTTTTCCCGGTGCTGGGGCGCTGGCGGCAAGCTTGCCCAACGCGCTTTTCGTCCTCGCCAGCGTCCTGGTTTGGTCCTTGAAGGTGTTCCTCTTCTGCGCCTTCCAACTGCTCATTCGCTGGTCGCTGCCGCGCTTTCGCGCCGATCAGCTTCTGCGCTTGGGCTGGCAGCGCCTGCTGCCCATTTCCATCGCCAACGTGGTTCTGGCCGCAGGGTGGATCCTGCTGCGAAGGTAGGGGCGGCACAGCATGGGAACCACGGTCAAGACAGTCGAGCGACCCGCCGGCATCCGGCGGAAGACCTACCTCATCGCCATTCTCGAGGGGCTTTGGGTCACGTTCCGCCACCTGATGAAGAATTGGATCGGCAATACCCTGGGCCGGCGGGCGAAGACCGACATCGCCACGCTGTCGTACCCCGAGCAGAAGAAGGTCTATCCCGAGCGCAATCGCGGACTGCACCGCCTGATGAAGCGCGACGATGGGGAAGTGCGCTGCGTGGCCTGCATGATGTGCCCCACGGTGTGCCCCGCCCATTGCATCACCATCGTGCCCGAAGAAGCCCCCGACGGCAGCATCGAGAAACGCCCGCGTATCTTCGAAATCGACGAGCTTCGTTGCGTGGTATGCGGCCTTTGCGTTGAGGCCTGTCCGTGCGACGCCATTCGCATGGACACGGGCGTGCACGCCTGGCCGACCATCCGCCGGGCGGATGCCATTCTGGACAAAGAGGCCCTGCTCTCCCGCGGTGACGCATCGACCGCGACCCAAGGTGGCGTTGGCCCCTTCTGGCGCGAAAAGGTGAAGAGCTAGAAGAGGGGGCCGCTAAGGAAGCCAGGAAGCCAGGAAGACCTGGTATGGCTATTGGGAGGCGCAGCTACCAACAGCGGTTATCTGTCCCAGCCAGCCGGCCCGTCTTGCTCTCGGGTCAATTGCGTGGTAAATGACCCACGTGTTGGTTCGAACCATCGAACAGCGGCTTCGCACCTCGAAGAAGAGCATTCTGCTTCTCGGAGCGCGGCAAGTGGGAAAATCCACGCTTACCCGTGCCTTGCAGCCCGACCTCATCATCAACCTGGCTGACCAGGCTGCCTACTTGGGGTACGCCAAGGAGCCGGGACGCCTTCGACGCGAGCTGGCGGCGATGCCTCGCCCTTCGCTTGTCGTACTCGACGAAATTCAGCGCGTTCCGGAGTTGCTCAACAGCGTGCAGGCCGAGATGGACGAACGCGGGCGCCACCGCTTTCTACTGACCGGCTCGAGCGCGCGCAAACTGAAGCGCGGTGGTGCCAACCTGCTTCCCGGGCGGATCATTCTTGAGCATCTGGATCCCTTGTCGGTGTGGGAGCTGGGGGACGCCTTCGATCTCGATAGGGCGCTGCAGGTAGGAACCCTGCCAGGCATCTACCTTGACCGCGAATCTGGCGAAGATGTCCTGGACAGCTACGCCACGGTGTACTTGCGCGAGGAGGTGCAAGCCGAGTCCATCATTCGTGACGTGGGCAGCTACGCGCGGTTCCTCGACATCGCCGCGCTGGCCAGCGGCGACTGGATCAACTATTCCAAGCTTGCCAGCGACGCCGAGATAGCCAAGGAGACCATTCGCCGCTTCTTCCAGATCCTCGAAGATACGCTGGTTGCGTTCCGCATTCCGCCGTTCGAGGCCAGCCACCCATCCCGGCGCGTGAACCAAAGGGATCGCATCGTGCTCTTTGATATCGGGGTTCGCAACGCCCTGCTTGGGCAGCATCGTCACCCGATTCCTTCGATCGAGCGAGGAAGGGTCTTCGAACAATGGCTGATCTTGCAGTGCTTGTACTTCATCCGCGCGCATCGACTGCCCTGGCGCCCCTACAGCTATCGCACCGACGCTGGCGCCGAGGTGGACTTGGTGCTGGACACTGGCCGCGCCTTGTTGGCCATTGAGTGCAAGTTGGGGCGCAACGTAACCCCAGGACAGCTTGGTGGCCTACACTCGTTCGCCACGGCTACGAAGCGCAAGGTGCAATCCTTCGTGGTCTTCCAAGGTGAACGTGCCCAAGCCTTCGCTGGCGGAATCACAGCTATCCCCTACCTAGACTTCCTGCGCAAGACGCTGCCTTCACTGGTCGACTGACCGGCGGTCCTAGCCCAACTTCGAAAGTGCGGACCGGATGGCGGCGATGTGGCCGCGGTCGGCTGCCATCATGGCGGCCAGCAGGCGCTTGCACTTCGAATTGGTGAAGACCAAAATTCGGTCGGCGTGTAGCGGGTGCATGGATTCCTCGAAATCGATGGCCGCAACCATGGCTTCGCGCACCGACGGTGGGCGAAGGCGATATTCCTCGACGGTGTTTTCCACGGCTCGGCGAACGCGATCCAAGGTCGCGGAGTCGGTTAGGGCTGCCGAAACCGTGTCGGACATGGTCTCGATGAGCAGCGAAAACTGCGCTGCGTGGTTCATTTCCTCGCGCGCGGTCTTCTTCCAAAGGGTGGCTATGAAGGGATCGTAGTCATGCAAGACAGCCAGCTCTTCGTAGAGGCCGGCCATGGCCAGTTCGATGGATCGGCAGGCGGTCAGCACCCTGAAGACCTCCTGGGCAACGTCCGACGGCATGCGAGAGAAGAAGCTAGCACGCATATTCGGCGACGCTCGGTCTTGCGGTCTCCCGGACTCGCGCATTTGCGCGGAGATTCTGGGCGCAACAGGCCTAGTCGCGGTACCATGCCCGCCTTCATGCAAGAGCAGTCTGAAATGGGGCGCCGCCTTTCTCCTCGGGCGCATACCCTGACCCTGGAAATCGCGGCCGAGGCGCGCGCCGAGTGGGGGTTTGCCAGCGACATCCTGGCTCGCGCCTTTCGCGAGCGTAGGGATCTGGCGAGCAGCGACCGACGCATGGTCGCGGAGACCGTCTATGGTCTGCTGCGCTGGGAGCGACGTCTGGAGGCGATCGTCGAGGAAATGTTGACCACGTCGCGGAGTCGTCGCGAGATCGTCTCGGCGATGGCGCGGCAAGAGCTGAAGCTACTCGTCTACGAAGCGCGCAACGGAATTCCGGTGGATGCGCTACGGGCCGAGGCGCGTCGGCTGGCGGGCCGCGACCTGGATCTGGACATGGCCGCCTTCGAATACGCCGGGCTTTCCGGCCGCGATGGCGTCGATCGCGAGGCCATGCGCGTGTCGTTCCCAACCTGGCTATTCCAGCGCTTCATCGACAGCCACGGCGACAAAGGCGCCGCGGCACTGGCCACTGCCATGAACACCCGCGCGCCGATGTGCGTGCGCACCAACACCGTGAAGGGGACGCGCGACGAGCTGCGTTCGCAGTTGGCCGAGGAACGCGTGTTGGCCCAGCCCACGCGGCTTTCCCCGGTCGGACTTACCCTCGAGACGCGCGTGAATGCCTTTGGCCTGACCGCGTTTCGCGAGGGCCTTTTCGAAGTCATGGACGAGGGGAGTCAACTGGTGGCCGAGGCCGTGGCGCCGCCGCCGCGCAGCCGAGTGGTCGATGCCTGCGCCGGGGCAGGGGGCAAAACCTTGGCGCTGGCGGCGACGCTCGCCAACCAAGGCCGCATCCTGGCCCTCGACACCAATGGTAAGAAGTTGGAAGAGCTGCGCCGACGCGCGCGGCGGGCCGGGATCTCGAACCTTTCCGCACGCGAGGTCAGCGGCCCCGTTCTGCCAGGCGAGGCCAAGCTGGGCGCATGGGATCGAGTGTTGGTGGACGCGCCATGCTCGGGGCTAGGAACCTTGCGCAGAAACCCCGAGGCACGCTGGCGGCTCACGGCCAAGGCCGTGGATGCCTATCCTGCGGATCAGCTGGCCCTGCTCATCGCCTATGCACCACTCGTGGCCGTGGGCGGTCGTCTGATCTACGCCACCTGCTCGGTCCTGCGCGAAGAGAACGACGCCGTGGTCGAGCGCTTTCTCGCCGAGCGTCCCGATTTCGTGGCCATGCCGCTCAAGGAAATCTGGGGCAAGGCCCGCGCCGCCGAGCTGGGCGACGAAACTTTCCTGCGCCTACTGCCCCACGTGCACGACACGGACGGCTTCTTCACCGCGGTGTTGCGGCGCAAGGAGTGAGACGAAGGCAAGGGCGGTCCGCCTGGATTGCCGACCTTGAACGCGCACAACCAATCTGGTACATTATTGGTTATGTTGCGCTCGGCGGCCGTTCGAACCTCGCAGGCACCCCACGGACGTACCATCCGCTTTCCAGGGGCCTTGCGTGAGAAGATCGCCTCGGATGCCGAGAGGTGCGGTCGCAGTTTTGAAGGACAGGTCATCTCGCTTTTGCGCCGACACTACGGCGAAGATGTCGACATTGCGCCCCACCCCACGGATATCCTCGCGCTCGCAGCGGCGAGTTTTGCAGATCTTTCCGAGTCTGATCTCGCTGTCCTAACCAAGAGACTCATGGAGAAAGACCGCTAGGCCGATGAGCGCCGAACCGGTAGTGCTCGACACCGACGCGCTGTCGGAGGTGAGCCGAGGAAATCTGCCGTTTCGCGAACGGGCGCTAGGCTACCTGGCGCGTTTTGGCCGTCTGACCATCACCGCCGTCACGGTCTTCGAGCGGCTGCGTGGGTATCTTATGGCCATAGATGCGGGCAAGCCCTTCGAGCGCCAGATGCAAGCCTTTGAAGCATTGGTAAGCAACAGCGTCGTGCTGCCGTTCGACGAAGAGGCGGCGCACATCGCTGCCGAGATCTGGTCCCGAGCTTCTCGCTCACAACGACAGCAGGTGGGCGATATCTTGATCGCTTCCATCGCTGTATCGCGTCGGATGCCCCTCGTGACGAGAAACCGAAAAGACTTCGAGGGACTTGCCAAGAGCTCGGGTGTAGGGCTTCTCCTCCTGGATTGGTCTACCCCACGGACTGTTTCACCTCGATAACACAGGAGGACCAGCTCAGCAACCAGCATGGGGCTAGGTGGCGAGCACCGTCACTGGCGTGCTCAGCGGACGTGCCGTGGGGCATCTGGTGTTGGGCTCGGATCCACCTTCACGGGCCCCTTCTCCCCGCTTCAGCGGGGAGAACGACAGGATGAGGGGCATCTCCGCCACGCGCGGCCTCGCCCCCCACCCGCCGACGCAGACGTCGTCGGCCTTCCCCGCGCAGACGCTGCAAAGCGGGCGAGGGCGCGGCGAATCGAGCGGCGAGGGCGCGAGGGCGTGAAGGACTCGAAGTGCCCGCAGGGCGGAGAGGTCGACGCGCAAAGCGAGGCGGGTGAGCGAGCCAGTCCCCCGTAAGATACAAGGGGCTAGGCCCCATCGCCATCGGGTACCTGCTCCGGGCCGGCGAGCATCTGCGTCAGGTTCCTGGTCGAGGTGAAGGTTCGGGCGTGCATGCGGTCGATGTAGAGCATTCCGTCCAGGTGATCGATCTCGTGTTGCAGGATGCGCGCGTACCAGCCGCTGGCTTCGATCCTTACCGGATCTCCGTGGTGATCGAGAGCCTCGACGGTCACTGCATGCGCCCGGGGCACCACGGCCTGGAAGCCCTCGACGCTCAGGCAACCCTCGTAGTGCTCGACGATGCCCGCGCCGAGTGTAAGTTGCGGGTTGATGAGGACGTGAAACGGAACCGGCTTCCGCTCTTTCTCGGGCACGTCCGCCATGTCTTCGATGACCGCGAGCCGCAACGGCAATCCGATCTGAGGCGCTGCCAGTCCAACGCCGGGCGCTTCTTGCATGGTTTCGCGCATCCATTCGACGAGCTGCTGGATCTCCGCGCTCTTCACCTCCTCGCGGCTGAGCAGTCGTGTGCCACTGCGGAGCACCGGGACGCCAACTTGGACAATTTTGAGAAGCATGGGTGAAGTATGCCCTTGCTCGTCACTTTCTACGAGCTGTGGCAACTGAAGTGCACTCTGGGGTGTGGTAGCACCTGCGCATGGCCTATCGGATCAGGAATGCGCGCGAGGAGGACCTGGCCAAGGTAGGCCAATTGGCAGGTCAGCTCGTGCGCATGCACCATGCGTGGGATCCCCAGCGCTGGATGATGCCCAGCGGGGTCGAAGAGGGCTATGCGCGATTCTTCGCCAGCCAGCTCGACGACCCCGATACGGTCATTCTGGTTGCCGAGAACCACTTGGGCGAAGTGGTCGGCTATGCCTACGCGGCACTCGAGCCGCGCAGCTGGGCCGATCTGCGCGAGGCGTGCGGGAAACTGCACGACGTGTTCGTGGCACCCCATGAGCGCCGGCAGGGTATGGGCAAGGCGTTGTCCCGCGAGACCATGGCGCGACTGCGCGATTTGGGTGCGCCGCGCGTGGTTCTGACTTCGGCTTGGCAGAACCAGGAAGCGCACGCGCTCTTTCGCTCGCTCGGATTTCGCGAAACCATGCTCGAAATGGCCAAGGAGCTCGGCTCGGAGAACTGACCTCGGGTCCCGGAGGCGCGGCTCTCGCGTGAAACGTGGCAGCGGGCGAGGTGTTTTCAGGTCAGAGTTTCTCGGCTTGGTGGCGCAGCACGGTCTTGAGCTTCTCGGGCGCTGTTCGGCGCGGATCGCCGAGGTAGATCTCGTGGTGCTGGTTTGCGAGCATGTACCCGTTTTTCTGCGCGAACGCGTGCATGCGCTCGACGGTCGCGGGCTCGGCGCTGTAGGGGCCGACGTGCATGGCCTGGATGCAAAGCCCTTCGCAGACTCGCTCGAGCTGCAGGTGCTCCAGCGCCGGGGAAGGCTTCTTGTCGCGAAGCTGAGCCAGTGCCTCGGCAAACATGTCGGCGGTAATGTGTTCGGGCTGCATCATCATCGCGCGCCAGCACCAGTTGTCGGGTTTGGAAAGGTCGAAGTGGCCGTCCTCGACCCACCACAGCGCCTCCAGCGCCATGACCGGAAAGTCGATGGCGTTGGTCTTGCGCAGCTTGGACTGGAACTTCAGCGTGTAAGAGATTCCGAACAACGCCTGGAGCGCCTCAAGGAATGCCGGCGAGTCCCCTGGGGAATGCCCCTTCTCGATGCGCCCGTCCAGTACGACGAAGGACAATTCGGGGACATCGACTACCTCCACCTTGCGAGCCGAGGGGTGATAGAGGTGCTTTCGGCGCGAGCGAAACTGCTCGCTTGCCAGGCGCAATTCAGAATGTGCCTGGATCGATCCCTCGTCAACCAGCCGACGGTCTGTCCGCTATGGGCACCAGCCGCTGGCGGACAGATCCAATCCGCCCCCACACGCGGACTCGGTGTCCGGACCCTCGTAGTGTGCGGCGATGAACGCCGCGAACGCCTGTTTGTCGAAGCAGGTCGCCCGCAGCGTCCACGTCCAAGCGCTGGCGGCCCAGCGTACGTCCAGGCTTGGATCAGGGACGAGCACGACCTTCATTGGCGCCCCGTCGCAGGCCCCGTCGGGGCCGAGCCCATCGATGAGCGTCTGGGCCTGCGCTACTTCGTCCGGGCAGCCGCCCGGACAGTTGTAGACGATGTCGATGGCACCGTGCTCCAGGCAGTGGACTAGAAACCCCCACGGCACCGGCGCCGAGTAGGTCTTGTACTCGGCCCAGTCGGGGTAATGGGTGCCCGAGGAGGGGGGATTCGACGCGTAGGTCACCGGATCGCAGTCCTGCGCCGTGTGCCCGTGTCCGTCGTTCGGCTGGTTCACGACGACGACGTTGCACGTATTGCCGTCCAGCGACGCCCCCTGAGCTTCGGATTCCATCGGCTGCACCGGAACATCGGATTCCATCTGCGCGTCGGACGTTGCCCCGGCTTTGCCATTGCCGCTGCTAACCCCGCATCCGGCCACCACCACCGCGAGGAACAGTCCCACCTCCATCGCGGTGAGCACCTGAGCCACGTCATGGATATTGATTTTTGCCACGTACAGAGGAGTAGGCCCTTCGAGACCCGCGGTCACCACGCGGCCGCCGGGTCGGATCATCTTCATCGCCAGCGTGCGAGTCCCTCGCCCGCTGCGACACTGACCTGAAACTCACCTCGCCCCGCGCAGCGGGGAGAGGTCGCCGAGCGCAGCGAGGCGGGTGAGGGGCTGCCAAGTTTCATCCCTGAAGGATCCGGGCCTTGGGCTCGCTGCGACACTGTGGTGAAATTCTCGCTCGCGCGACGCTACTTCAGGTTCCCGCTCGCGAAGTCCCAGTTCACCAGCTTCCAGAAAGCTTCCAGGTAGGCTGGGCGGGCGTTCCGGTAGTCGATGTAGTAGGCGTGTTCCCAGACGTCGACGGTGAGCAGAGGCTTCTTGCCGTCCTTGAGCGGCGTGGCCGCGTTGCTGGTCTGCTCGACCGCAAGTGATCCGTCAGGATTCTTGACCAGCCAGGCCCAACCGGAGCCAAACTGGGTGATGGCGGCGTTGGTCAGTTTCTCTTTGAATGCAGCGAACGAAGTGAAGTTCTTGGCGATGGCATCGGCCAGGGCGCCGCTCGGTTCGCCACCGCCCTTGGGCGACAGGCAGTTCCAGTAGAACGAGTGGTTCCACACCTGGGCCGCATTGTTGAAGACGCCACCCGTCGCCTTTTTGACGATGTCTTCCAGGGACGCCTCGGCGAACTCGGTGCCCGCGACGAGCTTGTTGAGGTTCGCCACGTAGGTGGCGTGGTGCTTGCCGTAGTGGTACTCGAGGGTTTCGGCCGAGATGTGCGGGGCCAGGGCGGTCTTGGCGTAGGGTAGTTCGGGCAGCTTGTGTTCCACGACGGTCTCCTTGTTTAATCTGCTGCAACCGCGTGGGGAGCCGGCCGGCTAAGCCGACCGCGCACCATCGCGGAAGTTTGGGAACCCTTTGAGGGTTCCCATGTCACATAGATGCCGTTAGAGGCAGGCGAGTTACCACGGCTTCGAGCAATTCGCCCATGCGCGCCGCCCCGGCCACCGCAGCCGCGGTGACGTCTTCGTGGCTGAGAGGCGTGCTTTGGATGCCTGCGGCGGGATTGGCCACCATGGACAGGCCCAGAACCGCTAGGCCAGCATGGCGTGCGGCAATAACTTCGTGGACGGTGGACATGCCGACTAGGTCGGCACCGAGGATGCGCAACATGCGCACCTCGGCCGGCGTTTCGTAGGATGGTCCCGGCATGGCGACGTACACGCCCTCGCGCAGAGGAGCGCCGAAGCGCTCTTGTGCAACAGATGAGGCCAGGCTGCGCAGGGCAGGGGCATAGGGCTCGCCCATGTCGATGAATCTGGGGCCCAGCCGCTCGTCGTTCGGGCCCACCAGCGGTGAGGTCCCACTCAGGTTGAGGTGGTCGCGAATGGCGACGATCTCCCCAATGGCATAGGACGGCTCGATGCCGCCCGACACATTGGTCACGATCATCGTCTGCACGCCCAGGGTGGCGGCGACCCGGACCGGAAAGGCGATTTCGGCCGCGGGATAGCCTTCGTAAGCGTGGACGCGCCCGCAGAAGATCAGCACCTTCTTGTCGCCCCAACTGCCGCACAGCATGCGTCCAGGGTGCCCCGCCACCGTGGGTTCGGGAAAACAGGGCAGGGCCGCGTAGGCGACCGATTGGGCGTTTTGGAGCCGGTCGGCGGCGCTGGCCAGGCCCGAGCCCAGGATCACTGCAACCTCGGCCCCTTCCGTGTCGAGCTGTTGTCCAACAGCCTCGGCAGCGGCAAGCGCTCGGTCGTGCAGGCTGGCGGCCAACTTCATCGCTTCCCTGGCCTCCGGGCAACGCGCGCGTGGTCCGGCTTGCGCGCACGGCTGGCGGGGCCATTCCTGCTGGCCTGCGCCACCTTTTCGTACTTGGGCTCTTTGGGGTGGCGCTTGTACAGCAGCACCGTGCGGCCGAGAATTTGCACGACGTGAACGCCAGCCTCGGCGCCGAATCGCTCGGCCAGCTCGAAGCGTGTCTCAGGACACTCGGTGCCGATCTTGACCTTGATGAGCTCGTGGTCGAGCAGGGCCTGGCCGACCTGCTTGAACACGGCAACACTCGCGCCCTGCTTGCCGACCTGGACCACGGGATCCAGTACGTGGCCAAGGCTGCGCAGGCGGCGGCGCAGCGGGGTAGAGGGCATCAGCGACTTCTTGCGGGGACTGGTGGGTGCAGGCATGCGGTGAAAATGCCACAGGTCCGCTCGTTCGCCCAGCGTGATAACATCCCGGATGGCGCCGGCTTGAGCCGCCGGCAGCCTTTATCGGATTTGCACTTGGAAAGAACATCTGAAAAGCGAACTGTGGTCGCCACGGGCAGCGGACAGCGACCTGCGGTCACCACGGGTAGCAACCTGCTCCCTTTGCCGCCAGGTGAAATCATCCCTGGGACGCGCTACCGCATCATCACGCGGGTGGGCGCTGGTGCCATGGGGGCGGTGTACCAGGCCGAGCATATCGACCTGGAAAAGCGCGTGGCGCTCAAGACCCTGCTGGCCAGCTCGGCCCGCGATCCCGAGGTCATCGAGCGTTTCCGTCAGGAGGCGCGCGCAGCCTCGAAGATTGGCAACCCCTTCATTTGCGACGTCACCGATTTCGGTGAGCTGCCCGATGGGCAGGTCTTCTACGTCATGGAGTACATCGACGGCCCTTCCTTGCGCCGCGTGCTGGAAGTGGACAAGAGCCTGGCCCTTGAGCGTGTGATCCCCATCCTGCGCCAGGCGTGCAAGGCCTTCGGCGCGGCCCACGACAAGGGCATCATTCACCTCGACATCAAGCCCGACAACATCATGCTGACTACCAGCGGTCGGCGTGGCGGAATGGTCAAGGTGGTGGATTTTGGCATCGCCGGCCTCATCAGCGCCGAGCCGCCGACCGAGGGCGCCAATCCCGAGGCGCGCATCGTGGGCACGCCCGACTACCTCTCGCCCGAGCGCATCCGCCACAAGGGCTATGACCACCGCAGCGACATCTATTCGCTCGGCGCGATGGCCTACGAGATGCTGACCGGGACCTGTCCTTTCTGGCACGAGGATGTCCTGACCACGATCACCAAGCACATCACGGACAAGCCCCAGCCGCTACGCCAGCGCGCCCCCGAGCTGAACATCCCGGAAAAGATCGAAACCGTGGTGCTGCAGATGCTGGAGAAGAATCCAGCCGAACGGCCGCAGAGCATGGCCGTGGTTGAGGCCATGCTCTGCGAGGTGCAGATTGCGGCGGGTATCCAGACCGAATGGGACGATTTGGAGCTGCCCGCGGTGGACGAGGCTTGGCAAAAGAAGCTCGCCGAGCGCATGCCCTCGCAGCGGTCACGGCGCATGCGCCGTTGGGCGCTTGGGTTGGGCTTGGTCGCGGTGGCTGGTCTCGGCCTAGCGCTGTACTTTGCGGTGCGTCGTCCCAAGGAGATCGTCACGTATACGCCGGTCTATGTCGAGGTCACCAAGACCGACGAACCAGAAAGCGTCGCGCCCTGGCTACGCAAGGCCGGAGTTGCCGCGGGCGCCGAGAGGTTCTTCGAGCCCGCCAATGATTCGGCGCTCTTCTACATTCAAATGGCCGAGTCCGAGGCCAAGCGGCTGGGGACGGCATCTGGCGGCGCGGCGCTGCTGCGCAGGCTCTATGGCAACCAGTTTCGCAGCCTGGGTAATTCTCTGCTCGAGGCGAAGCTGAACGATTTAGCGGCAGTGCGCTTTGGCGAGGCCTTGCGTTTTTTGCCAGGCGATGCCGACCTGCGGACCAAGCTCGGGCTTGCGGCCGAGGCGCGTGCGGCCTCGGATTCCGAGCCTACGACAGGCACCGTGACAGGGACGCGCCGCCCGGTTGACGAGGCCGCTCGCGCCGCTGCGGATGTGTTCTCGGCTGCGGCTGCAGGGCGCTTTTCCCAGGCGCGCACGGCTCTCGCGCATTTGCTTGAAGTCGACAAGGAAGGTCGGCACACGGCACGCCTGGCCGATGAATTCAGGCGGCGGGCAGCAACCCTGTGGGACGCCAGAAAACGCGACGAGGCCAGGCGCACCTACCAGATGGTCGCGGATCTCGATCCCAAGGACACGGCTTCGCGCGATCGGGCTGAGAGCAAGGACGAGGAACAGCCAACCCCCATTCCAACCGTCGCGGCCGAAGCGGCAACACCACCTGAGCCCGCCAAGCCAGGTAAGAGGAAGGGCGCGTCTGCGGCCGAGCTCGCAGGCGCACCATCGACAGCACCCGCGCCGCTTGCAGAGGATTCAGGACCGCGCGATCG
>Ga0265342_10001287_pt1 | contig 23577 bp, 16 predicted proteins | sample 4CB327metaG_FD_203125 | JGI IMG/M metagenome (GOLD analysis project Ga0265342, IMG submission 203125) | Rhizosphere microbial communities from Carex aquatilis grown in University of Washington, Seatle, WA, United States - 4-CB3-27 metaG | ecosystem: Host-associated > Plants > Roots >... | reverse complement strand
CGCGTTCGGGCTCGACGATCTCAACGGGCATGCTGGCTGGCGCAGAGCGAGAACCCGCGGAGCGATTCAGCTTTGCGCTGGCCGTTGTGCTAACGCCTCCCGTTGTTCTCCTTGAGGCAATGCGCCTGATGAAGGCTGCACACGCTGCAACGGCGGCGGGAGCGCCGATCGACCTGCATACGTCAATTTTGTTCAGCCTGCTGGGCGCGGTGTTTTCGTTCTTCGCAGGACTGGTGGCGCTGAAATGGCTCTCAAGCTGGCTTGAGTTGGGGCGCTGGCACTGGTTCGGTGTCTATTGCCTGGTGGCGTCGGCGGTGGTGTTTTATCTGCACGCGCAGGGGCTGTAAACGCTGGGCGGAGTGATAGACTCCGCGCATGCCACGACATTTTTTCTCCGTTGTCGCTTTGGTGCTTTGCGCCGCGGCAAGCCTTGGTCAACAGTCTCTCGCCGCGGATCGAAAGGCGGCGGAATCCGAGCTTCGCACCCTCGACGAGCAGTGGTCGGCGACCGCCGCGCGCAACGATCTTTACGGGACAGTCGCCTACTACGCCGACGATGCGGTGCTGCTGGCACCAAATGCTCCGATCGCAGCCGACAGGAAATCGATCCGCGAATCGTGGGCGGGGCTGCTGGGCCCGAGAACGTATGTTTCGTGGAAGTGGTCGAAGATTGAAGTGGCGCAATCAGGCGAGCTGGCCTACATCTACGGCAGCTACAAGCTCTCCATCGGTGCCTCGAGCGGGAGCGGCCCTGTGAATGATGCCGGAAAGTTCCTTGAAGTGTGGAAGAAGCAGTCGAACGGAAAGTGGAAATGCATCGTGGATACGTACAACTCCGACCTGCCCATTCCTGCCTCGCCAAAGTAGTGGCGGAGATCAGTTGGGTGTGCCGGTGGCGTCTTCCGCGGCGAAGATGCACTCCTGGCATTGGCATACGCGGCGCAGATATTCCCACGAGTAGATGCCGCTGGTGTGTCCGTCAAGCCAATTGAATTGTATAGCGTAACGGCCCACCGGCTGCACACTTTTGGGCTTGGCAGGCGGCGCGTACATGGGCAGCAGATTGGCCGGCTTGGGTTTGGGCTGCCCCGCTTTGCGGCCCTGCTGCGAACGCTCGTCAATGCAGGTGGCGCAGGGGCATGCGTCACGCAGCCACGCGAATCCCCATGCGCTGCGGTGTCCGTCAGACCAATCGATTTCGAGACCTTTTCCCTCAGTGAGCAGAACGCGCACTTTTTCAGGCGTGACCGCAATGCGCGGCAACGGCCTGTCTCCTGCGCTCTCCCGCTCCCGCTCGTCTTTCGATTGAATCCGTATGCCCTCGTGGCTCATAAGTACAGTTTACAGGGAACGCAAGACAGGGATCAGGGTTCAGGGGACAGGGATCAGTAGTTGGCTTCTAGCTTCACTGCCCGTTGTTCTTCCAGAAGAACCACGCGGCCATGCTTAGACCAATGACTACCACCAGGCTACGCAAAACTGGCTGTGGGATTTTGCGCGCCAGGCTTGCCGAAGTGTAGCCACCTATGGCGCATACGATCATGGCCAGCAGGCAGTAGCGCCAAACCACTTGCTTGTCGACCACGAAGATGATGAAGGCGACGCCGTTGGCCAGGGTGTTGGCAACTACTTTGAGGGCGTTGATGGCGTGGATGTCCTGATAGCCGAACAGCGCCAGCATAGTCATGAAGAGAAAGCCTGCGCCGGCTCCGAAATAGCCCACGTAAAAACTCACGGCCAGCGCGGCGAAGAACAGCGGCAGACGCTTAGGCTCTGCGGGAGCAGCAATGCGACTCTTGCGACGCTCAAGCCAGCGAGACACTGGTCCGCTGAGCGCGAAGAAGACGGCTGCCACCAGCAGCAGCCATGGCACCAGGCGCATAAAGGTCCGCTGCGGCGTGTTCAGCAGAACAATGGCTCCCGCCGTACCGCCCAATAGGCCGGCTGCACCCATAAGGATGGCCGCGGGAACATTTTTGCGAACATCGTGGCGATAGGCGGCGATGGAAGTGAGCTGCCCCGGCCACAGGGCCACGGTGTTGGTTGCGTTGGCCTGCACCGGCATAATGTTCATGCCCAGCATCGCGGGAAACGACAGGAAAGATCCGCCGCCGGCCACGGCGTTGAGCACCCCTGCCAGGAACGCGGCCACAATGAGCCAGACCCAATGCCAATCGACTGAGGACAGCAGCGAGGAGAAGTCAGACATGCGCATTTAATTGTAGAGCGCGGCGGGCTTGCCTGCCTCGAGTTGACGCCAGAGAATTCACTTTCGCTGCAGCAGACATCAACGTATGCTCTCCACATGCTTCTCCAGCGCTGGCGGCTCGCAGCCAGTTTATTTGTAGCCTTACCGATAGTTTCTGCCGCCCATATCGAAGCGCAATTGATTGCCCTCGATCAGCAGCAGTGTGTCTGGCGGGCCGGTGACAACGTCAAATGGGCACAACCGAATCTGGATGAGACCGATTGGCAACCCTATTCTGCCTGGTCTCTGAATCCATCGGAGCCGCACGTTTGGATTCGTTGCCACACCAATCTTTCAAGCATGCGAAATGCGGAACAACCGGGCATACAAGTCCGGGTCTTCGCTGCATATCAGGTGTTCGCCAATGGCCGGCTGATGGGAACTGTAGGTGAGCTGAAGAGCGGCAGGTTCGATATGAATACCGTGCGCGATTTTCCGCTCTCGGCCAATGTCGCAAGTCCAATGGTTATCGCCTTGCGGACCACGTGGCGAATTGACAGCATGGTGCCGGTTGGAGCGTTGCCCCCACTCCGGATTGATGCCGGAGATCGGACTTTGCTGGTGGATCGGCGCAACTCACTCGCGTTCGAGCAGATAAGGCAGCGCCTTGTCCCCACTGTGTGTTTCAGCGTCATTGGTATTGTCGGGCTGATCTTGATGGGCTTGTGGCTGAACGACCGAAGCCGGAAGGAATTGCTGCTTCTCTTCATCGCATGTCTGACGTTGAGCTTTATCTACCTGGACTACTTCTTCGCGGCGGCGCTACTGGCTTATCCCGTGTCAGCCTACTTTCTGGGCTGGGGCGTTTCAGTGACGGTTAATAATCTAGCCCGGACGCTTTTTTTCTTTGCGCTTGCTCGCAGGCGAGTGCCACTGCTGTTTTGGGTACTGGTTATTCTGTCTGTCGTTCCAAACATTGCGACGCTCGTGGTGCCATTTCTGGCCCCGGCGCAGGCCCTGTGGCTCGATGAGCTTCGTTCCCACCAGATTGAAGCTCTCGCAGACATTGCGCGTGGGTTCGAATCACTGGCGCCCTTTCTTGTTTTTCTGCCGTGGAAGAACCTGACGCGACGAATGAAGCCGCTGGCCGCTCTCTGCATGACGTGGGGCCTTACCATGGCGATTTTCTTTGCCGTTCGCCTCACCGGTACCCGAGTTCCCGGAATTCCCAACCTTGAGGCCCACTGGGGCACGGCCGTGTCGGATGCAGAGGCAATTGTCACTCTTTGTGTCCTGATTGCGTTGTTCGCATTGCTTTTTCGCGAACAGCAGCAAACGGCAAATGAGCGGGCAGTTCTGGCAGGCGAGATGCACGCCGCACAGCAGGTGCAGCGCATGCTTGCGCCCGTGATTCTCGATACAGTCCCAGGGGTTCGCGTGGAGGCTGTATTTCGTCCCATTCGCGAGGTGGGCGGCGATTTTTACAGCTGCCGCAAATTGCCGGCAGACCGGCAGCGAATCCTGATTGGAGATGTGAGCGGCAAAGGAGCGGCTGCGGCTATGACGGCCGCCGTCCTGATCGGGGCAGCCCAGAGGCGGGATGAAGAATCACCGGCTGAGCTCCTGCGGCATCTCAATCTCGTTATGGTCGATATGCATGTTAGCGGGTTCGCCACCTGTCTGTGCGTCGAGATCTCTGCCGATGGAATACTCACCTTGGCCAATGCCGGCCATCTCGCTCCATACCGCGATGGCAAGGAGATTCCTGTGGAAAGCGGATTGCCGCTCGGTATTTCGCCGGATACCGAATATGGCGAGACGGCCTTGGCGCTCTCAGCCGCCGATACTCTGACGTTCCTCTCTGATGGTGTGGTGGAGGCCCGCAACCATACCGGTGAGCTCTTTGGGTTCGACCGCGCCCAAGCGATCAGCACTCAATCTGCCGATTCGATCGCTCATGCTGCCCAAGACTTTGGCCAGGAAGATGACATCACCGTGCTGACGCTCAAATTCATCCCCGCAGGTGCAGTCCTGACCCTGGTTTGAGAATTTCCCGAAGGCGTTCCGACATTAATTTAGAGATAAGTCATTGAAAATGCTGTGTTAGCTGAATTTCATAATATGAGTGTAAATCACTCACTTTTTATGAATCATTTGTGCTATAGTCTCATCAGATAGATTGAGCCGCCGGGACAAGATCCCGCGCAATCATCAAACCATCAGAATTTGGAGGAAAGGAATATGGCAATCACTCGTTGGGATCCATTTCGTGAAGTCGTCGCTTTGCAGAACCGCGTCAATTCTCTCTTCCGCGACCTGAACGACGGAGACAGCCCACTGAGCCCAGCTGGCTTTGTACCCGCCGTCGACGTTTACGAAGACGAGAAGGCAGTTGTTTTGAAGCTTGAAGTGCCGGGTATCGAAGAGAAGGACCTGGACGTGAGTGTTGAGAACCACACCCTCACCGTGAAGGGCGAGCGCAAGATGGAGAAGGAAGAGAAGGAAGAGAACTTCCACCGCATTGAGCGCCGCTATGGCAGCTTCTTCCGCGCCTTCACGTTGCCCACGACGGTGGACACTGAGAATGTGCAGGCGAGCTACAATGCTGGCGTGCTCAAGCTTGAGCTAAAGAAGAAGCCGGAAGCCCAGCCCAAGCAGATCAAGGTGAACGTGGGCAAAACGCTAGCAGCGTAAGAGCAGCTATCAGCCGTCAGCTTTCAGCTCTCAGCTTTTTCTTGCTGGTGCCGAAGGCGTGAGGCATGCAGCGCCGGGGCAACGGACTGACCGCCCCGGCGCTTGTGCTTTTCAAAAACACCTTTGTCGAAGAGGCCGATGCGCCCTTTCAAGCGTCAACGGTATCAAACATAAAGAGCTGGACTGTAAGGCCGACAAGAACAAGTGGAGCTGGATGCGGAAGCTCAAGAATGCAAATATAAAGCCGATTCGAAATATAGAACGGCTGAGAGCTGAAAGCTGAAAGCCGGGAGCTGATTTCAATGGCCATTCGTTGGGAGAAATTCACCGTCAAGTCGCAGCAGGCGATGCAGCAGGCGCAGGCGCGCGCGGCCGAGTTCGGCAACCCCGAGCTGCAGCCGGTACATCTTTTGCTGGCGCTGCTTGAGGACCGCGAGGGGGTTATCCCCGCGGTGCTTGAGAAGATTGGTGTGCCCATTGAGCGGCTGAAACATGACCTGCACGCCGTCGAGGAGAAACTGCCTCGGGTGTCAGGTGCAGCCGCGCAGCCTGGTCTTAGTCCGGCGCTGAACAAGGCGCTCGACCAGGCCTTCCGCGAGGCCGCGAACTTTAAAGACGAATATGTCTCGACCGAGCACTTGTTGCTGGGCGTCTCAAACTTGAAGGGCGATGCGGCCCGCGATGCGCTGAGTGCAGTGGGCGCTACGCACGATGCGATACTGTCGGCGCTGACCGCGGTGCGCGGTTCGCAGCGCGTTACGGATCAAAATCCGGAAGGCAAGTTTCAGGCGCTTGAAAAGTATGCGAAAGATCTGACTGAACTTGCGCGTCGTGGCAAGCTCGATCCGGTGATCGGGCGCGACGAGGAAATTCGCCGCGTGGTGCAGGTGTTGAGCCGCCGCACAAAAAACAATCCTGTGCTGATTGGCGAGCCTGGCGTTGGCAAAACAGCCATCGTTGAGGGTCTTGCGCGCCGCATTGTTTCCGGCGACGTGCCTGAAGGCCTGAAGGACAAGCGTGTGATCTCGCTTGATCTTGGATCGATGCTGGCCGGTGCAAAATATCGCGGCGAGTTCGAAGACCGCCTGAAAGCTGTGCTGAAGGAAATTGAAGAATCGAATGGGCAGGTTGTGCTGTTTATCGACGAGTTGCACACGCTGGTAGGCGCGGGCGCGGCTGAAGGCGCAATCGACGCCAGCAACATGTTGAAGCCTGCTCTGGCGCGCGGCGAACTGCGCGCCATTGGGGCGACCACGCTCAATGAGTATCGCAAATACATTGAGAAGGATGCTGCGCTGGAGCGCCGTTTCCAGATTGTTTATGTTGGCGAGCCGAATGTGGAAGACACGATTGCGATTCTGCGTGGATTGAAAGAGCGGTACGAGGCACACCATAACGTACGCATCAAGGACTCGGCTATTGTGGCGGCGGCAACGCTGTCGCATCGCTATATCAGCGACCGCTTTCTGCCGGACAAGGCGATTGACCTGGTGGACGAAGCTGCGGCTTCGCTGGCCATACAGATCGGATCGGTGCCTACGGAGATTGATCAGCTAGAGCGCGAGGCGACGTCGCTCGAAATTGAGCGCGCCGCTCTGAAGCGCGAAACTGATGAGGGCAGCAAAGAGCGTCTGCATGCGGTTGAGCGTGAAGTAGCGCAGCTGCGCGAGCAGATTACAGCGCTGCGTGCGCGCTGGACGCGTGAGCGCGACGCTATCTCGCGCATAAGCGAATTGAAGAAAAGGATCGAAGCATTGCGCTTTGAAGCTGAAGAGCAGACGCGCAAGGGCCAGCTCGATCGCGCCGCGCAGATCCAATATGGTGAACTGCCGAAGCTCGAAACCGAGCTCAAGCAGCTGAACGCCATGCAGGACGGCGCGAAAGACGGTAGTGGTCTTGCGCCCATGTTGAAAGAGGAAGTGGACGAAGAAGATATCGCCACGATCGTAAGCAAGTGGACCGGCATTCCGGTGTCGCGCATGTTGGAAGGCGAAGTGAAGAAACTCCTCCAGATGGAAGAGCGTTTGCGCGAGCGCGTGGTGGGCCAGGATGAAGCACTGGGTGTAGTGGCGAATGCGATTCGGCGTTCGCGTGCTGGGCTGAGCGATCCAAAGCGGCCGATCGGCTCATTTATCTTTCTTGGACCGACGGGCGTGGGCAAAACCGAAACAGCGCGTGCGCTCGCTGAGTTTCTTTTCGATGATGAGCAGTCGATGGTGCGCATCGACATGAGCGAGTACATGGAGAAGCACGCCGTGGCGCGGCTGATTGGCGCGCCTCCGGGATACGTGGGTTACGACGAAGGCGGCCAGTTGACTGAGGCTGTGCGTCGCCGTCCTTATGCTGTAATCCTTTTCGACGAAATTGAGAAGGCGCACCCGGACGTGTTCAACGTACTGCTGCAGGTGATGGATGACGGCCGGTTGACGGATGCGAAAGGGCGCACGGTGGACTTCAAGAACACGGTACTTATTATGACATCGAACCTGGGTGCGGCCATGCTGCACGGAGATGCGCTCAAGACAGAACACGACTATGACATGGCGCGTGAATCGGTCATGCGGGTTCTGCGCGAGCATTTCCGCCCTGAGTTTTTGAACCGCGTGGACGATATCGTGATCTTCAAGCCGCTCGGTAATTCACAGCTGAGCCAGATTTTGGAATTGCGTCTCAACGAACTGCGCAAGTTGCTTGAGGACCGGGCAATTTCGCTGGAGTTGACTGAGCCGGCACGGCAACTGATATTGGCGGCTGGCTCTGATCCTGCATACGGCGCACGTCCGCTGAAACGTTCGCTACAGCGCATGATTCAGGATCCGCTGGCAATGAAGATTTTGGACGGCGAGGTTCTGCACGGCGCGCACGTTCGCATCGACGTTGACCGCAACTCGAACCATCTTGTCTTTGAACCGATGGGACGCGAAGCAATGGCTTAAAGGCAGTTGACGAGTTTACGAGTTGGCCATGCAGCCTTTTGGATGCATGGCCTTTTCCTTGCACCAGGACCTCGGCCGCTTAGTAGTAACCAAGATGCCGGGTGCACCAAGTCCGGATTTTCGGACCTGGGATAACCCTGCTCCCAACTAATGTAGAAACCTCTTGCGCAACGCGCATTCTCAACGCTACTCTTTCCGCGAGAGGTCAGTTATGCATCGCTTCCCTAAATCTTTTGGCGTCGTCTTGTTTGTGCTGGCGGCAGGCATCAGCCTTCACGCGCAGGACTGGGCCAAGGCACGTCTTGAAGCGTCTCCGCGGCATCGCGAATACGTGGCAATCAAACATGACAATCGCACCGTTCAAACTCTGGTGGTCTATCCAGAGGTTAGCGCCAAGGCGCCGGTGGTGATTCTGATTCACGAGATTTTTGGCCTGAGTGACTGGGCCAAGGAGATGGCCGACGAGTTGGCCGGCGAAGGATTCATTGTGATCGCACCCGATCTCATCTCCGGTTCGGGACCGAAGGGTGGCGGATCGGACGAGCTTACCCGCCAGGATGATCGCGTGAAAGCCGTGTCGGCTCTCGATGCGGCGCAGGTTACAGCGGACCTGGACGCAGTTGCTGACTACGGCAAGCACCTGCCTGCCGCCAACGGGACGCTTGCGGTGGTGGGCTTCTGCTGGGGCGGAGGCAAGTCATTCGCGTTTGCCGCGCATCGGCATGATCTGGCTGCGGCCTTCGTTTTTTATGGACCAGGGCCGGCGGACGTTTCCAGCATTACCGCTCCGGTGTACGGCTTTTACGCGGGCAATGATGCGCGCATTGGCGCGACGGTTCCAGGGACGGTTGAAGCGATGAAGGCGGCGGGAAAGACCTTCGAGCCGGTAACGTACGACGGCGCGGGACATGGATTTATGCGCGCGGGCGAGGACCCGACCAATACGGTGCCGGGAAACAAGACCGCTCGCGAGCAAGGCTACGCGCGACTGTTGAAGTTATTGAAGGGATTGAAAGGCAGCTCAACCATCATGCCCTCACGGCCTCGCGGCGAGCTGGCGCATAAAGCGGCTGAGCCCGCGGTGTTGTGTCACGAAGCTTCTTAGTTGAAGGTTGGGATTTGGAGCGTTTGCATTTGTGGTATTCCACCCATCTTGCGATGAAACTACAAGATGGATGGGCACCCGATCAGGGTGGGACGTCCGGTAATGAATGAGGACGGGATCGTCTGCTTATTGACGCAAATCTACAAGTGTCGCTCCCTGGCCGCCTTCGTGTTGCGGAGCCTCTTCGATTCCCGCTACGTGCGGATGGCTCTTGAGAAACTCGCGTACGCCGCGGCGCAGAATGCCGGCTCCGTGACCGTGAATGATGCGGACGCGCGGCAGGCCGGCGAGAAATGCGCGATCGAGATATTTCTCAAGTTCGTCGCGCGCTTCGTCGACTGTGCGACCGATCAGGTTGATCTCCATGCGCATGTCGTCGGTGCTGTCGCTCATAACTGAGACATGAACGCCCTTCTGCCTGCGCACTGCGGCGAGGGGATTTTCCTTTGCAGTGCCTTCAGCTGAGGATTGTGCTTCAGCAAGCTCGTCGCGTTTGACACGCATTTTGATGGGGCCGAGCGCAACTTCGAAAAGGTCCTTCTCGATTTCGCGTTGTACGATGGCGATCCTGTTCATTGACTTGATGCGTACCTGGTCGCCAATAGCAATGTGCCGCAACACGTGCGGTTCGGCGTTCGCATCACCCAGGTCGGCGCCGGTGCGGTGGGCGACTACGGTTTGGTTGAAGCTGTCCTGGAATTCGCGACGCAAGCGCAAAATGCGCCGCTCAGCTTCTTTCGACAGCTTCTGTTGTGAGGCGCGGTCTTCAATCGCGCGCACGGTTTCGCGCATCTGGAACTCGAAGTCCTTCATCAACGAGGCCAGCTTGGTTTCAAGCTCGCGGGTGCGGTTGCGCAATTCAACGTCGCCTTCGCGAGCCAGCTTCGCCCGTTCCTGGTTCAGTGCATATTGTTCTGTTCGCGCGGCTTTGCGCTCCTCTTCAAGGTGCGCGAGTTCGCTGTGCATGCGGTCGAGGAAGTGCGCGATATCTACTTGTTGCGAGCCAAGGCGTTTGCGTGCCGCCGACACGATAGCGCGATTGAGTCCGAGCCGTTCCGCTGTCTGAATACCCGCCGACGCACCCGGCACGCCGAGGCGCAGTTGGTAGTTCGGCGCAAGCGTAACTTCATCAACGCCCGCAGCGGCATTAATCACGCCTTGAGTGTTGGCTGCGTAAACTTTGAGCGAAGTGTGGTGCGTTGAAATCAGCGTCCAGGCTTGAGCTTGAAGAAAATAATGAGCGACCGCAACGGCAAGCGCTGCGCCTTCTTCAGGGTCAGTGGCCGAGCCAAGCTCATCGAGCAGCACGAGCGAACCCGGTCCCGCAAGCTGTGACAGGCGATCAAGGTTGGTGATGTGCGCCGAGAAAGTTGAAAGCGCTTCTTCAATTGACTGCGCGTCGCCGATGTCGGCGAGAAATGCGGTAAGTACGGGAAAACTGGCGGCTGTGGCGGGAACCGGCAAGCCTGCCTGCGCCATCATGGCCAGCAGTGCCGTTGTTTTAAGTGTGACGGTCTTGCCGCCGGTGTTGGGCCCGCTGATAATGATCTGCCGGTTGGCCGCGGTCAGCTCAAGAGTGAGGGGAACAATTTTTCCGCCGGTTGCGCGGAGACGCTTTTCAAGCAATGGATGGCGCGCGTCTTCGATGCTGAGAACATCGGTCGTAATTTCCGGCGCCACGCAATCGTAAGAATGAGCGAACTTTGCGCGTGCCTGCAGGCTATCAACCAGCGCCAGCACGCGCGCACCGGCAACCAGACTGAGTGCGTAACCTCCCACCTGGCGCGTGAGTCCAACAAAGATGCGGTGAATCTCTTCGTGCTCTTCTTCGATGAGCCGGACCAGTTCGTTGTTCTGCTCGATTGTTTCGAGCGGTTCCACATAGACGGTCTGCCCTGAAGAGCTGGCGCCGTGAATGACCCCTGTAATGCGCCGCTTCAATTCACTGCGCACCGGAATCACGAAGCGCTCGCCGCGAATGGTGATGAGGTCTTCCTGGGTCGCGCCTTCGCCGGAGAGCTTGCGCAGCGCGGAGCGCAGGCTTTCTTCAATGAGCTTTTGCTGGCGCTCCTGCTCACGGCGTATGCGATTGAGTTCAGGAGATGCGTTGTCAGCAAGGGAGCCGTCCGGCTGGATGGTCCGCTCAATGGTTTCAGCGAGCGGACGGAGGCTGGACGTGAGCGCAGACGAGAGAGCAGACAATGCCGGCAACTTGCCGACAAGACGCATGGGAGGCTCTCGCAGCAACGCCTGCCACGATGCAACGTCGTTGGCCAAGCGCGCCACGGCCAGCAATTCCGCAGCTTCAAGCGCGGCGCCCGGAATCTGCGCTTTGGCAGCGAGTTCGGATGGATCAAACAGGCCGCCTACTGGGATCGAAACCTGCTCTTCGAGGGCCAGGCGAATTTCGCCGGTTAGTTGGTGCTGGCGCCTGATCCACTCTTCATTTGTTGAGGGCCGCAGATCTAGTATCGCGTTTCGACCTACGGGAGACGATGCAAACCCGGCCACCAACGCCAGCAGGAGTTCCCACTCAAGCGTTGCTAAATCGGCGTGCTCCACCGGCGCCGGAATTGGATCGAGCAAAGACATACTCAGCCATTATCGCAGCGTGGGAGAGAGCGGCTTAGGACGAGGGTGTGCTGGCCGCAGCCGGCGCGGGAGTGGAGGAGGCGCTTTCGCCGGAAGGAGCTTTGGTCTCGGTCTTTGATTCGGATTTGGAATCGGCCTTCGACTCGGTCTTGGTGCTTTCAGATGCAGAACTGCTGCCTTTGGGTGCGTAGTCGTTCACGTACCAGCCGGCTCCCTTGAACTGCAGACCGGGCGCGGTCAGCGGGCGCTCCAGCAGTCCTTTGCACTTGGGACATTCGGTTTCCGGCTCAGAACTGAAGCTTTGAATTTTTTCAAATTTGTGGCCGCACTGCGTGCAGCGATATGGATACAGGGGCAACTCTTTTGCCTCCAGGGCAAGATCAACCACTCTTTCTATTGTACTGGTAAACAAACAAATCATCGCAATCCAGGCCGGATGGTCCCAAAACGCAAAGCGACCGCCAGGCTGCGATGAATCGCGCCGTGACGGCCGCCTATTTTTAAATTCCCGAGGGCGCTAGTTCACCTTGATCGGCACCGATGCTGAGTGGTCTTCCCAGGCCAGCGTCATTGTGCCCTTGCCGCCGCCGTTGTCAGTAAGCGTATAGACAAGGTTCTCCACCATGGACGGCGGCTTGCTCATGGTCATTTTGGTCTTGCCGAGGTCCTTGGTGCTGTCGTAGGAAAGGCCCCATTCGCCGGTATCTTTACTCACGATCAGCGTCCAGTTATCGGGATCGGAGATGTCGGCGAACAACGTATAGGTTCCCGCCGGGACTTTCAAGTCGCCGATGGTGATGTCGCCATCGGTCTTGAGCGTGGTCGCCGAGTTTGCGCCGGCGCGCCACACTGGATAATGCGGATCCTTGCCGATTTGCCCGTCTTTTGTAAACAGCTTGCCTTCTCGGCCTTTCACGCCGGGCGAGCTGTAGGCGATGGAAATGGTTTTTCCGCCGATGGTCGCGGTCGCATTGGCGGGCGGGCTCGGAGGCTTTCTTGGACTATTCTGAGACATCAACGGAGTTGCAGCAATTAAAGCCGTAGCGATGAGGACTCGATAATTCATTGCGTTATTCTCCTTGGGGCAAAGCCCATCCAAACTGCAGAAATGCCCAACCGAACGATTGTCGCACCAGCAGCCCCAAATGGGGAACTCGACCTCGAATGCGGATTGCGCCTGATATGATGCGCGCAGGGATTACGCATGGTAGAACCACTCCAGCTTGCATCGCCCGGGGCGCGTTTTCGACAAGCTCTGGCGCAGGAAAAGCCTCTGCAGGTGGCCGGCGCCATTAACGCCTACACGGCGCGCCTGGCGCAGGCAACCGGCTTTCGATCGCTCTATCTTTCAGGCGGAGGCGTGGCGGCCAACTCGCTGGGGCTGCCTGATCTGGGCATCAGCAGCATGGAAGACGTTCTCACGGACGTCCGCCGCATTACCGATGTTGTGCCCCTTCCGCTGCTTGTGGATATAGATACGGGCTGGGGCGGCGCGTTCAACATTGGGCGGACCATCCGCGCGATGGAGAAGGCCGGAGCAGCTGCCGTTCATATTGAAGATCAGGTGAGCGCGAAACGCTGCGGGCACCGGCCCGGCAAAGAGATTGTGTCCGCGGAAGAAATGGTGGACCGCATAAAAGCCGCGGTGGATGCGCGCACCGATCCCGCATTTGTGATTATGGCCCGCACCGATGCGCTGGCAATCGAAGGACTGGCTGCGGCGATTGAGCGCGCCCAGGCATACGTGGCCGCCGGAGCGGACATGATTTTTGCCGAGGCGGTTACCGAGCTTGCTATGTATGCGCAGTTTCGCGCGGCTGTCGGCGTGCCCATCCTTGCCAACATAACTGAGTTCGGCCAGACACCGTTATTTACGCGCGATGAGCTTGCCGGGGCCGGAGTAGACATCGTACTTTACTGTTGCGCCGCATACCGCGCCATGAATGCCGCCGCGTTGAAAGTGTACGAGGCCATCCGTACGGAAGGGACGCAAAAGAGTGTCCTGCCACTGATGCAATCGCGTGCCGACTTGTACCGCTATCTGGATTACCATGCGTACGAACAAAAGCTCGATGAACTGTTTGCGAAAGACAAGAGTGGAAAGCCGCAATCGGAGGAAGGCCGATGATGGAAGCAAATCTCGACACCACAATTGCCCTGCTTGAACGCACTCCGAAAGCGCTGGACGCGATGCTGCGTGACTTGCCTGATGCGTGGACACTCAGCAATGAGGGCGGCGACACTTGGACGGTGTTCGACGTAGTGGGACACCTGATTCACGCTGACCATGATGACTGGGTTCCGCGCGCAAGGTGGATTCTTGATTTCGGCGAATCCAAGCCGTTTCCGCCCTTCGATCGCGGTGGACATCGGCAGTTCACCCGCGGCAAATCACTTGCTGAGTTACTCGATGAATTTGCGCAGGTACGCTCAGAGAAGCTGAATGAGCTGCGTGCGCTAAATTTGCAGACTGCAGATTTAGCGCGTCGCGGGCAGCATCCGGCGCTTGGCTCCGCCACGTTGTCGCAACTGCTTGCTACGTGGGCGGCCCACGACTTGAATCATCTGCATCAGATTTCGCGGATCATGGCGACTCAATATCGTGAAGCGGTCGGACCGTGGCATAAATATCTTGGCATAATGCACTGCAATGGCCACGGCGCGTCCGCATAGCGAAGCTGGGCATTGCAGCCTTTTCATAATATTGATGCTCTCGGAGGTCTCCATTGAGCGAAGCTCACGATATCCCCGGCGCGTTCAAACCCAAAAAGTCTGTGGCACTGTCAGGCACACCTGCCGGCGAAACCGCGCTCTGCACCGTGGGCCATACCGGAAATGACCTTCACTATCGCGGCTATGACATTGTGGACCTGGCCGCGCACTGCGAGTTTGAAGAAGTGGCGCACCTGCTGGTGCAGGGCCGCCTGCCTAACGCGCAGGAGCTGGACGCATACAAGCAACGACTTGTAAGCCTGCGATGGTTGCCGCCGGAAGTGAAGCAGGCGCTGGAACTGCTGCCGGCCCGCGCACATCCGATGGATGTGCTGCGCACCGGCGTGAGCGTGATGGGCTGCGTGCGGCCGGAGCCTCCCGATCAGGGCGAGTCTGGTGCCAAGGCTATCGCGGACACGTTGCTGGCGGCGCTGCCCTCGATGCTGCTGTACTGGTACCACTACGCGCACAACGGCAAACGCATTGATGTGGAGACTCCGCCTGAGTGGAATGCCAATTCGATTGCTTCGCATTTTCTTTATTTGCTTCATGGCCAAGCGCCCAGTCCGCATTGGACCGCCGCGATGCAGACATCGCTGATTCTTTATGCCGAACATGAATTCAACGCATCTACATTTGCGGCGCGCGTTATTACGGGAACCGGCTCGGATTTTTATTCCGCGATTTGCGGGGCGATTGGCGCACTCAAGGGACCGAAGCATGGCGGCGCAAACGAAGTAGCGCTAGAGATTCAGCAGAGATATAAGACTCCGGATGAGGCCGAAACGGACATTCGCCGCCGTGTGGCCAATCGCGAAGTCGTCATAGGATTCGGGCATCCTGTGTACACTATCGCCGATCCTCGTAGCGATATTGTTAAAGAGGTGGCGCGTAAACTTGCCGTGGATGCGGGCGACATGCAGCTTTATTCCATCGCAGAGCGCATTGAAGCTACCATGCACGATGCCAAGCGCATGTTTCCAAATCTCGATTGGTACTCGGCGGTGGCGTACCACCTGATGGGGATTCCGATTGAGCTTTTTACACCGCTGTTTGTGATTGCGCGCACGGCGGGATGGTCGGCGCATATTTTTGAACAGAGACAGAGCGGCAAGATCATTCGGCCGTCGGCGACGTACATGGGGCCGGAGAATTTAGACTTTGTTCCGCTTGCCGAGCGGCCGTAGCGCAATAGACTTTTGGAGAAGGAGCACGCGTGTCCTCGCATATCTCGAACGAACGACCGGCCACCGATAAAGTCATTACCGACATCGCCGACTTTGCTCTCGAATACAAGATCGACAGCGAACTTGCTTATGCAACGGCGCAGCATTGCCTTATTGATACGCTTGGCTGCGGGCTTGAGGCGCTTGAGTATCCGGCATGCACGCGGCTGCTGGGCCCGATTGTTCCCGGCACGGTGGTTCCGAATGGCGCGCGGGTTCCGGGCACCAGTTATCAGCTTGACCCTGTGCAGGCGGCGTTCAACATTGGCGCGATGATCCGCTGGCTCGACTTTAATGACACATGGCTTGCCGCAGAGTGGGGTCACCCCTCAGACAATCTTGGCGCTATCCTCGCGGTTGCTGACTGGCTCTCCCGCAGCCCTGCGGGCGGCAGACCTTCGGTGAAGATGCACGACGTACTGACAGCTATGATCAAGGCACATGAGATTCAAGGCTGCATCGCGCTAGAGAACTCGTTCAACAAGGTGGGCCTCGATCACGTTGTGCTGGTGAAGGTGGCGTCTACCGCGGTGGTTTGCCAACTGTTCGGCATGAATCATCAGCAGACGGTGAACGCACTTTCGCTTGCCTGGGTGGATGGTCAGAGCCTGCGCACGTATCGCCATGCGCCGAACACCGGCTCGCGCAAAAGCTGGGCTGCGGGGGATGCGACGAGCCGCGCTGTGCGCCTGGCGTTGATGGCGTGTGCGGGCGAAATGGGATATCCCTCGGCGCTGACTGCAAAGACATGGGGCTTTTACGATGTGTCGTTTCGCGGGCAGCCGTTTAAATTCCAGCGGCCTTATGGTTCCTATGTCATGGAGAACGTACTTTTCAAGATCAGTTTTCCAGCTGAGTTCCACGCGCAGACCGCGGTGGAAGCCGCGATGGCGTTGCGCACTGAACTCGACAATCGCGGCAAAACAGCTGACGACATCCGCTCGGTGACAATCCGAACGCATGAGGCGTGCCTGCGCATCATCGACAAGAAAGGACCACTGTCGAATCCCGCGGACCGCGATCATTGCGTGCAGTACATGGTTGCTGTTCCGCTGCTGTTTGGCCGGCTGACTGCCGCAGATTACGAAGACAACTTCGCGTTGGACGTAAAGATTGCCGCGCGCATCGACTCACTGCGCGAGAAGATCACCTGCGTTGAAGAGCCTAGTTTCACGACCGATTATCACGACCCGGAAAAGCGGTCGATTGCCAATGCGCTGCGAATTGAGCTGAACGATGGCACTGTACTGGAGCGCACGGTTGAGTTTCCTTTAGGCCATCGGCGGCGGCGCGAAGAAGGGCTGCCGTTGCTGGTGGAGAAATTCAAGACCAATCTGCGTCGGCGCTTTCCGGAGGCGCAACAGGAGCGGATTCTTGAGGCTTCGCTCGACCGGGCTCGGCTGGAGGCTATGCCGGTGCATGAGTATGTGGATATGTATGTGGTGTAGATTTATTGAGTTACTTCGTACACACTGCCTCGGTCTTTTCTATAGATTCGCCTTGAGAACGGCATCGGCCCATTGCTCGGCGGTCGTCCGGGCCCATTTAAATGAATCCTCATTTGTGTATTCGGTATAGGTGTAGAAAAAGACAACGCGCTCCTGAATGCGGAGGATTGAAATTGCTGCGGCCATCTTCTTTGTCTTGCCATTCGCGCTAATGGGCATGATCATGCCAAAGCTACAAGCATCCGGTTTCGAAAATAATTTCCCAAGCATTAAAGGCTTATCCATTGTGACCGTCGGAGCGTCTGAATTTACTGATTTCAACCTTCGATTTAACTCATCCATTTGGTCTTTCAGTGTCCCATCAAATGTGGCACCAAACTGCCCGGCCATGCTGTCAGCGATCTGCTTATAAACATCCGGTGTCACGTTCGCAAACTCTGCCCGACGAGGAACCTGCACCAGGGAGTAACGCGAGAGGCTCGATGTGCCGCTGACCGTCGCCTTCAGTTCTTCAGGTAAGAGGAATGCAGCTACAAGGCGGTTTGTGTTTGGCGCAAGAATCTCGAATAGTACACGATAATCCGAACCGGTCTCTGAGCGCTCCGCAGAAGGCGGCGGAATCACAATTGATTTCAAGCCAACTCGAAACGTCTGTGAATTGCTCGGTCCAGCGCTTTGGCCTTTCGACGAGATGCTTCCGCAGGTCAAAGCGAATAGGACAAAGACTGAACACAATTTCCAAACGAACTTCGAGGACGATTGCATCTTTTCTCCGAAACCTAAAGATTTAATGTCATTGAGTACCACAATATTAGCGCATAGATCTATCGGCATTGCCCGAAAGCGACCATATGTATGACACAAAGAGCGCGGACCGGAGGGTCCGCGCTCTTGATTGGTTCTAATTGCTGTTTGACATGGCACGACTGAAGTCGTGCCATGTCAAATCGCTATTTATACCTTTACTGCAACAGCTCCGGTGAGGCGTTCTTTCAGGATTTCGTGGCCGCGGGAGAACAACTCGTCCAGCGAAAGCTTGCCGGCTTCTACCTCGGCAAGAATCGCCTTCTGCGCCAGGTATTCCTTGTTCACGACGCCGGCCTTGGACTGCAGCATGCGCCATGCCTTGCGGCGCTCTACGCAGAACATGACCAACTGGCGGCTGAGCGCGCGGTACTCGGTCTTGCCGTCCTGATCGAACGTGATGTAAACGCCGAAGTCAGGAATGAACGCGCGGTGCTTTGGATCGACGTAGCGCCGATAGACAATGTCCTGCTGCGTGATGCGCACCAGCATGTTGTCGAGCGAGACCATCTTGGCGGCCGCTTCCGGCTTGATCTTCTTCAAGTGGTTGCGGAAGCGCGCTTCCGTTGTGCACCAGTGCGCGACGGTGTAGCGCGAAGTTTCGCCTGTGACCTTCGACTTGGTTTCGTACCAGTCCATGTCGGGAGACGGGTTGCCCTTGATATCGAGTGCTTCGCCGTAGCTTTCGCCGTTGCGCGGATCGAAGACAAACTCCGGCACGCCGCGCGAATCGCGCACGCGCTGCGCCTGGAAGAGCGCCATGTCGTCCGCTACTCCGTGCTCCGGCTGGCAGGTGGTGAACGCCTGCAGGAACATGGTGCCGCGATACTCAAGGCCGTCGAGAATTGCACGGTAGAGCTTGGGTGCGTTGGCCATTGAAACCTGAGCAACGAACGGCGAACCGTGACCGGCGAGGAACGTTTCCGCCACCGTCTTCTTCTCAGTATTTTTGCCCTGCGTGGCCGAGCCGAAGACGTTCATGTCGTTGCCGCCAAGCATCGGCGTGGAATCAGAATTCTGTCCGCCGGTGTTCGAGTACACCTGCGTGTCGAGCATGAGTACTTTCACGTTGGGGCGGTTCTGCAGAATCACCTTTGATGTGTTCTGGTAGCCGATATCGCCGATGCCGCCGTCGCCACCGACTACCCAGACCTTGGGCAGTTCGACGATTTCCTTGTCGGTCATGAGCGCATCAGTAAAGTGCGTGAAGTGGTAGTACTCTTCTTCACTAATGACGCCGCCTTCGACCGTGTCGCGATTCATGATCATGTCCGCGATCCGCTCCGGCAGAACCGAACGACGCGCGTGATCAACGATGAAGCTCTCGCCCATCAACCAGCCCACGGTGACGCCATCCTGGAACAGAGAGTTCATCCAGGGATAGGGATGCGGATTGTTCGGTGCCGTTGATCCGTACACCGTATTGCAGCCTGTGTGCGCGGCCATGGCCATCACGCTCATGCCATTGGCCAGGCGCCCGTCTACGGGTTGCAGGTTTTTGTGGTTGAAGGCTTCAGTCAGCAGCACTGCAGCAATGGCTTCAATCAGCTGCGCGTCCGTGATTGTGCCGTGCTCAGCTTCATACGCTGCGATACGCGCCTTGGTGTCTGCATCGTCTTCACCGCCGAGGCCCATCACAATGTGTGCAATCGCCTGACGCAGCCGCGCGTACTCAATGGGATTCGACTCCTTGAGAGCCCCCATTCTTTCCGTGCCCAGCTTTTCAAGCTGTCCGGCCTTGGCCACAAATCGGTCGCTCTTGGCGTGGTAAACCGGGCGCATGTAAGCCTCGGTGACAGCAGCAATGGAGCGGAGCACGCTCTTTTCGCCGCAACCAGCGCAGGCTCCGTCGCCGGATACCAGCGCGTCGTAGTTGGTGCGCACCATGAGCATGTTGCGCAGCGTCGCCGTTTTTGAGTCGGCAGGGTTGGCTGCGTTGAACAGGCCCAGGTACTTCTGTTTCGTATCGGGCAGCAGATTGAGGAAGGCGGTGCCGGACTCGTGCTCGGCGTTCACCTCTTCAGTTTCCTGCACCATTTTGAGCGCCTGGTGATCGCCGCAAGCTGTAACGCAGGCCGCGCAACCCTTGCAAAGATCGCTGACGAAAATTGAGAAGATGCCACCCGAACCGGGTGCCTTACGCTCAGGCGAAGAGAAGATGGCGTTCGTCTTCTGATAGGCCATCGGCACCTTGTCGATGATGGAGTAGAACTGAGTCTTGGCTTCAGCAGAGAAGCCGTCGACCGACTCCGTGACTTCGCGAATGATGGTGGGCAGCGGCGTTCCAGCCTTGATGTCCGCCAGCATTCGGGTGCGAGTCTGCTTTTCGATCTCGGGCAGCTTGTCGAGCATTTTGCGCCGCTCGGCTGGATCGCCAACGTAGCGCAAAACCGCTGTGCCTAGGATTGTACTCAGGTCCTGCGAGCAGTTGGGAAGCGCGGTATCCGGGCAGACCGAAATGCACTCCATGCACTGCGTGCAATTCTCGGCAATGTAAAGCGGTGTTTCGCGGCGCGCAACGTACTTCGATGCCGTGTCGCCAGTTGCCGCTGCAATAACGCCCATGGCGGAGAGTGGCGTGGCGGGCTGATTGTAGCCAAAGTGCGAGCGGAACTCAGCGTCAAACACATCGACCGATGCGATCGGCGCGCGCGGTCCCTGCTCTGCCGGTGGCGGGGTGGTACGGCATCCGCCGGTGGAACAACTGCTTGTGTCTCCACCGCCTTCAGCAAATGCTGGGACGGGTTCCAGGATGGGCAGCAACGCCTGACCGCGGAGGCTGGAGTGATCGGCCGCGCTGAGCTCGCCAATCTTGATCTCCTTAACGCGCTCGATGCCCTGCAACATAACTTCCATGTTCGACTTGACGACGGCTTCGCCCAACTTGCCGAACTTTTTGACGTACTGCTTATACACGACATCGCGGAACTGTTCCTGCGTGATACCGAATTCCTGCAGGATGGGGCTGACCGCAAAGAACGCACCAAGAAACGCGTTGCCCTGCATGCGGAGTTGCAAGTCGGCACGATCCGTAGCCTTGCGGGCAATGTCAAAACCGGGCAGCGTGAAGACGCGGATATTTTTATCGATGATCTGTTTGCGTGCCCACATGGGCAGGTTTTCCCAGGCATGCTCACCGTCCACATCGGACTCCCACACCAGGCTTCCGCCTTCCTGAATGCCGTCAAGCGGGTTGGTGTGCGTAAACGCCTTGGGATCGCAGCATAGAACGCAGGTTACGTGGCGCAGATCGCAGTTGACGCGAATGCGATCTTTAGCCGCGACCATGAAGTAGCTGGTGGGTGCGCCCTTCTTTTCAGAACCGTACTTGGGATTGGCGCTGACATGAATAATTTCCTTGGGATTGCCGAGCTCGTCGACAACGTGATCGCGCTCGTAGAGCAGATCATTCAGGTCGCCGAGAATTGCGCCCAGGTTCTTTCCTGTGGTGATGGCGCCCCATCCGCCGATGGAGTGGAAGCGCACGGCAACCGCGCCTTCTGGCAGCAGCGACGGCATTTCGTCCGCAACTACGCTGTAGGGGTGATCGATGCCGAGCACGATGAAGTTCGCATTGTCAGCGAGCGTCTTGCCGTCCTTGCGCGAGCGTGTCCCTGTGGCGTATTGATATGCGCCGATGATGTGCTCGGGACGGAAATCGCGCGAGCCCAAACCGTAGCTGCCGCCAATGAACTTCGGAATCTCGGCCAGCTCAACCTTGGGCAGACCGTCGGTTCCCTGCACAGACTTTGAGAACGCTGTGCGAATGTCGCGGCCGAGAGGATTGTCGCCGGCCAACGCCTCGTCAGTGCGCTCAAGGATGATGACGTTCTTTTTGCCCCTGAGAGCGGCGACCAGCGCAGCCTCAGGGAAGGGCCGGATCACGTTGACGTGAACCGAGCCGACGCTTGCGCCACGCGACTGGCGTAGATAATCCACCGCGGCTTCAATGTTTTCTGCCGCAGAACCAAGCGAAACGAACACTGTTTCTGCGTCCGCGGTCTTGTACTCGCTGACCAGGCCATAGCGACGGCCGGTGAGCTTGGCGAAGTCTTCGTATGCTTCTTCAAGGAACTGGAGAATGGGCTCGGCGAAGTTGTTGCGGCGCGCCACAATGCCCTGCATGTAGTGTTCCTGATTCTGCACGGGACCGAGCAGCACGGGGTTCGCCAGGTCCATCATCTTGGGGACACGGCGGCGGGTGGGCCCAAACAGCACACGCTGTGCTTCAGTGGGGCACTCGATGATGTCGTCGGGCGCGCCGAGATATTCGCGAATCAGCTCCGACTCATGCTTATAGAAAGTGCGCTCCAGGTGCGTAGTTAGGAAGCCGTCCATGATGTTCATGCCCGGCGTGAGGCTGAGCTCAGTTACGCGACGCAGGATGAGCGCCTGGTCGGCGGCCTGTTGTGCGTCTTTGCCGAAGATCATGATCCAGCCGGTATCGAGCGCGCCGTAAATATCGTCATGGCCGCAGTGCACATTGAGCGCATGCTTGGTGAGCGCACGAGCGCCCACTTCAAGAACCATGGTGGAGCCCTTGCCGGGCGCATGGTAATACTGCTCGACGCCGTAAACTACGCCCTGGCCAGAAGTGAAGTTGACCACGCGCTTGCCGCACACCGAGTGGGCAATGGCGCCACCCTGGGCCGCATGCTCGCCTTCCGTCTCAATGGCCAGCGTGTTGTTGCCAAACACGTTCAGGTGCCCTTCAGCATAAGCCTGCTGGAACAACTCACCGCCCTCAGTCGACGGCGTGATCGGGTAAAAAACACCGGCGTCGGCGATCCTTGTTTCAGTGTGGTAAGAAACAAGCTGATTTCCATTGGCGGTAACGCGAATCCCTGGGTAGCGTGCAGCAACTGTCATTGAATCCCTCTCAGTGAGCCCTGTTCTTTCGGCCTATCCTTGCGCTTGCGCCTTTGCTGCAGACGAGATTTTCCCTCGTCCGCGCGCGGTGGCGCCGCGCCCTCTTTCCCGTGTTATTACGCCCGTCGATCGGGCTCTGCGTAAACGATTTATGAAGCAAGTGTAAGGGTCGCAAGCGGTTCAAGGAAAATCAGGGACCAAGCCCTCTGGAGCGACCTAATTAAGTATGCACTCCTTCTATATGTGCTGTATATCGAATGAGAGTACAAATTCTCACAATACGAGACGCTTCAACCAATTCTTCCATGTGTCGGAACGCCGTTTAACTATTTTCAGACGAACTTCCCTTCTTTAAGGTCACTGGGAAGCGCTAAGATTCTCCAAGTGCAATGGCTGCAATGGAATGGGAGCAGTAGGGAAAGCCCATGAGAGGGGCAAGAGAACATGCCTGATGCCAACGATCAAGCTTGCCAGTTCGCCCGCTATCCCAGCCTGGAGGGCCGGAGCGTTCTAGTCACCGGAGGAGCCAGCGGCATAGGCGCCTCTCTGGTCGCTAACTTTGCGCGCCAGGGTAGCCGGGTGGCCTTTTTCGATATCGATGACAAGAACGCCCATCACTTGGTCGAGTCGATAACTGGCGAAGGCCTGCAGTCTCCCACGTACCTGCACTGCGACCTTACCGATCTGGCTGATTTGAAGATTGCGGTTGAGCAAGTGGTGGCCGCGCATGGAACTGTTGATGTGCTGGTGAACAACGCTGCCAACGATCAGCGCCATGCGACGGAGGACGTCACGCCCGATTATTGGGACCACTCGATGGCGGTAAATCTGCGGCCGCATTTTTTCATGGTGCAGGCGGTCTTGCCATCAATGCGGGCCGCAGGTCGTGGGTCGATTATCAACATGAGTTCGATTGCGTGGATGATTCCATCAACCGGCCTCCCGGTTTACGTTGCCGCCAAGGCAGCCATCGTGGGACTGACCCGCACACTCGCGCACGAGC
>Ga0265342_10001286_pt1 | contig 23595 bp, 23 predicted proteins | sample 4CB327metaG_FD_203125 | JGI IMG/M metagenome (GOLD analysis project Ga0265342, IMG submission 203125) | Rhizosphere microbial communities from Carex aquatilis grown in University of Washington, Seatle, WA, United States - 4-CB3-27 metaG | ecosystem: Host-associated > Plants > Roots >... | reverse complement strand
CGGCTCGCGTGCGGCGCCGCCGACGCGGTGTCGGGCGGCGTCTCGGCGTCGGCGCCCGCCTTGTCGTCGCGCGCCGATTTCTCGCTCGCGAGCTCCCCGTCGGGAGCCGGCGGCCTGGGCGCGTGGAGGCGCGCGGGTGAGCGAGCCTCCTTGGGCTCACGGGCGGCGGGCGGCGGTCCGAGCGGCAGATCGTGGATCTCGTCCATGCGCATTCCCACGATATCGACGTCGATCGGAACGTGGAACGAGAGCCCACTCAACACGAGCGCGCCGACCACGCCACCGACGACCACCAGGTGCGCGGCGATCGACAGAGCGAACGCGGACCCCCAGTGCCGCAGCATTCTGCTGTCAGGGTAGCGCAAAAAGTCGGTCGATTTCGGCGGGCGCCGCGCAACGGCAGCCGTTGACACGGAATGACTGCGCTGGATAGGGTTACGCTGACCTCGGCGGTACCCTTATTTATTCTCGAAAAAGTAGCTTTCAGGAGGTCCTGATGATCATTCCGATTCAGAGGCTGGCTTCTCTGCGGCAGCTCGCTGCGCGCTCGAGTTTGGGCCTGGGCCTGGTCCTGGCGCTGGGGCTGGCCGCGTCGGGCGGCAGCTGTTCCCCGCGCGCGCTGCTCGAGCTCGATGTCAGCGGCGACACCCCGTTTCAATCGGTGACACTGCGTCTCACCGCGGCCGGCACCAGCAAGGACTTCGCGAACGTCACCTTCACCGCGACCATGCCGTACAAGGCCGGTCTCTACGTGGATACCAGCGGCACGGTCCAGGTCGTGGCGCTCGCGCTCGATTCGTCGGGCAACTGCATCGGCGCCGGCACGGCGTCCTTGTCGAGCGTCGCGGCGGGCATGGCGTCGGACGTCACGCCGTTGATGGTCACGCACACCACCGCGTGCACCAGCGTCACCGGAACGGGCGGCAACAACGGAACCGCCGGCAACGGCGCGGGCGGCTCGACGGGCGTGGGCGGCGGCGGCAACGGCTCGGGTGGCAGCGGAAACGGCGCCGGCGGCAGCGGCAACGGCAGCGGCGGCGCCACCGGCAGCGGCGGCATGACCGGCAGCGGCGGCATGACCGGCGGCACGAACCTGGTCGTGAACGGCGATTTCTCGAACGGCTCCACCGGCTGGGGGCTGCCGGCGATGATGGGCCAGGTCACCCAGAACGTGAACGGCGGGCAGTTCTGCGTGACCGTCGCGCTCGGGTCGGCGACGATCGGTTATCCCTCGGGCGCAGCGTCACCGTTCCCGATCACCGGCGGCGTTCCCTACACCTTCTCGTATCAGGCGTCATCGACGGGAAATTTGATGATCGAGTCCAAGGTCGGCGACATCAACCCGCCCGCCTACGACGCCACCGGCTCCGACTTCATGAACGAACAGGTCGGCGCGTCGTTGCAGACGATCACCCACACGTTCACGCGCGGCCCAACCGACAGCACCATGGGCGTCGCCTTCAACCTCTCGGGCGGGCCGGGCACGTTCTGCCTCGACAACGTGTCGGTCACGGCGAACTGACGGCGGCGGCCCCGGGCGCGGCAAAGCGGGCCGCCATCACGCGCGCGTCGGGCGCTTGCGCGACGGTCAGCACCACGCCGTCGCGTGGCATCTCCTGCGTGAGCCCGACCAGCGCCGCCGACAGGAACGTCGCCGAGACGCGCGCCATCGCTGCCGGATCGCCGGTGGCGTCGGCGGCGATGAGCCGCCCGCCCGGGCGAAGGCTTGGCACCAGGGCCTCGATCCAGCGCGCGGCGGCGGCGGGCTCGAGCCCCGCGACGTTCTCGATGATCATCGCGCCGACCGAGCGCGGCTGCAGCGGCACCTCGGCGCCGCCGACGGCGACCTCGAACGCGCGGCCGGCCTTGAGCGCGCGGCGGCGCGCGCGCTTCACCGCGGCGTGGTCGTCGCTGGCCACCAGCATCAGCACGCGAAGCTCGGTCGAGAGCGTCACGCCCAACCAGAGCGGCCCGAGCACCACGACCGGAGCGGCGCCCTGGGCGCGGCCCGCAATCGCCGTCAGCGACGCCGTGCTGCCCAGCGCACCGGAAAGAAGCGGACCTCTCATGGGCGGCGAAGTTAGCATGGGGTAGACCATGTCCATGAGTCTCTGCGTCGCTCTCACGGGCGAGGGCGCCCGCGCGATCGACGGAGGCGACAGCGCCAGCTCGATCGGCGAAGCCGTGACGATCGGCGAAGCCGTGTCGATCGGCGAAGCCGTGTCGATCGGCGGCAAGGCGCGCGCGCTGCTACAGCTGGCAAGGGCTGGTTACCGCGTGCCGGCGGCGTTCGCGGTCACGGGCGAGCTCTTTCGGCGGCTCCGCGCGGCGGGGCCGTCGCTGCCGGCGGCGCTGCGGGACGCCGGTAACCTGGCGGAGGTCGACCGCGCGCGCGACGCGCTGATCGCGGCGGCCTGGCCACCCGGGTTCCTGGGCGAGCTCGACCGCCACCTCGACCGGCTGGCGCCGCGCGACGCAGGCGCGCGGTTTTCGGTGCGGTCGTCGTTCGCCGGCGAGGACCGCGGCGACGCGCTCGCCGCGGGCGTCTACGAGTCGGTCGTCGGGGTCGCCCGCGCCGGCGTGCCGGCGGCGATCCGGCGCGTGCTGGCGTCGGGGCTGTCGCCGGGCGCCGTCGCGTACGCGCACGCGCGCCGCGGACAGGCGGGTCCCAGCGATCCCGACGCGGCGGTGCTCATCCATGGCTACGTCGACGGTGGAGCGGCGGGCAGCGCCGCCTTCGATCCGGCGGGCGGACAACCGCCCGTCGTCGAAGTCGCGGGCGGTGGCGTCATTGGCGTGGGCGTTCGGGCCGAGCTCGAGCGTGTGCTCGGAGAGCTGGCCGTGCGCCAGGGGCACGCCGTCGAGATCGAGTGGGTGCTCGCGGGCGCGCAGCTGGTCTTGCTACAGCTGCGCGCGTACATCGCCCCACCGGCGCCACGGACGTCGACAGGGGGGCCGGGCGCGGCGCTGGGGCCGGGCGCGTGGCGGTGGGACGCCGCCCACAACCCGCTGCCGCTGTCGCCGGCGCAGGCGGGGTTGGTCGCGCTGGTCGACGCGCGCTGCCGCATCGGCATCCGCCAGCGGGTCGCCGGTGGTTACCTGTACTCCGCGCCCGACGGCCCGGCACCCTCGCGCACGATTGACGCCGGCGCCGTCGGAGGCGAGCTGGCGGCGCTGATCGAGCGGTTCGAAGCCTGGTCGCGCGCGGGCGCCTTGCCGCCGCCGCTGGAAGAGACCCTGGCGATCTTCCTCGAGATGTACGACGCCATCTATGGCGTGATCCAGCCCGCCGCGCGACGGGCGACGCGCGCCCTCGACGATTTCCTGCGCCAGCACATCGGAGAACGATCGGATGAGGTTCTGCGGTCGCTCTACGCAGCTGTTCCGTCGATGGCCGAGGAGCGGCACGCGCGAGCGAGCGAGCTGCGAGGCGCGGCGTCTGACGAGGCGCGGGCCGCCGCGCTTGCCGCGTACCTGGCGCGCTTCGGCGACGAGGCGCCGGTCTGGGACGTCGCCGTTCCGACGTATCGAGAGGATCCGGCGCGGCTGTTGTCGTTGACGCCCGCACATCCGACGGAGGCGGGCGCCGCGCCGGCGATCAGCGAGCCGTCGCGGACCTGGCAGGGCGCCGCGCGAGAGCTTGTCGAGCCGCTGTCACCGGCCGAGAAAGCGACGTTCGCGACGCTGCTCGCGGAGGCGCGGCGCGCGCGCGCCGCGGGCGAGGACGATGATTGGCTCTACGCGCGCGTACAGGCTGCTGTGCGCGGGGCGCTGCGCCGCGAGGGGGAACGCCTGACCGCGACCGGTGTGCTCGCGGCGCCCGACGATATCTTCTGGCTGCCGTTCGAGCGCGTGCGCGCGCTCGCGAGCGGCGAGGTACCGACCGCCCGCGAGGATCTGCGAGAGCCGGTCGCGACGGCACGCGCGGAGCACGCGCGCGCGCTTCAGGACCCGCCCGTGACGGCCGCCGGAGGAGGGTCGCCATGCGCGGGTACCGGCGGCGTGGTGATCCGAGGCCAGCGTGCATCGGGGGGGCGCGCCATCGGACGCGCGGTGGTCCACCGAGCGGCGGCGCTGGGCAGGGATCGCGCGTTCGACGCGGGCGCGATCATCGTCGCCGCTACCTTGCTGCCGACGGAGCTGCCACTGCTCCGGGCGGCCGGTCTGGTGGTCGAGACCGGAGGCGTCCTCGACCACGTCGCGGCGCAGGCGCGCGAGCGTGGCATCCCCGCGATCGTCGGGGCCCGCGGCGCCTGCGCGGCGATCAGCGACGGCGACCTGGTCCTGCTCGACGCCGACGCCGGCCAGCTGATCCGCCTCGGTTGAGTTCCCCTCAGCGGCCCCGCTCAGCGCCGTTCGGGCTCGTTGTCGTCGGACAAGTATTCGAGGATGACCTCGTCGAGGCTCTTGTCACTCACGAGATCCGAGAACGCGTTTTCGCCGCCGGTCGGCGCTCGGCCGCGCGCCACGGGCGCCTGATCGGCCATGGTCTGCGCCGCGTGGGGCGGCGCGACCGGACCGGCGTCGCCGATCACCGCGGCGGGGCGAATGCGCGCGGTCGCGTCGGCGGCCGCGGGCGCGGCGGCAGGCGCCGGACCACCGACGGAGACCACGACGCTGCGCTGCACGACGACGCCGTCGGCCGACGACGAGAAGACCATCGGCGGCCGCTTCATCGCGGTGGGCCTCACCATCACGACGGGCCGCGGCGTTCCCTTGGCCGCCGGCGGAACGGCCGCGGGCGCAGGGCGGCGTACGGCACCGTTGTCGATGCTGCCCGCGACGACGCCGCTCACCTGAACCACGGGTGCCGCCACCGGCGGCGGCGGCGCGGTGACCGGCGCGACCGACAGCTCGCCGGCGACCACCTGCGACGGCGGCCCGGCGACAATCGGCGCCGTCTCCACTGCTTCAGCCGGCACGGGCGTCCCGGCCGGTGCTGGCGGCGCGGGCTCCGCTGCCGGCCGCGCGGGTGCCGGCTCCGAGAACGCCTCTTGACCGCGCGCGGCGAAGAACGCGATGACCCGCTGGTCATGCCCGCCGAGCGTCAGCTCGCGCATCATCGACTTGTGCAGCTGCTGCATCTGCACCCTCACGGTGTCCTCGTGAGACTCCGCGTCGTACTGCAGCTTCTTCGACGCGAGGATCGTGCCCTCGAAGAACAGGTGCGTGAAGACGTGCGGATTGACCGGGCCCGAATCCTCGGTCTGCACATGAAACAGACGCCCGCGATATCGCAGATTGTGGTTGTACCCAACGACCGGGCTGCGCAGCGGCTTCGTCATCGCGCCGTACCGGGTCATTATAGCTACTTATCGTCAAACTCCCCGAGAAACCTTTGGCCGGCCGATGAGGCGCGGCTAGAATCCCGGCCAAAACGCATGTCGACCAGCCGGCGCGCCACGGTAGAGCGCAAGACCACCGAGACCCAGATCCAGCTCTCGGTGACCCTCGACGGGACAGGCGTGCGCAAGATCGCGACGCCGGTGCCGTTCTTCAACCACATGCTGGAAGCGTTCGCCAAGCACGGTCTCTTCGACCTGGAGGTGCAGGCGACCGGCGATGTCGACGTCGACGCCCACCACACGGTCGAGGACGTCGGCATCTGCCTGGGCCAGGCGTTCCGCCAGGCGCTGGGCGATCGCAGCGGCATCAGCCGCTACGGCGACGCGCTCATGCCGATGGACGAGACGCTGGTCTCGGCGGCGGTCGACTTCGGCGGCCGCGCGGCCTTCGTCTACCGGGCCGACGCCGTCAAGGGCAAGTGGATCGGGACCTTCGACGCCGAGCTCGCGCGCGAGTTCTTCGGCGGCTTCGTCGCCGCGGCGCTGTGCAACCTCCACCTGGAGGTGCGCTACGGCGAAAATGCGCACCACATCGTCGAGGCGTTGTTCAAGGCGTTCGCGCGCGCGACGCGCGCCGCGGTTCAGCTGGACCCCCGCGTCACCGGCGTACCTTCGACGAAGGGGACGCTCACGTCGTGAGCGCCCGGCCGCGCGTCGCCGTCGCCGACACCGGAACCGGCAACCTGCGCAGCGTCGAGAAGGCGCTGGCCACCGCGGGCGCCGACGTCACCGTCACGTCCGACGCGGACGTGGTCGCGCGCGCCGACAAGGTCGTCGTCCCTGGACAGGGCGCGTTCGGCGGCTGCATGAGCGGGCTCGCCCGCGGCGGCGGCGCGCTGGAACAGGCGGTGCGCAGCGCGGTCGCGGCGGGAAAGCCGTACCTGGGAATCTGCCTCGGGCTGCAAGTCTTGTTCGAAGGCAGCGAGGAAGACCCCACCTGCCGCGGGCTCGGCATCTTCCCCGGTCGCGTGCGTCGATTCACGCCGACGCCGGGGCTGAAGATCCCGCACATGGGCTGGAACGGCGCGCAGCGCGGGCCGGCGGCCGGCACGCCGGTGCTGAGCGCGATCCCCGACGGCACATTCTTCTACTTCGTGCACAGCTATTTCCCCGACCCGACGCGTGCCGAGGACGTGGCGCTGGCCACCGACTACGGCGGCCGCTTCTGCTCGGCGGTCGCGCGCGACAACGTCTTCGCCTGTCAGTTTCACCCCGAGAAAAGCCAGACCGCGGGGCTGGCGCTGCTGCGTTCATTCGTCGCGGCGACCTCGTAGCCAGGTCGCGGCGGAGCGACTAGACTCCGCGGCGCATGTTGGTCTTTCCCGCAATCGATCTGCTGGGCGGCAACGCCGTGCGGCTGGAGCAAGGGCGCCGCGAGAGCGCCAAGATCTATTCGAACGCGCCCTGGGAGATCGCGCAGCGCTGGTCGGGCATCGGCGTGCCGCGCCTGCACGTCGTCGATCTCGACGCCGCGTTCGCGCGCGGCGGCGGCGGCGACGACAACAACCACGCCACGATCAAGAAGATCGTCGCCGCGACCAGCATGGACGTCGAGGTCGGCGGCGGCGTGCGTACGCTCGAGGACTGCGCGCGCCTGTTCGATCTCGGCGTCAGCTACGTCGTGACCGGTACGGCCGCGATCAAGAATCCGACCATGGTCGACGCCGCATGCCGCCGCTGGCCGCAGCGGATCATCGTCGCGGTCGACGCGCGCGAGGGCAAGGTCTCCGTCGAGGGCTGGACGCAAGATACGATGTTCGACGCCTCGGAGATCGGCAAGCGCGTCGGCGCCGCGGGCGCGGCCGCCGTGCTCTACACCGACATCGGCCGCGACGGCATGCGCACCGGTCCCAACCTGGACGCGACCGCGCGGCTGGCGCGCGAGCTGGCGCCGTGCGCGGTCATCGCGTCGGGCGGCGTGTCGCGCATCGAAGACCTCGATGCGCTGGTTCCCACCGGCGCGATCGCAGTGGTGATCGGCAAGGCCTTCTACGAGGGCGCGTTCACCGTCGAACAGGCGCTGGCGCGGGTGGGTGCGCTCGCGCGCGGGGGCGAACGCCGCTGATGCTGTGCAAGCGCGTGATCCCCTGCCTGGACGTCGACGCCGGGCGCGTGAAGAAAGGCGTGCGCTTCAAGGAGCTGCGCGACGCCGGCGATCCGGTCGCGGTGGCCGCCGCCTACGACGCGCAGGGCGCCGACGAGATCTGCTTCCTGGACATCACCGCGTCGTCGGATGGCCGCGCCACGACGCTGGACATGGTGCGCGCGACCGCCGAGCGCGTGTTCCTGCCGCTCACCGTCGGTGGCGGCGTGCGCGCGGTCGAGGACGTGCGCGCGCTGCTGCTCGCGGGCGCCGACAAGGTCGGCATCAACACCGCGGCGGTCGCCGATCCGGACCTGGTGCGGCGCTCGGCCGATGCGTTCGGCAACCAGGCGATCGTGGTCGCCGTCGACGCGCGCCGCGACCCCGCGCAGCCCGGACGCTGGGAGGTCTTCACCCACGGTGGGCGCAAGCCGACCGGCATCGACGCAGTGGCCTGGTGCGAGCGCATGGCGGCCGCCGGCGCCGGCGAGATCTTGCTGACCAGCATGGACCGCGACGGTACGCGCGACGGCTTCGACATCCAGCTCACGCGCGCGGTCGCCGATCGCGTGCCGGTGCCGGTGATCGCGTCGGGCGGCGTGGGAAATCTGGAACACCTCTACGAAGGGATCGCCGACGGGCACGCCGACGCCGTGCTCGCGGCGTCGATCTTCCACTTCGGCGAGTTCACCGTCGGGCAAGCGCACGACTTTCTACGCGCACGGGGCGTCTCGGTCCGGGAGGCGTGGCATGAACCCCGCGCCTGAGACCCCGGTGGAGACGTTGCTCTCGGCGGTGAAGCTCGACGCGCAAGGCCTGGTGCCGGTCATTGCACAAGAGCTCGAGACCGGCATGGTGCGCATGTTCGCGTGGGCGAATCGCGAGGCGCTGGAGCTGACGGCGTCGAGCGGCTTCGCGCACTTCTGGAGCCGCTCGCGCGGCGCGCTCTGGAAAAAAGGCGAGAGCTCGGGCCACACGCTGGCGGTGCGCGAGCTGCGCGTCGACTGCGATGGCGATGTGGTTCTCTATCGGGTCACGCCCGACGGGCCGTCGTGCCACACCGGCGCGACGTCCTGTTTCTTCCGTGCCGCCGGTCAAAGCGCCGCCGATGCCGGACTGCGCGCCGACGCGACGCTGACCACCGACGACGGCCCGCCGGATCCGCCGGCGGTGATCGTCAGCCGCGTCGCCGCGATCATCGCGCGCCGCAAGCGCGAGCGGCCGGCCAAGTCGTACGTGGTCTCGCTGCTCGACGCCGGCTTCGAGAAGGTGAACGCGAAGATCCTCGAGGAGGCGCGCGAGCTCGCCGAGGCGTTGCCCGAAGGCGACGCGGCCCACACCGCGCACGAGGCCGCGGATCTGCTCTTCCACATGCTGGTCGGCCTGGAGGCGGCCGGCGTCCCCGTCGACACCGTCTTCGGCGAGCTGCGCCGCCGCTTCGGCACGTCGGGCATCGACGAGAAGGCCAGCCGCGCGGGCGGCGCCGGCGGCAGCACGTCCCCGCACTCCACCCACGGGAAGTAGCCGCGCGTGTCGTCGCTGATCAACGACGCAAACACCGGCACCTCGAGTCCGATCGCCCGCATCCTGGGGCCGGGGGGCCTGGTCGCGGCGGCGCTGCCCGGCTACGAATCGCGCCCCGGCCAGCTGGCCATGGCCGAACGCATCGCCGAGGCCATCGAGCACGACGACCGCCTCTTCGTCGAGGCCGGCACCGGCACCGGCAAGACCATGGCGTACCTGGTGCCCGCGCTGCTGTCGGGGCGCAAGGTCGTGGTCAGCACCGGCACCAAGACCCTTCAGGACCAGATCGCGCGCATCGATCTGCCGCGATTGCGCTCGATCCTGCCGCAGCCATTCGAGTGGTCAGTGATGAAGGGGCTCGGCAACTACCTGTGCCTGCGGCGCCTCGAGCAGCAAACGCGGCAAGCGTCGTTCGTGCCGACGCCCGAGCTCGATCGCATCGTCGCCTGGATGGCGCAGACGAAGACCGGCGACCGCGCGGATCTCAGCGAGCTGCCCGACGACTCGCCGCTCTGGCGCGAGGTCTCGGCGACGCCGGAGACGCGGCTCGGCGCGCGCTGCCCGTTCTTCGAGCGCTGCTTCGTCACCGGCATGCGGCGGCGCGCCGTGGAGGCCCAGCTGGTCGTCGTCAACCACCACCTGTTCTTCGCGGATCTCGCGCTGCGATCGGCCTGGCCCGAGGCGCAGGTGCTGCCGCCGTACGAGGTGGTGATCTTCGACGAAGCCCACCAGATCGAGGAGATCGCCACCGAGTTCTTCGGCATGCACGTGTCGACGCACCGGGTGTTCGCGCTCGCGCGCGATCTCGAGCGCGCCTACGGGCTCGACGGCGCGCGCGCGCACTCGGCGGCGTCTCGGCTGCTGGGCGCGGGGCACGCGCTGGGCGATGCCTTGCGCGACCAGCTGCCGATGCCGCGGCCGGGCACCGACGAGGTGCGCGTGCCGGTGCCGGATGGCCTGTGGGGCGGCCCGCGGCTCAAGCGCTACCACGAGCTCGACGGCGTGCTCGACGAGGTCGCGACCTGGCTGGCGTTCGACGGCGAGGCCGTTCGCGAGGCGCGCAACGGCGCGGAGCTCGCGGGCCTGGGACGGCGCGCGGCGGCGCTGCGCGACGAGCTGGGCGGCCTGGTCGACCGCGGCCAGCGCGGTAGCGTGCGCTGGGTCGCGGCGACCCCGCGCAACGTCAGCTTGCACGCCTCGCCGATCGACGTCGGGCCGGCGCTGGCGCGCGCCTTCGACCTGGTGACCGGCCCGGTGATCTTCACGTCGGCGACGCTGACCGTCGCCGGCTCGTTCGACTACGTGCGCACGCGCGTCGGTCTCGGCGAGGACGCCTCCGAGGCAACATACGCGTCGCCGTTTCGCTATGCCGAGCAGGCGCTGCTGTACCTGGCGGCGGATCTGCCCGAACCCAACGACGCGCGCTTCGCGCTGGCGGCGGCCACCCGCGCGGGCGAGCTGTGCGCGATCACCCAGGGGCGCGCGCTCTTGCTGTTCACCAGCTTTCGCAATCTGCGCGTCGCCGAGGCGCACCTGCGCGCGACCTCGCCATTCCCGCTGATGGTGCAGGGGGAGCGGCCACGCCATGTGCTGCTCGCCGAGCTGCGCGACCGCATCGGTTCGGTGCTGCTGGCGACGCAGAGCTTCTGGGAGGGCGTCGACGTCCCCGGCGAAGCGCTATCGCTGGTGGTGATCGATCGCATTCCGTTCGCCGTGCCCGATGATCCGCTCACGGCGGCGCGCATCGATCGCATCCGCGAGCAGGGCGGCGATCCGTTCAACGCCTTCCAGCTGCCGCGCGCGGCGCTGGCGCTGAAGCAGGGCTTCGGGCGGCTCATCCGCAGCCGCGCCGACACCGGGATCGTCGCGATCCTCGACGGGAGGCTCGCCCGGCGGCACTATGGCGCCACCTTGCTGGCCAGCCTGCCGCGCGATTGTCCGCGCACCGAATCGCTCGAGGACGTCGCCGCGTTCTGGGCGCGGCGGCGGCCCGACCTGGCCGGGCGCGCACAGTCCACGCCGCCCGCGCCGGCAACCCCGACGACGCCGGCGCGCTCGGCATGATGCTCGCGGCGACTCTGCTCTGCGTGGGCGCGTATCTCGTCGGTTCGATCCCGACCGGCATGCTGGTCGCGCGCGCGCGCGGGGTCGATCTGCGCGCCGTCGGCAGCGGCAACATCGGCGCCACCAACGTCGCGCGCGCCCTGGGACGCGGGTTCGCGATCGCGGTGCTGATCGGCGACGCGCTCAAGGGGTTTCTGCCCGTCTTCATCGGCCGGCGCTATCTCACGCAGCTCCCACCGGCGGCGATCGCGCTCGCCGGCCTCGCGGCGATCGTCGGCCACATGTTCACGGTCTTCCTGCGCGGGCGCGGCGGAAAAGGCGTGGCGACGTCGCTAGGCGTGGCGCTGGCGATCTCGCCGCTGGCGGCGCTGTGCGGATTCGGGCTGTACGTCCTCGCCTACGTCACGACGCGCATCTCGTCGGTGGGTTCGCTGCTGGGGATCTGGTCATTCCCGCTCTTCGCCACGCTGCTGGGCGGCGTACCGCGCCCTTACCTGGCGCTGTCGATCGGAACGGCGGCGCTGGTGACGGTGAGACACCGCGCGAACCTGGCGCGCTTGTGGCGCGGCGAAGAAAAGCGCGCCTAGCACCACTACTGCCCGCCCGCGTCGACAGAACACGGCATGTCAAGCACGAGGGGCACGCTGCACGTGCCGGTCGGAATGTTCCCGATCCCCGCCAGCCACAGCGACACCATCCGGATCGAAATGACCCGATCCGCTCAGCACCGCGTATCGCCCGCCGAGCTACGGCAATACCGAGTCTGGCGCGCCGTTGGCGCGGCGAGGAGAAGTGGCCGCTTGCGACTACTGGCCGCCGCCATCCGATCCGCAAGGTATCGATTGCCCGGACGACCCGTTGCAGCTCATCGCCGGAACCTCTCCTGCGATCACGTGATACGCGGTGTTGTCGCAGAGGTCGGTCGTGTCGTCGGTGAAATCACCACCGACCAGAGCAAGCGTCGTCGAGTCGTAGTAGCAAATCCAACGGTGCGTCCCGAAGTCGATGGCGCGGGACTGGAAGCCACCACATGGCCGCTCGATCACCGAAGGTGCGAACGGGTTCACCAACGAATCGCAGACACCGTTTCTCCAGCTGGCATCGTCGAACGTGGGCACGCAGATGAAGGGCAGGCGAGCGTCGATCTCGAGATGGCAATCGATGGCGCCCCCGTCATGGGCGTCGCTGGAGCTGACGTCCGGACCGACGTCCGGGCTGACGTCCGGACCAACATCCGGGATGACATCCGGACCGAAATCCGCCGCGACATCCGGGCCGACATCACCGCCGTCGGTCGGCAAGCCCGCGCTGCTACTGCAGCCGCCAGCCATCGCGGCGACAGCCGCGATCAGCCGCGACAACGACACGATCCGGATCGGAATGTCCGGTCCCTTGCCGCCGCAACCAGAAGATACGCTGATGCCCTTCAGCCCTGACCTCCCCGCCCGATATTGCAGCAAAATCGACGCCAGCTCGACGGTGTCCGCGAGGCGCTCTATGGCAGCACGGCGCGCAATACCAGCATCAACGCAAACCCGAGCGCCACGCCGGTCGACGCTGTGCCCTCGTGCCCGTGGCTGTGCGACTCCGGAATGATCTCGTTCGAGGTGATGTAGATCAGCGTGCCGGCCGCGAGCGCCAGGATGAACGGCATGGTGCGGACGGCAATCTCCGCCGTCCCGAAGCCGACCAGCGTCGCCGCCGGCGTGGCCAACCCGGTCAGACCCACGACGACCAGCCCGCGCACCGCCGAGACGCCGCCCTGCCGGAGGGGCGCGGCCATGACGATCCCCTCGCACACGTTCTGCAGGCCGACCGCGATCGCCAGCATCAGGCCCAGGTGCGACGGGCCACCCATCGCGAAGCCCGCGCCGATGGCCAGCCCCTCGGGGATGCGATGCAAGGTCAGCGCACCGACCACGGCGTAACCGCGGCGCGCATCGCGATCGTGGACGTCGTGCCCCGGTTCGTGGCCGAGGTGCTGGTGGTGGCCGCCCGCGTGGCGGTGCGGGATCAGGCGATCCATGGCCGCCGCCAGCCCGACGCCGGCGCCGAAACCCAGCAGCACCCAGAGCAGGCGCGCGAGATCGAGCTCGCCGTCGGTGCGGAGATCGCGCAGCGCCTCGCCGAGCAGGCCCAGCGTCGCCGCCGCGAGCATGAGCCCGGCGCCGAGGCCCAGGACGCCGTCGTAAAGCCGGCGCGGCAGCTCGCGCACGAAGGCGAACGGCACGGCACCGAGGACGGTCGCGAGACCGGTCAGCACGGCGGCGAGCAGGGCGGCGCCCACGTCGACGTTTCTACACTAAAGTGAACGGCGCACCTATGGCCGACCCGCCCGATCCCGCGATGGTCTCCCCGGCGCTGGGCGCCGGCGCCGGCGCCGACGTCGACGTCGACGTCTATCTGGCGCTGGGCGCCAATCTGGGCGATCGGCGGCGGCAGATCGACGACGCTACCGCTCGCCTCGACGCGGCCGGCGTGGCGATCGCCGCGCGGTCGCCGATCTACGAGACCGACGCGGTCAGCGACGAGCCGCAGCCGCCCTATCTGAACGCGGTCGTGCGCGCGACGACGGCCCTGCCGCCCGAGGCGCTGCTGGCGCTGTGCCTGGACATCGAGCGCGCGCTCGGCCGCGTACGCCCGCCCGGGCGCGACAAGGCGCCGCGCACGCTGGACCTCGACGTGCTGCTCTACGGCGCGCGCGTCATCGACACGCCGGCGCTCACGGTGCCCCACCCGGCAATGCTCGCGCGCGCGTTCGTGCGCGTTCCGCTCGCCGACGTGGCCGCGCCTGGCCTGCGCCATCCGATCACCGGCGACCCGCTCGACCGCAGCCCGCCGTCTCCCGCGGTACGACGCTTCAGAGACTCAGGCGGCGCTTGAAGTCGGCGATCGTCGCGGCCAGGCCCTCTTCCAGGCCCACGCGTGGCGCCCACCCGTCGAGCAACTGCTGCGCGCGCGAGATGTCGGGCTTTCGCCGCGTCGGATCGTCCTTGGGCAGCGGCGCGCGGATGATCTCCGACCGCGACTTCGCGAGGTTGCGCGTCATCTCCGCCAGCTCGAGCACCGTGATCTCGCGGGGATTGCCCAGGTTCACCGGATCGACACCGTGCTTGCTCCCCATCAAGCGCACGAAACCTTCGATGAGGTCGCTGACGAAACAGAACGATCGCGTCTGCTTGCCCTCGCCGTAGATGGTGATCGGGTCGTTGCGCAGCGCCTGCACGGTGAAGTTCGAGACCACGCGGCCGTCGTTCTCGTGCATGCGCGGGCCGTAGGTGTTGAAGATGCGCGCGATGCGCACCTCGACGCCGTACTGGGTCGCGTACGACACCGCGAGCGCCTCGGCGCAGCGCTTGCCCTCGTCGTAGCAGGCGCGCGGGCCGATCGGGTTGACGTTGCCCCAGTAGCCCTCGCGCTGTGGGTGCTCGACCGGGTCGCCGTAGATCTCCGACGTCGACGCGATCATGATGCGCGCGTGCGCCTCGCGCGCGAGGTCGAGCATGTTGAGCGTCCCCTGCACCGCCGTGCGGATCGTGCGCACGGGGTTGCGCTGGTAGTGGATCGGTGACGCCGGGCAGGCGAGGTGGAAGATCCGATCGACCTCGAGTGTGAGCGGGTCGGTCACGTCGTGGCGCATCAACTCGAAACGATGGTTGTCGAGCAGGTGCTCGACGTTGACGCGCGTCCCGGTGAAGAAATTGTCGAGGCAGACGACCTCGTGGCCGTCGGTGAGCAGGCGCTCGCAAAGATGGGATCCTAGAAACCCAGAGCCTCCCGTGACCAGAATGCGCAAGCGTGCCATCGGCCGGGAGTTTTACACACGCCCACCCGTTTGCAAAACCTGTCGGCGCGCGCGTCAGATCGCGGCCGGCCTGTGTTACGATTTTTGAGGAGGCGCGTCATGTCTGGAGAGTCGGGTCCCAAAGCTCCGCGCCGCGACGGAGAGCGCCGGAGCGATCCCCGCATTCCCCTCGAGATGTGGGTGGAGGAGACCACGAACGAAGAGCGGTACTTCCGCCGCGCGGGCAATCTTTCGCGGGGCGGTCTGCGCCTGGAGCACACCATTCCGCTGCCCATCGGGACGCTGATCAACCTCACGTTCACGCTGCCCGGCGACGAGGCGCCCATCAATGTGTCGGGGCAAATCGTCTCCAGCGCCGGCCCCGACGACCTGAAAATGGGCCTGAAGTTCGTCAATACGACAGCCGAGGCGCGGCAAAGGATCGACGCCTATTTGACGCGGGTCGGTGACGAAGGTTAGCGGCCAACCTCCCAAAATAGCCGGCGGGCATGGCTCAATGACAGGCGCTCGGCTGTCGATTCAGGAGATATGGACAGCCCTACTCGCTTCGCCCGCGCCGTGGCACTGTGGGCGTTGGTGAGCGCGGCCGCGGCCAGTTCCTCGGGATGCCGGCAAGTCCGTGGCCGCAAGGCGATCCAGGACGCCAACGAGCTCTACAAGAAGGGACAGTACGTCGAAGCGGTGGCTTTGTTCGAGCGCGCGCAGGCGCTGGTGCCCGAGCTGCCGGTGCTCTGGCTCAACAAGGGCTACACGTGCCGGCAGCTGATGACGTCGGAGCCCCGGTTCGCCGCGTGCGCGCTGGAGGCGTTCGGCAAGCTCAAGCAGATCGCGCCCGCGGATGCGCGCGGCGAGCAGCTCTACATGCAGACGCTGTTCGACGCCAACGACTTCGCGGCGTTGGAGACGATCTTCCTCGCGCAGGCGCACGTGGCCGAACGGCGCGGGACCGTCGACCTCGACGCCGCGACCGGCCTGCAGCAGGTCTATTTCAAGCAGGGCAACTGGGCGCGCGCCCTCTCCTGGGCGCGCAAGGCGGCCGACGCCCGCGCCACCGACGCCGAGGCGCAGTACCGCATGGGCGCCTTCATCTGGCAGCTGCTGTCGTCGCGCGGTGGAGGCACCGAGATGACGGCATATGACCCGCGTGTGACGCCGGCTGCGGTCGCGCCCCCACCGGGGTCACGCGCCAAAGCCGCGGCGCCGCCGGCTGCGCCGCCGCCACCGCCCGTCGGTCCCGACGATATCAGCGGCGCGCTGCGGATCGACCTCGCGGACGAGGGAATTCGTTATCTGGAGAAGGCGATGGCATTGCGCCCGCGCCACGCCGAAGCGATGATCTACTCGAACCTCCTCTACCGTCAGAAATCGTTCGCCTTCTTCAGCGAGCCCGACAAATGGCAAGCCGCGGTCGACAAGGCCAACGAATGGCAGAGGAAGGGGCTGGAAGCGCGGGGGACGACGACCAAGCTGTGAGCGGCAATGGCGTTTGAAGCATTTCTCGAGGGAGGCGACCCACGCCCGCGCCGCCGGCGTCGCCTCACCTACACGGTCTCGCTGGCCGTGCACGCCGTGCTGCTGGCGGGCGGCGTGGCCTATTCGTTCTGGCACGTCGAGGAGATCACGCCGCCGACGGTGCGGGTGACGTTCATGGCCGCGGCGCCGCCGCCCGCGCCACCTCCCCCGCCGCCCGCGGGCGGGGGCAGCGAGGCGCCCAAGAAGAAGACGCCGCCGAAAGTGAAACCAACGCTGACCGCGCTGGTTCAGCCGCGGCTGGTTCCGCCGAAGAAGGAAGAGCCCAAACCGGAGCCCGATGACGACGATCCCAACCAAGCCATCGCCGGCGGCACCAAGGGCGGCACGGCCGGTGGCACGATCGGGGGCACCGTTGGCGGAACCATCGGCGGCACCGTTGGCGGAACCATCGGCGGCACCGTTGGCGGAACCGCACCACGGCCCCTGGGGCCAAAGATGCTGGCGCCGCAGATCGGCGCGCTGCAAAAGGATTCCGGCGACGATCCCGATTTCCCGGCGTTGTTACGGCGTTCGGGAATGGTTTATGTCGTGCTTGCCAAGATCTGTGTGTCGAGGACCGGCAGCGTCGACAGCGTCTCGATCCTCAAGGGCGCTGACACGCTCCTGGACGGCAACGTGCTAACGGCGGTCAAGAAATGGCACTACCGGCCGCTCATGGCCGACAACAACGCCGTGCCCTTTTGTTATTTCGGCCGGTTCGAATTCAAATCGAATTGACGGGGCAGGCCCAGGAGAAGCAAGGAGAAGCGATGGATTTCACGCTGGTTGGACTCTGGCACGAGATGGGCTCCATCGCGCGCGGCGTGGTGGTGATCCTGGTGGTCATGTCGATGTACGCGCTCGGCGTCACCGTCGAGCGCTTCTTCTCGCTGCGCAAGGGCGGGCGCCTGTCGTTGCTGTATGTCCGCTCGGTTGCGCCGCTGGTCACCGCGACCGGCCGGTTGCGCGAGGCCGTCGGGCTCGACAGCCGCTTCGGCGGCAGCCCGGTCGCGCGCGTGATTGGCGCCGGCCTGAAGGAATGGGCGCGCGCCACCGAGGCCGAGAAGACGCGGGCCACGCAAGCCGGCGACGCGCGCTTCGAGCGCGCCGACGCCGTCGGCCGCACCATGGAGCGGGTCAAGGAGCGCGAGCTGGCGGGCCTGCGGCGCGGCTTGCCGGTGCTGGCGACGGTCTCGTCGTCGGCGCCGTTCGTCGGGCTCTTCGGCACGGTCGGCGGCATCATCACCGCGTTCCAGAAGCTGGCCGATCCGTCGAAGGGCGGCGGCGGCATCGGCACCGTCTCTGCCGGCATCGCGGAGGCGCTCATTACCACCGCCGTCGGACTGGCGGTCGCGATCATCTCCGTGTGGTTCTACAACTACTTCATCGCGCGCATCGACGACGTCACCATCGACATCGACGAGACCGCGTCTGAGCTGGTCGACAGCATCCTGCGCGAGGGGCCGCCGGCTTGAGCCAAGCTGGCTCAAGAGCCGGTTTTCGCCCGCAACGATCGGGCAGCCGGCGCGTCCGCCCGGCCGCCAAACCGCACGTCAAGGGTTTGGTGAAGGCGGAAATCAACGTCACGCCGCTGGTCGACGTGGTCCTGGTATTGCTCATCATTTTCATGGTCGTGACGCCGATGATCGCCCGCGGCGTCGACGTGCAGCTGCCGGTCACCAGCCACCACTCCAAGAAGAACGACGACAATCGCGACATCGTCGTGTCGATCACACGCGAGGGCACGGTCTATGTCGGCGCTGACCGCACGCCGCTGGAGAAGCTGGGGCCGGCTGTCGCGCAAGAGAAGCGGCGCCACCCGGACAAAGGCATTTTCCTCAAGGCGGACGAGCGACTGGACTACGGGCAGGCCCGCCGGGTCATGGACGCGATCCACGCAGCCGGCGTCGAAGACGTGCAGCTCGGGACGGACGAGGCAGCGGCAGGCTCGCCGCCGGGGGCGCGCTCGCCATGAGCATGTCGGTCGGCGGCGGTGGCGGCGGTCGTTTCAGCGCGCGCGGAGAAATCAACGTCACACCGTTGATCGACATCGTGCTGGTCTTGTTGATCGTGTTCATGGTGATGACGCCGGTGATGCTCAAGGAGCTCGTCGCGAAGATTCCACAAGAACAGAGCGAAACTACGCCGCAACCACCGGGCGAAAATCCGATCGTGGTTTCGCTCGCCGGCGACGGCACCGTCACGCTGGGCAGCGAGCCGATCGCGATCGAGGGGCTCGGCACCGCTGTTCGCGAGCGGCTCGCTCACGATCGCCAGAAGGTGGTCTTTTTCCGTATCGACGACCGCGCGAGCTATGGGCGTGCCATCAAATTGATGGACCTGTGCAAAGGCGCCGGCGCAGCCACGCTTGGTATCGTGACAAACAAATAACGTAGTCAACTAAAGCCAAGTCTGCGACCTGCCGACGTTTACCCCGTGCGTTGAAAAATGGTACGATGCCGCCCCACTGGTGGTGTCTCCCGTCTCGCAACGACATGCCTAGGGTAAAGGAGCTTTCCATGAAGCGGCTGTTCTGGCGCCTGGCGCCGGAAATGGTTTTGTGCGTGGCGATCGCTGGCCTGGCAGGTTGCAGCGACCCCAACAACAGTGTCCCCGCCGGTCCCCCCGTCCTGACCAGCTGGTCAGTCGTCGACAACGCGACCGGCGCCAGCCTCGACGTGACCGCGGACGGCAGCGCGATCCAGGTCAGCGGCTTCGTTCATTTGAACGCGCTCTTCGATCGATTGCTCGACGGTTCCTCGGTGACCGCGCTCGACGGCGGTACGGATCAGGGCACCCCCGACGCGGTGTTGATTGACGTCTCGCCGCCCTTGCCGGCGGTCGCGTTGACCGTCAACTCCATCTATACGCCCAACGGGGCAGCGCCCGGCATGGTCCTGGTCTTCTCCCCCGGCCCAAGCATCGCGACCACGGTGATGCCCACGTTCCCGTCGAATTCAACGATCACCGCGACGATGAACAAGACCAAGGTCCGGTCGAAGAAGGGCGAGCCCTTCACCGCCTCGGGTGATCTGGCCAGCGGCACGCTGACGTTTCAGACGCTGCCGTTCTCGGTCGCGATCACCGCGCCGATGGGCGACGCCAATCCCGACGCGGGCGCAGACGCCGGCCCGCCGCCAGTCTCGCCGATGATGCAGGCGGTGACCCTGGCGTTCACCAACTTGCCGGGCGACATCCAGAGCTCCATCACTGTCACGGTCAACGGCACCGCCTACACCGACTTCACCGTCGCCCCCGAAAGCAACCCCACGATCCTCGACGTCACGCCGATGACGACCTGGCCCGCCAACGCGACAATCGTCGTTGCCGTCGGCGCCACCGCCGCCGACGCGCTGGGCGTCGCGATCGATGCCGCCGCGAACGCCACCTTCACCACGAGTGGAATGTAGCCGATGCGCGCCAATAAAATGCCTACCTACGTCACGCGAAGGAGAGTCTCGATGAGCCGTATTACGGCCGGCGCAGTTGCCCTGGGATTGTCGTTGGCGCTGCTCTTGGGGGGAGGAATCGCCCGCGCACAGGACGTCACCGGCAAGATCACCGGCCGGGTCTCCGACAAGGACAGCGGCCAGCCGCTCTCCGGCGTCACGGTCATCGTTCAGGGCCCGCAGGGCGACGACGCCACGCTGACCACCAACACCGGCGACTACTACTTCTCGGCGTTGCCCGTCGGCACGTACGTGATTCGCTTTTACATGGCGAATTCGTCGACCAAGACCGAGCAAGGCGGCGTGGTGGTCTCGGCCGACAAGACGGTAAAGGTCAACGCGCGCATCGCCGGCACGGCGGCGGCCGCGGCTGCCGAGGAGACCTACGTCATCACGCGCAAGGCACCCGCGGTCGATGTCGGATCCACCCGGTTGGGACCGACGTTCGATTCAGCGTTCAACACCAACGTTCCGATCGGGCGCAATTTCGGCGACGTCATCGAGAAGGCGCCGGGCGCGTTCCTCGACCGCACCGGCAGCGTCTCGATCGGCGGCGCGACGGGACTCGAGAACATCTACCTCGTCGACGGACTCAACGTGACCGGCGCCGAGTACGGCAACATCAACAGCAACTTGCCCAGCACGGGTGGCGGATCGAACTTCCCGGTCGAGTTCCTGGACCAGATGTCGGTCAACACCGGTGGGTACAACGCCGAGTTCGGCGGCGCGATGGGCGGCGTGGTCAGCGCGGTCACCAAGTCGGGCACCAACGATCTGCATGGCAGCGTGTTCGGCTACTGGTCACCCTACTTCCTGGCCGGCGATCCCAAGGTCGTCACCCGCGTCAATGGCGCGATCTCATCGGCGACCAAGCCCGACTACGACACCAACGTCGGCGCCGAGGTCGGCGGTCCCATCATCAAGAACAAGCTCTTCTTCTGGCTCGGCCTCGCGCCGCGCCTGCAGGAGGATCACGTCTTCCGCTACACCCACTCATTGTCGCCTCCGGACGCCAACGGCATCGAGGCCTTCGGCCCCGAGGTCGACCGCCGCCGCGTCAGCGAGTCGCGCCAGACCTATCACTTCGGCGGCAAGCTCGACTTCGTGCCCGCGCCCGACCACCGGCTGACGCTGTCGATCTTCGGCTCGCCGTCGAACGGCGCCGGCGTCCGTGCCGGTGTCGGCGGTGATCCGGCGATCGCCGACCCGAGCTGGATGCGGGAGAACGTCATACGTGACAGCACGGACGTCGGGCTGCACTGGATCTCGAAGCTCTTCGACCGCAAGTGGCAGATCGAGGCCAACATCGGCGTCCACCGCGAGTACTTCAACGACTACTCGCCCACCCCGGCGCTCAACAACCTCAATCAAGAGGAACACTGGGGCGCGAACCTGTGGGACCTGGAGCACACGCCGGGCTGCGAGCCGCAAACCATCAACGGCCAGGTCTTCCAGCCCTGCCCGGTCGACAACTACCACAACGGCGGCTTCGGCCTCGAGAAGACGTTCACGTCCAATCGCTTGAGCGGTGACATCAAATCGACCCACATCTTCGAAGCCGGCGGCCACCACGAGATCAAGTGGGGCTGGCATTTCGAGGGGACGCAATTCGACCAGGTCCGCTACTACAGCGGGCCGCTGGGTGAGCGGGGATTGGTCCGGCAGTTCAATCCCGGAACCCCCCAGGTCTGGACATTCTTCTCGCTGCAGGGCGACGAGCAGCCGTATCAGTTCGGCAGCCACCCGTACGATCTGCAGACGGCACCGCACTATCAGGATCAGCTCGCGGCCAACGTCAGCAACTTCATCAGCTCTTTGTTTCTGCAAGAGAGCTACTCGCCCCGCCCGAACCTGACCATCAACGCCGGCGTGCGCTACGAGATGCAGAAGATGTACGACGATCAGAATGTCGAGTTCCTGCACCTCGACAACTATCTCGCGCCCCGCGTTGGCGTCGTATGGGATCCGACCAACGACGGCCGCTCAAAGGTATTTGCGCACTTTGGCCAATACTACGAGACCATCCCGATGAGCATTGCCGCCCGTTATTTCGGCGGTGAGGGCATCCTGGTCGCGCCGATCAACCCCTCCACTTGCGGCAACCCTCCCGCCAACTGGACCGGGGGCACCGGCGAATGGCGCACTTGTACGCCCGACATGAATCCGAACGACTACGGCTACTTCAACAACGGCAAGGACTACCCGGTTCAGCCGCACTTGAAAGGCCAGTACCACAACGAGGTCGTCGCGGGCGCGCAGCATGAGGTCATGGAGGATCTGGTGCTCGGCATCGACTACACCCACCGCTGGCTGGGCAACGTGATCGAGGACGGCACCGCGGCCGACTTCAACTTCCTGCTCGCCAACCCGGGCAACGTGCCTCCCGAGGCCATCAGCGGATATCAAAACCAGATCACGCAAGACACGGCGCTGGTCGCGCAGCGCCAGACCGACCTCAACAGCGCGACGACCGACGCAGCCAAGGCGACGGCGCAGGCGGCGCTGACCCAGGCGCAGAACCAGCTCGCGACCGCGCAGTCGTTGCTGGCGAACCTCAAGGGCCTGGCTTCGGAGCCCAAGCCCGAGCGCACCTACGACGCGGTCACACTGTTCGTCGACAAGCGGTTCTCGAAGCAGTGGCTGGTTCACGCGTCGTACACCTACTCGCGCCTGATTGGTAACTACGAGGGTCTCTATCAGGATCATCAGGACTACTTCGCCCCCAACGGCGGCAACGCTTACGACACCCAGGATCTGGTCCTCAATCAGCGCGGTCCGCTGCCCAACGACCATCCGCACTCGGGCCGCATCGACGGCTACTACTCGCAGCCCGTGGGCCCCGGCAGCATCGTCTTCGGGCTCGGCTTCGCGGCGCGTTCGGGTCAGCCCATCAACTATGTGTCGAACCTGGCCGGCAACGGACAGATCGTCTTTCTGCTGCCGCGCGGCTCGGGCGGTCGAACGCCGCCCATCACCCAGTTCGACGGCAAGCTGTCGTATCGCTGTCCGCTCACCCCCAAGACCAACATCGAGGCATTCCTCGACGTCTTCAATATCTTCAACCAGCAGGCCGTCCTGCGCGTCGACGACGACTACACCTTCGATTCGGCGGCGCCGATCGTCAACGGCACCAAGGACGACCTCAAGTACGCCAAGAACGGCCAGGGCGGACCGCTGGCCGTGAATCCCAACTATGGCCACGCGACCTCGTACCAGACGCCGATCCACGGCCGCCTGGGCTTGCGCCTGACGTTCTAGGGGCGGCCCGATGACGGGAGGCGCCCCGTCCTCGTCGCCGTCCTCGTCCCCGCCCGTTTATAGTAGCCCCCATGGGCGGGGTCCTGGCGCGCGCGCTTCTCTCAATGGCAGCGATCGTCATGGCAGCCATCGGGGACCCCGCACCCGCCGCCCTCGCGCCCACGCCGCCGGCGGCCTGCCCGGCGCGCCATGACGTCGAGCAGGAGATCGATCGCCTGGGTGTCGCCGCGGCGCTGGCGCTCGAGGGCACGCCCGACGTCCGCGTCGACGACGGCGCCATGCAGATCGTGCTGCGCGCGCCCGACGGCAAGGTGCTCGGCCAGCGAGAGGTCGCCGCACCCGGCGCGTGCCACGAGCGCGCCGTGGTCGCGGCGGTCGTGATCGCGGCCTGGCTCGGCGAGTGGTCGGGTCGCGAGACGCCCGCACCCGCGCCATCCCCGGCGCCGCCCCCGCCACTGGTTCTGACCGGGACGCCCGCGCCGCCGACGCCGGCGCCGCGCACACCTCCGCGCATCGACATCGCCGCCTTTGGATTCGGCGTCCACGACGGCGACG
>Ga0265342_10001284_pt1 | contig 23612 bp, 23 predicted proteins | sample 4CB327metaG_FD_203125 | JGI IMG/M metagenome (GOLD analysis project Ga0265342, IMG submission 203125) | Rhizosphere microbial communities from Carex aquatilis grown in University of Washington, Seatle, WA, United States - 4-CB3-27 metaG | ecosystem: Host-associated > Plants > Roots >... | reverse complement strand
GAATCTTTTTTAATCAAATCTCTCCGCCACAAGCGTCCAGTAACTCGGGCGTTTTTTTCTGCTCCGCGACCAGGACTCGAACCTGGAACCATCGCCTTAACAGGGCGCCGCTCTACCATTGAGCTATCGCGGAATACGCATACTATTCTAACAGACGGCGGGATTATTTCAATAGACGCGCCCGGATCATTTTTAATCCACCTGCGGAGGCAGCTGGGCGGTCAGGCTGCCATCGGGATTTTGCACGATCTCAAAGAGGAGATTCGCGTTGCCGCCGGTCGTAAGGACGATGGGGAAAGCGTTCGGGTCGGCGAGCGTGAAGACGATCGACTGGGCGCTATATATCTCGCCCGCGGTGCCGTTGCAGGTGCCGGTATCGGGGAAGGTGAACTGGGATGTGATCGGAGGGGAGAGGTCTCCCTGCTCATCCGCGATCAATCGCATCGTAAGCGGCACGCATTCGGATGCGGAACCCATGGTGACCTGCGCCCCCAGCGTAAGCTGGGATCCGGAGATCGCCACATTCGCGATGGTTATCGTCTCGTCGCCTTGCGACCATGTGACAGGCGCCGCGGAGTTCTCGGTGGAGCTTGCTTCGCCGGTCACGTCCGAGGATGATGTGGTGGAACTGGCGGACGACGATGCGAATGCGAGGGTGGATGACACGGTGGAACTTGCGGTCGTGGTGTTTGTATTGCCCGAGCCGAAGATGTCCGCGTTTGAGCCGGAGAGTGAGCTCACCACATACGTTCCGGCGCCGCCGTAGAAAACGACGTAGAAGGTGATGGCGACGAGTACTACCGCGACGATGCAGAGTGTAATGAGAATATTCTTAAGGGTCATATATCTTTTCATTATATCAGAAATAAAAAAAGAGCCCCTTGCCGAACGGTCATCCGCTTGGAGGCGAGGGGCTCTTTTTTATTTTGCTTTGTCCGCAGCGTGACCGTCCACTTCGTAGCTGGTGTTCTGCGCCTCGAAGAAATTGACGAGCTCAAGGACGTCGGTGGCTCCCGCCATCCACTTGGCGGGGTTCTTTGCGCCGTAGTGCGCGCCGATACCGAGTTCTTCCAGGCGTCGGTCGGCGACATATTGCACGTATTGATTCACGTAGTCCGCATTCAATCCAAGGATACCGCGCGGGAAGAGATCTTTATTGTAATCAACTTCCAAGTTGACGCCCTCGACGACGATGTTCTTGATCTCATCGGCGAATTCCTTCGTGAGCAGTTCCGCGTTCTCCTCCAGGATGTTCTGGATGAGGTTCATGCCGAATTTAAGGTGGAGCGATTCGTCACGGATCACCCAGTTGATCATCGAGCCAAAGTTGCGGAGCTGGTTGCGTTGGCGGAACGAGAGTACCACCATGAAGCCGCTGTAGAACCAGATGCCTTCCATCACGATATTCGTTGCGACGAGGTTGCGGATGAAGTCCTTCTTGCCATCGGGCGTTTCGACGTCGAGGGAGTCTTCCGTCATGCGCCGCATGTACTTGTTGATGTAGTCCTCCTTCGCTTTCATGGACGGTGTATCGAGGTGCAGGTTGAACACGTTCGAGCGGTCAAGCGGGAATGTTTCCAAAACATATTCAAAGGCGACGCAGTGGTTCGCTTCCTCCCACATCTGCTTGGCGAGATAGAGGTGGCACTCCGGCGATTTAAGATACGGATAGATGCCGAGTGCGATCGAGCGATTGACGATCAATTCTCCGGGATTGAAGAATGCCATCAGAAATTTCACCGCATGCCGCTCGTCATCGGTCATCTTTTCCCAATCGTACAGATCTTCTTTGAGCGCGATTTCGTGCGGGAACCACGTGTTGCGCACTGCCTGCTGGTAGAGGTCGTATGCCCACTGATATTGAATTGGATGGAGGTTCATATCCTCCGGGGATGCTTTGCCGATCAACATGGATTTGGTCGATTAAATTTATCTTATTCTTTCCTTTATTATTGGCAGCTGTCACAGAGGAACTGTTCCATCGGGTCGCTTGGCGGCATGATACGAGGAGCGTTGGCGGGGGAGGTGGTGTGGACGTGTTCGGTATGGCTCTCGGCTTTGACGGCGGCGAACGGACCGGAAGCTGCCTTTGCGGGCGTGACCTCAACGGGCGTCGCCATCGTGGCTTCGGCGGTAGTTATCTCCGGTGTCGTTTCCGCCGTGAAGCCGAATGCCGCCACCGCGGGGACGACTTTCACTGTTTCAGTAGCAGATTCATTCACTGCTATCGCTTCCGCGACGGTCATTGGTCGTGCCATTGTTGTCTGCGCGGGTTCCGCCGCCGGTGCTCCAGCTGCGGCCTCCATCACCGCGGCGAATCCGCGCTTGCCCATCTGCTCCGCTTTGTTCACGCGCACCGTGCTCTGCTCGGCGGTGTGGCGCGGCTTCATGTGTAAGTAATAGGTGGACTTCAATCCTTTCTTCCACGCGGTCGCGTAGATGTCCATCATCTCGCCGATGTCGCGCGTCTCAAGATACATGTTGCGCGAAAGCGACTGGTCCATCCACTTCTGCGCGCGCGCCGCGACCTCGATGAACGCGTACGGCGACGTGCTGAACGACGTCTTATAGATATCGCGCACGTGCTGCGGAATCTCGTCGATCGCGGAGATGTCACCCTGCTCGGCGATGATCCGCTCTTTTACTTTTTCCCAGATGCCCATGTTCTTGAGGTCGTTCACCAGATTGTGATTGAGATCGAGATATTTTCCGGAGATCTTGTTGCGTGAGAAGACCTGCGCGAAGCGGGGATCGATGCCCGGCGTGGTGCCGGCGACGAGTCCGATGTTCGCGTTCGGTGCGGTGGCCATCAAGGTTGCGTTGCGCATTCCCTTTTTCACTTTCTCGCGAAGCGCATCCCAGTTCAGTCCGCGATAGCGGTGTTCCTTTGAAACGGTGAGCATCGTGCCGCGGCCGTCCTCAAGAGTCTTTATCGTATCGATCGGCACCATTCCTTTTGACCACCCCGATCCTTTGAAGTTCTTGTAGCTTCCACGCTCGGCAGCAAGGTTTGCGCTCTCGTCGATCGCGACGTAGCTCACGAACTCGAATACTTTGTCCGCAAAGTTGTGCGCGTGCTCGCTCTCGTACGAGAGCCCGATCTGCTCCAACATATCGGAGAATCCCATCACGCCCAAACCGATCGCGCGATTCTCCTGATCGGAGTGTTGCGCTTCCGCGATAGGCAGTTCGTTTATGTCGATGAGGTCATCGAGCTGGCGTACGGCAAAGCGGATGCTCTCTTCCAGATTCTCCCAGTCGATTTGCTTGTTGTGCACATGAGTGGCGAGGTTGAGCGATGCGAGATTACAGACGGCGATGTTCTCGCGATCCTGCGGAAGGCAGATCTCCGTGCAGAGGTTCGACATGTGGATCGTGCCGGTATTGTTGTTTAACGCCCGGAGGTTCATCGAATCCTTCCAGGTGAGCCACGGGTGGCCGGTGGCCTGCAGGGAGGTGAGCATCTGTCTATATAATTCTTCGGCGGGAACCTTCTTGAACACCCGAAGTTCGCCCTTTTCGGCCATTTCCACATATTCCGCATAGCGGGCGCTGAATGCCTTACCGTAAAGCTCTATTAAATCGGGGGTTTCCTTGGGGTCGAACATATACCAAAGGTCATGGTTGGCGACCCGGTTCATGAACTCGTCGGAGATAAAGGCCGCGGTGTCGGCGGTGCGCATGCGCATATAGTCGTCGCCGGCATTATGCTTCCAGTCCAAAAACTCCGGGAAGTCGATGTGCCAGTTTTCCATATAGAAGCAGAGCGCGCCTTTTTTCTTTCCGCCGCGCTGTACTGCGCGGATTGCGGTGTCTATGATCTTTGCGAACGGCGTCGGGCCGCTCGAAGGAGTATTGTTCGATTTGAGAGGGGAGCCGGTCGCGCGCAACTTTGTGACATTTGCCCCGATGCCGCCCGACGCCTTTGAGAGCATCATCACATCACCAACGGATTTTGCGATGTGTTCCATGTCGTCCTCGATCTGAAGTAAGAAGCAGTTGGAGAGCGAAGGGCGCGTGGTACCGGCGCCAAGGTTTGTGGAGCCGCCGGCGATGTACTTCATCTGCGACATCTTATTATAGAAGCGCTTTGCCCAGAGCGTCGGATCTTTTTCGTTGAACGAAAGTCCCATCGCGATGCGCATGAAAAGATATTGCGGCGTCTCGCCGGCATCATTCTGAACATCTTTGATGGAGTAGCGATGGAGAAGTGTGTCGAGCCCGCTGTAGACGAACAGTTCGTCGCGGCGGATGTCGAGCGCGGCGGCGAGTTCCTTGAGGTCGAACTTTTCCACCATGCGTTGATCGAGTATTCCGTTCGCGACGCCCTTTTCCACCCACGCGGAAAATCCGTCGCGATGTTTCTTGCGCAATATCTCCTGATTGTCCTCGTAATCGCCGACCACCTTCCGATAAATGGTTTTCAGAAGCAATCGCACGGCGACCTTGTCGTATTCGATGTCCTCTTTTATATTCTGCACGGCGGCGTTGATCGTCGCCTGGTCCATTTCTTCCGTCGTGATGCCATCATAGAGCGTCAGGCGCGTTTCCGTGGCGATCTGCGTGACCATGCCGATGGGATCCTGCAGTCCCGCGCACGCGCGCTCAATGGAACGGTTGATCTTATCCGCGTTGAATGGCTCTCTTGTTCCGTCTCTCTTTGTTATTGTCAGCTCCATGATGGGTTATTGATTATTGTTTGTTCTGTTTGACGCGTTTTTGGCCGATCATGCCAATCGGCAGACGTTTTTCTATATATCGTTTTTTGATGAAGTGGTGATTGATGAATATCATGGGCGGGGATGGTGAGGGGGAGCGTACTTTTTTGAGGTAAAACCAGTGTACCATCAAGGTCCGCGCCGGAACCCCCGGCTGTGGATAAAAAATAGACAAAATTTTCAAAAATGGGCTTCGCGGGGGTCTTCGGGAGAGGGCAATTTTGGGGGAAGTCTTTAAAGGTGATTTTTCCGCCGATATGACCCACTTCATCCGCCTGCTTTTAGGAAATCCCTTTAAAAACGAAATTTTTAGGATCGGAAATTTAGGAAATTTGGGCTACCCGAGGTCGGGTGGAATAAAAGTATAACAATTTTTTTCACGTAAAGGAATTTTTTCAAGGAAAGCCCCACAGAAGGCAAAATTTCGGACAAAAAGGCCCCTGTTTGGAGACCGGCTTGGAGTTAGTCGTCTCACCGACCGGGCCTCCACATATAGGTACATTCTTATATGTGAAGTTCTTAGGGGCAGGTGGTTTTAAGGGGCTTGACGGGATTTAGGGATATTTAAATAATTCCCATAGTGGGTGAGTTGGTCGGGCATTTTTAATCTTTCTTTAATCATTGGATGGTAGGGTTGCTATATGTATATATCAAAAGAACGCCGGGAAGAAATTGAGTACCACGCAGAGGTCAATGATTATTTTGGGACGTTAGCAACCGTGTTGAATCTGATAAAACACGATGAAAGAAGCGAGGAGCTCGTTCGGTGCTTGGATCGTCTGATTGGTGATCTTCTCTACCTACAAGAGAAATATCATATCACCAAAAATAAATAGCCACGATCACTGCTTATTCACGATAAATGGCGATGCGGGGATATTATTTAAGAATTAAATATCGCCTTCATGCTTTCGGTAACGCGCCTTCGCGGTATATAATCCTGTTATATGTACGCTGGCCTCATCATTCTTTTGGCGATCTTTCTGGGGATTCCCACGCTCATCCGCCTCAATCTCTTTTCCGTGGAGTATCGGCTATGGCTGTTGTTCGGCGCGTTTGCGGTCATAGCAGCCTGGGGATTTTCCACATTGACCCTTTCGGCCATGGGGCTGACGAGCGGCAATTTCATGAACGACCTCGCGCCGTGGTTGGGAGCTACGCTAGTGATGTTGTTAGGGATTTGGATCGCCGCCGCTTTCTTAAAACAGAAACACGCCGAACATCCTCTGCGCGATCCGCACTTCCTATTCCTTTTCATTCCGATCAGCATTGTCCAACAGTTCATGTATCAGTCGGTGCTGCTACAAGATCTCTTGCGGTCATTCGTTCCTTGGATTGCCATCTTGATCTGCGGCCTCTGCTTCGGTTACATGCACACCATCTTCCCGCGCCGATGGCATAACCTCATACTCGCTACGCTCGGAGGGATGGCATTTTCCTCCCTCTTCTATCTCTATCCGAATTTTTTGCTTGCCTCGCTTTCGCATATGGTTCTGAATGTCGCCGCGGTATACTTTGGATTTTTCACCCTGCTTACCCCGGAAGGAAAACCTCGCGCCACGAGATTGCTTCCTATACTAAAAAAGGAATGAAGCTCGCCGTCATCGCGCACGACATCCGGAGCGTCCACAACGTGGGCTCCATTTTCCGCACCGCGGACGCCGCCGGCGTGGAGCGGATATTCCTCTGCGGCATCACGCCCGCGCCATTGGACCGCTTTAAGGAAGTGCGCGCGGACTTTGCCAAGGTGTCGCTCGGCGCGGAGGAGTACATTCCATGGGAGTCCGCAAGGACGACGGCTGAAGTGATCAAGCGATTAAAGAAAGAAGGCTATGAGATCTTTGCGCTGGAACAATCCAAGAAGTCGGTGCCGTATTACAAAGAAGCCGCGCGCCTCGCGCGAGCGCAACGTCGCACGCAAACCGATGCGCGCGTGGCCATCATCCTTGGCAACGAGGTGAAGGGATTGCCGCCGTCCATCCTACGCGCGGCCGACCGGATTCTGGAAATCCCGATGATTGGCAAGAAGGAATCGCTCAACGTGGCCGTCGCGTTCGGCATCGTGGCATTCGGCCTGCGCTATAGTGGCGTGAATGGTGGCGATGGCACGCCGGATGCTAATATATAGAGTAATGTCGTCCGACAAAAAAACGATGATCATATTGCTTGTTGCTGCCGTCATCCTGTTCGCCGTTGCCGTGGGCATTTGGTGGCATCTTTTCTTCGGTACGCCGAATCCGCCACTTCCGCGTGCGGATGTTTCCATTGCGAGTTCGTCGGCTTCGTCGGGCGCCGCCGGCGTGGCTTCGGCTACTACCGCTATCGCTTCAAGCTCCGCCGCTGCTAATACCATCGCCGATCCGACCGCAGGGGCGGCCACCAATTCTGCGGAGAATCCTCAGCTCAGCACCGAGCAGTTGAGCGTGGACGGTGCCGCTTTCAATGTTGAGATGGCCACGAACGTACTTGAACAATCCCGTGGCCTTTCCTTCCGCACGTCGCTTGCCGCGAACGACGGAATGTTATTCATCTTCGGTTCCGCCACCACGCAGTCGTTCTGGATGAAGGACATGGATTTTCCGTTGGATATGATCTGGATCAATGGCACTACGGTCATCGGCTCCTCGCAGAATGTTCCTGCACCAGCGCCGGATGCCAAGATATGGCAATTGCCTGTCTATACTTCTCCTGGTAGCGCCGACACGGTTCTAGAGGTGAGCGCCGGCACCGTCGCGAAGTACAACATCAAAGCGGGGGATACGATCACGATCAAGCCGAACCGATAGGCACCGTTAAAAGTTTTGCACAGGGCCGTTAATAGCGTTTTGCTAGACTCAATATATGAATCCGGCAACAAAAGATTTCGTTTCAGAGGAGCCGCGGGCGTTCCGCTTCAAAATGGGCCGCGTTTTGGCGTCGTCCTTGGCTGGTTTTATCGCTGGCGTCATTGTGGCGAGCATCGTATGGGGAATCGGGGTTTGGTATATAAATCAGGTACAGAAGATCCCGACGCCAAATCCGGCCATAAACGCCTCTGCAAAATAGGATTTACTCCGCCCTTCTTCGGGGCGGTTTGCGTTAAAGTCCGCTCTTTTACCGCTTGGGCTTCCAGGGCTTTTCACTATATAATAGAGGGAACGGTCACCCAACATAAACTTTTAACGATTTTTTAATAAAAAAATGGCAAATGTGCGCGTCGCGATAAACGGGTTCGGCAGGATCGGGCGGTTGTTCTTTAAAGCGGCATTCGAGCTGCCAAACATTGAGATCGTTGCCCTGAACGACCTTGGCGATGTGGAAAATCTCGCATACCTTCTAAAATACGACACGGTCTATGGGCGATACGCAAAGGAAGTGAAGGCGGATATGGCGAACGGCAAACTTATCGTGGACGGGAAGGAGATCGCATTTTTGCAGATCAAGGATCCGACCCAGCTTCCGTGGAAGGATCTGAATGTTGATGTTGTCGTGGAATCGACAGGTCTTTTTGACGAGTATGAGAAGGCCAAGGTGCATCTTGCGGCGGGCGCGAAGCGCGTCGTTATCACTGCGCCGGCGAAGGACGAGGACGGCGTTGCCGGACAGACAGTGCTCGTGGGCGTGAACGAAGACAATTTCAAGATCGCGCCGATCACGTCAAACGGTTCGTGCACTACGAACTCCGCGTCGCCGGTGATCCGGGTGCTATCCGAGAACCCCGGCATCGTGAAGGCTTCGCTTTCCACCATTCATGCCTACACTGCCACGCAGGCGCTCGTTGACGGACCGATCCGCGGCGGTCACGATTTCCGCAAGGGCCGCGCCGCGGCGATGAACACCGTTCCCGAAACGACCGGCGCCGCGATCAGCGTCGCGCGCGCAATCCCGGAACTCAAGGGAAAGTTCGACGGGCTCTCGTTCCGCGTGCCGAACATCACCGGCTCCATCTCCGACATCACGTTCATCGCGAAGCGTCCGACGACAGTGGAGGAGATCGCGCAGATCCTGACCGACGCAGCGAACTCGGAGCGCTGGAAGGGTATACTGCAGGTAACGCGCGATCAGCTCGTCTCATCTGACATCATCGGCCAGCCGTTCGGCGCGACCGTGCCGCTTGATCTTATCAAAGTGATCGACGGCGACATGGTGAAGGTGCTCTCGTGGTACGACAATGAAGCGGGGTACGTATCCACGCTTATCAAGCACGTGGAAAAGGTTGCCGCGCTGCTCTAAACAATTTTGAATCGCACATGATCATCTATATCGGTGCCGACCACCGGGGATTCTATCTCAAAGAGACGCTCAAAAGCGCGCTCAAAAGCGATGGCTACGAGGTGATAGACCTTGGGGATTCCAAGATCGATGACGGCGATGATTATCCCGAGTTCGCGAGCGCGGTGGCGGAAAAAGTGGCGGGAACCGGTCAGGAGGTGCGGGGCATCGTGGTCTGTGGATCGGGAATCGGCGTGGATATTGTCGCGAACAAGTTCAGTGGCGTCCGTTCCGCCCTCGCGATATCCGCGGAACAGATCCGCGCCGGTCGCCAGGATGACGATGTGAATGTGCTCTCTCTCGCTGCCGGTTTCATCAAGCCGGAAGATGCGCTCGATATCGCGCGCGTCTTTCTCTCGACCCCGTTCGTAAAAGAGGAGCGCTATTCCCGGCGTCTTGGGGAGATAGCGCAAATAGAGGAGAGTAAATAACGGAGGCTTTCCGGTTTTTTTCTTACTTATGCACAGCACAGGTTTCTTCCGCACATTCGATATGTTCTAATAGAGGTATTAACACCCTCCCCGGTCAGGAGCTAAAGGCATTATTTATTTATGAATATAAAATCTAAGATGGTGGCGGCGCTCGCGCTCGCTGTTTTTGTGTTGCCGGGAATAACGTTAGCTCAGACGCTGCCGTCGGGGCCGGCGAGCAATGCGTCGCTTCAGGCGCAGATACAAGCCTTGCTCGCACAGGTGCAACAGCTTCAATCGCAGCTTTCCGCGCAGGGCGGGGGAACTACGGCGTCCGGGATACCAACCCCCTCAGCGCCTGCCGCATGGTGCTATACCTTCAATACCAATCTTTCGATCGGCATGTCAGGATCGGCGGTCGCTAAATTGCAAACCGCTCTTCAGGAAGATGGCGAGTCGGTCGTGGTCAACGGCACATTTGACGATCGGACCGCTGCAGCGGTCACTGCATTTCAAGAAAAGTATCAAAGTGTGATCCTTACTCCCTATGGTTTGAGCAATGGTACGGGCTATGCGGGCAAAGCAACAAGAGCAGAACTCAATTCGCTCTTTGGATGCGGTGGTAGCAATCCCATCACACCGACATCATCATCGCCGATCGCGTGTCCTATGATAATGCCATATTGTCAGTATGGCGGTCATGGTGTAATGGAGAGCAATGGGTGCAGTGAACTGATTTGTAATCAAGGGCCTATTACGATCACCACTCCCGTCATCACCGGCGTTAACTCGGCTGGTGCGCCGCCCACTCCGGGATCTAATGAGTTTCTGGTCGGAACCAACCTGCCGACGGCCAACGCCACGATAGTGATCGACCCGGGTTCGACGAGCGCCATGGCGATCATGCCGAGCTACTACAATGTTGGCGGCGGAGGGAATATCACTTTCTACTTACCATCCAGTATCAAGGCCGGTTCACATACGATCGAGATACAAACGGGTGGGGTGATAAGTAATGTGTTCGCCTTCTCGGTAGTTGGACAATCCACCCCCACCAGTACTTTACCGAGTGCTACCGGAGCCGTTACGGTCACGCAGGATAGTTCGAATCCGCCCGTGCAGCAGCTCGTGATGGGTTCATCCGGAGACGTGCTGGCCGTATATCGGCTCACCGAAACGACGGGTGTTGAAAATGCAAAAATTACCTCCCTGTCCCTTATGGACGGGGCCTCTTCGCCGGCAGGCGCACCAAAGGTTTCATTCACCAATGTGCAGGTGTACAGCGCCGGCACCTTACTGGGAGCGGCTACGCTTACCGGAACCTCCAATGGCGGATACGATTACAACTACACCGTGAATTTCACCACGCCAGTCATCGTACCGGCGGGAGGTTCGGTCTCGCTCACATTGAAAGGGGATGTTTTGCCATATATTTCCGGAGGAGCGACGGATCTCTCCGCTCATCTTTTTGATGTGACCGGAGGCACGGCGATCGGAGCGTCTTCCAATATGCCCTTTCAACTGACGCTCGGAACTTCCTTGTGCGCCAAGGGTTCGCCGCCGCCCGGCGCGTGTGCAAACGGTAACATCGTAATGGTCTACCGCACAAACATTGCGGTAGTGGCGGCACCGATCGGAACGACCTCTGGTCGTGGGCAAGGCATATCGGATACCATCGGATCGTTGACCGTTATTACGAACTCGTCCGGCAACGCGGTTTTGGACTCGGTCAAGGTTACTTTTGCTGGATCAGCCGCTTCCGGGATTCCCAGCAATGTTGCTTTAGTCGATCCATCAACGGGACTTTCCATCAACGGTCAGGTGATCTCTACCGGGAATGTGTCATCCGAGGCCGCGCTATTTACGCCGAACACGGTTCTTTCTGCGGGTACGGCGAAGACCTATAACATACGCATTGATTCCAGCCACTTCCCGTCGGGTGCAACACTTGCGGCATCCATCGCGGATATATCGGGCGTGACATTCGCTGATGGTACTGATGCGCAGGCGGGAACGGGACTTTTCCTGGCGGCGAGCGCCGTGCCGATCGCGATCAATAGTGTGCAATATGGTTCGAACAGCACGATCTCCGTACCGACCGCAACTCTCTCGGCGAATCCGACCACCATTACCGCCGGTCAGGGGACGGTCCTCACGTGGTCGAGCACGGGCGCGACGAGCTGCACCCTCACCGGCAACGGCGGCTATAACGACAACGGCCCATGGTCGCAGAGCGGTCTTGCGACCTCCGGTAGTAAGTCGGTGATCCCATATCCTTCTTCTACGGTCGCTTACACCGCTCAATATGCGATCACGTGTTACGGTTCCGGTGGTACCGGTAATCCAGCGCCGGTTGGAGTGACAGTGAATCCCGCAGTGGTCGCTGTAGCGCCTTCATATAACGGCACCGTGAACATAAGCCTTGATCGTTCTTCGCCGACGGGAGCGGTTCCGCCAGGAGCTCCACGCGTCTTGTTCGCGAATATGGATATTACGGCCACAAACGGTCCTGTGAATTTACAATTTCTCTCGCTTGTGACCAATAGCGCGAACGCGGTAAGCGGATTATCGAATTTCGCGTTATATAATGGGGCGACCATCGTCGGCAGCACTACTGTCGCTATGACTTCAAATCCCAGCGTGCCCGGGGGATACGTCAATATATCGTTTACATCGCCGATTGTGCTCGCGAGCGGTCAGAGTATGACTTTGGCGCTTGTTGCGGACATTGGGGCGTCCGCCACCGGAACACTGAATCTTGGTATCGGCGGCGGGGGAGGGAATTATGCCGCATGGGGTCCGAATGCTTCCGTATACGGGAATTCCCTGACCGTTTCCAACGATGTCGGCCTTGCGAACCCAAACTCGAGTCAAACAGCGATTGCGTCACAATCACTGCAGAGCCTGCTTGACCAGCTTGCGGCGTTGTTGAAGTCACTCTAGGTTTTCCTGTGCTAAAATTGAATACATGAAGGTCATCCCCGTCATTAACTGTCCGGATATCGATTGCGTACGAAAAAAAATCGAGATCGCAAAAACCTTCCTGCAGGAGGGCGACTTGCTACACCTCGATGTCACCGACGGATCTTTTTCATCGCATATGACGTGGGCGGATCCGCTCGCGTGGGTGGATCTCAAATCGCCGTTCGGCTTGGAGGTGCATTTGATGGTGGACCATCCCGAGCAATATATCGATAACTGGCTTACCGCCGGCGCGCGACGGCTGATCGTGCATGCGGAGTCGCTCAACGCGCAATCGCTGCACGAGATACTTGGCGCGGGACGGCAACGCGGTGTGGAGGTCATGCTTTCTTCAAAGCCGGAATCGGAGATCGAGGATATCGAGCATTATTGCAAGCACTTCAAATCGTTTCAGGTGCTCGCCGTACAGCCGGGTCCCGCGGGGCAGCTCTATCTTCCATTCATCGACGACAAAATCCGCTTTTTGAGAGAAGAGTTTCCGAATGCTACAATTGAAGTGGATGGGGGAATGAGCCCGCTCACCGTGTGGCGCGTGAAGGAGCTCGGCGCCGATACAATCGTTTCATCAAGCTATATTTTCAACAGCGCCGATCCCAAAAAGGCATACGAGGAATTAACAAACATTTAAACGTTCATGGAACCGCTCACTGAAAAAAAACTGAAAGAGATGGAGATCATGGCCACGCGCCTGCGCGAGGACGTCATCAAGATGGTCTCGCACGCGGGGTCGGGTCACATCGCGGGACCGATGGATATGGCGGATATTTTCACCGCGTTCTATTTTCATATTTTACATCATGATCCCAAGAATCCCCATTGGCCGGATCGTGACCGCCTTGTGTTGTCGAACGGGCATATCTGTCCGATCCAATATGCCGCTCTCGCGCATGCGGGATATTTCCCCGTGGAGGAATTGAAAACGCTTCGCAAGTTGGGAACGCGCCTGCAGGGCCACCCGCACCGCGGCACGTTGCCGGGCATTGAGACGACATCCGGGCCGCTCGGCTCCGGCATCTCGCAGGCAGCCGGCATCGCGCTCGCGGCCCGCCTGGATAAAAAGAAATATCAGGTCTATTGCATGACCTCCGACGGAGAGCATCAGGAAGGCAACACGTGGGAAGCGGTGATGTTCGCGGCAAAGAACGGACTCAGCAATCTCACCGTCGTCGTGGACCGCAACAATATCCAGATCGACGGTTTTACGGAGAAGATCATGCCGCTCGAACCGTTCGCGGATAAATATAGAGCGTTCGGTTGGCATGTGCTTGAGATCGACGGGCACATCTTTGAGGAGATCATCTCCGCCGCCGCGGAAGCGAAGGCGGTACACGAACAGCCGACGGTGATCATCGCGCATACGATCCCGGGCAAGGGAGTGGATTTCATGGAGAACGATTATCTTTGGCACTCGAAACTATTTAAGCCGGGCGAGGCGGAAAAAGCGCTCGGGGAGTTGCGCACGTTACAGCATAAAATAACCAGCGAGCATCAATAAATTAATCATTAAAATAACATGAAAGTCGTGAATTTCGTGCTTGGGCTTGCGACCGCGATCATCCTTGGGGCACTTATCAATCTTGGCATCAGGGCGTTCTATCCGGAACCCGTGTCGCCGAACTATCCCACCGTTCCGGTTGCCGCGCCGTGCGCATCGAGCGACGTCCCGTGCCAGAAAGCTCAGGCGGATATTCAGAACCAGCAGCAGGCGATATGGACGCAACAGGAACAGGTCTACACCGACCAGATAAACATTTACGATAAAAATCTGTTCATCATCGCGAACGTCATAGGGATCATCATGTTCGCGGCGGGATTTTGGCTCGTGTTCGGCGGCGTGTCGCTTGCGTCCAACGCCGTTCCCATCGGTATTATGCTCGCCGGATTGTGGAGCATTATCTACGGCTATGCACGCGGGTGGGGGAGCGTTGATGACCAGCTGAAATTCTTTATCGGGCTCGTGATCGCAGCGCTCGTGATCGGCGGGAGCATGTGGCTCATGCAGCGCTATCAAAAAAACCATCCTTCAAAAGCGTGATACATAAAAAAGAACTGTGGGCGGCGTTGATCGTTGTCGTTGGGGTCACCTCGATACTCGTGTATGTCGCGTCGAGGGCGATCGGGCAGGTGACCGCGTTCCAAAATCAGAACAACGAAGCGGCGGCGATCGATATCTCCTCATGGCAGTTATACCGCAGCGCGCAATTCGGGTTCTCATTCCAATATCCTCCGAACTGGCAGATCTTCACCGGCGGCCTTTCTGCAGAAACTCCTTTCCTCGCGATCGGCAATCCACTGAGCGGAACGACCACGTACACCATGTATATCTATATAGAGCAGAATCCACAATCGCTTTCTTCCGCAGAATATGTACATCAATTATTGGACGCTGACCGTGCGCGGGACGCGGCAAATGCGAAGGCCGGTCCCGCGCCAACGGTAACGCCACAGTTCAAATCCAATTATGTCACGACGATGAACGGTAACAACGCCTACGAGCTCTTTGACGTGTTCGAGTTTGACCACAACGCCGAGCGGGTGTATGTGGCGAATGGCGCGAGCGTGCTCCACTTCGATTTTCCGGTGGCGGACGCGAATCCCAATATCTCATCGCCGACGAACAACAATGCGGTCGCGCACATGATCCTCGGCACGCTTGAACTCTAGCATCGGCGGACGATGTGCTAAAATTGAATCATGCTGAATCCCGACGCAAAACTGAATCCGAAGATGTTCGATGAAGACATTGAGCAGGCGCCGACCCGCGACGGGTTCGGCAAAGGGCTTGTCGCCGCCGGCGACGGCGACAATAATGTCGTCGCGTTGTGCGCCGACCTCATGGAGTCAACGCGCGTGCAGGCGTTCGTGGAAAAATACCCCGAACGGTTCTTTGAGCTCGGCGTCGCCGAACAGAACATGGCAGCCGTCGCCGCGGGGCTTGGCGTGACCGGAAAGATCCCGTTCATCGCTTCGTACGCCACATTTTCCCCAGGCCGCAATTGGGAACAGATACGCACCACGATCGCGTACAACAATGCGAACGTGAAGATCGCGGGTCATCACGCGGGCATCTCCGTCGGTCCTGACGGCGCGACGCATCAGGCCACCGAGGATATCGCCATCATGCGAGCGATGCCGAATATGAGAGTGTTCGTCCCGTGCGATGCCGTGGAAGCGCGCAAAGCGACGCTTGCGGCCGCGCAAGTGTACGGGCCGGTCTATCTGCGGTTCCAGCGTGAGAAGACGCCGATCATGACGACGGATGAAACACCCTTTATTCCGGGCAAAGCGGAAATATTCTGGCAATCAAAAAAACCCGAGGTGTTGGTCATTGGTTGTGGCGGATTGCTCTATAATGCATTACTTGCCGCGCAGGCGTTGGAAGAAGAAAAGATCGGCTCGTTGGTATTGAACTGCGCGAGCATAAAACCACTCGACGAAAAGAAAATTGTGGAGTTGGTAAAGAAGATCGGCGCGGTAGTGACGGTGGAGGAACATCAGGTACACGGCGGCCTCGGAGGCGCGGTCGCGGAGCTGCTTGGCAAATATGCGCCGACGCCGATCGAATTCATCGGCATGCAGGATGTGTACGGCGAATCCGGCGCGCCGGAGGAGCTCATCAAGAAATACGGTATGACACCGAAAGACATCGTGATAGCGGCAAAGCGTGTGATACGGCGGAAATAAAGAGAGAGAAGAGAGCGGTTTTTCGTAGGTTTTATTTGCTATCATATATATATGAAACGAGGCTTCACCCTCATCGAGCTTCTGGTCGTCATCGCGATCATCGCCATATTGGCAGTCGTCGTGGTTCTCACCCTGAATCCCGCAGAGCTCTTGAAGCAGAGCAGGGATTCCAACCGGGTTTCCGATATGGATACCCTGGCCCATGCCATCTCCCTCTACCAGACCGATCAAGGAGGAAGCGTGGGATATACCATGGGCAACGCCTCGAGCGTATATATCAGCATCCCGGATACCACAATATCAGGAAATACTACCTCCACCTGCGCGTCATTAGGCCTTCCCGCGCTTTCTTCCGGATACACCTATCAATGCACTTCTCCCCAGAGCTACAAGGATGTGGATGGCACTGGATGGATCCCTATCAACTTCTCCAAGATGTCTATGAACGCCCCTTTGGGATCTCTCCCTGCAGACCCTACCAACAACACCTCCACCGGCCTCTACTATTCCTACTATTCAAACGGTTCCCAATATGAGATCACGAGCCTTTTTGAATCCCAGAAATACAAAGCACAATATGCCCAGAATCCTTTGGACACCTATTATCCCGAGGTGAATGCCAAAGGATCCAGTATCTCCATCTCTCCCTTATTTAGTCCCTCAGGGCTTGTGGGATATTGGCCGCTTACCGAGGGAACGGGAACAATAGTGCATGACCAGAGCGGGAACAAAGATAACGGAACGTGGCTTGGAATGCTCGGAACTCAGTGGGTATCGGGGAAAATCGGGAGCTCCGCAGGAAATTTTGATGGGAACAATAGTCCAATGAATTTGGGAACCCCTTCCGTTCTCCAGGTCTCCCGTATTTCAGTTTTCGCCTGGGTGCAGAAATCCACGGCCAGTTCATATTATCAAAGATTTTTTAATAACTTTACCGGAGGAACTGTCAATCTTGGCCCTTTTGAAATGGGAGATGGTGGAAGTCACAATTTTGATTGTGGCATTGGGGTCGGTCCGTCTACTCAGGGGTATGTCCAGTCTCTTGCCAATGGTATACAGGCTTATACGTGGTATCAAGTGGGATGTACCTATGATGGATTTGTGCAAACTCTATGGATAAATGGAGTCGCGGTAGCATCTACCACGCTAATCGGCAATTTATATTATGGAGCTGGCTATCCCTGGCTCATCGGCGCAGATGGATCGTCCACTGCGGCGTCGGGGGATTATTGGAATGGTCCTGTCGCCGACCTCCGCATGTACAATCGCGCCCTTTCTGCGGCCGAAGTGATGGCGCTCTATAACGCGGAGAAATAATCATGTACAATTAAAGCTATGAAACAGAAATACGACGTGATATGCATCGGCGACGTGGTGATGGACGCGTTCATCGGGCTCAAGGAGGCCAAGGTGGAGTGGGACAAGTCGCACGAGCATCCGGAACTCGAAATGCCGTTTGCGGACAAGATCCCATATGAGTCGCTCACGGTTGCACCTGCGGTAGGGAATGCATCGAACGTCGCGGTCGGCGCCGCGCGCCTCGGTTTGAATACCGCCATCGTCACTGCGATCGGGGGCGACCATTACGGAACGGAGATTTTGGATCGCTATCACAAAGAAGGGGTAAGCACGGAATACGTGAAGGTTAATAAAAGCAAGCCAACCAATTATCATTTCGTGCTGACCTTCAAGGCGGAGCGGACGATCCTCATCAAGCATCAGCAATATGAATATTTCGATCCGCGCCGTTTGGATTCCAAAGCGGGCTGGATTTATTTCTCGTCCATCGCGGAACACACGCTTCCGTTCCATAAAAAAGTGGCGGAATATCTGAAGAAGCATCCGGGCGTAAAGATGGGATTCAACCCGGGCACTTTCCAGCTTCGCTTCGGCGCGAAGGCATTGCGCGAGATTTATAAACACACGTATGTGCTCTTTGTAAATCGCGAAGAGGCCGCGTTCATCCTCCATACCAAGAACGAGGATATCAAGATGTTATTCAAAGGATTGCATGCGCTTGGCCCAAAGGTGGTGGTGATCACGGATGGTCCAAAAGGCGCATATGCTTCCGACGGTATCAATCAATATTTTATGCCGCCATATCCGGATCCCAAGCCGCCGATCTCGCGCACGGGCGCGGGCGACGCGTTCTCCACGGGATTCTTTTGTGGTCTCGTCTACGGCCTTTCGGTATATGACGCGTTGCGCTGGGCACCGATAGAATCCATGCATGTGGTGCAGTTCTTTGGCGCACAGACCGGGTTGCTCTCCAAAGCTGCTCTTTTAAAACTTCTCAAAGCCGCGCCGAAAAACTATCGCCCGAAGACGATATGAAGACCCTCCGTGAAGTCCTTGCCGATGCAGATGCGCGCCATGTTGCCATAGGCCATTTCAATATCTCGGACCTCGGCGCGTTAAAGGCGATCTTCGCCGCAGCGCGCGAGTTGCAATTGCCGGTGCTGATCGGCGTGTCGGAAGGGGAGCGTGAGTTCATCGGCGTGCGCCAGGCGGCGGCGCTCATCAAAAGCTTGCGCGACACATATGATTATCCGATATTCCTGAATGCGGATCACACTCATTCGCTCGATAAGGCGAAGGAGGCGGCGGAGGCAGGGTTCGACGAGATCATTTTTGATAATTCATCTTTACCGATGGAGCAGAACATTGCGAATACAAAGGAGGCGGTCGCGGCCATTCGCGCAATCAACCCGAATATCGTAATAGAGGGTGAGATCGGCTATATCGGTTCCAACTCCGAGATCATAGACGCGCGGCCGGAGGCATCGCTTACGATGTCCACGCCGGAAGAAGCGGTGCGGTTTGTGCAAGAGACGGGCATTGACGTGCTCGCGCCGGCGGTGGGGAACATGCACGGCCTGCTGAAGAGCATGACGACCGGCGGCGCGGATGCGGAGCATAAACATCTGGATGTTCCGCGCATCGTTGCAATCAAGGCGGCGATCGCCGCTGTGGGCGCCGGAAACTCGAAATTCATGACGTTGCATGGTGGATCCGGCACGGAAGATGCGGACTTCACTGCCGCAGCAAAGGCGGGAATGACGATCATCCATGTCTCGAGCGAGCTGCGCCTTGCGTGGCGTCGTGGAGTGGAAGAGGGCCTGAAAGATCCGAACGAGATCGCGCCGTACAAACTTGTCGCGCCGTCGGTGGCCGCGATACAGAAGATCGTCATTGATCGTTTGAAGCTTTTTAACGGGATCAGCTGACCTGTTCAATTTTAAATAAATGTGGTATGGTGTTGGCAGTAAGACCTGTGCATGGGGGTATGCATGAGAGAACTGGAAAAACGGATTTATAAACCTACGCTGAGCCTCGAGGAGCTGATCTTGGGATTCATGAGATACGCTCAAATGTGCCATTCGGTCCGGGATTTCCCTGCTTTTCTTAATCCGGCATGGCAAAATTTCCTGTACACGGTAATGAAGGAGCTGAACGGCAGACTTCCTAATTCCTTGGAACTCGGATTCACGTGGACCGATACGGGTCCATTGATCATCGAAGAGAGACAGCTTGATATTGTGTTCGCTCTTGGGTGTGCCACTATCACCGACCATAAAACCGGCCGCATGTATCTCGATACCGAGGAGAGCATATGGGGAAGGGAACTCGTAGAAGTGGTACACTTCCGCAACCTGCTTGAACCGCTTTTCGAGATCGCACTCTCCACTCCGAATTTTATCAGCTTCGGCTGACAAGGAAGATCGGACCCGCTTGCATGCAAGCGGGCTTTTTGTTATACTCTTGCCTATGGATTTATCAGTCAAAACACGCGACGTCTTGGGCAAAAAAGTGAAGGCACTCCGCCGGGAGGGTCTTATTCCCGCAGAGCTCTATGGCCACGGGTTCGAGAATATTCACCTCGCGCTTCCCGCAAAGGAATTCAATAAGGTATTAAAAGAGGCAGGCTCCACGTCCGTGGTGACATTGTTGCTTGGCAAGGAAAAGAAGTCCGCGATGATCCACGAGGTGGCGCGCCACTCCATCACGAGCGAAGTCATTCACGTCGATCTGCACCAGGTGCGCATGGACGAGCTCGTCAAGGCGCATGTGCCGTTGGAATTCATCGGTGAGGCTCCCGCAATCAAGACGCAGAGCGCCGTCATAAACAAATCAATGTCCGAGATCGAAGTGGAGGCGTTCCCGCAAGACCTCCCACACGGCATCGTCGTTGATCTTTCTGTATTGGATGAACTGGACAAGACCATTTACGTGAAGGATCTCAAGCGTCCACGCGGCGTGACATTCCTCATTGACGCAGAGACCGCGATCGCTACCGCGACCCCGCCTGCTCCGGAAGAGGTGATTGCGCCGGTCGAGACCGTTGACGTCTCCGCTGTCAAAGTAGAGACCGAAGAGAAGAAGGCCGAACGTGACGCGGGCAAAGCCGCGAAGGAGGAATAAATAGATCAAAAAATACCCGGGAAAGGGTATTTTTTTATATGATATAGTTACGAGATGGAAAACTTTTATAGTTCGGTCGCTCCGGTGATAGAAGAGGCGGGCGTGGAACTCGCAAGGAATTTTGGAAAAGTCGAGGCGATTGGTTTTAAGGCGGCGTCATTCGGTTCGGCGGTCACGGAACTTGATCAAAAAACTGAACATTTTATTGCCGAACGCCTGCATGCGCTCTATCCCGCCATTGAGTTCTTTGGCGAGGAATTCGGCGGAAACAACACCGCGAATCGATTCTGGCTTGTCGATCCGATCGACGGCACCGGTAATTTTATAAGAGGTATTCCTTTTTCCACCACCATGATTGCGCTTATACAAGAAGGCGAGGCGGTGTTCTCGCTTATTTATAATTTTGTGACCAAGGAAATGTATTCGGCGGCGAAAGGCGAGGGAGCAAAACTGAACGGAGCAGGTATCCATATAAGCAACCGTTCACTGAAGGAATCGAACATATACTTCGAGACAAATCGCCGTAAGGCCGAGAATCTTAAGCGCTTTCTCGATATTACCAATAAGTATGGTTTGCTTGCGAATCACGCCTCCGGTTTCGAATTCTGTCAGGTGGCGGGCGGCAGAATGGAGGCCCGGGTCTGTTTTGATGGATTTGGAGAAGATTGGGACTTTGCCCCCGGTGCCCTTTTGGTAATGGAGGCCGGTGGTATCGTGCGAAACATCGGAAGTGATACCTATGATTATCGCGATCATAATTTCATTGCCGGAACCCCTCTCATATACGAAGACCTGAAGAACTTTTTCTGATCTTTTCTTTTTGCGCTATAATAAAAGGGTAAATGAAAAGGCCTTTGAAACCCCGCGTGTTAGGGGACGTTTCCGTTAAAAAGGCGAATGGCCGGAGCTGGAGCTCGTTCGGTCCGCTTGCGGCACGCGTGAACCTGGTGGAGGAACGGATCATCCGCATACCGCTCACAAAAAGCTTGCGTATAGGGATCATCGCCGTGGCGGCGATCTCTTTGGTGTTCGGATCGGCGGCCGCACCGACGCTTTTTACCAGAGCTTCCGGCGACGGGACAAGTGCGACGGCTACCAGCACGGATCCCTCCGTTGAGCGCAGCCAGCTTGAGAGCCAGCTTGCGCAGCTTGAGAGCCAGATCAACCAGTATCAGGGCCAGATCTCCAGCTATCAAACCCAGGGGAAGACGTTGAACGGGCAGATCAGCATCCTGAACGACAAGATCGCGTCGCTCAACTTGCAGATCCAGGCGACCAGCCTTACCCTCCAGCAATTGAACAACCAGATCGCCGACGCCGAATCGCAGATTGCGGTGACACAGACGAATATCATCAATAAACAGACAGCGATGGGGATCCTCATGCAGGAGCTTTATCAAAACGACCATGTGAGCCTCGTTCAGGCATTTCTCCAAAATCCCCAGCTTTCCGATTTTTGGGATCAGACGCAGGCAATCACGCTGTTACAGAATAATCTTCGGCTGACGGTCCAGCAGGTCACGAACCTTCAATCACAACTGCAGGATCAGGTTCACCAGTTCCAGGCATCGAAGTCCGATGCCGCAAGCGCTGCGGCATACCAGGCGGCGCAGGCGCAGGAGGTCGCAAGCACAAAATCCCAGAAGACACAGCTATTGGCGGAAACACAGGGACAAGAATCGAAATACCAGGCACTCCTTGTGCAGACGCAGGCGTCCGCGGCACAGATCCGGAACCGCATCTTCCAACTGCTCGGCGGGGGACAGCTTTCATTCGAGGATGCGTATCAATACGCGCAGCTCGCTTCCAACGCCACGGGCATGGATTCGGCATTCATCCTCGCCATTTTGGACCGCGAGTCCGCCCTCGGACAGAATGTCGGTCAGTGCAATTATCAAACGGCGATGAGCCCCGCCAACCAACCGCTCTTTGTCGCAATCACTCAATCCCTTAACCTTGATCCAAACGAGATGATGGTATCATGCCCGAACGCGGACGGCGTGTACGGCGGCGCAATGGGTCCGGCGCAATTCGTGCCGTCCACGTGGGAGATGTACGCACCCGGCGTTGCGCAGATCACAAAAGACAACCCGCCGTCGCCGTGGAACGACTCCGATGCATTTGTGGCCACCGCGCTGTATCTAAAGGATGGGATGACGGGATGCCAGACGTTGTATAGCGCGGTGCTCAGCCAGGAGCGATGCACGGCCGCAAAATATTACGCGGGAGGCCGGTGGCAGAGCTATCTGTGGACCTACGGCGAGGCGGTCGTGGAACGCGCACAGAGCTTTGCATCCGACATTCAGACGATCACCAATACAAACAACACATAATGAAGAACGGTGCAAAGAAGATCACATTAAAGAACGGTCTGCGGATCATGCTGGTTCCTCAGCCGGCGAACCTTGCCGCAACGGTGCTCATTTTGGTGCAGGCAGGATCGGAATACGAGGAAAAAAAACAGAACGGCGTTTCGCACTTTCTGGAGCATTTGATGTTCAAAGGGACGACCGACCGGCCGGAACCGGGAATGATCGCCCACGAACTCACCGCGCTCGGCGCGCAGTTCAACGCGTTCACCGGGACCGAATATACGGGATATTACGCGAAGGCGCAGGCGGAGAAATTGCCGAAGATCCTGGAGATCGTCTCGGATCTGTATCTCAATCCGCTGTTTGACGAGGCGGAGATAGCGAAGGAGCGCGGCGTGATCATTCAGGAGATCAATATGTATGAGGACGACCTTCCGGCGCGGGCTCAGCGGATATTCGACCGGCTGGTGTACGGCGATCAGCCGGCGGGATGGGAGGTGGGCGGCGAGAAGCCGATCATCAACCGACTGTCGCGCGCGGATTTCATCACGTACCGCAACCGGCGGTATGTGATGCCGGGAACGGTCGTCGTCGTGGCGGGAAAGTTCGGCGAAAAGGCGACCGTCGCGCAGATCGAGAAATATTTCGGCGCACTGCCGCGGCGTACGGCGCCGCCGAAAAAGCGGACGATCGAGCGGCAGTCATCGCCGAAGACAAAGCTGTGGTTCAAGGAATCCGATCAGGCACATTTAGTGCTTGGCTTTCGCGCATTCGGCATGTTTGACGAGCGGCGCTACGCTCTGCGCGTGCTCGCCGATCTGCTTGGCGGCGGT
>Ga0265342_10001281_pt1 | contig 23659 bp, 9 predicted proteins | sample 4CB327metaG_FD_203125 | JGI IMG/M metagenome (GOLD analysis project Ga0265342, IMG submission 203125) | Rhizosphere microbial communities from Carex aquatilis grown in University of Washington, Seatle, WA, United States - 4-CB3-27 metaG | ecosystem: Host-associated > Plants > Roots > Rhizosphere... | reverse complement strand
ACGGTGTTGCTGTTGATCAGCGTCGGCGTGCCGGTCGCGACGTCGCCGTTGTTGACGATGGTCCAGTTGGCCGTGCCGGAGGTGTTGCCGATGACCATCGTGCCGTAGTTGTTGCTGTTCGTTCCCGTGAGCGCGGCCATCCGCTGCCCGCCACCGGTCAAGCCCAACGAGGCGGCTCCGCCGGTCGTGGCGCTCGCGCCCAGCGTCGCGCTCTGCGTCCCTGCCACGGTCGGCGCGAACCGGACGCGGACGCTGCAGCTTCCACCGCCGACCAGCGTGGTCACGCCGCTCATGCACTCGCCGGTGGCGGGGGCGAGCAGCGTGAACCCCGAGCCCGCGGCGGAGCTCAGCGTCAGCCCGATCGCCGACGAGGTCTGGTCTCCGGTGTTGTTCACGATGAAGGTCTTGTCGGAGGTCGAACCGACCTGCACGTTGCCGAACGCCGCCGACGAACCGCTGGCCACGGTCACGGCGAGCCGGGCGCTGTTCTGGGCGGTGCCAGAGAACGCCGCCACGGCCGCGCCGCCGGGCGTGGCGCTCACGCTCAGGCTGGCGGTCTTGTTGCCCGCCGACTTCGGCGCGAACGCCACGACCACCATGCAGGTGCTGCCGCCCGGCAGCGCGCCCGCGCAGTTGCTGGTCACGATTGTGAAGTCGCTGGCGTTGGCGCCGCCCAGGACCGCGGCCAGCGCGGTGCCGCTGCCGGCCGAGACGCCGCCGGTGTTGGTCACCGTGAAGGTCTGGTTGGCGCTGGTCGCGCCGACCAGCGTGCCGCTGAAAGTGAAGGCGGTCGGCGTGGTGACCAGCGACGCCGAGGCGAGGCCGGTGCCGGTCAGCGACACCGTCGCCGTGCTGCCCCCGGCCGCCGCGATCTGCAGCGTGCTGCTCACGGGACCGGGCGCCGTCGGCGCGAAGTGCACGGTCAGAGAGCACGAGGTGGCGGGCGCCAGCATCATCATGTTGCAGCCGTTGGTGACGATCGCGAACACCGCCGAGCCGACGATGTTCGCGGTGATGAGGCCGGTCGTCGACTGCCCGGAGTTGGTGACGGTGAAGGTCGCCACCGGACTGACCGTGCCCTGCTCGACGCCACGGAAGTCGAACGACGGCAGGTTCAGCGAAAGGACTCCCGGGGAGAGCCCGGTGCCCGCGAGGGTCGCGGTGGTCGTGCCGCCTGCCGTGGCGCTCACGGTGAGCGACGCCGCCTTGGCCCCGGTCGACGTCGGTGCGAAGCGGACGCCGATCATGCAGCTCCCTTTGGCGGGGATGGCTGCGGTGCAGCCGTTCGAGCCCGTCGGGATCGAGAACTGCGCGACGTCGACGCCTCCGATCGTCACGCTGGGCACCGAGCTGGCGACGTCACCGTCGTTCGAAACCTGGAAGGTGACGGTCGCGCTGGAGCCAACCGTCACCGAGTTGAAGTTGTTCGTGGCGGGCGAGAGCCGCAACGCGGGGTTGGCCAGGGACGTCCCGGTGACCTGGGCCGTCGCCGTCCCCCCTCCCAGCTCGGCCAGCGAGAGCGTCGCCAGCTTTGATCCCGGCGTCGCGGGCGCGAATTGAACCGTCAGAGTACAGATCGCATTGGCGGCGAGCACCTGCCCTGAACAGGTGTCGCCGGTGATGGTGAAGTCGGAGGTCGACATCGCCGGAAGCAACGTCGTGGTCGTCGCCTGGCCGGCGTTCTGCGCCGTGAACTGCTTCGAGATCCCCGGCAGGCCCTGCTGTACCGATCCGAAGTCGAACGAGCTGGGCGACAGGACCACCGCGCTGCGGGTGATGGACGAGCCCGAGAGCTGAGCGACGGCGCTGCCCCCGGGATCCGCGGAGGCCTGGAGCGAGACCGACTTGTCGCCAAGGCTCGTGGGCACGAAGCGCGCGGTCATCTGACAGGACTGCTGGTAGGCGAGGATATGTCCCTTGCACCCGTCGGCGGTGATCGCGAAGTTGGCGGCGTCGGTGCCGACCAGCGCCGTGGCGATCGTGCCGCTGCTGCCCTCGCCGGTGTTGGTCACGGTGAACGTCTGGTCGCTGCTGGACGCGGGCATGACCACCAATCCGAAGGGCTGCGCGGTCGGATCGATGGCCAGCGTTCCGGACGTGATCCCCTCGCCCAGCACCGTCGCGGAGGCATCGAAATCGGTGGCATGGAAGGTGACCGAGCCCTGCTGCTTGCCGGCGACGGTGGGCGAGAAGACCACGACGACGCGACAGCTGGCTCCGGCGGCGAGAGCATTGCCGCTGCACTCGTCGCTGATCAGCGAAAACCCGACGCTGGCGCCGTCGAGCACCACGCTGAGCGGGTCACTTGTGCCGCCGCCGTCGTTCTTGACGGTGAACGTGCCGCCCGCGCTGGCGGTGTTGACCGGTATGAGACCGAAGTCGTGCGAGGTGCTGTCCACGAACAGGTGCGCGACCGTGGTCCTGTCCGTGGCCCCGTCGCCGTCGGCATGGCCGTCGCTGCGGCCGTCCGACGCGCCGAGGTCGCGTGGCGACGCGCCGTCGCCGCTGTCGATCCCGCTCCCGTCCCGGTTCAGCCTCCCGCTGCTGTCCATCGGTTCGGTGCACGACGAAGCTGACAGCAGGACGGAGAGGCAAACCACGATCGCTCGACCAAGAGAATGAAATGCCTTGCCCGCCGCCGGTCCCCCTCCAGTAAACATGGCGGGATACTAGGCCTGAAGAACCGTGAGGCTCAAGACGTTTCCTGTGACATGTGATCGATCCAACGGGGGTGCCCGAACGGGATCATAGGCATCGTAACGCCACCTGGCTGGCGATCTTCCGCGCCCACGACCGGCGGCGACGCCTTTTTCGCTCGCTGGACACCACAAACGAGAACGCGCCTCTTCTTGAGCGGCTGGCGTCGCACGTCCGTGGCCGACGCGCGCGGACTCCGAGCCGCTCGCTCAAGTAAGAACCGGGTCCACCGTTGGAGCGCAGGTCCTACGAACGGCCGCCGATACGCTCGGAACGTCGCGGCTCCCGCTCGCCTGACTCAGTGTCTCAGCACGGTTTCCTGGCGGCGTCTCGCACGGTTGTGCGCGACACCGGATCCCCCCCATCCCGGCCCCGAACTCGAGGAGGACACAATGAGTATCCCAGCGACGACCCAAGAAGCGATGATCCGTGTCGAGGTCAAGCAGAGCTACGGAAACTTCATTGGCGGAGCCTTCCGGCCGCCCGTACGGGGCAACTTCTTCTCCAATCCCAGCCCGACCACGGGGAAGCCGCTGTGCGACATCGCACGTTCCACGGCGGAGGATGTGAACCTCGCGCTCGACGCGGCGCACGCCGCGGCGCCCGGCTGGGGCAAGACGGCAGCGGCGGAACGCGCCAAGATCATGAACAAGATCGCCGACCGCCTGGAGGCCAATCTCGAGAAGTTCGCGATCCTCGAGACCCTCGACAACGGCAAGCCGATCCGCGAGACGCTGAACGCCGATGTGCCGCTGGCGATCGATCACTTCCGCTACTTCGCGAGCGTCCTGCGCGCCCAGGAGGGCGGCATCTCGCAGCTCGACGAAAACACCGTCGCCTATCACTTCCACGAGCCGCTCGGCGTCGTGGGACAGATCATTCCCTGGAACTTCCCGCTGCTGATGGCGGCCTGGAAGCTGGCGCCGGCGATCGCGGCCGGCAACGCCGTGGTCCTGAAGCCCGCCGAGCAAACTCCCCTCACCATGCTGGTGTTCGCGGAGATGGTCGCGGATCTGTTGCCGGCCGGCGTGCTCAACGTGGTGAATGGCTTTGGCGTAGAGGCCGGCAAGCCGCTCGCCTCGAGCCCGCGCATCTCCAAGATTGCCTTCACGGGCGAGACGACCACCGGCCGGCTGATCATGCAGTACGCGGCCGAGAACCTGATCCCGGTCACTCTGGAGCTGGGCGGAAAAAGCCCCAACGTGTTCTTCGCCGACGTGATGGACCAGGACGACGAGTACTTCGACAAGGTGCTGGAGGGATTTGCCCTCTTCGCCCTGAACCAGGGCGAGGTATGTACCTGTCCGTCACGCGTCCTGGTGCAGGCGAGCATCTACGACAAGTTCATGGAGCGCGCCGTGGCGCGCACGCGGAAGATCAAGCAGGGACACCCGTTGAACCCCGCCACGATGATCGGTGCGCAGGCCTCCAACGATCAGCTCGAGAAGATCATCTCGTACATCGACATCGGTCAGAAAGAGGGCGCGAAGCTCGTGACCGGCGGCAAGAGATCCAGCCTCGACGGCGAGCTGGCCGGTGGCTATTACTTCGAGCCCACGATCTTCACCGGCCACAACAAGATGCGCATATTCCAGGAGGAGATTTTTGGCCCGGTCGTCTCGGTGACCAGCTTCAAGGACTTCGACGACGCGATGGCGATCGCCAACGACACCCTCTACGGGCTGGGCGCCGGCGTCTGGACCCGCGATACGAACACGGCCTATCGCGCGGGCCGCGCCATCAAGGCGGGGCGCGTCTGGACCAACTGCTATCACCTCTATCCGGCGCACGCGGCCTTTGGCGGTTACAAGCAGTCGGGAATCGGGCGCGAGAACCACGCGATGATGCTCGACCACTACCAGCAGACCAAGAACCTGCTGGTCAGCTATGACACCAAGGCGATGGGGTTCTTCTAGGCGAGGCGCGCCTTCGGCTCGTCCCCCACGGAATCGCCCATGAGTGACCGCGTCGCCGTCACGGAAGCGGCCCGTCAACTGATCGAAACACTGCGCGCCGCCCACGGCGAGCTGATGTTTCACCAGTCGGGCGGCTGCTGTGACGGCAGCGCACCCATGTGCTATCCGGTGGGCGAGTTCCGCGTGGGCGCCTCCGACGTTTATCTGGGCGACGTCGCGAATTGTGCCTTCTACATGGGCGGCCCTCAGTTTGAATACTGGCGACACACCCACCTGACGATCGACGTCGTCCCCGGACGCGGGGGCGGCTTCTCGCTGGAGGCGCCCCTCGGTGTGCGCTTCCTGGTGCGTTCGCGTCTCTTCACCGACGAAGAAACCCACGCTCTGGAGCGGCAGGGACTACCGCGCCGCGGAGGGAGCCAGGACTCCTGAGTCAGTTCTCTTTGAACCCGCCGGTCCCGACGACCACCCATCCGGAATCGCTGAAAGCGGCGCTGGTGCTGGCGACCGAGAAATCCGAGTAGGGATCGGAGTCGGGGAGCGGTCCGAAAAGCGCCGGGATCTCCTTCCAATCTCCCATGGTGAAGAACTTCACGCCGGCCGAGGTCTGGAGGAAGAAGTCGGTCGTTCCGTCGCGGTCCACGTCCACAATCCCCGCAAAAGAGGGAACATCCGGCAGTATGGAATTGGCCGCCCAGCGATCGTTCTGCTCGAATGGCCAACGAATGAAGTCCGCAAACAGCACGCCGTCTCCCAGGCCTGGCCAGTTCACGGGGTAATAGAGAACATCGGCGCGCGAGTCACCGTTGAAGTCGGCGACTCCCAGAACGTTGCCGAACGGGTGTCCCCAATCGGCGGAGCTCATGTTTCCCGCGGGCGAGTAGGTGAACGACACCCCGGCGACACCGGCTGACACCGAAGACTGCCAGACCGAGTAGAGCTGGTCCGGGCTGTCAACCCAGAATATGTCAGCCAGCCCATCGCCGTCGAAGTCGGCTGTGCCCTGCGGCAGCCAAGGCAACTCACTTCCAACGTCCTGCCAGTTCAGCAGGGTCGTGCCTTGCATCAAGTAGAGCTGATTGTCACCCGAGCCCGGGTTTGTGAACAAGATGTCGCTGAAGCCATCGCCGTTGAAATCGCCCGTCCCTGTTATCCTCCAGCCTGGGCCGAGGCCAGAAAACATGGTTTGCGACGTAGAGGTCCCGTCGCCATGGAGAGTCCACATCGTCACTGGCCCGGTACCCGACGAGGCGATCGTCAACAACTGTGGATCTATGCCGTTTGAAAAGTCACCAACCGCCAACACGTTCTGTCCCAGAGGGATGTTGCTGTAATAGAGGTACGAGGCGACGGTATTTTGGTCCTTCATTTTCCAGGCCCCAATGGCTCCGCCGGGACCATTCTGCCAAATGACGGCCGCCGGGGGCGAATATCCAGAGTAACACCCGCCGCCGGCCGTTGGCGACCAGAGCTTCTGAATGGTGTAGTAGTTCTGGCCCACCTTTGCCGTGGCCGGGATCTGGACACCGTTGCTGTTGGGGGGCAGGTTGTGTCTCTCCGAGAAGTCGAAATTGCACTTGTCGCCCACCTCGTCGTTCGAGGCGCCTGAACCCCACGCATTGATATCGGGATCGGTGACGGTCTCCGCAATCTCGTGTGCGAGAACGTTGACCATTTGATCGGCGTACTCGTCGTTGTTGGGCGAACTCCATGGTTGGCAGTTGCTACAATTTCCGGCGCCGTTGAGGACGAACTTTATATCGACGCCGTTGACATTCATGGCGCTGTGGTACCCGCAGTACGTTCCACAGAGCGAACCATTAGACCCAGAGTTGACGGAGACGCCCCGTCCGACGATCACGACGTATATCCCATTTGCATCTGCCGGGAAGGTGTTGTTCTGTATGGCGGTGCTAACCAGCGCTTGAATGTCGGCGTCGGTCAAGTTGGTTCCTCTGGAGCCCGAGTCCGAGGACACACGGGCCAGCCCCAGCTGAGGTGCCACACGGCCGTTGCTGCCGGTATAATTTCGCAACACTGCATAGCTGTGAGACGTGCCCCAGTTGGCAATGAAGTATTGGACGATCGACTCGGTTTGCGCCCCCGGGATGTTGGATCCGTACCAGATCAGGTAGACATTCACCCGTCCGGTCATGACTGGTCCCGGGCCGGTGGTGATACCCCCGACCCGGCCCGCTTGCGAGGACGGCGGAGCCATCCCCATCGGCAGCGTGGCGCCCGCAGAAAACGGCGCGAGCAACCCAGTGAACGTCATCAGCTGAAACCACCTCATGTGTCGTCCCATGATCACCACCTCCAAGTCGTTGTCGGGGTCTCGTTCCCGCCTTGGGCCCCTACCTCACCCTCTTGCGGGGCCGCTTCTGCAGCTGTCGGCTGGCGACCATACGCCATGACAATCGTTGGGCGATAGAAATTGTCTTGACTCTGGACACGTGACGTCGGCCACGCGCTCGAATAAGTTACACACCTTACAGGGCAGCAGGTACCGCAGGGACGGCACCAGCCCGCGCGGCCGCTCACGCCGATGGAGCGCCCACAACGTGAAATCCGATGGGCAACGTTAGCCGTCGTACAGTGGGGTAGCGTCGTTGCAAACCTTCCCATCGTTCGTTGACGACGGCGTCAACAAACGGCGTACCGCAAGTAACCGACACCAGCGTTTCCTCGCGTGTTGTCGTGCGAACAACGGCGATCTGCGGCGCGCTATAGCTGACAGTGAACATGCCGATGTATTTCTCATGGTCGGTTGCCAAGGTGTTGCGACGAGGGCGGTGCTGGTGGGCCTGGTTGCAACGCTGGGATGCCAGGGGACCGGCGACAATGCGTCCGAGGACTCCGATACCGATCGGCCCGGCATGAGCGAGCAACAAGCCAAGGCGAGCTGTGCGGCTTTACCCACCGGGACCGACGAACAGTCCGCGGCGGCCCACGACCGCATCAACATGTACCGCAGGGCCATGGGGCTGCCGTGCATCGACTTCGTGCCCGCCATCGCGGCCGCGGCGGCGGCGCACTGTGCGTACTACACCGCGAACCAGGGAAGCTGCATCGCCAGCCCGCACCGCGAGGTCGCGACTTGCGACAAGTTCCGCGGTGAGCACTTCTACGATCGCCTGCATGCCGCCGGCTACACGGGTAGCCCCGCGTACGAGGACATGACCTATGTCGGCAATGGCGCTTTCGCCGTCGACGAGTGGGTCGATTCGATCTGGCACCGCATCCCGATCCTTTCGCCGTATGTTCAAGATGCTGGCTACGGGATGAATGGAGCATGCGACACCATGGACTTTGGCTGGGCGCCGGCGCCGTCGACGACCAGCCCGGTGGTCTATCCTTACGACACCCAGATCGGCGTCCCGATATCATTCGCGGGCGACACGGAATCTCCGCCACCGCCCCGTCCGCCCAAAGGCTGGCCCAGTGGATATCCGATTCTGATCTACGCCGCCAACCTTCGGGTTCAAAGTCACACACTGCTCGACGACAAGGGTGTCGCGCTCGCCCACACGTTCATCGCTCCTGGTGACGCGACCAGCGATGGCGTGCTCCTCTACGAGCTCGTGATGTACGCCGATGAGCCGCTGAAGCACAACACCACCTATCGCGTCGCGGTCGACGGGACGACGCAGGTCGAGACGATCCACCTCGCCTGGTCCTTCACGACCCGGTAGGGCGTCCGGGATTCACTGCCAGCGCAAGGACGTTCTGTCGAGGTCCAAACTTGGCCTCTCGTCCTTCGAAGACCTAAACGCACGTCGATTCGTTCCCTCGTTCGCGCGATTCGATCCCGTCGGGCGCCGTCACCCTTCGACGAATCGTGCATTGCGCGTCTCGGGCATGAAGACGTACAGGATGGCAAACGCTGCCGCAGCAACCGCGGCGAGGAACAGGAAGCCGGCATGAGAGCCCATGTGGTGGACGATGCTTCCCGCGATGACCTGGCTCAGGGCCGCGCCGATACCGACGGCCGTGGTGATGGCTCCCAGCGTGAGATTGAAGCGGCCCGTGCCGCGCGTCAGATCCGCGATCACCAGGACCGATACCACGCCGAAGATCCCGGCCCCGACGCCGTCGAGGATTTGAATGGCCACGAGCAGCACCGTATTGGACGTGAGGGTGTAGAGCACGCCGCGAATGGGAAGCACTCCAAACGCGATGAGCAGTAGCGGTTTTCGCCCCCGGGTCCCGGCCTGCCGACCCGACCAGGACGCGAGAACGGTGATGACGAGCTGGGTGGTCACCACGCACGCCGACATGAACAGCATCGAGCTTCGCCCTTGCCCCTTCGCCAGGAGCTCGCCGAGCAGCGGCAGCATCGCGGCGTTCGCAAAGTGAAACAACACGGCGCAGACGAGGAAGATGACCAACGGCCGATCCTTCAAGAGCACCCGGACGCTCTCCGCCTGGCCGGCCTTCTCTCCGACGGCGCCACGGGCCACCTCGTGGTCGATCTCGCCAGGCCGGATCCCGATCAAGATGAGCAGCGTAGGAATCGATAGCGCCACGACAAAGAAGAAGACACTCCGGTTCGAGAGGAAATAGCCCAGCAATCCCATGGAGACGGCGGCGGTCACGTTGCCCGCCGAGTTGAATGTCTGGTTGCGACCTTGACGGGCGTCGAATGCCGCGCGCCCCACCAGCCCGAGAGAGATGGCGCAGATGGCCGGGATGAGCACGCTCGACGTTCCGCCGATCAGGATCTGCGCCCCCATGACGGGCCAGAACGATGGACACAGTGCGATGATGAGTGCTCCTGCGGCTATCGCGGCCACCGCCAGGCCCACCAGCGCTCGCTTGGCTCGAAGCGAGTCGACGAGCGCGCCCGCCGGCGTCTGCGCGAGAATTCCTGCGATGCCACCAACCGTGAGCGCCAGCCCGACTCGCTCTTCGTTCCATTTGAAACCTGCGAGATAGATAGCCAGGAACGGTCCCACTCCGGTCTGGACGTCGGCCAGGAAGAAGTTGAGTCCGTCGAGGGCATGCAGAGTTCGCGAGGACGCGCGGCTGCTGGCCCCGGCGGGGGTCGGCACGCCGGATGGTTCGCGAGAAGGCACGGCGGCACCAGCGGGCTCTCCTCGGAGGTCAGAATCCCTCTTCATGAGGCTGCCCTCGCTCTGAGTGAGGCTGTCACTGCGTTCGGCCGGAGGTTCCATGACGGACCGCGCCAGGCCACTCGTCTGATTCCGGTGATGGTGGAACCCTCGAAATCCGGCGGCGACAGACCGGCTCCCGCGGCGACTCGTTCCGGAGATGAAGCCATGAACTCTCGACCCTCGTCATGACGGCGCCATTCGCAAGGGGGCAGCGAGGGGGGGGCAAGAAACTTTGCCCTGTTTCTGGGATGTCTCCTCTTGTTAGCGTCGGCCGGGGTGAGACATGATCGATGATCTTCTGCGTGTCCTCGAAGCGGCCTATCAGCTCGAACTTTCGGATCCGGACTGGCTAGCGGGGGTCGTGACGGCGATTCACCGAGGGCTGTCCCGCGGCAAGATTGCGAGAGTCCGCGGGGAACAAGGGGTGGTCGGGTTTCAATACGAGATCCAGCGCGACGGACGCATCTCGGTCTCGCGAACCGCTTCCACGGACATCCCTGACCGGTTCGTCTCGCTCCTCACCCGCGTCCCGCCCGAGCTCCCGCCAGCGTACGTGCGGGACACGTTCGGCCGGTACCTGTGCTCGCTGGCCAGTCGCGCGGGCGGAAAGAAACAGCAAGCGCTGACCCAGCGTCACATGACCGTCTACGGTGAGACCAATTGGCGCGATGTCCTCGTACTCAACGGCCGTGACCCGACGAACCGTGGGATCTGGATCGGGGTACCTCTCGAGAGAGATCCCGATCTCCGGGATCACTTCTTCGCTTCCTGGACGAAGGTCGCCGTACACCTGGCCGCCGCGCTGCGCTTGCGGGGTCGGCTCGCCGGCGTGCGCGCGCTGCAAAGCGCCGAAGCGGTCGTTGAACCAGATGGAGCGATCGCCCACGCCCGGGGCCGAGCCAGGACAAGGGCTGCCCGGGCGGCGCTGGCCGGGTCCGTTCGCGCGCTGGAGCAACTGCGCGCCGCGGACAGCAAGCGGCGGCGCGCGCGGCCGCTCGCCTCGTGGAAAGGCCTGGTCGAGGCGAGGTGGACCCTGGTTGATCATTTCGAGTCGAATGGACGGCGGCTCTTGCTCGCGCAATGCAACGACGCGCCCACTCACGACGTCAGCCGACTGACGGAACGAGAGCGCCAGGTCGTCGCATTCGCGAGCCTGGGTCACCCCAACAAGCTCATCGCTTACGAGCTCGGGATTTCGCCATCCACCGTCGGAGTCTTTCTGAACCACGCCGCCCGCAGGCTGGGCGCGCGCACGCGCGCGGAGTTGATCGAAAAAGTTCGACCGTCTTCAAACACCGCCGGGCAGGTCGCGTGACATTTACGCTAGGCGCGTAAACAAAAATTTCGTTGCGAGTTGCTGCTCATCTGAGCGACAAGTCACAACAAATGTCTCGGGAGAGTCGAGCGCGCTTTGCTCATCGAATTGCGGCCGCGCTGGCTGTCTCGAGCATTGGTTGCGAGCAGGCGCGCAATGATTCGTCGGATTCGGACCAGTCCGTTGGGGCGCCGAAGCTGCTGAGAGCATTTGTGGAACACGAGAATACCGTGGCCGCTTGCGACCACCGCCAGATCTCCCTCGCCAATTACCCGTCGCTTATTCCGAACCGCTGATCGCTCGTTGGGGGAATACGAATGAGAGCGGCGTTGTCCAGCGCCGCCCTTCTCAAGGAGACACCATGCACCCGGCACACAACCCTGCGCCCCGTACCCGCTTTGCGCTCCTCCGCGGACTGTTGAGGCTCGCGCGGCGAAAGCGCGCCTCGAAGACACGAGTCGCCTCCCTCTTGGCCTGGCGCCGGACAGCTCAATATCGCGTGCTTGCTTGTCTCGCCGTCGGACTGGCGTTCCAGGCAGCCTTCGCCCCGGCGGCAGCCGCCGCCCGGGCATCGTCGGGCACCGGCGCGGGACCGTCGGCGCCGGTGCGCTCCACCCCGGTAGCTGCGCTGGCGCCCGTCGAAAAGCCCCCCACGGGGGACGCCGCGCGTCCCGACGAGTCGATCCCCCAGTTGTGGACGCCGCGTTGGGCGACCGTCCTCGAGACGAGCCCGCCAATTGATGCCGACTCGTTGTTCGACGGAGATGCGACGACAGGGCTCACGTCCCAAGCGGGCAAGGCCGCCGCCGTTCGACTGGATCTCGGCTCCGCGCGAACGGTGGTGGGTATCGGCGTTCGTGGTGCGGGTCGTGCAAGGATCAAGATCTTCGCGGAAGAGAACGGTGTTCGCCGCCTGGTCACCGCCGATCAGGGCAGCGCCGTGGAGCTCACGGCGGATCACTGGGCGCAGGTCGCGCTGCCGCCGTCGACGCGGACGTCGGCGCTGGTCGTGCAATGGAACGGAGCCTCGCCGGCCACGGCAACGCTGACCGAAGTGACGCTCTGGGTGCTGGGACGGTCGCGCGAGGCCCTGTCCGAGGCGGCCGTGGCCGACCGTCTGGTCACCGAGCTGCCGGAGAATGCGGTGCAGGCGATATCGATGCCCTGGACGGCACCGGTCACGCGCGGGACGCAGCCGGGGAGCGTCTCGGCGAAGTTCGAGGCGAAGCTGAATGGCGATCCGCTGCTCGGCCGGGCCTTCCTGGTGTACGAGGTGAACAGGAAGGCGCACTGGACCGGCGTCTCGCGCTCGGTCAACGGGCACGTGTTCCGCGGAGGGTATCGCGCGGAGGCGACGGGGCTGGGCGGCGTGCAGGTCGAGGAGATCAACCCGGCGTGGCTCAGGCGCGGGGCGAACACGATCTCGTTTCAACCGACGCCGATCGAAGATCAGATGGGATACAGCGTCAGCAACTTGCGCCTGGTCAGCGTCCCGCGCGGCATCGAGCCGGCGCCCGCGCCTGCCGCCGCGGATGGTCGCGCGGCGCTCTCCGACGGTGATCTCGCGACCGGCATCGGCGGGGCGGGCGTGCACACGGCCAGCGTTCGGTCGCTGGCGGGCCGCGAGCCGGCGTTCCTCTCGTTCTACCTGGACAAACCGACGGACGGCACGGTGACGCTGTCGGCGGATAGCGAACGGGGACGTCGCCGAGCCCAGGTGCAGGTCGATCTCGAGGGCCGGCCGGCCGGGTGGCAAACCGTCCCCATCGCGGGCGTTCTCCCGCCGAACGCCGACCTGCGCGTGCGCGTGCGCGGTGATCGCGAGAGCACGGGACAGGTCAGCGAGGCGCGCGTCCAGTGGTTCCCGGCGCTGGCGCCGTCGGCGGACCTGGCCGTGTCGTATCCGCTGCACGGCGAATGCAATGATCACAAGACGTACGTGCGCGGCTTCGTGTCCGGGGCGGGTCCCGGCCCCCGGCCGCAGTACTTCGTCGATGGCCAGCCGAGGCGGATCGACATCGACACCGACGGGAGCTTCGAATCGTACGTGCAAGAGCCAGATGCGGCTCGCGGCCGGCCATGGAGCGTCCGCCTCGACGTCGTGACCGAGGGCGGCGGTCACATGACGCGCACGGTCCCGATCGACAAGTGCATCGAGCCGCCCAAGGGTCGCGTGCTCGGCGTGTCGCCGCCGCTCGAGGACGTGGGCGCGCCGTATGGCGCGGTCGTGTCGCCGCAGAAGGCCAGCACGCTCTCGTTCGCGGGCGCCAAGATCGAGATCCCCGCCGGCGCCGTGGACAGCGACGTCCGGGTCACGATGCGCGCGCTCGACCGCGGGCAGGTTCCACCGCTCGAAGTCGGGATGGACGACGTGATCGCCAGCGGCGCGGCCCTGCGCCTGGGCCCGCATGGCCTTCGATTCAAGAAGCCGGTGCGGGTGACCTTGCCGGTCGATCCCGAACGACGGCCGGAGGGGATGGGCTCCTCCGACGTGGTCGCGTTCTTCTACGACGAGGTGAAGGGCAGGTGGACGGACCTTCCCAAGGTTCTCGGCCGTCCCGACCACGTCGTCGCGGAGACGACCCACTTCACGGACTTCATCGCGGCGACGCTCAAGATGCCGGATCACCCCGATGCCCAGCAGTTCAACCCGAACTCGATGAAGAACGTGAAGGTGGGCGAGCCCGGCGCCGGAATCACGACGATTGAGCCGCCCCAGATGAATCCCAGCGGGTCGGCGCGCCTCAGCTATCCCATCGAGACGCCGCCGGCGCGCGACGGGATCGGTCCGAACCTCGCGCTCACGTACGACAGCGACGGGGTGAACAGCAATGGCTGGTTGGGCGTGGGATGGAACATGAGGATGTCGTCGATCGAGATCGACACGCGCTTTGGGGTGCCGCACTACAACTCGACGGATGTCTACTTGCTCGACGGGGCGATGCTGGCGCCAACCACGACGGCCGGGACGTACATCCGCCGCGTGGAGAGCTCGTTCGATCAGATCAAACGGACGGGGACTGGGCCGACGAACTACGTCTGGACGGTCACGGACAAGAGCGGGGTCGTCTACACCTACGGGTCCGCCGCCCAGAGCCGGTTGGCCAATCTCCGCAGCGGAGCGACAGCAAACATCTTCCGCTGGTACCTGGATTCGGTCCAGGACGCTTACGGCAACTTCATGAAGGTCACGTACCAGCATGACACCTGGTCGACGACCACCACGCCGGCCGAGAAGTTCGACGAGGTGTATCCGTCGGTCATCGACTACACGGCCAATGGGTCTTTGACCGCGCCGACGCTGGCCGCGAACTATCACGTCACGTTCACCCTGGACGCCGTCGGGACGCGCCCCGACAACACGATCACCGCGCGCCCAGGCTTTCCGGTGTCCACGCGACGACGGCTCGACAACATTGTCGTGACCAGCGGGACGACCTTCGTACGCCAGTACAAGTTCATCTACTACGGTCAGACGGCCGGCCAGAACCTCGCGGACACGTTGCAAAAGAGCGTTCTGTCGGCCGTCGCGCTGTGGGGCGCGAAGGACACCGCGAGCAGCGAGCTCTATCGGCACACGTTCGAGTACAACAAGGCGCCCGCGACGAACGAGATGTTCAACTCGCCATTCTTGTATGGGCAGGCCTTTCAGAACCCGTCGAACGGGCTCTCTCATACGGTCGACAACCTCAGCGGGGGGAGCGTCATGATCGGCGTTGGCTTCCCGGCCGTCTCGGTGACCGGGAGCTTCGGGCTGGACTCAGGGGGCTCGACCCCGGACCTCGCGTTCGTCGGCATCACGGGACGAGGCATCCCGGACCAGTTCAACGCCGCCGGGGCCCTCGACCTGAACACCATGCTCGGCGGAAAGACCTACTTCACCGAGGCCACGCTCACGGGCCTGCCGGGGCTCGGCGGCACCAGCCGTTCGGGATGGACGGCCGGCGGCAACATCAGCTTGCTGGCAGGCCTGTTCGGGGCCGGCCTCACCTATGCCCGGCACGTGCAGCAAGACAACGGAATCATCACCGACATGAACGGCGACGGGTTTCCCGACGTCGTGACCTCGAACGGCAGCACGTTTACCGCCTATGTCAACGACGGCAAACGGAACTTCACGCCGAAAACGTGGAGCGGTTACGATCTGTCGAACTCGACGTTCTCCACGCAAGGCAGGTTGTCCCAGGCGCAGACGGCACAGGCATACTTCAACACCGATCCGCTCATTCGCTGGGTGGCGCCGTTCGGCGGCAGCGTGAACGTGAGCGTGGGCGCGGCGAGAACTGGAAGCAATGAGGATGGCGCCCGCGTCGACCTCTACTACGCGACGGGTTCGACGACCACCCTCCTGCAATCCGCAACACTCGCGGCCACCGACGTCGGCCCCCACACACTGGCGTCCACGGTCAGCATCAAAGCGGGCGACCGGATTTACGTTCGTGTAGTGGACCTTGGCGGCACCTCCCTGGCGCCCGAGGTCAATCTCACGCCGTCGATCACGTACACGGGTGTCACTGCCGCGCTCGACCCCACTGGATTTCCCATCTACAGCTTCGCCCAAGGAACGGACTTCAGAGCTGCGGGGCTGGCGCGCGTTCCCTGGCACCTCACCGGCGACGGTGACATCGCCGTCTCGCGTTGCTTCGTCAAATCCCCTGCGGCCGATGACGCGACGGTCTCCCTCGTGATCCGTAATCCGAACGGAAGCGAAGCCAGGCGCTGGAACAAGGTGGCACCTGCCGCCAGCTCCGGAACCCTCTGCTTCGACGACGCCAATAACCTCCTGCCCCCCGCGCCATCGGGTGCGAGCCTGTCGATCGTCACCGGCGTCAGCGCGGACCAGTCCGTGGGTTTTGAAGTCACGTCCGACACCCCGATCAACCCGGACGCGATCAGCCTGCAGAGCGGTTCATCGTTTAGCTACACGCGTTATTGCCGCCCCGCCCGATCGGGCGAGATCTGCGGAGTCCCACAACAGTCGGGTTCCGGCTACACCATCCCGGGCGATCCGTGGCCGAACTTTCCCATCCCCCACGACTTCATCTCGCCGAACGACACCTTCGATACTGGCGAGATGTTGCCTGCGTACTATCAGACGTACGTTCTGCGCACGTTCAACAACGGGACGACGACGACCCCGCAGCCGATGGTCAGCGTCGCGGCTCCGAGCACCGCAGTCGCCATCGGTGGGTCGGTCACGACCACCGCGACGCTCAGTGAGGACGTGGTCGTGGCGGTCCAAGGCGTCAACAAGTTACTCGTGAAGCAGAAGATCCCGAAGGGCACTCCCGCCAACACGACGATCGCGGTGACCTCACCCGCGCTGGTCACCACGACGGGTGAGCCGCTCTACTTCACGGTCTACTCGCCAACGGTCATCGGCGGTAACGTGTCCTGGACCCCGACCGTCATTTTCCATAGTACACAAGTCGTTCCCGCGGCCTCGATCAACAACTCGATTCTCGACCCCACATTCGACAACAACGGCCCAGTCAGCGGCACCACGCACGATCCGATGTCGGGCGGGTTCCATCGCTGGTTCTACGGTGATTGGAACGACAGCATTGCGTTCAACGACAACCTCGTCGTCCGAACAGCGCTCGCTCCCACCAACACCGGTGCGGTGATGGCCGCGGCTCCCAGAGACAGTGACATCGACATCGGCACCGGTAAGTTCTGGAGTGCGCGCGGGGGATCCCAAATCTGGCAAGGGCTCGTGCAGACCGGCCGTGTCTCGAATCCCATCTCGATGGAAGGGAGCGCGGCGGGAACGGCGGCCATCCGCGTCGGCGATACCTGGAACCTCGATGTACAGGCCAGCGTATCGGCCGTCACCGCCGCGGGGGGCGGAGGAGACTCGACGACGCAGGTCGACTTCTTCGACGTCAACGGAGATCGCTATCCCGACTCGGTCACCAACCAAGGCGTCGCCTACAACGACGGCGTTGGAGCGTTCACAACGCGCAATACCTTCGACATGGGTTTCGGCGACTTGCGGCGCACCTTGAATGCTTCGCTGCAGGCCGGCGTCTCCGTCGGTGCCGGGGGGCAGGAGATCAATGAAGCGGATACGCTCGGAGCCACAAAGAAGCTGAGCGCGACCCAGTCGATAGGCGGCACGGTGGACTATGGCGTGAACTCCACGCGGATCGACTTCGTAGACGTAAACGGCGACGGGCTACCGGACCATGTCCAGGAGAATCCCGGCGACGGCACGTTGAGCGTCAGGCTGAACCTCGGGTACGGGTTCTCCAACGTGATCGCCTGGAACTTTCCCGCGAACTGGAGTGCCGGAACCGCGGGTCCGGTGATCACCTCGAGTTGGCCGGCGTTTAAAGCGGTCGGGGGTCCCGCGGACCCAGTCGGTACCGTCTTGAATCTTGTGCCTGGCTCACCGGCGAGCACCGATGTCGTCCGCCTGCAAGACACGGGTACGATGGCGCTCAACGTTGGCGGGGGCGTTGGGAACATCGTCGGCGGCGGTGGCGGCCCGACCTTCACCGTCACCCGGAAATGGTCCGATCTCATCGACGTCAACGGGGACGGGTTGCCCGACCAGGTGCTCAAGGTGCCGGGGGACACGTCCCTTCGCGTCCGGCTGAACAAGGGCGACTCCTTTGCCGCCGAGCAGTCCTGGACGCTCCCCGCCTGGAATACCCCGATCTCCTCCGACTACTCGTTCCTGGGGACACCGGACGGGCTGGGGTTTTCCTCGACGGACGGCTGGGGCGCGAACCTGCACTTCCAGTTCTGCTTCTTCGTGTGCTTTGGAATGAGCGGCTTCACGTCGGACTCGAGGGGGGGACCCTCCGCGGATTTCGAGGACATCGATGGGGATGGAATGGTCGATCAGGTCCTGAAGGTGCCCGGCGACCCGAGCATCTACTGGAAGAAGAACAACATCGGTCAGACCAACCTGCTCTCGGCCGTTGATCGGCCCCTCGGCGGCCGGTTCACGATCACGTACACGCGCGCCGGCAACAACGTCGACTTGACCGGCAACACCCCCATCAACATGCCGACCAACCAGTGGGTGATGAACAGCGTCGTCATCGACAGCGACCCGGGCAAGTTCTGGGACGCCACAATCACGGAGAACTTCGACTATACGGATCCGACTACGGGCATCCAGTCCAGCTACTTCGATCCCACCGAGCGCGAGAACTACGGTTTTGCACAGGCCAAGACCATCTTCCCGTACGAGGACGTCGGAGGGACGTCATTCGAGCAGGACTACTACCACCTGGACTACTACCAGCACGGTCTCGTGTCCGGGGACTTCTGGGACCAGAACGATTCGGCCGGGGTGAAGCAACGGGGATCCTCGATTACCTACAAAGACCCTTCGGGCAACAGCATACCGGTGACTCCCCGGACGGGAACGTTCGCGCCCCTGCCGAGTCGGATCCTGACGTACTACTTCGAGATGCAGTCCTCGCCCAAGACCGAGGAGCAGGACCGCTTTTACGACGCGAGCGGAAACCTGACCGATGTCATCGACTACGGCGACGTGGCCTTCATCAGCCCGACCAGCTCCTTGAACCACCACGTCGACTATCAGCACCCCGTGACCGCGAGCCCGATCATCACGGTCCCGTCGGCCGTCACCACGCGCAGCGGATTCACCATGAACGCGGGCCCCCTGCTGGCAAAGCGAACGGCCGCGTACACGTCGCATCTGCCAAAGCCCGACTCGGTCACGGACGTGATCGCGAATGGGAAGAACCCAAACGGGACAGCGCGGACGGAAGCGGCGCCGGCCAACGCGACCTGGGCGTTCACGTACGACAAATACGGCAACGTGCTGACCGCCACCTCGCCGTCCGGTGCCCCGCCAGCGGGTCGCCAACTCAAGTATGCGTATGAGACGCTAACGCAAACCTACCCGACGTCCACCACCCAACTCCTCGATCCCTCCAATACGACACTCCAATACGCCTCGTCCGCCACCTACGACCTTCGATGGGGGCGGCCGACCCTATTCACAGACGAGACGGGGGCGAGGCAAGGGATCGACTACGACAACTACGGTCGCGTCACGGCCGTGTGGGCGCCGACCACCTTCGCCACGAACGGCACCAAGAACACCACGGTCCCGACGATCGGCGTCACGTATAGCGAGATGGCCCACACCGCGGGGGCGGCCGAATCGCTTCCCGCGTGGTCAATGGCGACCCACAACACCAACGCGCCCGCAGAGGGGGCCGTTCCCGGTGGCGCGCTCACGTCGAGGGCGATGCGCACGGTCAACTTCGTCGATGGCCTCGACCGCAGCCTTCAGACGAAGAAGGACATCACCTGGGACGACGGGACCAGCAGTACCTTTCCCGCCTTGAGCGTGAGCGGTGCGGTGACCTTCGACGCTCGCGGCCGTATCTATCAGCAGGGCCAGCCCACTGTCGACTTCGGGATCAGCACGCCCACGACGTTTGACCAGATCTCGATGGGCTTCGCGACCCAGTACGCCTATGACGTGCTCGGCCGGTTGCGCCAGGAGCAACACCCGGACCTGGGCCTTCAGGCCGTCACGAACATCTCTTACCAGTTCGGCGTGTCTCCAATCGACGGCAATACGTACCGCCTCAAGATCACGACCGATCCGCTCTATAACGGCAACACCAGCTGGCACTACCGCAATGAATACCTGACCGTTCGCGACGAGCTGAAGTTGCATATGGAGCCGAACCTCATCAACAACGTCGTGACTCCGCTTTACACCTCGTACGCGTACGATCCGCTCAGTCGAGTCACCCAGGTCACCGACGCGAAGGGGAACGTGACCACCGCGCAATACGACACGGTCGGCAACCTGGTGCAGGTCAACAGCCCCGACTCCGGCATTCGGGAGTGGCGTTACTGCGTGGGCGGATTCCTGTGCGCCGAGCAATCGCCGAACGCGTTGGCCCAGGGCGCGAGCTCGGTCATCCAGTACTCATATACGGGCGACCGCCTGAATTCGATCGCGTATCCATCGACGACGACGCCGACTCCCTCGGTAACGTATACCTACGGCGCCGCCAACCTGACCGGTGCCACGAACGGCTACAAGGCGGGAAGAGTCACGCACCGCGTGGATGAAGCCGGCACGTTCGACTACGCCTACGACGCGCTCGGTAACGTCGCCAGCGAAGCGGCGGCCTACACGAGCCAGATCGCCGGGAAGACCTATCCATCGTATACGACTCAATACTCGTGGGATAGCTTCGGCCGGCTCATCGACGTCACAATCCCGGGGACAGCCGGAGTCAACACCCAGGCCGAAACCATACGCTACGGGTATGACGTCGGCGGCGCCGTCACCAGCGCTTACGGAAAGGTGGGAACCGCGGCCGCCTCCCCGTACGTCACCCACGTCGGCTACAACGAGTTCGGCCAGATGGACCGGATCGTGTACGGCAACGGGGCGTTCAATCAGTATGGCTATGCTGCCGACACGCGGCGATTGACGAGCGCCAAGACGACGATCCAGGACATCGCGGGCCAGCCCGCTCGTCTGGCGCAGCAGGTCGGCTACTCTTATGACCTCGTCGGCAACCTCGGGAGCCGCACGCAGAGCTTGCCCTACGACTCTGTGACGAGCGCCGTGGTCCCGGTCGCGGGTACCAGCACCCGGCAATACACCTATGATCCCCTCAACCAGTTGCTCACCGGCTTCCTATCCAGCCAGCCGAAGACTACCGACGAATATGATGCCCAGGATTGGTTCGCCTACGATCAGATAGGCAACATCACGAGCAAGAGCCAGACCAGCAACCACAATACGTTCGACCCGAACACGGGGGCTCAGACCGGCCGGCTTCCCTCCTCGACTCCGTTCACCTTCACGCCGAGCTACAACGGACAAACCTTCAATACGGCATCTCGCCACGCGCCCAGCACGATCAACGAATCGTACCCGACGCTGCAGTTCTCGCAGACGAGGACCATGCAATATGATCACGACGGAAACGTCAGCGGCATTCTGTACAACGGTATTGGACAGACGCTCAACTGGACGGACGCGGATCGCCTGCGAAGCATCTGCACCGCCGGCACGTCGCCGCAGAGCTGCACATTCCAGGCACGATACAACGCCGACGGGGTACGCACGCACAACATGGTCGTGCAGGGCAGTAGCTCCACCGAGACGTTGTACGTCAACCAGTTCCTGACCGTTGGCAAGAGCGGCACTCTGCCAACCAAGCACGTCTACATCGGCGATACACGCGTCGCGAGCAAGATCGATCTCAGCGCAACCCAAGCCGCCACGTACTGGTACCACTCCGACAATCTCCAGAGCACGGAGTTCGTGACCACCACCGGTCAGTCAGCCGTGCAGCACCTGGAGTATTTCCCGAGCGGCGAGATCTGGCGCGAAGACAACAACATCCCGGCGGCGTCGGCTGCGATCTCGCACGCCGTGACCTTCTCCGCCAAGGAGCTGGACGCATCCGGTTTCTACTACTTCGGCGCCCGGTACTACGACCCGCGGAGCCAGATGTGGCTGAGCCCGGATCCTATCCTCGGCAGTTATCTGGACGGAGCACCGAACGGCGGCGTCCTCCATCCGAGAAATCTCGCACTCTACACGTACGCCTGGAACAACCCTGTCGTTTTGCCCGACCCGAATGGTCTGGCGGTTGGGGATCCCTGGTACGTGCGCGGCGTGAAATTCGCCGAGGGTGTGGCCTACGGAACTCTTGAAGCGGTCATCCCGGGAGGATTTCTGGTCAACAAGCCAGGTGGTGTGCATCAGGACAGCGACGTGCTGTTCGGGATGGCGGCCGGTGAGTTCGCAACAGGATCGGCTGAGATGTTCGCGGGCGGTACCATCGCGGGCGCGGGAGGCGTCGGCGAGGTGGCCTCTGTGGGGACCGCGACGGCCGTCGCCGTTCCGGTGGCGGTTGCGGGCGTGGCGATTGCGGCGAATGGCGCCGGGAACGTCGTGGCATCGACGGTAACTCTACAGATGGCGAAGAATCGAGCTTCGGGAGAGACTGAAGCTGCGGCACGCGGTCGGCAGGCTCACAAGGACTATGATCCCGGTCCCGGCTTCAAAAAGGAGGTTAGACTGCCGAGTGGAAAGAAAGCGGACGCTGTGAACTTCGACACCGGTGTTGTGAAGGAATTGAAGCCTGACAATCCACGAGCGATTCGTAGAGGTCAGCGCCAGGTCGAAGGCTACGCGAAGGAACTACAGAAGGTTCATCCGGGCAAAAAGTGGACTGGAAAAGTCGAGACATACAAGTAATGAGGAAGTTCTTGGGTGAAAGTTTTGCGATCACGTATCCCCCTGACTGGCGCGAGGATGCCGGCGAGGAGGACCTGACTCTCGTCCGAGAGGGTGTGCCCGCTGCAATCACGATTTCGACCTACCGACACAGCGATCGTAACTTTCAGGTCGATGCTCTGAGACAGTGCGAGTTATTCGTCACGCAGAAGGGCGCCAGTCCAAAGATTGCGACACAGACACGAGGCGGGGGCGCGGAAGCATCGTTTACAGATCAGGCAGGGTGCCATTGGATCGTGAGGATCGTCGCAACTAAGAATTGGTTCGCTCTGGCGACCTATAATAGTGACCGAAAAGACGAGGTTGGGGAATCGCAGGCCAGGGAGATACTGGCTTCGCTGCAACATCGAACCCCGCACGAGAGGTCCCACCGCGATTAGGGTCGAGGCGCGATGGCGGAGTTAGTCGAACAGTTTCTGTCTCGGTTGCATGCGACTCATTTGAAGGCGGCTGGATACAAGAAGAAAGGGCATACGTTCAGCCGGAAGCGAGCCGACTTCACCGAGCGCATCCAGCTCCAGGGCAGCGCATGGAACGATGGGAGAGGTCCTTGGCGCTTCTATGTAAATGTCGGTATTCTCTTCGACGGCATGCCGCCCCGGCACCCCGACCGCGACTTCCCAGGCACTCATTGCTGGACTCGGATCGAAAACTTGGTCCGAGGCGCCCCGCCGGAGCTTGAGCTATCGGACAATCAAGAGGATGTTGCGCGGCGTCTTGCCGCGCTGATCGAGGACGCCAGCACCCGCCTCGGTCGCGAGATCGACGGACTCCGTCGACGTTATGAGGCGCAAGGGTCGCCGCGTCTGCTGGCCGGCGCATAGTAACGCCTCGCTCTGACCCGTCTTCACGGCGGCGATGCCGACAACAGCGACGTGTGCGTGTTACGGTTGTCGGGTGAGGTGGCTAGTGGTGGTCCTTTTCTGCGTGATGGGCATGAGCGCATGCGGTTCGCGAGCGTGTTCGCCGTGCCGGCCCGGCACGCGGCCATCGCAACCGTCGGAGTTTTGTAGCGCGTGTGTTCCGACTGACGGGGGCGTGGATGGGCACGATTGAGTGTGGGCGGATCGGGGGCCTGGCGTGCAATCGCTCAGAGCGGATCTCTATCGCCATGTCTATCTTCTCGCGATGGATCCCTGACTGCGCGTCCGGGAGCTCACTGCGATCGAACGGACGAGCCGCGGTATCTCTCCTGGGAACTTCGCGCGCGTCGCGCTGCCCGCCGGCATCGCCGATGACCGTCAGGCGTCCTCACTGGACCGCGGGCAGGTTCCCGTTGGCGTCGCGCTGGGCGGCGATGGCCTGGGCGGCGGTCATGGTGATGGTGACGCGGTTCCGGATCGTGATG
>Ga0265342_10001279_pt1 | contig 23688 bp, 20 predicted proteins | sample 4CB327metaG_FD_203125 | JGI IMG/M metagenome (GOLD analysis project Ga0265342, IMG submission 203125) | Rhizosphere microbial communities from Carex aquatilis grown in University of Washington, Seatle, WA, United States - 4-CB3-27 metaG | ecosystem: Host-associated > Plants > Roots >... | reverse complement strand
GGCGGCGTTGGGATGGCCGGCGCAGGCGAGCTTGTCGCGGGTCTGCGGCGCGATCTGGTCGAAGAGCGCGATCTGCGTGTCGCCGGCGGCGGCGCGCGCCCGCAGCACGGTGCGGATGTGGTCGTGGATGGCCGCGGATTCCGCTGCGCTGGTGATCGGACCTATCGTGCACAGCACGAGCGCGCGTGGGTAGTGCGAGCGGATCACCTCGACCAGCGCGAGATAAGCCGCCGCAAACGGTGGGCCCGGGTCGCCCTTGCCGTTGCCGAAGTCGTTGGTGCCGAGGTTGATCACCACCGCTTGCGGCTCGGTCGAGAAGTCCCAGACCGGCGACGGTGAGCCTGCGAGCGTCCGCTCGTAGATCGCCGGCACCAGGTCGTGCGTGTCGCCGCGGTAGTTGAAGACGACTCCGCGGCCCGACGCCGCGATGGTGCTGACCTCGGCGCCAAGCGCGCGCGCCAGCACCGACGGATAGGCGTCCCAGTGGCTCTCCGTCGCGTAGCAGTCGGTGTCGCCGAGCGTGCCGAGGATTCCGTAGCCGCAGCTGATCGAGTCGCCGACCACTTCGATCAGGCGCGGCGGAGCGGGCGGCGGATCCAGCAGCGCGCCGTCGCCGACGGTGAGCGCCAGGAGCTGCGAGGTGCCCTGCGGCCCCTCGGTCTGGCGATAGAGCTCGACGGTATGCTCGCCGGCGGCCAGCGCCGTCGCCAGCGCGCAACGTCCGTTGCCGGCCGTGAACGCCGCCTGGGGCACGCCGTCGACGACGGCCTTGAAGATGAACGCGCCGTGGTTCGCGAACCGCGCGCCGAGCGACGTGCCGCGGAAGCGCGCGACGAAGCCGGTGCCCGACCAGGAGAAGCGCGGGCCTGCGGGATCGGTCAGATCGACGCGTCCGATCCAGCGTACGCCGGCCGCGACCACGTTACTTCTTGTTCTGTCCGTAGTAGGCGGTCGCGCCGTGCTTGCGCCAGAAGTGCCGGTCGACGAGCGCGGGATCCGGCCGCGGCGCATCCGGCGCGATCGTCCGCACGGTCGCCTCGATGCGCGCCAGGTACTCGAGCGTGCGCGCCTGCTCGACGGCCTCGTGCGCGTTCTTGCCCCAGGTGAACGGGCCGTGGTTCGAGACCAGCACCGCGAAGATCTCGTCGGCGCGCAGGTTGCCGGTGCGAAAGGTCTCCACGATCACGCGGCCGGTCTCGCGCTCGTACTCGCCGGCGATCTCATCGTGCGTGAGCGGGCGGGTCACCGGCACGTCGCCGCGGAAGTGATCGGCGTGGGTCGTGCCCATGCAGCGCACCGGCAGGCGCGCCTGCGCGAACGCGGTCGCGTACTCCGAGTGGGTATGAACCACGCCGCCGCAATCGAACGCGCGGTAGAGCTCGAGGTGCGTCGGCGTATCCGACGACGGGCGCAGCGTCCCTTCGAGCACGCTGCCGTCGGCCAGCGACACCGGCACCATGTCGGCCGGCGTGAGCTTCTCGTAGTCGACGCCGCTCGGCTTGATCACGAACAGCCCGGCGGCGCGGTCGACGCCCGAGACGTTGCCGAACGTCCCCATGACCAGGCCGCTCTGCGCGAGCACGCGGCTCGCTTCCAGTACCTCGGCGCGCAAACGTTCAGCGATCATCGGACGCGCTCCTCTCGCAGCGTGAGTAGACGTTTCATCAAGGTGCCCAATGCGGCGGGGGTGTCGGCGCCGGCCTCGGGGCCGGGCGCGGCGACGCCGCCGAAGCGGTCGTGGAGCTCGCGGTAAATGGCGTAGAGACGATCGTAGGTTGCCACGGCGTCGGGCTGCGGCGTGAACCGCCGCGGTGACAGCGCGGTCATGCGATCCTGCGCGACCTCGAAGCTCGGGTGACCACCGGCGGCTTCACCCGCGGCCACGGCGGCTGCCAGCGCCGCGCCCAGCGCCGGTGTCTGCGGCGAGCCGGCGATCGCGATCGGGCGGCCGAGCACGTCCGCGTAGATCTGCATGAAGAGATCGTTCTTCTCGGCGATACCGCCGCAGCAGACCACGCGCTCGATCGGCACGCCGCATTCGGCGATGCGCTCGATGATCACGCGCGCACCGAACGCCGTCGCCTCGATGAGAGCGCGGTAGATCTCGGCGCGCGTCGTGTGCAACGTCTGGCCGACGAGCAGGCCAGTCAGCCGCGCGTCGACCAGCACCGTGCGGTTGCCGTTGTTCCAGTCGAGCGCGATCAGACCGGATTCTCCGGGAGAGAGCCGGGCCGCCGCCGCCGTGAGCTCGGCGTGGATGTCGCCGGTCGCGCCGTCGTGGCGCCCATGGCCGGCGTCCCCGCCGAGCACGCGATCGGTCCACCAGGCGAGCAGATCGCCGACCGCCGATTGGCCCGCCTCGATGCCGTGGTAACCGGGCATGACCGAACCATCGACGATGCCGCAGATACCGGGGATCTCGGGGCGCGCGCCGCTCGCGGGCGCGATCGTGATGTCGCAGGTCGAGGTGCCGATGATCTTCACCAGCGTGCCCGCGCGGATGCCGGCGCCCACCGCCCCGAGGTGCGCGTCGAACGCGCCCATCGCGACGACGATGCCCGGCGGCAGTCCCAGCCGCGCCGCCCACGCGGGCGAGAGCACGCCCGCCGGGCGATCCGCGGCGTAGGCTTCGGTGTAGAGGCGCTCGCGCAGCGCGGCCAGCCGCGGATCGAGCCGCTGCAAGAAATCGACGGACGGCAGCCCGCCCCAGGCGCGCGAGAACATCGCCTTGTGGCCGGCGGCGCAGATGCTGCGGCTCACGGCACGTGGATCGGCGACGCCGGTCAGCACCGCGGGGATGAAGTCGCACAGCTCGACCCAGCTCGCCGCCGCGGTGAATACCTCGGGATCGACCTCGAGGCAGCGCCAGATCTTCGACCAGAACCACTCCGACGAGTAGACGCCGCCGATCGGCGCCAGATAGTGGGGCGCGTAGTGGCGCGCCGACTGGGTGATCGCGGCGGCCGCCGCGGCGCCCGTGTGATCCTTCCAGAGCCAGGCCTGCGCTGCCATGCGCTCCGCGAAGCGCGGATCCAGCGCCAGCGGCCGGTTCGCGGCGTCGACCGGGAGCGGCGTCGAGCCGGTGGTGTCGACGCCGATGCCGATCACGCGCTCGGGGGCGAAGCCGGGGACCCTTGCCGCCGCGGCGAGCGCGCCCGTCACCGACGCGTGCAGTCCGTCGATGTAGTCGGCGGGGTTCTGGCGCGCCAGGTGGACGTCGCGCTCGTCGAGCAGCACGCCGTCCTGCCCCGACGGGTAGTCGAAGATCGCGCCGCCGACGGCGCGTCCGTCGGCGCAGTCCACGACCAGCGCGCGAACCGAGCTGGTGCCGTAGTCGATGCCGATGGTGAAAGCCGGCATGGCGCGGTCAGCCCACCAGCACCGGGCTCACGAGGTCGAGCACGTCGGGTCCGGTCCCCTCGGCGCGCGCGACGTCGAGCTCGGCGCGCCGGGCGTAGATGCGCACCGCTTTGAGCGAGAGGTTGGCCAGGTTGATCATGCTGCGCTCCATCGCGCGCGTCGGATCATCGCGGTAGGTGAATTGATCCTGGCTGTAGTAGCCGCGGTAGTCGCGCACGAACGTGGTGAACAGATATTCGACCGACTCCGGGATCGAAACCGTTCCGAACATCAGATCCTGGTCGTTGCGCCCCTGGCGGGCGTCGTTGATGTCGAACTTGTGCACCGGCACGCCGGCGTAGGCGGCGAGATCGCACGCCGTCGACGCTGTCGTCGCCTCCATCTTCTGGTGGCCGTAGTCGATGGTCAGGCCGCAGTTGGTGCCGCCACAGAGCTGGTTCACGCGCGACGCGACCAGCACTGCCGACGCCGCGGTGGGGATGATCATGTAGAGCTCGCGCGGCTCGTAGGGCTTGGGCTCCATGGCCAGGCGGATGCCGGCGGCCATCGCCTCCTTGTTGAGCGTCACCAGCGCTTCGGTGAACCACTCGAGCGACTGCTTGTAATCGATCTGGAAGTGATAGTCGGCGCCGTCGGAGCCGGGCCACACGCTCATCACCGGGATCTTCATCGCCTTGCTGATCTCCAGCCCCTTGCGCAGCTCTTCCAGCGCCGCGCGCCGGATCGCCGGATCGGGATTGCACGCGCCGCCGAGCTTGAAGCGCGGGTTCGACCAGGTGTTGAAGTTGCACGCGGTCACGGTCATCCCGAGCTCGGCCAGGTAGCCATCGCGCGCCCGCTCGAGCGCGTTCCAGTCGATGTCGCCGTTCTGGGCGGCGCCGCCTTTCTCGAAGACGCTCTGGTGAATCTCGATCGCGGCCACGCCGGCCGCCTTGGTGCGGCGGCACTGGCCCTCGAAGTCGTTCTTGAACGACGGGTTGTTCGAGTTGTAGCCGGGCGGCGCGAACCGATCGCAGAAGTCGCCCGCCGACCAGTGGCCGACGCTGTACTTGATGTCCATCACTCGCAGGAACTCGATGGCCTCGTCGCGCGGCAGATAGCGCTGTTTGGTGGCGGCGAACGCGAGCTGGTCGGACGTGAAGCGGGACATGGGAGCCTCCTCGGAAACCGGCCGCAGCATGCCTGCTTTTCTCGGCTGGCGGAAGCGGTCCGGAACGGCCTAGGATGCGGGCATGGAAGGAACCAAACACCGCGCAGCGACGCACTGGACCGCTCGGCCGAGGCACGGGGCGAAGGTCACGGCCTGCGCGATCGCCGCCGCCACGCTGACCGGCGGCACGGTCATTGGCGGAACGCCGGGCGGGCCGGGGCTCGGCGAGTCATCGGCCTGGGCCGTGGGAGCGCACATGATCGAGAAGAAACCCTGGGGAAAGACCGCGAAAGGCGAGGAGATCCAGCTCTACACGCTTCACAACGGCAAGGCCGAGGTGTCGATCGCGACATGGGGAGCGACGGTGACGTCGCTGCGCGTGCCCGATCGCACTGGCGCGATCGCCGACGTGGTGCTCGGCTTCGATTCGCTGGAGCCGTACATGAAGGACCACCCGTTCTTCGGCGTCGTCGTCGGGCGTTACGCCAACCGCATCGGACAGGGGCGTTTCACGCTCGACCACAAGGAATATCGGCTGACGATCAACAACGGCAAGAACCAGCTGCACGGTGGCCCCGAGGGCTTTTATCGCAAGGTCTGGAAGGCCGAGGAGGTCGACGCCAAGGACGGCCCGGCGGTGAAGCTCACGTACGTCAGCCCCGACGGGGAAGAGGGCTATCCCGGCACCCTGACCGCGAGCGTGATCTACACGCTGACCGACGACGGCGCGCTGCGCATGGAGTACAGCGCGACCACCGACAAGCTCACCGTCGTGAACCTGACCAACCACGCCTACTTCAATCTGGCGGGGCCAGGCGAGGGCGACATCCTCGGCCACGAGCTCATGGTCAAGGCGGCGCGCTTCACACCGGTCGACGAGACGTCGATCCCCACCGGCGAGCTGCGCAGCGTCGCCAACACGCCGTTCGACTTCCGCAAGCCGACGGCGCTGGGCGCGCGCATCAAGGCCCAGGATCAACACGAAGACGCGCAGCTGAAGATCGGCAAGGGCTACGACCACAACTTCGTGCTCGACGGCGGCGTCACGCGCAAGCCGCGCCTGGTGGCGACCATGCACGATCCGAAGAGCGGGCGGGTGCTGGAGATCATCACCACCGAGCCCGGGTTGCAGCTCTACAGCGGCAACTTCCTCGACGGGACGATCAAGGGCAAGGGTGGCAAGCCCTACGCCTATCGCAGCGGGTTCTGCCTCGAGTCGCAGCACTATCCCGATTCGCCCAACCACCCGTCGTTCCCGCCGGTGGTATTGCGCCCGGGCAAGAAGTACCAGTCGACCACGCTCTACCGATTCACCAGTGATGCGGCAGAGGCGTCGGCCAAGTAAGAGCAGGAAGGGGCGCGCGGCCCGCCGAATCGCCCGCGCGCCGGCGAAGTGTTACGCTGGCTGCGGGGGTTTCGAATGGCGAGCTTCCTCGACGACAACGCCGACCTTCGCTACTACCTGGACAAAGGGCTCGACTGGGCGGCGCTGGCGGCGCTGGCCGAGCAGGGGTTCCGGCAAGCGCAAGGATTCGAAGGACTCGAAGGATTCAAGGACGCCGCGGAGGCGATCGCGTTCTATCGCGAGGTCGCCGCGACGGTCGGCACCTTCGCGGCCGAGGAGGTCGCGCCCCACGCCGCCGAGCTCGACCGCGCCGGCGTGCGGTTCGCCGACGGCGAGGCGCAGTTTCCGCCGCGGCTGACGGCGATCTTCGACAAGATCCGCGAGCTGGGATTGCACGGCATGGCGCTGCCGCGCGAGCTCGGCGGCAGCAACGTGCCGGTGCTGCTGTACTACGCGTGCAGCGAGCTGCTCAGCCGCGGCGACGCATCGGTGATGGTCCACAACGGCTTTCACGGCGCGATCGCGCTCGCGATGATGGTGCTGTCGATGTTCGAGGGGACGACCGACCTCGATCCCGCGACCGGTCGGATCGTGAAGACGCGCTGGCGCGACGAGATCGCGGAGATCGCCGCCGGCCGCGCCTGGGGCAGCATGGACATCACCGAGCCCGACGCCGGCAGCGACATGGCGGCGCTGCGTACGACCGCGACGCGCGACGAGGCCGGCAACTGGTTCGTCACCGGTCAGAAGATCTTCATCACCTCGGGCCACGGCAAGTACCACTTCGTGATCGCGCGGACCGGCACCGTCGACGACGGGCTCGACGGGCTGTCGATGTTCCTGGTGCGCGCGTTCCGCGACGGCCCCGACGGCCGGCGCGAGCGGCTGGTCACCATCGATCGCCTGGAAGAAAAGATGGGCCAGCACGCGTCGGCGACGGCGGCGCTGCGCTTCGAGCACGCGCCGGCCGAGCTGATGGGCAAGCCGGGCGCCGGCTTTCGCCAGATGCTCGAGCTCATCAACCACGCGCGCATCGGCGTCGGTTTCGAGTCGATCGGCCTGTGCGAGGCGGCGCTGCGCCTCGCGCGCGCGTACGCGAGCGAGCGGCGATCGATGGACCGGACGATCGATCGCCACGAGCTGATCGCCGACTATCTCGACGAGATGGAGATCGACGTCATCGGGCTGCGCGCGCTGGCGATGCACGCGGCGTTCGAGGACGAGATCGGGCACAAGAAGACGGTGTTTGGCCGCTTTTTGCCCGGCGCCGACGTCGCGCAGCTGGAGCGCGAGGCCGAGGGCCACCGCGCAGCCGCGCGGCGGGCGACGCCGCTGCTCAAGTACCTGGCGGCCGAGAAAGCGGTCGAGCTGGCGCGCCGCTGCCTGCAGATCCACGGCGGCGTCGGCTACATGCGCGAGTACGGCGCGGAGAAGCTGGTGCGCGACGCGCTGGTCATGCCGATCTACGAAGGCACCAGCCAGATCCAGGCGCTGATGGCGACCAAGGACACGCTGGGCGCGATCATGCGCGCACCGCAAGATCTCTTGAAGCGGCACGCGCAGGCGCGCTGGCGGGCGCTGTCCGCGCGCGATCCGCTCGAGCGGCGCGTGGCGCGGCTGCAGCAGCTGTCGCTCGGCGCGCAGCAGCACGTCATCACGCGCACGCTGACGGACAAGGTGCGCGCGAAGGTGAAGGCGCCCAAAATCGGCAAAGACGGCAAGGAGGGCAACGAGAGCAAGACCGCCTCGCTCGCGAGTCTGCCCGAGGCGGTGCTCAAGCAGTGGAACCCGCGCCGCGACTTCCCGTTCGCGCTGCTGCACGCCGAGCGCCTGACGCGCCTGCTGGCCGACGAGGAGATCGCGGTGATCCTGGCCGGCCAGGCGCGCCGCCACCCCGAGCGCCGCCCGCTGCTGGAGCGCTACCTCGAGCGCGCGTTGCCGCGCGCGGCCTTCCTGCACGACGAGATCACGCATACCGGCCAACGGCTGCTGGCGGAGCTCGCGGCGCGCGGCGAGCCGGACGACGGCGCGGCGAGCGCCTGAGCCGTCCTGCGGGCCGCCGCGCCCCCGTGCGCACCGTGACCGGGGGCGCGTGGGGAGTCTTCGCCGCGGGCGGGGCCGGTCGCCGTCGTTGCCCACCACTCCCGATTGCCTCCCCCGCGCTGCTCACCACCTTGAGTGGCAGCATCGTGGCGGACAGCGGGGTCGAGGGCGCGCGGGTCGGGCGGAGACCGGGGCGCGTTGCGCGCCTGGCGGCGCGGATCCCGGGGCTGCTCCTGACGGCGCTGGTGGCGCCGTTCGCCTATGTGGGGACGCGCGCGATGTTTTTTCTGCGCGCCGCCACCTTCTGGCGCCACCGATTTCACGGCACGTTGCTCGCGCGGCAGCTGCAATTCGTCGGCTTCGAATCGTTGCCGATCGTCGTGCTGGTCGGCTTCTTCTCGGGCGGCGTCGCGGCCGAGTCGTCGCTGGCGGCGTTGAAGATGTTTCGCCAGGAGGTGTCGGTCGGGGGTCTGGTCGGCGTCTCGCTCGCGCGCGAGCTGGCGCCGGTGTTCACCGCGCTGATGCTGTCGGCGCGCGCCGGCGCCGGCATGGCCGCCGAGCTCGGGTCCATGCGCATCAGCGAGCAGATCGAGGCGCTGGTCACCTTCGGCGCCGAGCCGTCGCAGCACCTGGTCATGCCGCGGGTCCTCGCCGCGTTGATCATGACGCCGATCATGACCATGGTGTTCAACCTGGTTGGGCTGGTGGGCGCCTACCTGGTGGCGGTGCACCTGCGGCACGTCGATCCGGGCGGCGTGCTGAACTCCTTCCGGTACTTCACCGATCCGCTCGATTACCTCGAGGGCGCGGTCAAGGCGACGGCGTTCGGCGTCGCGTTCTCGCTGGTCGCTTGTTACCAGGGCTTCAACGTGCGCGGCGGGGCGCGCGAGCTCGGCCGCGCGACCACCAACGCCGTCGTCGAGGGAGCGGTGGGGATCCTGGTGCTCGACTATTTTCTGACCGACCTCATGCTGGTCATCTGGCCGCCGCGAACGTTTTAGTGAATCGAATGCGCGCGACGAAACGCCGCGCGATCGGATGGGCCAGCGTGGCCACGCGCGACTCGACGATCGCAATCGACGTCGGATCGACCAGCCAGCGCATCTCCTGATCGGCGCCGAGCTCGGCGCGCAGGTGTGCGGGGCTGATGCGACTGACTGCGATGGCGCTGAACCAGCGGCGGCTTTGCCGCGCGCAGTGCAAGAGCTCGCCGAGCCACGCCGCCATGAGCTGATCGGCGTTTGCGGCGATCACGCTCAGCTGGCGGGCCTCGCCCGGTGCGCGCGCCCGCCCGAGCGAAGGTTCGCCGAGCTGCTCGCCCATCGCGCGCGCGCCGTCGACGAACAGTCGAGCGAGCGTCGGCGCCTCGACGGTGACGCGCAGGCCCTCGGGCGCGTCCTCCAGCAGATATGCGCCCCAGGCGGAACGAATCTCCAGAGGCAACTCGGCCTCGACGGGACGCGCGCGCGCCGCGTCCCACGGGAACGCCGCCTGGCGGAGCCCCTTCGACATCTCGATTCCTCTCTCGCCGGCGCGACCCGGCGCTGCCACTACCTGATCAACAAGCTGGCCATCGCGCGCGCTCCGTCCACGCTCGAAAGCCGCGGCGACGGCAGAGCTCGCGGTTCGGTTCAGGTTGTCTTCAGGCGCAGCCGGCGGTCGATGACCCGGCGCAGCTGCTCGGGGCGCTGGAAGCTCAGGTAGTCGAGCGCGTGGCGTGTGCCGTCGCGCTCGATCAGCACCATGTACGGGCGGTGCTCGTAGCTCGAGGCGGCGATGTCCGCGAGATCTTCGAAGCGCCAGCTGCGCAAACCCCACGCGTCGCGCACGATCAATCCCTCGGCCGTCACCACCATCACGTGCTTCTTCACAGGGCGCGTGTCTTCTTCGCCCTCTTCCTTGACGGTCGGCGTCGCGACGATGGTGAACATCGCCGCGGTCAGGATCAGCAGCGCGCCAACCAGATCGGGGCCGCCCAGCACGGCGGATAGCACGGCCGCGGCCGCGGTCATCGCGCCCAGGATCGCATAGGTCAGACGCTCACCCGCCTCGGCGTCGCGCGCGAAGAAGGCCACGGTGGCCGGCGGCACATGGCCCGCGTCCACGCTCAGCAGGGCTTCGATCTCGCTCATCATTTATAACCAGCATCGGCAGATTGCGATCCGACTTTACGAGCGCGGCCGGTGCGTGAGCGGGGACGAAACACGTCAGCGTGACCCGCGCGGAGCCGCTGCCGATGGGTCGGCGAGGTGCTCGGCGAGGAACCAGACCTGCGTCTCGTTCGTGCGCAAAATGTCGCTGACGTAGAGGTCGTTGGTGCCGTCATCTCCCCGGTCGGCGGCGCGGCGCGCGGCGGTGCGCGAGCGGATCAGGATGTGCTCGTGCGCCTCCAGCAGGCGGGACACCTGGACCGGCACCTCTTCCCGGCCGCGCGGCGGCCTTTCGATCTCGCTCAGCTCGGCGATGTCGTGCGCCATCGCGATCGCCACGCCGCCCAGCGTCTGCACGCGCTCCGCCACCTTGTCGACCAGCTCCGCCTGCTCGGCGTAGTGCTTATCGAACAGTAGGTGCAGCTGGTAGAAGGTCGGTCCCCACGTCTGCCAGTGGTGCTTTTTGTACATGTCGCGCAACACGCAGGTGTCGGCGAGGGTGATGTTCAGGTCAAGGGCGCTCTGCGCGCGCACATCGTCGCCCAGTCCCAGCGGATAGCACACCAGCGTCCCGTAGGGTTGAACCTCCGGCGCGCGCTGTCCGTACAGCGCCTGTGAGGGCTTGGCGCGCGGCACATGGTGGCTGCCATTGCTCCGATGTGTGTGCGTCTCCGCCGATCGATTCGCCATCCTTCACCTCCCGCTCCGAGAAGGTAGGAAGGAACAGCGTTGGCGCAAGGGCGCGTCTAGCCGGAGGCGGCGAGGTAACTGCGCCAGCCGCCCAGCGCCGAGATGTCGCGCGCGCCGATCGTGGCGTGAGCTTCGCACAGGAACCCCGCCACCACGGAGCCGTCCTCGAGCTCGATCGTTCCGAAGCAGAGCGGCGCGGGCACGCGCGCGTAGAAGTCGCCGAAACGCGTGCGATCGATGCGCCAGACCTCGACTTCGATGGCGGCGCCCGCCGGTGCGCCATTCGCCGTGGGCGGAACCCGGAGCAAGCCGGGCTTGGGCGGCGTCGTCCCCGGCAGCGCGTAGAGGCGATAGCGGGGCGCGGTGCGGCAGGTGCGCACGAGCCGCGCGCCGAGATCGGTGAGCTGGTGGTTGAGCGGTTGCCCCGAGAGGTGGGCCCCGACGACAGCGACCTGCAGCTCCGGTGCGGCGGACGCGGGTGGGGCACCGCGCGGGGCGGCGTTGGGCCGGCGGCCGGTCGCGCCCAGCGGGCCCGCCAGCGCTTGCTGATAGGCGGCGCCGTAAGCGGCCAGCGTCGCGTCGCGATCGGTGAGCCCGATCAGGGTGATGCCGGACGGCAGGCCGTCGGCGCGGAACCCGTTCGGCACCGCCAGCCCGCACAACCCCAACAAATTTACGAAGTTGGTGTAGAGGCCCAGCCGCGCGTTGAGCTCGCGCGGGTGCGCGAGAACGTCGTCGACGGTGTAGATGGTCGGCGTGCTCGGGACGAGCAGAAACTCGAAGCCGGCCAACGTCGCACGCGAGAGCGCGCGCAGGCGGTCGAGCGTCGCCAGCCCGCGGAAGACGTCGACGCCGGTGAAGCGCTCACCCTCTGAAAGGATGTCGCGGATCACCGGCAACAGCGCGTCGGGCTTCGCGAGGAGGTCGCGGAACGGCGCCAAGCGCTCGGCGATCCAGGGGCCGTCATAGAGCAGCTTGGCGGTTTCGGTGAACGGAGCGAAGTCGACGGGCACGGGGGTGCCGCCCAGAGCGCGCCAGCGCTCGAGCGCCGCCGCGAACAGGCGCTGGGCCTCGGTGTCGCCGAAGAACTGCAGATCGCCGTCGCGTGGCACGGCGAAGCGAAACGCGCGCGGCGCCGCCGCCAGCGACCAATCGAAGCGCGCGGACGAAGCGCGCGACAGCGGATCGGCGGGATCGTGCGCGGTGATTGTCGAGGCGACGCGGCAGGCGTCTTCGACGGTCAGCGCGAAGATCGACACGCAATCGAGCGAGCGGCAAGCGGGGACGACGCCGTGCGTGCTGAACAGCCCGCCGCTCGGCTTGAGACCGACCAGGTTGTTGAACGCCGCCGGCACGCGTCCGGAGCCAGCGGTGTCGGTGCCGAGCGCGAAGCTCGCGAGGCCGGCCGCGACCGCGACCGCCGAGCCCGAGCTGGATCCGCCGCTGACGTAGCGCGCGTCAAACGGGTTGCGGGGGACGCCGTAGGGCGAGCGCACACCGACCAGCCCGGTCGCGAGCTGATCCATGTTGGTCTTGCCGACGACCAGCGCGCCCGCGTCGGTCAGCCGCTGGACCACCGTCGCCGACGCGCGCGCGACGTAGCCGTACGCGGGGCAGGCGGCGGTGGTCGGCAGTCCCGCCACGTCGATGTTGTCCTTGACCGCGAAGGGGATTCCGTAGAGCGGCAGCGCGCGCTCGCGGCCGTCGCCTGCCTGCGCCGCGCGTGTCTCCAGGGCACGCGCAGCGGCGACGAGGTCGGGGCCCGGAACGCGGTGGATCCAGATCTCGGGCGGGGCGCGATCGGCGCGCGCGGCGATGGTTTCGGCCACCGCAACCGGCGTGGTCACGCCCGACCGATAGGCCTCGGCCAGCGACGCCAGATCGAGATCGAGCCCGTCGGTTGCGGTGTTTCCCCTGTCGCCTGGCTGCATCCGCTGGTTGTACCGCGAACCGCGCGCGGGTCGCTATTCCGCGAGCGCCGGCACGGTGTGCGCCTCGGCATGGGCGGCCGCGGGCGCCGTCACGGGGCTGCGCGAGCAGACGAACAGCACCGCGGCGACCGCCAGATAACTGACCGCGACGACCGGTGTCTGACCGAAGCCGATCGCTTCGCCATGCATGAAGCCCAGAAATGTCAGCACGGCGCCGACCAGCGCAAACGTCCCCGCCTTGGCGAACTTCCGGTCGATGATGAAGACCGCGATCGAGCCCAGCACCAGGCCGCCGAGGATTGACCCGCCGCCCAGGACCGACAGCCCCTGATAGAAGATCCCCTTGCCGGCGAGCTTGTCGATGCCCAGCGCCGCCGCGTTGGTGCCCGCCGCCGCCAGCGTATTGTCGATCTGCAGCTTCCCCCAGGCCGCGATGTGCGGCACCAGCGCCAGGATGATGGCCGGCGCGTGGCTCTTCGGCGTCTCTTGAAACGCCTGCGCGCCGATGAGCATGCCGATGTAGAGGAGAATTGGCGAGATCGCGACCACCGGGATCAGCGACGACATCACCGAGATGATCCCGAACCACGACAGGATCAGGACCGTCACGCCGGTCGCCGCCGAGTAGCCGATGCGACCGCCCATCGCCTTCCACCCCGGGTGGCCGATGTAGACCGCGTTGATGAACGGGTTGCCCATCATGCAGCCGATCAGGCTGACCACTCCGTCCGCGGTCAGCACGCGCGTCGTCGGGAAGGAATCGCCCGCCACCGCGGCGCTCTCGACGTTGTCGATCGCCTCGACCAGATCGTAGATGCCGAACGGAATCGCGGTCACCAGGATCACACCCAGGTACTGGAAGCCACCGAAGACGTGCGCCGCCGCGGGCAGCGGGATGTGAAAGCCGAAGTTCTCGAACGACGCTTTCACGTTCGGGACGTTCATGCCCGCGATGTCGAAGCCCAGCGCCGTGCCGCCCCAGGCGATCGCCGTCCCGACGCCGATCGCGACCAGCCCCGCCGGCACGCCGCGAAAGTAGCGGACGCCGCCGAACCAGCTGGCGAGAATGATCGCGAAGCAGGTGATGCCGATGACCGGCGTCATGTACATCTCCAGCGCTGGCCGCATCGAGATGAAAGCCACCGACACGCCGGCCAGTGTCCCGAGCAGCGCCGCGCGCGGCGTGATCTTGCGGATCACCGGCGCGACGAAGCCGCCGGCCATGAGCACGAAGCTCTGGATGAAGACCCAGGTGAGTCCCGCCTCCCAGCCCTTGACCGGATCGCCGGTCTTGAGCGCGATCGGCAGCATGATCACGAACGTCACCACGAACATGTGCGGCACGCTGGTCCCCGACGGCAGCGCGCACACGTCGTCACGCCCGGTCTTCTTCGCCAGCTTGTAAGCGAGGCGCGCGTAGTAGAGCGTGCTCAGCGCCAGCATCAGTCCGGTGGCCGGCAAGATGCGCCCGAACACCAGCGCGCTCGGCATCTTCAACACGAACCGGAGCAGGCCGGTCAGCACCAGCAGATTGACCAGGATGTTGGTTCCGAACCCGAAGAACGCATTCCAGTCACCTGGGGTCCACAGAGTCGGTTTCTTTTCAGACATGATCTGCTCCCTCCGGAATCGTTTCCAGGCCGCGCGCGATCAGCGCGCCGCCTGGTGCCGCATGCGGTTTGACGAGCCGGCGCCCAGCGCGCCGACGACGCGGGTCGAGTCGGTGACCCAGCCGAAGATGCCCCCCTGCGCCTTGATCATGCGCAGGCCCATCTCGTGAAACTCCGGGAAGTACGAGCCGCAGCAGTCGCCGGGCACAATGCAGCGAAAGCCGCGATCGTTCGCCTCGCGCACGGTGGTGTGCACGCAGACCTCGGTGGTGACGCCGCAAACGATCAGATCGGCGATGCCGCGGTTGTTCAGGATCGCGTGCAGATCGGTGGCGTAGAACGCGCCCTTGCCCGGCTTGTCGATGATCGGCTCGCCCTCGGCGGGATAGAGCGCGGGGATGATGTCCTGGCCCGCCTCGCCGCGGATCAGGATGCGGCCCATCGGGCCCATCGCGCCGATGCGCATGCTCGGGTCGCCGCGTTCGACCTTGGCGCGCGGGGCGTCGCTGAGGTCGGGGCGGTGGCCCTCGCGCGTGTGGATGATCAGCATGCCGCGCCGGCGCGCCGCCGCGAGCAGCGCGCGGCAGGGCCCGACGGCGGCGCTGAGCAACGAGACGTCGTTGCCCAGGGATTCGCCGAAGCCACCCGGCTCGAGGAAATCGCGCTGCATGTCGATGATCACGACCGCGGTACGATCCGGCTCAATCGAAATCGGTTCCGGTTCGGCGTCGACGACCAGCGTCTCCATGGCTCCCCCTCTTCGACGAAAACCTTACGCCGGTTATTATTTCGGACGCTTTTCGGGAGGGTTAAATCGTGACGGAGACGTTTTTGAGGTGTGGGATATGAGTCTCGAAGGAAGCTGCCTCTGTGGCGGCATTCGCTACCAGGTGGACGGGCCGCTGGGGCAAGTCGTTCACTGTCACTGCTCGATGTGCCGCAAGGCAACCGGCGCGGCGTTTCGCACGCGCGCCGCCGTGCCGTCGGCTTCCTTTCACTGGCGCGCGGGTGAATCGCTGCTCGTGCGCTACAAGTCGTCGCCCGGCGAGGAGCGCACATTCTGCCGCGTGTGCGGCTCGACGCTGGTGACGCTGTTCCGCGATCGGCCCGAGGAGATCGGCCTCGCGCTCGGCACGCTCGACGGCGATCCCGGCGTGCGGCCCTGGGCGCACGTCTTCGTCGCATCGCGGGCGCCCTGGTACGAGATCGACGATGATCTGCCGCGCTTCTCCACCACCGCACCGCCGCCGCTCGGAGAAGCCAACGATGCCGCCGGCGATCCCGCGGGCGCCGCTGGCGGCGTCGACGACCATCCAGCCGAGATGACGACGTTCATGCGCTTCACCGTGCGCCCGCGCTGAAGCGACGTCAGCGGCGGCGGCCCCAGGCCGAGATCATCGGCGGCTGCGCGAGATCGATCTCGCCGGCGGCGACCGCGCCGAGGTGCGCGTCGATCTCGTCGTCGGTGGCGATGCCGTGGCGCACGAGATCGCCGCGGATGAAGCGGATCGTCGCCGCCTCGAGCCGCGCGCACTCCGGCAGCGCGACCGGGAAGTAAGCGTCGGCGGCGACCGCGTCGAGCCCCGCTTCGCGCAGGCGGCGCGGCAGCTGCCGCCCGTAGGCGAGCTCGGCGCCTCGCTGCGCCAGCAGCGCGCGGAAGCCGGTGCGCAGGCGGTTGGCGCGCTCTTCGGCGGGGCTGCGCGGGTCGATGCAGGCGAGGGGCTGCAGCCCCGGGTCGGCGTCCTCGATCAGCAACCAGCCGCCGGGCCGCAGCGTCTCGGCCAGCGCGCGCAGCACGCGCTCGCGCTCGCGCAGGTGCACCAGCACCAGGCGCGCGTGCACGACGTCGAAGATCTCGACGGGCGGTGCGTCGGCGGCGACGTCGTGGCGGCGAACCTCGACGACCGCGGCGCCGGGCAGGCCGGCGACCGCCGCCGGTGTGAGCCAGGTGAGATCGATGTCGGTCGCCAGCACGCGGCCGCTGGGCCCGACGCGCGTTGCGAGCCACTGCACCACCGACGGGCCACCGGCGCCGACTTCCCAGCAGCGGCAGCCGCCGGCGACGCCGAGCGCGTCGAGGTGCCGGAACGTCGACGGGTCGAAGATCGCCGCCAGCGCGGCAAAGCGCTCGCCGGCCTCCGCAGCGCGGTTGTCGAGCAGGTAGCCATCGCCTGTGCTCGCGGCGCCCATGCGATCAGCCGTCGCTGATACCGACCGTGTCGATGCTGACGTCGGTGGTCAAGTACGGCGCGGCGCCGGTGAGGATCAGCACGTCGATCTCGAGCACCTGCGTGGGATCGGGCACGATCGTCGCGCCGTCGGGATAGGTGCGGGTCGTGTCGACGAAGCCATCGGGGTGATCGAAGCTGAGGCTGAAGGTCACCCAGCCCTGCGCGGGCACGATGGTCGGCACCGCCGATGATGCGAACAGATAGACGCCGCTGATCGACTTGTACGCCAGGCCGGCCATCACCGTCCCTGACACGTTTGCAGAGTTGATGCGCACGCGCGCGGTCAGCACCTTGCCGGAGAAGTTCTGCGGCCCGGCATTGAAGTTGTAGCCGAAGGCCACCTGCGAGTTCGACATGGTGAACGGGATCGTCAGGCGCGCCGAACCGGCGTCCGGGGATCCGTCCTGATCGTCGAACATCAGCGTGGTTGCGGCGACGGTGTCGGGCGGCTGACCGACCGGCGCCCATCCGACCAGATCGGCCGCGGTGTCGAACGTCCACGACTGCGTGAAAGTGGGTCCTGTCTCGACTTGAACGTCCTCCGAGCCGGCATCCTCCACGCCCTGATGAAACATCTCCGGCTCGCAGGCGGTGGCCGCGGGCAGGCCGGCGAGGCTCATCAGGACCAGGACTATCCGGTCCTCTCGTCGCCGTGCGTTGCCCGGCGCGGCGCGGCGATTCCCGGTTGCCCTGAATCGTGAGCCGTGGCTCGCTGGGGAACCAGGGTCCTGTCCCGGCATGGAGACATTGTTACCCACTTTCGCGGATCAGCGCCGCACGATCAGCAGCGGATAGTACCGTGACGCAGTCAGCATGAACCGAGTCGGGGGCCCGCGGTATGACGACGCCTGGCCAGTCGGGTCGACGACGAGCGACGCGTAGCCGCCAATCGAGATGCGGTCGCCGACACGGACCGAGCCGCCCCAATGTCCGGGGCGGTCCGGGTTGCCGGCGAACGAGCAGAGGATCTCGTAGTCGGGATCGTCACCGGGCAGTGGCTTGGGCGGCGGCGGCGGTACGACGATCAGCGCCTGGCCACTGCCGTCGTCGACCAGGAACCGCTGCTCCGGCCGGGGGGCCGCGAGCCATCGCAGTCCGTACTGGGCCGTCGTGCTCATCGAGACCGTCGACACCAGGGCGACCTCGGTGCCGGCGGGCGCGGCGGGGTTGTCGGCGGCCACGACCCGCCCGTCGATGCGCGCGGCGCCGGGATGCAGGTCTGCGATGCGGACCAGACGGTGCCGCTTGAGCTCGCGGCGGGCGTCATCGGAGTCGACGAGCGAGAGGCCGAGGCCGATCAACACGGCGGCGAGCAAGGGGACCATCGCGCTGAGGTCGTTCATCGTTCAGTGGGGCGGCAGCCGGATCCGCCGGGGCGGAGATCCGCCCTGAACCGAAGCATGCCGGAAATTCCAGGTCTTGCCACGCGCCGAGTCGGCGGCGGGTCATCGCGTCTGGCCCCGACCGGGCGTATGATCGGGACTCGCGCGATTGAGCGGAGCGGCGCGTTTTCCTGAGCCGTTCTCGCCCCGCGCAGTCTCCTCATTTGCAGACGAGACCGACCGAAAGGTCGACGAACGACCGAACGGTCGATGATGAAAGGCCGTCCATGACGCACGAAGGTTACAGCGATGCATTCGCGGGTGCGGGCCGCGCGGGAGTTGGCGTGGCGCGATGGGCCGGCATCGCCGGCTTGATCGGCGTTTGCCTGTCGGCGTGCGCGGGCGAGCTCGTGAAGACCCCGGCAGGCGGGAGCGGCGGCGCCGCCGCGGGTAGCGGCGGGGGGGGCGGGATGACCGCGCCGCCCGGCGGCAGCGGCGGCAGCGGCAGCGGTGGCACCGGCGGTGGCACCGGAAGTGGGACGACCGGTGGGGCGTCGGGGACCGCGGGGGCGCGCGGCAGCGGTGGCGCGGGCGTCGCCGGCTCGGCGGGCGGTCTCGGCGGCGCCAGCGGCCTCGGCGGGGCAGGGGGCGCGGGCGGCATGGACGCCACGGCGATCTGCGCGCGCTGGACCGCGGATCGCGCGAACCTGAGCGAGGGCACCTGGAGCGGCGCGACCGCGACCTGCACCGCCGGCGACATGTCGGCAGACGCGCGCGCGAATGCGTTGCGCCTGGTCAACCTCTATCGCTGGCTCGCGGCGCTGCCGCCGGTCACGACCGATCCCACGCACGACGCCGAGGATCAAGCGTGCGCGCTCATGATGCGCGCCAACAACATGATCTCGCACACGCCGCCGACCACCTGGCTGTGCTACACGGCAGCCGGCGCGGATGGCGCCTCGAACTCGAACGTGTCGAGCGGGCCGGCGGTCTCGTCGGTCGATCTCTACATGACCGACCCGGGCAACCCGACGACGATCGGTCACCGGCGCTGGTTGCTCTCGAATTCGCTCGGGCCGATAGGCATCGGCGGCACGGACCGCTCGTCGTGCTTGTGGACGCTGACCGGCACCGGCAAGGCGGGGAAGCCCTGGATGGCATGGCCGCCGGCCGGCATCGTCCCGGTGCAAGCGGTGTTCGCGGGCGGCACCAAAGGCGGCGCCGACACCACGGGCTGGAGCGTCGAGAGCGACACGATCAACCTCGCGAACGCGCAGGTCACGATCACGCTCGACGGCGCAAACATGCCGGTCACCGTCGCGCAGCTGCTCGGCGGCTACGGCTCGAAGTACGCGATCAGCTTCATCCCGATGGGCTGGACCACGCAGGCCAACAAGACCTACTCGGTGTCGATCACCGGCGTGACACCGGCGATCTCGTACACGGTGCAGACGATCTCGTGTAACTGAGAGACGCGGCTCGCGGCGCGCGTGTTCGCTCGCCCCGGTTCGTTCTCATCCCGAACGGCTCGCACACGATAGATCTCCGGCGGAAGATTGTAAATCCACGCCGCGGCGCCGAGCATGCGTGCCCATGACCTCTGTCGCCGGCGCGGATGGCGCCCCGTTCATCGGTATCGATTTCGGCACGACCAACACGTCGCTCGGGCTCGCCGCCTCCGACGGAAGCGTGCAGCTGGCCGCGCTGCCCGGGCGCGGGGGTGGCGTCTCCACGACCTGGCGCACGGTGCTCTACTTCGAACCCGACGCGACGGTCTTCGCCGGTGCACCCGCGATCGATCGTTACGCCGAGACGGAAGGTGAAGGCCGCCTCATCCAGTCGATCAAGTCGCACCTGTCGAGCGCGGCGTTCACGCGCACCATGATCGGCGGCAAGAACTGGACGCTCGAATCCTTGATCGCCCGGTTCCTGCGCGGCTTGCGCGCCGCCGCCGGCGTGCCCGACGCGCGGCGCGCGGTGGTGGGCCGACCCGTGCGCTACTGGGGCGCCAGCGGCGAGGCCGATGACGCGCGCGCCGTCGAGCGAATGCGCGCGGCGCTCGCGGCCGCCGGCTTCACCGACGTGGTGTTCGAGTTCGAGCCGATCGCGGCGGCGTTGCGCTACGCCGCGCGCCTGGATCACGACGAGCTGGTGCTGGTCGCCGACTTCGGCGGCGGCACCAGCGACTTTTCACTGGTGCGCGTCGGCCCCCGCGTCGCGCCCGGCGACCCGAGCGCGATCCTCGGCACCGGCGGGCTCGCGGTCGGCGGCGACGCCTTCGACGCGCGCATCATCGACGCGGTGGTGGCGCCCGCGCTGGGGCGCGACACCAGCTACCGCGACGCCTTCGGCGCGGTCACCGCGGTGCCGACCTGGCTGTTCGCGCGCCTGCGGCGCTGGCACCACCTGTCGTTCCTCAAGGACGCCGATACGCTGCGCCTGCTCGACCGGCTGGAGCAGGGCGCGCTCGCGCCCGAGCGCATCGAGCGCCTGGTGCGCGTCGTCAAGGAAGACCTGGGGCTGGCGCTGCACCAGTCGGTCGAGGCCAGCAAGCAGGCGCTGTCCTCGGGCGATGCCACGCGGCTCTCTTGCGCCGATCTCGAGCTCGCGCTCGCCGTCGAGCGGCCGTCATTCGAGACCTGGATCGCCCCCGAGCTCGACGGCATCGACGCGGTCGTCGGCAGCGTGCTCGAGCGCGCCGGCGTCGGCGCGGGTGACGTCGACACGGTGTTCGCGACCGGCGGCTCGTCGCTGGTGCCGGCGGTGCGCCGCCGTCTGGGCGCACGCTTCGGCGACGCCAAGCTGGCCGGCGGCGACGAGCTCACGTCGGTCGCGTGGGGCCTCGCGGCCCGCGCCCATCAACTATTCAGCGGACGCGCAGGCTGAAGCCGAGCGACACGAGCAGATCCAGCGACGGGATGGTGCGCGTGTCGGTGCCAGTCGGGATCGCGACCGCGATGGTGTGGTTGCCGGGCCAGAACATCGCATCGAGCGCGATCCAGGGCGACAGCACCGCGCGCTCCAGCGACAGCCGCACGCCGCCGCCGGCGCCCGCGGCCCAGCTGCGGCTGCTCACGTCGTTGGCGTAGCCGCGCCCCTGGACCCAGAACGCGCCCACCGCGGCCAGCGCCTTGAAGTCGACCGCGAACGACTGCGCGCGCAGGCGGTAGCGCGGGCCGACCGACGCGCCGAGGCGGGTCCACTCGCTGTTGCCGGGCCCGGGGCCGGCGACGTTGTGGAACGTGGTTCCAAACAGCGAGGTCTCGACGCCGAGATCCGCGCCGCCCATATCGAAGAACAGGCGCGCGCCCGGCGCGGCGTCACCGCCGGAGATCGCGCCCGCGCCACCGACGCCGATGAGCGCGTTCCAGCCCGGCTGGCTCGCCGTCTCGTCTTTCGCGTCATCTCCCTGCGGCTCGCCGTCGCGGTCCTCTGGGCCCTCGCGCTTGGGCGATTCCCCTTCGGCCGCCGGCGTCTCCTTGGCGCCCGGCGCGGGCTCCTTGCGCGGCGCCGCCTTCAGCGTCTCTTCGGGCGCGCGGGCCGCGACCTTGCGCGCGATCGGCGCGCGCGCGCGTTGCGGCTCCATGGGGACGACCCGCGGCGGCGGCGGCGCGCGCGATGGATCGGGCGCCGCGGCCAGGGGCGGCGCCGCCTCGGGGACGTCGTCCTCGGAAGCGAGCTCCATGTCGCCGCCGGTCTCGTAGTCGACCCCCGGTTCGGTGTCGATCGGCGGCGCGTCGATCTTGGTGCCGGTGCGCTCCTGCGCGTAGCGCATCATCATGTTGACCACGGCGACCTGCGCGCCGCGCACGGCGCTGAGCGCGCGCCGCGATCGGAAGCCCTGCACCATGATCGAGAACGCCATCACGTCGTCGCCGTCGCCCACCAGGCCCGACAGGCACGATTTGCCGTTGAGCGTGCCGGTCTTCGCGCGCACGTGGCGTGCGACGGGCAGGCCGCGAAAGCGATTTCGGGTCGTGCCGTCGACGCCGCCGACCGACAGTGATTGCAGAAGCTCGGGTCCGACGCGCGGATCCAGGTACAGCGCGCGCAGCAGGTCGGTCATCGCCCGCGCCGAGATGCGGTTCGCGTGTCCGAGCCCCGATCCGTTCTTGGACAGGTAGCTGCGCGGATCGAGCCCGAACTCGCTGATCACGTCGCGCAGCACGGCGACGCCCTTGTCGGTCGTGGCCGCTCCGCCCAGCACCTCGGCGCCGACCGCCTCGAGCAGCCGCTCGGCTTCGTAGTTGTCCGAGTCCTTGTTGATCTTGCGCAGCATCACCGACAGCGGTTGCGACGAGTGCGCGACCAGGAGGTCCGTCGACGGTCCGAGCGCGCCCAGCATCGCGCGCTCGCCCACCGAGATGCCCGCGGCGCTGAGCGCGGCGCGGAAGAAGATCGCCGTGGTGAGCGGGGCGTCGGGCAACCGGCGCCGATAGAGCACGCCGGGGCTGTCGGTGCCGATGCGTCCCGTGACGCCGATGCGCAGCGTGCCGCGCGTGGCGTTGACCTCGATGGCCAGCTTGCGCTGCCGCCCGTCGAGCGTGCGCGCCTGGTTGACGACCACGAAGTCCGACGCGACGCCAATTTGCCCGGGGGGCGGTGGCGGATCGAGCACGACGGCGGGCGCCTCGCCCGCCTCGGACGGGTGAACGCGCACCACGACCAGTCCGCGGTTGATCGTCAGCTGCGGGCGCTGCTCGTCGACGGTGACCGGGCCGTCGTCGCCGATGCGCCGCGGGTCGGCGATGATGCCGCCGGTGACGCGCTTGACCCCGCGCGCTGCCAGCTTGTTTGCCAGCTCGTCGAGCTCGCGTGCGCCCAGCGTCGGGTCGCCGCTGCCGCGCAGATAGAGATCGCCTTCGACCACGCCGTCGTCGTCGGGTGGCGCGCCGTAGACCTCGGTGCGGAACGTCCAGTCGCTGCCGAGGCGCACGAGCGCCGTGGTCGTCGCGAGCACCTTTTGGTTCGACGCCGGATCCATTAGTGTCATCGGCGCGCGGCCGAAGATCACGCGGCCCGAGTGCGCCTCGATCACGCGCAGGCCGACCTTGAGCCGGCCGAACGCGGCGTGCACGATGTCGCGCAGCGCGGTCTGCAGGCGCAAGATGCGATCGCGATCGCGATCGTCGGAAGCCGGGGGTGGCGCCTCGTCGCCTCCGGTCGCCGCGGTGCGCGTGCTCGCGGAGCGCAGAACGCCTCCCCAGGGCTCGCCCGAGCGTGGCGGCGCCACCGCCAGCAGGCGCGGAGCTGCCAGCAACAGGAGCGTGAGGAGGCCTGCGGACGCCGTCATACTTTACCGACGTGCAGTCTAGCCGGGGAATGCACCCTCGAACCGAAGAACGAGCGCGCGGCCAGAGTGTGGACCGAGGCGCGAACCTCGACCAATCGCTCAGCCGTCGTTGCCGCCGCCTTTGCCCTTGCCGCTGTTGTCGCCGCCGCCGTTGTCGTCGGGGGGAACGACCGCGCCGCCCGCGCCCGTCGCGCCGCCCACGCCCGGTGCGCCTCCGATCCCTGGCGCGCCGCCGACTCCCGGCGCGCCGCCGAGCCCTGGTGCGCCGCCCGTCCCGCGCGCTCCGCCAGCGCCGGTCGCGCCGCCGGCGCCGGTGGCGCCACCGACGCCGCCAGTCGTCGTCGAGCCTCCCGAACCGGTCTTGCCACCCGTGCTGGTGACGATCGCGCCTCCCGCGCCGGAGCTGCCGGTGGCACCGCCGACACTGCCCGAGGCACCAGCGAGACCACCCGGCGCGCCAGCGACACCCGACGCGCCGCCCACCGAGCCCGGGTCGATGCTGCCGCCGCTGCCAGTGGGGCCGACGATGTCGCTTCCGCCCGTTCCCGTAGGCTGCGCGACCC
>Ga0265342_10001277_pt1 | contig 23694 bp, 21 predicted proteins | sample 4CB327metaG_FD_203125 | JGI IMG/M metagenome (GOLD analysis project Ga0265342, IMG submission 203125) | Rhizosphere microbial communities from Carex aquatilis grown in University of Washington, Seatle, WA, United States - 4-CB3-27 metaG | ecosystem: Host-associated > Plants > Roots >... | reverse complement strand
GCAGATTATACCGAACCCCTCATCGCACCAGTTCATGATAAACCCTTTGTTTATCATTTTCTTGCTTTCTTGCGAGTAGATCTCGATGGAATTGATGTACGGCCTTCTTTCGCTCTTGCGCCGTTCCTGAAAAGCCATTTCAGATCACCTTCTTTGTGTTGAAATATGCCTTTTCTCATTCCTTAAGGAATATAGTATATCTTTGTTTTTTAGCTGTCAATACCCTTAGCAAGCGAATTGCAGTAACAGGTGTTTGCGACGCTTACTGCTGAGTTAAATTATTCGTACCGGAGTGCTTCTATCGGCGAAAGGAGAGAGGCTTTTCTCGCGGGCCAGAAACCGAAGCACACGCCTACGGTTGCCGAAAACAAGAAAGAAACTGAGACCGACTGGTAGTTAATGACGACTATCCAACCCGCCAGCTGTGAAACTACGAGAGCGCTAATAACGCCCAAAAATATTCCCAGCACCCCCCCGATCGTCGAAAGGAGAACCGACTCGATCAAGAACTGGATCAGAATAGCGCGACTGGTGGCGCCCACTGCTTTTCTAAGCCCTATCTCTCTAGTTCTTTCGTTAACCGAAACGAGCATTATGTTCATTATGCCGATGCCGCCCACGAGAAGCGATATGGCTGCCACGATCCCCAGGAGTGATGAAAAGGTCTTTGTAGTCCCGGAAAGAGCGGCCTGCATCTCGGCGTTGTTCCTGATAGTGAAATCATTTTCCTTATAGACCGGCAGGCGGTGCCGGTGGCGCATAAGGCTCTCGACATCAGCGATAACAGCCGGTATGGAGTCAGGGTCCGAGCACTGAATGGCCATTTCGTGGAGGTATTGAGTGCCCAGCACTCTCTTCATCGCCGTCTTTATCGGCACGAAGACCATATCGTCCTGGTCGCCGGACCCCGGTCCTTTAGGCGGCAGCGTGCCTATAACCTTAAAACCGGCGTGGTTTATCTTAATGATCTTTCCGATGGGGTTCTCTTCTCCGAAAAGCAGCCTGACGACGTTCGGGCAAAGCACGATCACTTTTTCAGACGCCGCGTTCTCGGCTTCGTTGAAGAAACGCCCGTAATCCGGGTGGGCGTTGCGTATAGACGCATAGTTGGAAGTTACGCCCTGCATTTCGTTGACCGAGTTTTGATCCTTATAAACTATCTGCACGTTCCCCTCGGCCTCGGGATAAAGATCGATGATGTTCGGGTTTGCGGTCATTATCGCCTTTGCGTCTTCAAGGGTCAGGCGGCTCGCGGAGCCGGCCGGGCCGCGTATACCGCGGCTGCTCGGCGATCCTGCGAATAACATTATCACGTTGGAGCCAAGGCTTTCAAGCCTCACTTCTATCGCTTTCTGGGCTCCGCTGCCGATGGCAAGCATCGCGATCACCGCGGCCACTCCTATCATAATGCCGAGCATCGAAAGCGCCGTGCGTACCTGGTTGGTAGCCATAGCGCGCAGGGCCGAGGCGCTGTATTCTCTGAATTCAGAAATGCTCAGTTCCGGTGGTTTTACGTGCAGCTTATGGACTTTAGCTACCTCCGAGGCCGCCGCTGAAAACTCTTTATTTTCGGGCGCGTGAGCCCGGGATCTGTTGTCTGAGACTATCCGGCCGTCTTTTATGTGGATGACTCGGTTCGCGTGGGCCGCGATGTCAGGCTCGTGGGTCACCATTATGACGGTAATTCCCCTCTTGTTGAGAAGTTTAAGCCGCGACAATATCTCTTCGGACTGCGCGCTCGAAAGATTTCCGGTGGGCTCGTCGGCGAACAATATCTTCGGGTTGTTTACCAGGGCCCTGGCGACCGCAACCCTCTGCTGTTGCCCGCCCGAAAGCTGGTTTGGTTTGTGGAACAGGCGGTCTTCCATCCCTACGTCTTTGAGGAGTTCCCTGCCGCGCGCCTGGCGGTCCGGCGCGCCGGAATAAAGCATCGGGAGAATCACGTTGTCCAGGGCGGTGGTACGGGCGAGGAGGTTGTACATCTGGAAAATAAAACCGATGGTCCTTGAGCGGAGAGTGGCTCGTTCATCGTTCGAGAAACCAAGCACATCCTGGCCCATAAGCCGGTAAGAACCCGAGCTCGGCAGGTCCAGAAGCCCCAGGATCTGCATCAGCGTGGACTTGCCTGACCCAGAGGGACCCATTATGGCGATGAATTCCCCTTCTTCCACTTCGAGGGAGATATTCTTCAGGACCTCAAGCCGGGTATTCCCCATCTTGTAGGAGCGGGTAATATTTTCAAGTTTTATTAAAGGCATAAGTTAGGTATTTATACAATTTATTGGCCCGCCTGTAAACAATAAGACGTCATTGTTATAAGAAGTAACTTACCACTTATCACTTATAGCTTATAACTGTAGTGTATTATTCGTACCGGAGTGCTTCTATCGGGGAAAGAAGAGAGGCTTTTCTCGCGGGCCAGAAACCGAACACGATACCGACCGTCGCGGAAAAAGTAAAGGCGAGGACTATGGACTGGGGAGCCACTATGGCGGCCCAGCCGGCGAAAAATGAAAGAGACAGCGATATGCCGACCCCGAGAATGATCCCAATAACGCCGCCCAGAGTCGAAAGGACGGCGGATTCAATAAGGAACTGAATGAGGATCGCGCGGCGCGGCGCGCCGACGGCTTTTCTAAGCCCGATCTCGCGCGTGCGCTCGCTTACGGAAACCAGCATTATGTTCATTATGCCTATACCGCCAACGAGCAGCGATATCGTCGCCACAATGCCCAGCAGCAGCGTGAAAGTCTGGGTCGTGCCTGAAAGAGCCGCCTGGATGTCCGCCATATTCCGGATATCAACATCATCGTCTTTGTAATCAGGAAGGTGATGGCGTTTTCGCATAAGCGACTTTATGTCAGCCATTACCTGGGGGATGGAGTCGCCGCTCTCGCATTCGATGTTGATACTACCTAGATATATTTGGCCCAGAGTTCTTTTCATGGCGGTGCCTAAAGGAAGCAGTATCATATCATCCTGGTCCTGGAAGCCGGTTGAGCCTTTCATCGGCAGAATACCTATGACCTTGAAATTAACGTGGTTGATCTTGATAGTTTTATCAACGGGGTCTTCCTTGCCGAACAGGTTGGTGACGACCGTCTGGCCAAGCAGGCAGACGCGGGAAAGTTCCTTGTCTTCGTTATCAGTATAGAAACGCCCGAAATAGGGAGTAGCATTGTGAATTTTCTCGTATATGAATGGCGCGCCTGTTACGCGCGTATTGGTATTCTGGTCCCCGTAAACCGCCTGAACACTGCCCTGTACATTGCCTTCAACACGCGCCACGTGAGGTATAGCGGAGATAGCTTTTACGTCCTCAAGCCTCAGACGGCTGACGGAACCGCCGGCTGCCCGGACACCTCCGAACATGCCGCCCGCGGGGCGCAGCATCACAAGGTTGGAGCCGAGGCTCGCCAGGCGCGCCTCGACGGCTTTCTGGGCTCCCTGGCCCACCGCGAGCATGGCTATGACAGCCGCGACGCCTATCAATATGCCGAGCATCGAAAGCCCGCTGCGGACCTTGTTAGAGGCCATCGCGCGCAAGGCGGAAGCGCCGTATTCTCTGTATTGGGCAAGACGCAGTCCGAGCGAAGGTTCCACGTGCTTGAAAGCCTCTTCGCCCAGCCCGGATTTTTCGTCCGGAGCTTTTTGAAAACTCTTGTCGGCAGGGATACTGTTCTTTGTCAATTCGTCTGAGACTATCAATCCGTCCTTGAGAAAGAGTATTCTTTTCGCGTGAGCGGCTATGTCAGGCTCGTGGGTTACCATTATAATGGTGATACCGCTCGCGTTGAAATCCTTTAATTTCTGGAGTATCTCTTCCGACTGGTCTGAGGCAAGGTTCCCGGTGGGCTCGTCGGCGAAAATGATCATCGGCTTGTTAACGAGGGCCCGGGCGATGGCGACGCGCTGCTGCTGGCCTCCGGAAAGTTCGTTGGGTTTGTGGTCCATCCTGTCCTGCAGTCCTACGACGTTAAGAAGTTCGTGGGAGCGCGCCGTCCTGTCGGGGGCGCCCGAATAGATCATCGGCAGCATTACGTTATCTTCAGCGCTGGTGCGGGCAAGCAGGTTGAACATCTGGAAGATAAAGCCTATGGTTTTCGAGCGGATCGCGGCGCCTTCGTCATCGGTAAGTTTCGACACGTCAAGGCCCAAAAGGTCGTAAGAACCGGCGGTCGGCCGGTCCAGGAGCCCCATTATCTGCATGAGCGTAGATTTGCCAGATCCCGAGGGGCCCATTATGGCTACGAATTCGCCCTTTTCGATCTTTATGGTGATCCCTTTAAGGATCTTCAACTCTTCCTTGTCGATCCAGTAGGACTTCGTGATGTTTTTTAAGTCAATAATTGCCATAAGATTATTAGTGTTAAGTGGTAAGCGGTATGTGTTAAGTGAACAACAAGTCTTTGACAGTGACGTTGCTTATCACTTACCACTTAGCGCTTACCGCTGCCTCTGCTGTCCGCCGCTGCTGCCTCCTGGCCTGGCTCCGCCGATGGCCAGCGGGCTCGACTGGGGGCCCTGCTGCGGGGTGTATTTGGTGCGCGCCAAGAGTATCTTTTCTCCGGGTTCAAGACCGGAGGTGATCTCTATCTTGTCGTTACTTTCTATTCCTGTGGTTACCTCGCGCGCTTCCGGTTTTCCGTTAGCGCCCGGTACCGAGACGGTCTTGACGCCGTTAACTTCTTTGACCACCGTTACGGGTACGAGTATGGCGTTGTCTTTGCTTTTCACTATAAAACTTATATTGGCGGTCATCTGGGAACGGAAGAAAACCGGCACCTGCGGGACTTTGACTTTTACGCCGTAGGTAATTACATTCGAAACGTTCTTTCCCTCATAAAGTATGTCGAATACCGTGCCCTGCACGCTCTTATTCGGGTAGGCATCCAGAGTAATAGTCGCCGGCATGCCCATGTGGACCTGCCCCACGTCAGACTCGTCTACCTGGGCGAGCACTATCAAATAATCTGACATCGCGTAGACCACGATGCTCGGGTCTATCGTCTGACCGACTACAACGTTCTCAAGTATTATGACACCCGAAAGAGGAGCAACGATCGGAGTAGCTTTGTAGTCATCTTCCCATTTTTTGAGCACGGCCGGCCCCTGGCTTCTTGCGGCATCAAGGATGGCGGCCCTGTCGGAAGAGCTCATCCAGGCGAGTATCTGTCCGTCTTTTACTTTATCGCCTTCGTGAACGAGCAGTTGTTCTATGCGGCCTGAATTCGGAGGCTTGATCTCGACTCTGTTGAGAGGAGTAATGGAGCCGGTCGCTTCCACCGTTTGTTTTATCGTGCCCTGAGTGACCGTGACGGTTTGGGTTCCTCCGGATTGGCGTTTCTTCGATTTCCCGGAGAACATCCACCAGCCTCCCGCCGCCAACGCGGCGATTACGATAATAATGATCGGTAGTTTCTTCATTAACAGAGCTCCTTATTAGGTAAAAATTCAAATAGACAATCTCGAAATTGGATTCTACTATTCTTCCAATTGTTTTCCCAACGATCTCGCCCAGACGGCTTCCGCGTTCAGGGCGTTTAACTGCGCCAGGATAGCCTGGTGTTCCTGATTTATACGGTCTGAAGCGATAATTTCCCAGTTGTCATAAGTCATGAGGCCGCTGTTGTAACGGATGTCGGCTTCGTCGTTACGCGTCCTTGCGGATTCCAACAGCGCAGTCTGGACCTTTATCTGATCGAGAGCGCCCATGAAACCCGACCAGGAAGTTTCTATGTCGCTAAGCGCCTGTTCGCGCACCGAACGCAGGTCCTGTTTCGATTTTTCAAGGTTGTTTTTTGCCGCGGCAACAGCGTAATAGGTGGCCGTCGGTCCGCCCGCGAAAAGCGGGTAGCTGAGGCCCACGCCCCAGCCGGAATGCGGCGCTCCCGAAAATTCATTGGGCCCGGAAGTCGCCAGCGTATAGTTAGCCGAAAGACTGGGCCACAGGGAACTTTTTGATTGCGAGAGGCTCAACTCGGAAGTATTCAACACCGCTTTCTGAAGGATGACGTCGGGGCGGCTGTTCAATATAGGTTCTAAGTCGTTAGGAAGATCTCCGGGCTCGTTTATGGCCAGAGTGCTTGTGACGCCGATGACCGTGAATTCGTCAAGGCCGAGCTGCTGGTCCAAAGACCGCTGGGCCGTGCGCAGGTCCCTTATTGATTGCGCCAGGTCGGCATTCGCCTGCAAGAGCTGGGCGTTCGCTCTGAGTTTGTTGCCCTTATACTCTGTTCCGGAATCATAGCGCAGCGCCACCAGTTCAGCCTCTTTGTCGCGCATCGCGACAATGTTTCTCGAAACTACTATGTTTTCCTGGGAGAACAGCAGCTGATAAAATGCCTTTGCCAGGTTAAAACGCAGGGTAGCCGACGCCTGGAGCAGGTTCGCCTCGGTCTGGGTTCTCTGGGATTTGGAGATCCTGATATTATTGATCTCAGTCATATTGAAGAAGTCCCAGCCAAGTTGGCCCGATGTCTGCCAGTTAGAGGAGCTTCCGCCCGTGGTAGATGTTATCCCGCCGGATATGGTGGTGTTTTCGGAATTGCTGTAGCTGTGAGAGAGGGAAAGCCCCGGCAATACCCCGTTGTAGCTTCCTTTATACGTAGCGATACTTGAGTCCAGCGAGCGCTGGGACGAAATTAGCCCGGGGTTTTTCTGCGAGGCCATCGCAACGCAAGTGGTCCAACTTATCGTTGCCGCGGCGGGAAGATCCTGTCCGAACACGAAAGATGTCAACAGCGGCACAACGCAGGCGATTGACGAAATTGTTTTAATTTTCATAATTAAGTTGGCGTTCCCATCCTTTTTTTAATTATTGCGCTTGAAACTTAGACATTTTACGAAGCGCAAAAGTTTCACAATTTTAAACATTATATATTATTAACGATAATATTACAAAACCCTGGGGTCGGAGCGGTAATGTTCCATAATATTTATGGTGGATGCCGGTCCCGCCGGAGGGATCAAACGACGAACTTCCTGGTCTGGTTGTTTCTCGCAAGGAGAGCCACCGCAAATAACGATTCTTAAGTGCAATATTATTTTCTATGATGTTATCATTTCCTGCAGGCAAATTCAACACGTTTTGTTTTTCCGAGTGCAGGTCAGCCGGGCAGAGCGCCGCGGGCTGGAACCTATCCCCAAAATCTAAAACTGTGGCCCGTGAGGCTGTAGAACAGCATGGCCAACACGGCCAGCGTAACGGAAACATATAGAGCGTCCCGCTGGAGCGCGAAAGCTGCTACAGAAAATACGACCCGTATGACCGGAGTCGCGATCAGCAGAAGTAAACCCAGCCGTATCAAAGAATAACCATCGAGCACCGCAACACCGCGAAGTATCCCGTCCCAATCGAACGCGCCTGCTTCCCCCACGTGAAAGACGCGATAATCGTGTACGACGAAGGAATGCCCGGCGAGGTAGACTATACCCCCGGCAAACACTGCCGCCGCTGAAACGACAACGCCTGTCGTCAGAATGAGGCTTATTATAATTTCGGTTTTTGCAATTGAAAAACCGCCTTCGCGCCTCAGCATTTAAAATCTCCCCGCTAAACCGTTATATATCATCTCCAGCCCGAGCGCGAGGATGGCAAAGACAAAAATATTTCTGAGCGTTTTCGAACGGGCTTCCTTGAGCTTCCTGGCGCCTGCCAGTGAGCCCGCCAGCACGCCGAGCACCACCGGCATTGCGAGCCCGGGTTCGATGTAGCCGTTGGCCAGGTACACACCGGCGCTCGCAGCGGCCGTGACGCCTATCATAAAATTGCTTGTTGTAGTCGAGACTTTAAAAGGCATACGCATTATGCGGTCCATAGCGAGCACTTTCAAAGCGCCCGACCCGATGCCGAGCAGCCCGGAAAGCGTCCCGGCCGCGAACATCAACCCGAACCCGCCCGGGAAGTTGTGAACACTGTAGTTTTTTTCTTTTCCGTCTTCAAGATAGCTGCCGTTCATCCTCAGCCGCGAGGTCAGTTTGTCCGGCACGGCGTCCGGATCTTCCAGTGGCGGCCTCGCGCTCACGTAAGATGAAAATAACAGCATACAGCCGAACACTACCGCGGTTGCCGAAGGAGCGAAGACGGCGGTCAGCGACGCGCCCGCAACCGCACCCGCGGTCGTAGCCACTTCCAGGAACATCCCGGCCCGGATGTTGGTGAAGCCCTCCCTGACATAGGCCGAAGCAGCCCCGGAAGACGTAGCGATCACCGCGACCAGGGACGCTCCGAGCGCGTAATGGATATCCACACCAAATACAAGGGTTAGAAGCGGCACTATAACTACGCCGCCGCCGAGCCCTGTCAGGGACCCCAAAAAACCCGCGACTATCGAGCCCGTAAAAATGGCAATAGACATCGTTAAAGAATTCAAATTGATTACCCCGTGAAATACCTATATTCGTTCAGGCAAGAGAGAATAATAATATTGAGTTATTCGTCCACAAGGCAAAACCAGATCTTCCATTTCGGAGCGTTTTGCCCGTTTTAGGCTATTTTATCTCTTTGAAAGGTGGGAGTCAATCATCAAGTTTATTCAACGGAGTACCGGGAAGGCGAGAGGAAAATAGAAGGCCGAATATGGGGCTATTACAGTTGGGGTGCACCATAATATCTGTCACATCCCTAAGGGATTTTTGTTTCGAGGTGTCATTATTATCCTTTCTTTGTACTCTGGATGAGCTTGAATAAAATGACGCACGACGGCCCCGTTGTCCTTATTTTTCATTTCGGGAAAACGCTGTTTTACTATGCGCGCGAACTGCCAATCAGGTATCTTGCGGCCCGTGCTGTAAGACTGAACGTAAACGGTCCTCGGTGCGGCTTCCTGAACAGGCGCCGCGGACTCTGTCTCTGGCTCCCGTTTTGCGTATTCAGGCCGGGAAGCGGGTTCGGCTGCCAGATGATTACCATAGATCGTTATGGTTTCAACCTTTTCCGCGCGCTCTGGAGGAGGACTCATTTCTATTCTCGGAGGCAGTTGCTGCAGTTCCCTGGTTTCCTGGGCGGGTTCCGCATCTTGAGGCTGTCCGGCGGTTTTTGCCGTAGAGCTGCGGCGCCCCCTGTATTCAACGTCTCTCTGTTCGGATAGCTTGTCCATCGCGACAACCACGTCTTTCTGGATGTCGAGGAATTTTTTAATTTCGGTGTACCGGTCCTTGTTCTGGCTATTCTGCCTGAAGAAGTGATTTTTACCTTCGATCACGATAAGATGCGACGCGCCGCTCATCTCGCCGGGTCGGACATTCGAAGCAGTGACCGCGTTCATCCCGAGCTTGATCTCCGTGAAAGAAGCGTCCATGCGGCTACGGTCGATGACGCTGAAATTGGGATACCTCGCGAAAGACTCCAGCAAAAATATCTTCTCGGTCTCTATGATCATTTCGCTGTCGGCTTCGGCGCCGAAGTCCGCGGGGCCGTATCCTTCCGGCAGCCCGTCGAAAGAGCTCTGGTAATCCACCAGCACGTAAACCGTGGCTCCGCTGGCCAGAAGGCACTTGATCGCGCCATAGACGTTGCTTCCCTGCATCTCCGCGACGCATTCTTTTTTTGAATCCGCTCCAGATCGCTGTGCCTTAAGCCTGCCGGCGGCGCTCGCGCATCCCGCGAGGCTGAGCATTAAGAAAAATAAGAAAATACGCTCCATCGTTTAGGCTCCGTCAAACTCTTATAAGGCTCTAACATTGAATATAACAGATTTCCCCGGCAGGTTCAATAGAATATTCTCACCGCCGCCGTTACGCTAACGTTCCCGGATAACAATAGCTATTCTGTCTTTACGACCCGGGTGTGCGGCCCCAGATCGCCCAACTTGTCTTTAAGGTCCAGATCACCGTATGCCTCGATGCTTTTGATCCGGGCCAGCATAAAATAATTGTTTTCCATCCCCGGCACGTAAACGTTCTTTTCTATGCTGTCGTAAGCTTTCCGGTATTTGTCCGGCGGCAGAATTTCTATATCAATGACCGTGTAAATTTCCCTGTTGACGGCACCGCCCTCACCGGTCCTGCTCTTGAGCAGCGCGGCCTTTTTTTCAGCGGGGTATTTTATGAACTTGTAATCCGCGGAGTTCAGAAAAAATATCTTTATCCGGCTTACCTTGCCGAAGAGGAGTCCGCGTTCAACGAGCGACCGGGCGCCCGCTTCTTCGCCCGGGCTATTTAAGCTTTTTTCCAAAGGCGTCAGGTCTATGCAGCTGTAAGCATTGACAATGTCGCAGTTGAAGCCCTCCTCGGCGTTATCGTATTCCCCCAGCTCCGCCCTGAGGAAGACCCTGTATTCGTGAGTGCTCCCCTTCATGCCTTGGAGCATCTTTTGCAGTTTGGCACTTACTTCCTGCAGGCCCTTGTTTTTCTTTATCTCGTCTTTTTCGTTGAAAGAATATTTACCCGCAAAAAGAACGATGTCCGTTTCCTCAAGTTCTTTTGCTCCTATCTTCACGCAATAACTCAAATAGTATTCCATCAATCCATAATAATAATTCAGCGGCCTGACCGGGACGGCAGACGGTCCGGGAGCCCTGGTCTTTGCCATCGCCGGCGGGCCCAAAACTGACAGGGCGATAAAAACAATAAATGCTTTATTGACCATCGTTATTCCTCTGCGGTTTACGATCTTTTTGCCAGGATGACCCTGCACCATACCTGCACCGGCCTGAAATTTTCAAGAGCTATTTCGGTCTCGAAGTTCGTTCTGCGGTCCGCGGTCATGCTCCGCTCCATTCCCGCGCGGCCGCCCATCCTTTCGCGTACCGCGGCGTTGTCCATCTCGTTGAATTCGTCAAGCCCCAGCTGTTTCCTCATCATAATTAAATTTAAGGGCGATGTTTCCAAGCCGACGTAGACCGGTTTTCCTTCTGCGGAACCGACGGCGTAGGGGTGCCGGGCGCTTTTTTGCAAGGGGACTTTGAGTTCGTAGACCAATTCCCTGCCGTTCTTTGCCACGCCGATCGAGGAATCGATACCTTGCGCTTCCGCAAGCGAAGCCACAGGGTAATAATTCCTGACCACCTGGATCTTAAGGTGGCTCATCATTTCGTCCGCGATGACCTGGAACGCCTGCACCTGAAGATACCGCGTCTTGCTGAGCAGGGCCTCTTTCATAAAGGCCGAGTCGTTCGTGAACTTGAGGCCGAAAGTCCGCGACCTGCCACTTTCGGTGGAAAGCCAGATATAAAAATCCTGTTTGAACAACCCCATCAGCTGCGCCTTGGTCATCTTGTCCGTTATGGAAAAGCACAGGTAAAGATTTTCATCGTCGTTGAAAGCCCCGAAGGCGACGTTCTTTTCCTTGACCAGGATCTGCTGCCAATCGGCGTCTTTGCCGTCTATAAGTATCTCGTGTTCCCGCCAGGCGCTGTGCAGGGTCAGGTCCACGCACCCGGACAGCAGGAACAGCGCGCCCGCGAGCAGGAACAGTTCAGCGTATTTTATGATCATTTGATGCGTTCGTGTCTTCTTCATTAAGGTTTGGAACCGGCCTGATAGTTAGTGAGTAATCGTAGAAGGATTGCTGATGGGGGGAGGCGGCTTCTGCTCTCTTTGCGGCGCCGCGTCCGCGGCGTTCTTATCTATCTCCTCCTGCCTTATGGTTCGGAAAAACGCCAGTTTCAGCTTCTGGTCATCAGTCAGAAGTGCGTATGCCTTCTCGTAGGCGTCTACCGGCACCGACTGCTCCTTTGCCTGGGCTTCCGTAAATTCGTTCAACATCTTGTGTATATAGGCGAAGTCGGGTTTGATCTGATCGAGGCTGTCTTCGAACTCCCGCTTGCTCTCCCTGGTGGCCTTGGCCATCCCCGCGGCCTCTTCGGCCGCGTCGGCGCTTATCAGTCTTATCGAAACTACCTGCTGGGAAGTCAGTTCCAGTTTATCCATAAAAGTGAGTATATCGTTGACGTTGTCCTTCTTGGCCGGTACCGCCGCCTGTGTTTTTCCCTGGTGGCTGCCGCCGCCCTGGGGGCCGGCTCCAGATCCCGTTCCCTGCCCGGACGAGCCCGCTCCCACACCCGGTGTCATCTCGGAAAAAAGCACCGGCAATAACAAAAGATACGCCGCCGCCATTATTAATAGTTTCTTGAACATAAAAAACTCCTCCGCTGGTTCACTCTGTCTGTTACACTCATCTTTAGACCATAATTATACACCGTTATTCGATGTATGTCAAAATCAGCAAAGTAAGCGCCGTTAGATTATTTGATGTCTGATATGCGCGGGATCACCGCTGTCTGCGGCAGGAACGTATGAGGATAGGATAGTGGATTTAATCTTTTCAGCGATTAATATATCTTTTAAACCTGCAGGAGACTACCTTTCTTGCCAGTTCTGTAGTCATTAGCTTAGTGACTTCAAAAGGAAAAGGCTCGTTCGGGACGATCTTGGAAATGTCCCCATCCTTCCCCGCGCTGCTGAAAGTGCTTTCAAGATTTGCCACGAGCAGGCCGTTGGCGTCAAGAAGCTCGAACTCCACGAGGCCGAAAGTGTCGAACTCTTCCTGAAAGCCGCTGGGGCCGGTAATCCATCTGGCCGTACCCCTCACGGTCAAGTCCGTATAATCACTCAGGGTTGAGTCCTTTTTTTCTATCTGGGGGTTGAGCACGGCTAGATATGATTCTCCGGAACTCTTCCCGGACCCGGCCGTAAATATATTTTCTCCGGCAGACCTCGGCGTGTCGGCGTGCATTTTCATGGAAGAATCAATCTTTTTTATGGTGGAACACGCTGATAACGATAACACCACGAGAATATAAGCGGCCCATCTCATAGAAAGGGCTTTAGTGTTTTTCACGTCCGCGGCTGGGTACGGACTAGACCGCATTGCTGAAGATATTAACAGGAAATTGTCCATATGCTTAATTTAATAATATTTACTGAATATTTTTTTCTCTCTCAAGCTCTTCAAGTTTTACTTTTCCCGGGCCGAAACTATAATAGTAGACGGTGTCTTGCTTGTTGATGGTCCCGGCGTCAATCGCGGCCTGGGGGACGCCCCAGGCTATCGAAAGAGGCCAAAACAGGAGGTTGCAGGCGAACAAGCCCCATTGTCCGATATATGCGTTTCCGATGCCTGGCAATATATTTAATACGCCCGCCAGCGTTGGATCCTTTGTGCGTTCGGGTTCAAGCCCGACCGCCGGGAGTCTCTTCGAAAGCTCTTGATACTGATATCTCTCCGCGGTTCTAAGCGAAACGCAGCCGAACACCGGCGCCATCAAAGATAACACCGTAATCACAAGCAATGATTTTCTGATCACCAATCCTCCTCTTAGAAATAATATCTTAATTCAAGCGTAGGACCGTTGATGGCTTCATTTATGAAGCTCCTGATCATTTTCTCACCATCTGTCCCTTTGACATCCATAAAAGACACCGGGGTAAATGACCATCCCGCGCAGACACCAAAATGCCTGGCTAGCAATATCGAAAATCCGGCGTCAAACATGAAGCCGAATCCGGTAAATTCTGAGTCGGCGTTCCGCCAGCGGGAAGAAGCGCCGTTTTTCACGGTTAATAAAGCCTCACCTATGCCAACGCCGAAATACGGTTGGATTCTTCCACTTGCGCCGAAGTAGGCCCTGGCTTTGCCAAAAACGGTTTCGTACCTTGTATCCAGGGGGGACCCATTGACGTAACCGGTCTGATTAGACCAGCCGTAATTCAGCCCGATCTCAAGATCAAGCTTGGCCCCCCAATTTAAACCGTTCAAACGCACCCCCGCCTCGACCGCTTTTCCCGCGGAAGGATCAGGTTTTGGGATCGCGATAGTTTCGCCGCCGTCCGCCAGCAGCGAATTGCCGTCCAAACCGCCCGAAAAGTTATTCCTGGGCATTCCTATCCCGGCGTAAAAGTGGTTATCCGGCTTCCGGTTCCTTTCAGCGTTACTTTTCAAAAACTCATCAAGATCCCTGTTGCGCGCCTTAACCGGCGCGCAACATACGTAAACCACCGCTACTAACGCGATCAAGGATCGATTAAAGTTTTTTATTACTTTATCCGGGGTGGGATTGACTTTCATATTTCGCTTATGTTCCTGAAATGGAGTGTAATGCTTCAAGAATCCTGAGTAATAACAACCAAAACTTCTACCCGTATTCAAGAAGCACAATAGGATAAGTATGTATAGTATGATAAATATATCGGTAAAAAGCAACCCGCCGACGGCTGCCGTGGCCCGGGCTGTTCCCGTTCGAATACGGAGCAAGCTATCTGCTAATACGTCCCCTTATTACGGCCTCCGCTATATTTTCGGCCAGAAGCCTGTTGCCCTTTTCCGTACAATGGCCGAAATCACCTGCAAATCTATCGATGAAATATGCGTCATACCCATCCCGGTCCACCGCATTTTTAAAACTCTCATCGTTATCGACAAAAGTAATGCCGTCATTCGGCTCCAACAATACCTTCAAAGATTGTACATCTCGGGCAGGATATTGAACGCAAACGAGCTTAATATTTCTGGCTTTAAAAACCTCCCTGAGCTTCCGGTAATTATATTGTGTTTTGGCTCCGTAGTATTTATTGAACTTGATCTCATCTTTGTGCAGGACTCTCACTCTTACTTTGGGCCCTTCCCGTTCGTCACTGTTCCGCTCCGGCGGCGTCAGCGCGGCGCTCATTTCAGCGGCTTCCCTGAATCTTTTCTGACGCCTGTATATATCCCCCAGCCTTTCGAGGGCCCAGTCATTTTCAGGATTTATCTTTATCGCCGCCAGGTACATTTCTTCCGCATCCCTGAACTTTTCCTGTTTCCCGAACATTTCCCCCAGTTTAGTGTAAGCCGGACCGTTCCGGGGATCGTTCGCTATAACTTTGCGAAACGCCGCCTCCGCCTCGGTGTATTTCTTTTGTTGTCCATAAACATTCCCCAATTCAATATATGCCCAGTTATTTTTCGGGTTTATGTCCACGGCTTTCCGGCACATTAGTTCCGCTTCCCCGTACCGCTTTTGTTCTCCGTAAATATAGCCCAGCACCGCGCAGGCCAGATCATCACCGGGCTTGAGACCTATCGCTTTAAGGCAAGCTGCTTCCGCTTCTATATACTTCTGCTGGAATCTATACATATCTCCCAGTTCTGTGTAAGTCCCCGCATTGCCCGGGTCGAGAGAGATGGCCTCTCTAAACATCTCCTCCGCTTCCTTGTATCTCTCCTGACCTCTAAAAGACCTGGCTGCCGTTAAAAGAGCAACCCCGTCTTTTTTGGCGGGGTAGATCGGCTCAGTAATTGTTCCTCTCACCGCTTCGGCATCTTTGCTATTTTTCCCGGCGTTCCCGTTGATCTTGGCGCTTATATGGAATTTCAGCAGTTTAAAAAATCTGTAACTCCTGAATATCTCATACCACGGACCTTGCGCGTAATCATATACCGTCAGGTCTTCCCTGTTGTCGTTCACTCCGATCATTGCCACTACCATATCGGTTTTGTATTCTTCCAGGTAGGAATTGAGCCTCCGGATCATTGAATCCGTGCTTGTCCCACCCTCACCTTTGTCTATCACCCGGAACTGAACGCCGCTATTCCGACTGTTGAGCACTTCCTGCAGTTGCCACGGGTATTGGCCGTCCGTGGTAGACTCCCCTAGGCATAATATCTTGTACGCACCCTCTTTTCCGGCCGTGTGCCTGTTACCGTAGTTTTTCGAGAGCGAAAGAATCAGCGCCCCCGTCTGGAGAGCCGCTTCAAGCAATACTAAACTAAAAATCAGCCCCAGAGTTATAAACAATAATTTTTTGCGCAATAATTCTTATTTTCATGAATCCTTATACCAGCCGATGTTAAACTTCCGGTTAACCGTTTTTTCTCGCTGAAATTTTCACCACAACTCAAATGGCGGATTCGGCTCATTCCAGCATATTATTTTGCATAATTGCTTTATGGAAAGCGTCTAAAAGGAGCAAGCGGCCGGCTTCGTTTAGATGACAGTGGTCGCTGAACAGATCAAATCCCGGTATACCGTCTTTAGAAGCACTGGTTATATCGCGGTCCACATCAATGAGCGGAACGTTCCTTATCACGCTGATCTTTTTGATTATTGCGTTAGTGGTTTCGCTGGCCCGGTGAGGTTCCAGGTCGGCATCGATGCCCGCTTCCAGCAGCGGCTTTGCAGCCGAAAAATCACCTCTGTCATACAGCGCCATTCCGTTTAAATAATAGCTATCGGCGCTCTTTGCGGGTGCCGCCATCCTGTTGTAAGCGACGATCGAGACCGCTATCTTTACCTTCCTGTTTCTCGCCATATCTATCATTTCATTTATATTTTTTTCATATCGCTTCAAGACATAGCCCTTGTCAATTGAATGTCTCCAACCGATCCTGACTCCGGGAGGGAAGAACGGGATCCTGCCTTCATTTTTGTTTTTGTCGATGTAACATAGAAGTAGTCCCGCCGTTTCGTGAATCCCCCTGCTGAGGAACTGATAGACCCTGGAAATCCCGATCAATTTATGATCAAACGTCTTGAACACATTTTCATTTGACAGCATCTCGCGCACGAATTATTCTTCGTATTCGTTGTGTCCTGAATACAGTATAACTATGTCCGGCCCGTAATCCAGTATCTCCTGTAAGCACAAAATGAGTCTCGTGGTGCCATACGAGTTGCCTCCGACGTTGATGATCCTGATGAACTTGCCTTTTACGGCTCCGTTAAGCTTGTCCCGAAGCCGCTCCATATTTCCCAGCTGGAAAATGCTAGACCCGCCCAAGACGAATATCCTTATCTCTCCGGGGCGCTTCTCCACGGGAAAGCTCTGGCCTATGAAAGTCATTCGCTTTTCCATTTTCGTCTGGAAGTTTTCGCCGGCTTTTTCGAATATCCGGTAACCGGGGGTTAACTTAAAGCCAAGCTCTTCAGGGAAGTAAGTGAAACCCGCAACCCTGAGCGCGGCCTCACCGGTCAAGATAAATATTATTATAATGACGTTAGTAAACAGTATATTTTTTTTGAGGCTCACGATATCTCCTCCCGACAACTGATACACACATATGTACATGACACCCGGATAGTTCAAGTTCCCGAACCGGCCTTAATTATGTGATTGAGACAACTTCATTCATTGGTTATTGAGGAAGCTCAAAAGGATCGGCCCAAAGAGGATAATAAATATGGTGGGAAAAATCAACAACACGAGCGGCCCCATCAGCTTGATGGGCGCTTCCGCCGCCATTTTCTCGGCAAGCTGAGCGCGCTCTGTGCGGAACTGGCTTGACAAAGCTCTCAGGGTAGGAGCAAGGTTCCCTCCGGTCCGCAGCGCGAGCGATATTGAATTGAGAACGGTGTTGAGCGGGACATACTTTATTCTTTCGCTCATCCTCGAGAATGCGTCGGCCCGCGATTTGCCGAGCCGAATCTCCTGCTGTGTAAGTACGAACTCGTCAATAAGCGGCCCATTTTCGGATTCGAGTATCTTGTTCAAGGCCGCGTTAAAATCCAGCCCCGCTTCGATCATAAGTGTAGTCATATCTAGCACATCCGGAAGCTGTCGAAATATCGCTTTATGTCTTGACTTTACTTTGTCTCGAATCAGAGAAAGCGGAATGAATGATGCTCCCAAGCCTAAAATAGCAAGTAAAATAATGTTATAAATATCCAGCAATGCAACTGCAATGATAATCGCACCGAGTGACGACATAAACTGCATACCTATGTAAGTATATGGGTTGATCTTACAATATGGCGCACCAAGAATACCTAGATTAGACTTAATTTCCTCGGCAATATCGTCAAGTTTCTTTATGTGTTTAGGCTTAACGTATTCTCCTATTTTTTCCGCAAAATATAGCAGCGTTCCCCCAAATCCTTTCGCCTTAATCATTCCCACATCTGTATTAACAATATTAACCTGTTCTTTAATCTTTTTTTCAAGCTCAAATCTCACAAAGAAAGTAAAAATAATAAAACTCACTGTACCGAAGGATGCACCAATAAGTATTGAAATCAAGATTCTCTGCATTATTACTCCGGTATTATATATCTATACTGACTATTTTATTTATTACTATCATACCAACGGTTATCATTATTACTACAGTAAAAAGCATCATATTCCCAAGAAAAGTGCTAAATAAAAGTCCCATTATGTTCGGCTGGATGAAGTAAAGCACTGCAAGGAGAACAAAAGGAACGAAACCCATAACAATTGCAGAGGCTTTGCCTTGAGCTGTCAACGAGGCGATCTTGCCATTGATTTTCTTTCTTTCACGCATTGTTTCAGCTATACGAGAAAGTATTTCCCCCATATTGCCACCACTTTCCCTGGCAAGATTTATGGATAAAACTGAGATTCGAAGGTCGCTGCTTTTAATTTTGTACGTCAGCTCAAAAAGTGCCTCACTTACCGGAGTTCCCAGTTTAATCTTGTTCAAAGCAGAGCCAAATTCAGATGAGAGTGGCGGTTTTGAATCAGTTACCAGGTTCTCAAAAGCTTGAACAAATGACTGACCAGCCCTTAAGGAATTTGTTATTCTACCAAGCGCCTCAATGAGTTGATCGTTAAATAGGTCCATATTAGCTTTATATTTTCTTGAATAATATGCGCCAATTCCAAAAAAAACACTAGCACCACAAATCAGACTAAAAAGAATATTAAGACTCAAAATAAAAGAAAGTGCGAGAATTATAGCCGAAACAAACAATCTTATCTTAAGGGACTTTTTTGATGAACTATTTTCTAAGAGAGTATTAACAATATCCTTAATAATATCCGCTTTCTGTTTCTTTGAAGTTGTTTCACAAACAGAACCTGCGCTGCCTCTTATTTTTCCGACTAATTTCAACAACATGGTAAGAAGTATATTTGTTAATCCTGCTGCAAAGATCCCGCCTAGAACAATAGTGCCGATTTTGAAAACCTGTATCATCATAATTCTTTTCCGCTGAAAATGCTCTTGTCTATGGCTAGGCCGTGTGAAGCAATCTCATTAATAAACGAGGGTATGTTACCCGTGGAAATGAAGCGCCCCTCGACATTCCCGTCGTTCAAACCGGTCTGATGAAATTTAAAGATCGGCACGAGTTTCACAATTTCGTTGTCAATACCGGTTATTTCAGATATTTCAACTATTTTTCTGGAACCGTCACTAAGTCTTGAAAGCTGCACAATGATATGAACCGCAGAAGCTATCTGTTCGCGTATTGCTTTTTCGGGTAAGGCGATCCCTGCCATCATAACCATTGTTGAAATACGCGAAACACCGTCTCTAGGCGAATTAGAATGTATCGTGGTCAGGGAACCATCGTGCCCGGTGTTCATTGCCTGAAGCATATCAAGAGTTTCTCCTGCGCGGCACTCTCCGACTACTATCCTGTCCGGTCTCATACGTAAAGCATTAATGACAAGACGCCTGATGGAGACTTCACCCGCCCCCTCTATCGAAGGCGGCCGGGATTCAAGCCTTATTACATGCTTCTGCGGAAGGTTAAGCTCTGCTGAATCTTCTATTGTGACAATCCTTTCATTTTCTGGAATAAATGCTGAAATAACGTTAAGAAGTGTTGTTTTTCCTGACCCCGTGCCACCGGATACAACGATATTTTTCCTCATCTGAACGCAAATTCTCAAAAACTCAGCCATGTTCTCTTTCAAGGCACCGAACTTAATTAAATCACCTGCCGTAAGCTTATTCTTAGAAAATTTCCTTATAGTTATTGTTGGTCCCACAAGCGAAAGCGGTGGAATTACGACATTAACTCGCGATCCGTCGGCAAGTCGAGCATCAACCAGAGGCGATGATTCATCTATTCTTCTCCCCAATGGAGAAACTATGCGATCGATCACACTCATCAACTGTTCTATCGAACTAAAGTTCAAATCTGTAAAAAATAGCCGGCCGCTTTTTTCAAAATAAATGTCGAACGGACCGTTTACCATTATTTCAGTTATCTCCGGATCTCTCAGGAGTACTTCAATACAACCAAGCCCAAACACTTCATCCAACATTTCATCAACAATAGCTGCACGATTTATCCTAGTCAGTTCTGACCCAACTTTAGCAAGTTTATCTTGCATGATTATACGTGCAAGCTGACGTATTTCTTGTATTTTTTCCGGTGATTCGGTAAAGTTCTTTATGCTAATCCTTTGCGCACTCAATTCATCGACAAGTTGTTTATGCAGTTTTTGTTTTAAAACATTTCCAGCTCTCTTTTCACTGCCGTCATCTGTCTTCGTATGAATTGTGCTGGCTCGCTCTTTAAAGGTTTGCATTCCAGGATTGATTTGAACATTATAATCAAGTTTAAGCTCCAGAATTTGTTTCGCAAGACAATTTACACCTCTTGAGATATTACCTGTTGGCGAGGATATAAGGTTTGGTATACCGTTGTTCAAGGAAGAAACCGCTCCTTCGACGTCATACGGTATTTCCGAGAATACATTCAAGCCGAGTATGTCTTCTATTTTCTTTTTCTCAAGAGAATATTGTGAAACAACCGTATTGACAACCAATTTCAGGATATTTAGAGGGAGATGCCAGCTTTTGATCAAGTTGATAAATTCCAGAGATTGCCTTAAAGACATTATCTGAGGCATCAGTGATAATACAACAACATCAGAAACGTTTAGAAGCGACTGCAAATGACCGTCATAATCTTCCGGAAGACAAATAATTACAAAGGGATATACGGAGGAAAGCATTTTTACCGCGTTCTGCATTTCATCTACATTAATATTTTTTTTTGATTCAAGAGGCATTCCCTCAAGCAACGCAATTCTAGACTTATACTCGGGCAGAAAACCTTTCAGTAGCGCTGATTCTGAATTTCCCCTTATCGAGATGAGAGATTCCACAGTCTTCCCAGGCTCAAAACCCAAAACCGTTTCAACAGTTCTGGCTCCACAAAAGCTTAGATCGATAAAAGCTACTTTTTCTTTTATCTGTCCCGAAAATGCCAGGGCAAGATTAAGCCCCATGAGAGTTTTCCCAGAACAACCTCTTGTTTCCGTTATTGATATAACTTTCCCCATAATCGCCTTTCAATTCTTTTTATATTTTTTCAGAAGCTCTAGCGCTTCTTTCTGATTTTTCTGCATTTCCTTTTGAGAAGAAACCTGTTGTGATAAATTTGAATTCTTTACTGTCTGGAAAATATCTCTAGCGTAATCTCTTATATTAGTTCCTTGACTTTCAATAATGCCATCGTCCCCCACAGGTCTCAATGCGAACTTTATCACGCCTCTTTCCGAAACAAGAGCCAAGGCTTCAGCTTCTTTTGGTGAAACTGACACCGAAACAGGAATAGATCCTGAAGCCTGGGCCTCCTGAATTATGGCTTTTGTATCAATTTTCCCAGAAGTCATGGAAGCTGGAGATGCGGCTCCAAGTATAGTATTACCTGTAGCCAGTATAAGAATGTTCTGCAAAACTGTAAACGCAGATTCCTGCATTTGCCCGTTTTTATCTTCATACTCAATTATGCTAATTACATCAACTCTGTTACCCGGCTTAATAATACCGGAAATATACCGAATGTCCATCAATAATGTTATTGATCTTTTGGCAGTAGGTATGACGGCTGATATTCCCGTATCGAACCCAAACAATGAAAGTTTTGTTGTAGTTATCTGTTCTCCTTTTTCAAAGGGAACAATTGACATAAATAATTTTTTTCCTTCCGAGCTATACAGTTCTTTAGCTTGACTGATGGACTTTGGCTGTATGTATTCTTTGGGTACAAACTTTTCTTCAACCAACGTTTCATCAAGTGATGTTCCCTGATCTATATAATCTTTTGCCACAAGAACTTTGACTTTCTCAGCCCCTTGTTTATATGTTGTCTCCAGCGAGTTAAGATACAGCACTGCAAACAGCGCGGCCAAAACACCAATAATTACGGCAAAGATAAGTGTTTTTCTCATCTACCCTCCGAGCTATCACTGATCAAACGAAGCCCCATTACTGTGGACATACCTGATAGTGTCTGCAAAATATGATTTCTCAGCTGAAGCATTGACTCCGAGACAGGTTTAATCCTGCCATACCGAATATATATATCCGGTATGGCAGGTACGTTTACTTAATTATTTGAAACTGTCTGACGTTTCTTTCCCTATTTTGTCACTCGATTTCGTGAAAAGCCCTGTAATCTGACTTCCAAACATCTTCACCGCTACTACCGCGGCTACTGCTATCAAAGCGACAATTAAAATATACTCGGTCATACCCTGGCCACTTTCATCATTCCAAAACTGTGCGATCATTCAATTCACCTCCCATTTTTAAAAATCTACAAGCTTAATTACTCTCAGCTTTACTTCCCGTTCCAGCTAGCACCTCTGAGCGCGCAGAGATTACAAGTTTATTCTGCATACCTCTACCGCCAATATAATTTATCCACGAATAAAAGATCATGGGGGTGTCAAATTGATAAGAGATACTTACAGAAGAGGTATTGAAATCAATAAGTTTATATGCATCTATCACGGTAATTTTTTCATATCTTGAAATATTTACTTTTATGTTGCTGTCTAAAAGTTTCCTGGGATCAAGACTCCTACCCTTAACATCTTTTCCGCAAAGATATTCCCTTATTTCCTTTTTTATATCATTTTCACTCATGTTTGAATAAACGATAAGATCGGTACCATATCTCGCTGCCATTACAAGCTGTTGCTTGGTCAATAACAACCTGGCAAACCAGAAGATAATAACAATAGTGACAACAATTACAGGGATAATTAATATGCTTTCAACGAGTGCCTGCCCCGATACTCTATATAAATTATTAATTATATTTCTGTTTCTATACATACACTAATGCATTATCCCCAAATCTTCTACGGGAACAAGGTGAGCGTCCCAACCACCTTTTTCTGCCCGTTTATAAGCCTTGATGACCGGCGAAATTTCATCAGACGGACGGCCTTTTTGTTCAACCGTGAACATCGGGCCTTGTGTATTGTAGACCGCTGCCGCCGCAGTAACACTTATTGCGGGCCAGCTTAGCCCAATCCATTTTCCGAACACCGGATATCCTTTGGTTGATTCAGAATCATTATTACTTCCCGCGACCACGATTATCTTCTGGTTTCTGAAAAATGATTCCTGATCCGCGTATAGCCACGATTTCCTTTCATGAACATAATCTGCAGTCCAAAAAGCATGGCCGTGAATTCCAGCAGGAGTGATAGGATTAGGCGGAACACTTATGCAAATACTTTTTGTTTTGCAATAGTCAATTCCATTTTCATTTCTGACAATGTCATTCAGCGACAAACTTTCCGGATTAATAACAATAATATATTTAATTTTAGAATTTACATTAATTTGATCCTGTCTTTGCGCAATTTTATACATACGATTCGCAGAAAGAACCGGGTTATCAAATTCGAATCTATACTGTGCTATTAATGCGTCCTGAACTTTGATCAAGCCGTTTACCAGATTCCTAATTGAAACGATTATTCTTTCGGATTCTGCCGACCCATTATCCATCCCGGTACAGCCGCTATGGCTTGCGTCCAGAACAGATCCTATTTTTTTCTGAGTATCTGTGAAGCATTTAAAATCCGCTGCACCTACAACCTGGGGACATATGCCATAAACTCCTCCTGTGACCCCGTATGAATTGTAGTTCGTTATTCCATATTCAGTACCGTAAAGCGCGCACCCGATTAGATAATTCAGCTGTCCAAGCTTGTTCAGTAAACGCGCCTTGCACACGGCTGCGGAAAGGGCAGCATTATCTACCGCATTCTGCA
>Ga0265342_10001276_pt1 | contig 23703 bp, 27 predicted proteins | sample 4CB327metaG_FD_203125 | JGI IMG/M metagenome (GOLD analysis project Ga0265342, IMG submission 203125) | Rhizosphere microbial communities from Carex aquatilis grown in University of Washington, Seatle, WA, United States - 4-CB3-27 metaG | ecosystem: Host-associated > Plants > Roots >... | reverse complement strand
CGTAAAGAAGCCCGCGCCCAGCATCACTATTATCACCACGCCTATGGCCGACAGCACGGTAAGGTGCAGCTCTATGCGCATCAGCAGTGCGAAAAGGCACACTATCACCGCCTGGCTCAGGCCGCGGATGCCGGCGGAGATCATCTTCCCCCACACCAGCGCCAGCCGCGGCGTGGGAGTAACCAGCAGCTTCTGCAGTATGCCGGTGTCGCGGTCCATGATGATGTAGAGGCCGTAGAAAATGGAAACGAACACCACCGACTGCGTAAGTATGCCCGGCACGATGAACTGCATGTAGGTCAGCCCTTCGGGCGTGGGGATGGCGCGCACGCGGCTTAAAGCCTGGCCGAAGATGCCCAGCCACAGCAGGGGCTGCACCGCGCGCGAGACCAGTTCGGTGGGGTCGTGCAGCAGTTTGCGGGTCTCCATCTCCGCCAGCACGTAGGACTTCTTGACGGTCATGTGGACGTAGTGGATAAAGGTATTGCGGTCTTTCATCCCAGCCTCTTTTCGGTGCGCCTGGCGCGGCGGATGTCGCGCAGGTTGCCGGTCTCCTGCATCTTGTTGCCGGTATAGAAGATAAAAACGTCCTCGAGGGTGGCTTCGGGCTTGCCGGTCTTGGCCTTCAGGCCGTCCGTGGCGCCTATGGCCGCCAGTTTTCCCCTGTTCATAATGGCCACGCGGTCGCTGACGCCGTCCGCCTCCTCCATGTTGTGCGTGGAGAAGAAAATAGTGGTGCCGAACATCTCGTTGAGTTCCAGCAGGCGCTCCCACACGCTCTGGCGCGCCACCGGGTCCAGCCCGGTGGTGGGCTCGTCCAGCAGCAGCACCTTGGGGCGGTGCAGCATGGCCTGTCCCACCTCCATCTTGCGCACCATGCCGCCGGAGAAGGTGCGCACCAGCGAATCCGTGTGCTCCTCCAGCCTGAGGAAAGAGAGCATCTCCTTCACGCGCCCCGCGCGCTCCTTGCGCGGCACGTCGTAAAGCCGCGCCATCAGCATCAGGTTCTCGTAGGCGGTCAGCGTGCCGTCCACGGAGATCATCTGCGGCACGTAGCCGATGGCGTTGCGCACCCCGGCCGAGCCCTGGCGGATATCGTGGCCGTCCACGCGGGCCGTGCCCCCGCTGGGTTTCAGCAGCGTGATCAGCATCTTGATGGTGGTGCTCTTCCCGGCGCCGTTGGGCCCCAGGAAACCGAAGATCTCCCCGGCGCCCACCTGGAACGTCAGTTCGTTCACGGCGGTGAAATCGCCGAAGCGTTTGGTAAGGCCTTCTACCTCTAAAATGTTCATGGCTTGTCTCCGGAACATACTGACCGCATAGTCATTATGATAGCATAAATCCTCCCGGCCCGGCTCCCGCGCCGCAAATAAGTTAAAATCCCCCAATGGGAACTTTTAACGCCTTCCTCGAAAGGACCAGCGCCCTGGTCTGGGGCGCGCCGCTCATCATCCTCCTTTTCGGCACGCACCTCTTCCTCACGTTCAGGCTGGGCATCATACAGCGCTATCTGCCGAAAGCCATAAAACTTTCCTTCAAGCGCGAAAGCGAAGGCGAGGGCGAGATCACCCATTTCGGCGCGCTGATGACGGCGCTGGCCGCCACCATAGGCACCGGCAACATCGTGGGCGTGGCCACGGCCGTGGCCGCCGGCGGCCCGGGCGCCGTGCTGTGGATGTGGCTCACCGGCGTGTTCGGCATAGCCACCAAGTACGGGGAAGCGCTGCTCTCGGTGAAGTACCGCGTAACCCTGCCCAACGGAGAAATTTCGGGCGGCCCTATGTACGTGCTGGAGCGCGGCCTCAACGCCAAATGGCTGGGCGTCATCTTCGCCTTCTTCACAGCCGTAGCGGCCTTCGGCATAGGCGACATGGTGCAGGCCAATTCCATTTCCACCATGCTGGAAGGCTCATTCGGGATATCGCGCTGGATAAGCGGGGCCGTCATGACCGGCCTTACCGCCGTGGTCATCCTGGGCGGCATCAAATCCATAGCCAAGGTGTGCGAAAAACTGGTCCCTTTCATGGCGGTGTTCTACGTGCTGGGCTGCGCCGTCATCCTGCTCCTGAACTTCGACAAGCTGCCCGGCACCATAAGCCTGATATTTTCCACAGCCTTCTCGGGGCAGGCCGCCATCGGCGGCTTTATGGGCGCGGGCGTGAAAGAGGCCATGCGATACGGCATAGCGCGCGGGCTGTTCTCCAACGAATCCGGCCTGGGCTCGGCCCCCATCGTGGCCGCGGCCGCCCAGACCAGGAACCCGGTGCGGCAGGCGCTGGTCTCTTCCACGGGGACTTTCTGGGACACCGTGGTGGTGTGCCTTATGACGGGGCTGGTGGTGGTAAGCGCCGGCGACTGGCGGACCGGCCTGAAAGGCGCGGCTCTCACCACCAGCGCTTTCTCGCATATCCCTTATATCGGCCCGGCGGTGCTCAGCCTGGGGCTGCTCACGTTCGTGTTCTCCACCATCCTTGGCTGGGAATACTACGGCGAGAAAGCCGCGGAGTACCTCCTGGGCGTGAAAGCAGTGATGCCTTACAGGTATCTGTGGATAACGGCGGTGATGGCGGGTTCGGTGGCCGCGCTGCCTGCCGTGTGGAATTTCGCGGACATCTTCAACGGCCTGATGGCCGTGCCGAACCTCATCTCGCTTTTGCTGCTGGCCCCCGTGATAGCGGCCGAAACGAAAAAATACATAGACGAGCCGTAAACCCGCCGCGGGCGCGTTAATTCCGCCGGGGTCAGCCCGGCGGTTCGTTTTTTTATCGGGGAGAAACTACCTCGGCCAGGTTGAAGCCGAGAATGCGCCAGGAAGAATTAGCCAGGCCGGCTATGTACTGCGCGGCGTCCACGTCCATCACTTTTTTGCCCAGCGCGGCGTGGCGGATGATCTTCCCGTTGGGACCGTCGAAAATGAAGAACTGGTGCGTCACCAGCGTGGGCTTGTCGGGCTTGTTTTCCCGCACCACGTTCACCTGGGTGCCGGACGGGATGGCGGCCAGCAGGCGCGGCAGGTCTTCCAGCGGCACGTAGGCGATGGTGGCCGTCTGGTCCGGCATGCCGGCGCCCAGCGCCCGCAGGCGGGCCGCGCGCTGCGCGCGGGCCGCGGGAGCCTCCCAGTCAAAACCGTGCAGGTCGGCCTCGGTCTTGGCGGCGTACCAGGCGCGCTTCGAAATAACTTTTGAAACGGTTTTAGCGGCGGGGCCCGCCACTTCCGCGGTGATGTCGCGCAGGAAGCCGGCGGCTATGTTGTTGGGGAGCCAGTCCAGCTCGGTGAAATGGTTGCGGGTCTGGTAGCTGATCACGCCGTCCTTATAGCGGATGCGGCGCAGGATATCCAGCGCGCGGTCTTCGGTGCCGCCAAGCGCGAAGGCCATGGTCTCTTCCACGAAGGTGGTGCAGTCCAGCGCGGTGTAGCTTACCAGCGGCCCACGGTCGAACTCGCCGTCCGGGCCCTCGCCCATAGGGCCCAGCACGTAGGGCACACCCAGGAATCTGTCGCTGGCGCCAAAAAGGTTTATCATAACGTTGCGTTCCCCGTACACCGGCGCGGCGTCCGCCTTGGCCGGCACAGGCACGCCGAGGTCCGCGCGCGCCGCCGTGTTAAGCGCGTCGAACGCGTCCCCGCCGGAAGCGGAAGCGCTCGCCGCGGCGAAGATGGTCAGAAAAATGGCGGATAGAAGTTTCACGGTATTCTCTTATAAGCGCGCTGTAACGTATCAATATTATAGCTCCGGCGCGGAATAAAGGTAAGTGACCTTAGGCACAGGGCCGGCTGGGCCTTTGTGCCTAAGCGTTAAAGCTTGTTATATTTGGTAATGCGGCCCCTGGATCTCTCCACCGGGTACTTTTCAGCGTTCTTCACCAGTTTCCGGCGCAAAGCTTCGGACACGTCTATCTTCAGGTCGTGGCCCAGCACCAGCACCCAGTAGAACACGTCCGCCAGCTCGTCGGCGATGTCTTCTTTGCCGGCCTTCACGTGCGCCGCTATCTCTTTGGGCGTCTTCCACTGGAAGTGTTCCAGCAGTTCGGCCGCTTCCAGCGCCAGCGAAATGGAAACGTCCTTGGGATTGTGGAACTGTTTCCAGTCCCGCGCGTCCCTGAACTTCAGCACTTCTTCGGTCAATTCTTTGATGTCGGCCATAAGGCTATTCTAATAAAAAACCCGGCCGACTTGGCCGGGTTCTTTATCGCGCCGCGGGCTCAGGCGTTCTTGTCGGTTTTGCCGGGGACGGCTTCGTCCTTCACCAGCTTCATCCCGTTGGCCATCAGGCTGGCTATGAACGCCGACAGCATGTTGTTGCCGCCGCCGTCCCCGCCGCCGTTCACAACCACGTCGGGAGTGATCTTTATCCTGCCTTCGGAGACCCGCTTCATGATCTCTATCATGGACAGCGGGGCCTGGCCCAGCGCCAGCGCCTGCTTGGTATAAGCCTCGGCGGTAGCCTGGCCGATGGCGCGGATCTTTTCGCCCTCGGCGCGGCCCACGGCCTCGATACCGCCGGCTATACCTTCCTGCTCCAGCTTGGTGCTCTGGCCCTTACCCTCGGCCAGGGTAATGGACTGCTGTTTCTGCTGCGTGGCTATTTCCACGTCGATCTCGGCCTTCACCAGGCTGGGCTGCAGGTCGGCCTGCGCCTTGGTCTTTTCCATCTCGCGCCGGCGGCCTTCGGCCTCCTGCTGGGCGTCGTACATGGATTTCTGTTGCGTGGCCACCACTTTATTGGTGAGCGTCTGCATCAGGCGCTCGGGCAGCTTGATCTGGCAGATCAGCACGCTGACGCATTCCACGTGATATTTTTCCAGCTCTTCGATCACGTGCTGTTCCGCCTTGCGCTGCTGTTCGTGGCGGTCCTGCATGAACATCATGGCTTCGGAAGAAGAAGCCTGGTTCCTGAAAGAGCTGTCCACCAGCGGGTGGATCACGGCCTCTATCAGGTTCTGGATGGTGCCGATGCGGGCCACCATATGCGGCGCCTGCTGCGGCTGCACGCGCAGTATGACTTTCACCTCGACCGTCATTTCGAAACCGTCCTTCGAAACGATGGCCAGCGGGTCGAAGGCCAGCGGCTGGTCCGCCTCGGGCTTCTGCTCCGCCCAGTCTATGGCGATATTGGTCGTAGGGATAATGTGCGGCGTGAACGACAGCTTGTTCAGGTAATACGTGCCGGGGCCGAGCACCTCGCGCTGAATGCCGCGGTAGCCGGGGGCCACCACGTAGCGCTCCACGCCCTGCCTCATCGGGTCGTCCGCGGGCTGATCCGTGCGTCCGGGCTGCACCGGCAGGGAAACAGCCGCGCCGGTGGACGGGTCCTTGCCGATGTTGGAAACTATAACGGCCACCTCGCCGCGCTGCACGAACAGCACGTCGTCCAGCGTCACGTCGAACATCATCGGGTTGATGTAGTAGGTGCCGGGCTTAAGGAAGTCGAACTGCGGGCCGCGCTGGCCGCCGTTGGCCAGGAAAGCCGCCGCGTCCTGGAATTCTCCGGTGCTGGCTATGGTCTTGGCCACGTACTCGCCCATGGGCAGCGGGTCGCCGTCGCGCGCCGTTACCAGGCCCACTTTCTTGGTGGGCACCACGGTGGCGTCCTTTATGACCACGTTGAACAGCTTGGAATTTATACGGTAGGCGCCGGGCAGCAGGATGTCTATCTGCGGACCTTTCTGGCCGCCGTTCTCCAGGAAAGCCTGGCCGTTCTGGAAGTTGTTATGGCCTTCCACCTTCTTACCCAGCAGCCGGCCCGGGGCTATGGGCTGGCCGTCGGTGGCCACCACCACGCCTATCTGGTTGTTGGGGATCCTTATCATCGGGACCTTGTCCACCTTGAAAAGGTAGGGGTTTATCCGGTAGATGCCGGGCGGGAGGATCTGCACCTGCGGGCCCTTGCTGCCGTTGTTGCGCAGGAAGAGCTCGCCTTCCTGGAAGAGGTTATGGCCCTGCGTGACCGGGCCGAAGATCTTGCCCGGCGCCACCGGCACGCCGTCGATGGATTCCACCTGGCCCACTTCGCTCTCGCCGATGGAGACCATGGGGTACTTCTCCACGCGGTAAAGGAAAGGAATAAGGATGTGCAGGCCGGGCGGCAGGATGCGCGCCTGGATACCCACTTCGTTGGGCATGGCCACTACGCGGCCCAGCGGCATGTCACGGCCGAACCAGCGCCGTTCCAGCACGGCCATCTGCGCGCCGCCCACCACCACGAAGGTATTCAGCAGCATCACCACAAAAAGCGCCAGCAGGATCGCGCCCACCAGCGAACCCACGCCGCCTGCAAGCAGTATATTGATCACAGCGTCAAAAGACATAAGCCTCCGTTGCCCAGTATTAGTTATCGCTATCTTAAAATTCTATATTATTTTGCCGCCGCGTTGTGGCTTGTACGGCTCAGCGGAATTTAGGGAAGCGCAGTCGCAGCGTCAGCAGTGCCTCGCCGGAGAACAGCTTCGCGGCCAGCGCCACGAAGAGCGCGAACACCGCCGCCTGGTAACCTATCCCCCACAGCACCTGGGCGGTGTTGCCCATCATCACGTTCTGCGGCGCCATGAAGGCGTGCGTGAACGGGATGACGTACAAAAGGGTCTTCAGCCAGATATTAGCCGTGCTGAGGTCTATAAAAATGGGCAGCAGGTAGGCCAGCATCAGCGGCATCATCAGCGGCATCATCATGCTCTGGATGCTCTTCACGTCCTCGGCCAGGATGCCCAGAATGAAGGCCATGGACAGCGCGCACAGTATGCAGAACAGCACCGACACCCCTATCAGCAGGTAGCCGGCCGGCGTTATCACCAGCCCCAGCCTGGCCAGCGCCGGGCCCGCGGAAGCCGCGGTTTCGCCCGCCGCGGCGGTTATGCCCGACATGAACGAGCGCATCCCCAGCATGTACGCGCCCGACAGCCCCGCCGCTATCAGGCTGGAGGCCGTCAGCTTCGACATCACCAGCATACTGCGGTCCACGGGGGAACTGAGCAGGGTCTCCAGCGTTTTATTCTCTTTTTCGCTGGTCACCGCGGTCATGATCATCTGGGCCGAAAGCATCACTATGAAGAACACCGCCATCGGGAAGAAATAGGACTGGGACTGGATGAAGCCCACCACCTGCGCCACCGCCACCTGCTCCATGCGGCCGTCTATCACCGCGTATTCGCGCACCGGGGCCGGGTCCTTCACGAACTCCGGCGACAAGTCCTTCAGGCGCCGCCCCAGCACGTAGGAACTGAGCTCGCCCGTAAGCATGGCGGTGGTCCTGCGTATGCGGCCCGCCGCCAGCGCCGGGCCCAGGCCGGAGGCGTCCCGCCTGAAGCGGGTGTAAAATTCCACGCGCGAGCCGCGGCCTTCGTCCACGTCTTTTTCCAGCCCGGCCGGGAGCACCATGAAAGAGGTGTCGGCGGCGTACTCCGGAGAATTCAGCGCGGCCGTAATGTCCGCCGCGGCGGAAAGCTTCGGCGTGGTCTGCGCCTTCGCCAGCGCCGCTATCACGCGTTCGGAAAGCGCCGAACGGTCCAGGTCCAGCAGCACCACCGAGTTGCGCGCCACCGAGGCCTGGTGGGCGCCGCCCACGGACTTGCCTATCACGTAAAAAATGAACAGCATGGCAGCGATGCTCACCAGGATCTGCCGGGTGAGCAGCTCTTTTATCTCTTTCCTGAGCAGCACCATGAATATCGTCATTGCGTAAGTTTTATGAAGACCTCTTCCAGGTCCTGTGTGGAAAATTCCGCCTTCAGCGCCGCGGGCGTGTCGCAGGCCAGCATGCGGCCCTTGTGCATTACGCCGATCCGCTGCGAAAGGAACTCTATCTCGGCCATGTTGTGGCTGGAGATAAGGAAAGTGGTGCCGGCCGCGGCCAGTTCTTTAATGGTCTTGCGGATCTCGTAGCCGTTAACGATGTCCAGGCCGGTGGTGGGTTCGTCCAGGATGGCCAGCCGCGGCCTTATCATAACGGCCCGCGCCAGCAGCAGCTTCCTGGCCATGCCCTTGCTGTAGGTCTTTATCTTGTCTTCCAGCTTGCCGCCCAGGCGGCACAGCTCTTCGCCGAACTTCACCGCCGCGGCGGCCTTCGCCCGGTCCTTCAGGAAGACCATCGCCATGAAATCCAGGTATTCGCGCCCGGTCAGGTTCTTGTACGCCCCCGCCTCTTCCGGCAGGTAGCTGATGATCTCGCGCACGCCGCCGGCGTCGCGCACCGTGTCCAGCCCGAAAACGGAAACCGTACCCGAAGTGGGCGCGAGGATAGTGGAAATGACCTTAAGCGTGGTGGATTTTCCCACCCCGTTCGGCCCCACCAGGGCGAAGATCTCCCCCTGACCCACGGTGAAGCTGAGGCCCGAAACGGCCTCGAAGTCCTTGTACTTCTTCACCAAGTCCCGTATCTCAAGCGCGTTCATTGAGGAAAGCCTATCATTTTTGCGCGGCCGCCCAAAAGAAGACCGCCGCGGGTACTACCTACAACAGCGCGTACTACTCCGCATTGCGGCTGAAAACGGGGAAGAGTAAGGTATAGGTTAAACAAAGCCGGTTTCAAAGGAGAACAAAAATGAACACGACAGAGATCAAAACCATAACCAAGGACGAACTTAACAATAAAATGAAGTCGGGAACGCATTTTCAGCTGGTGAACGTGCTGGACCCGAAAGATTACTCTCTTGGTATGATACAGGGCTCCAGGAAGATCCCTCTTGCCGAGCTGGAGAAGCGGTTCACCGAGCTCGACAAAAACACGGATGTTGTCACCTATTGCGCCAGCTCCGAGTGCCACGCGTCCCGCAAAGCCGCTGAACTGCTGGCCTCAAAGGGCTTCAAGGTCTTCGCCTACGAAGGCGGCGTTAAGGAGTGGACGGCCGCCAACCTGCCCGTAGAAGGGAAGCAGCCCATAGCTACCCTTGTAGCCGCCGGGAAGAGCAAGATATAGACCGTACCCTTGGAGCTCCCGGCTTTGGGGGTCGGGAGCTCTCTACAGGGGAACTCGGCAACCGTGGCGCCGCGCCGGAAAGCGCGGCATTTTCCGCGCTGCTAGGCTGACGCCGGCGGCTTAGGTTTATTCGGGGGCAGGCCTTCTTCGGCCGGGTTTATATATTCGGTGAACGACACGATCAGGTTGCTTTTAGGAGAGTGGTTCTCGCCCTCTTCGTTCAGGCCGAAATAATCTTTCAGCGCCAGCTCCAGGGCCTGGTTGGTTTCGTCGGTCCCGTTCTCCCTGCCCAGGATGGACAGGTATTCATGCAGAAGTTCCTTGTCGTTCTCTATATAAAGGAAGTACTGGTCCACAATATCGCGCGTGAACCGCTTTAAGGTTTCTTCCCTGAATTCGGTCAAGGTCATATTTTATCTCCATTCTCCCCGATGATGGCGAATCTGGCTTGCAGCTTCCGCACGGCTATGGCCCTGCGGCCGCTGGGGCCGGTACGCAAGGCGTCCACCAGCGCCAGCAGTTCGTAAAGGTCACGGTCGTTAGCGGCGGCCCAGGGAACGTTAGGGTAAAGCGGGTCGATAGCCTGCCCGCGCGCCGCGCCGTCCTCCCAAGCCCAAACATACACATCCTCCGCGGGAACAGCTGTGTTCAAGGGCGGTGCGGTAAAGGCCGTTGGCATACCCCGGGAAAGCCGTCCGGGGCCGGCAGGGAACGTATACTTCAGCCCATGCTCAAGGAATTCCAGCAAAGCGGGCTTAATTACCTGTCTTTTAGCCTGGTCCAGGAAACCGGCCGCCCGGCACCTTTCCAGGGCAAAACTTATCTCCGGCTGGGAAAGCCAAAGGGCATCCGCCAGGTCTACATGCCGCCAGGGCCTGTCCCCAAGCAACACCAGCTTCAGCAGGATAACGATGTCCTGCCTTTTGATGCCGTTGAAAGGTCTCATCTCAAGAGCATAGCAGATAATATTTCATATTGCAATATGAAATATTTATATTAGTCAATCACTATTAGTCATACGCAATAATGATTTATTTACTTAGAAGGTGGCTTACGCAGCACATAAGTAGTACTGCTGGACAAGCCGGCCACGGCAGGTTCAGCGGCCATTTTTATAAGCACGCCCAGCATCTTCTGCCAGGTTTCTTCGGAAACCGCCATCTCGTCTATTTTGTCGAAAGCCATGCCCGCGGCCGAGTCCGTACCGTAAACTTCGGCTATCTCAAGGCCGCAGCCGGCAATAAGCTGTTTAACGCATTCAGCCCGGTTAAGACTGCCATGCAGTGTTTCGTCAATGGTTTTGCCGTAACTATCCAGGGCAACAAGCCTGTATTTAAGGTTAGGCACGTAGAACATCTCTGCCACGCAGCGCAAAATGCCGGGGACGGTAAGGAAGATCAGCCCGCCGCTCTTCACCACGCGCGCCGCCTCGGCCAGGGCGCGCCGGCGTTCCTCATAGGCGTCCATGAAGAACAGCGGTCCCATAAGCAGGGCATGGTCGAACTGGGCGTCCCCGAAGGCGTCCAACCGCAAAGGATGCTGCTGCTTCACCGCCAGCAGGCCGCCCGCCAGGCCCAGCTTGCGTATCTCTTCTTCGGCTTTCTTAAGAAAACTCTCCGCCAGGGCCGCCAGCGTCACCTTGTTGCCGCGCCGGAGCAGCGCTATGGCGTACCTGCCCGGCTCGCCGCAAATGTCCAGCACGCTTTCCCCGGGCTTAGTTAATTTGTTCAGGTAGTGCGTCTGTATGGCGAACTCCACTTTGCCATAATAGTCCCGGTCCAGCCGGCTCCACGCCTCAGCCACGCCCCCCGGCTTCTCCATGGCTTTCTTCAACCCGTCAAAATCGGTCATGTAGCTTCCCCTTTTCCGGCCGCAAGGCGGCGACCGCCCGCTATTTCACTTTTTTTTGCTTGGGCCGCGGCAGCTGGTCCAGCGTATAGCACACAACTTCGGCCATTTTTTCACGGTCTTCCAGCCATTCCGCGTTCACCTGGCAGGTGTTCTTGCTGCCCGGGTAGGCGCGCGTCTTTTTATCCCGGAACAAATGCAGCGTGGCGGGCGAGGTCTTAAGAAAAAGCGTGTCGTCGCAGACCAGGGCGAACACCCGCCCCATGCTGTAAACGCAGTACTCCCCCATCATCGGCCGGAACGACACCTCCGGCACCTCGGCCAGCGCGTCACTCAGGAATTCTATGGTTTCTTTAGAGGTGGCCATTACATTCTTTCCCCATGCTGAATTTCAGGACCCGCCCTTTATTCTACAATTACTTGCAACTTCGGCCCAACAGATATAAACTTATAGGGACGGTTTCAAAATATGATCACATTACCAAGACTCCGCTGCCCGAACTGCGGCAAGGCTATGGGCCCGATAAGCGCGAAAGAGATCCCGCCCGCCACAAAATATGACGAGTGCCTGCGCCGCTGCCCAAGGTGCAAGCTGGGCGCCACCAACGCCAAGAACCCGGCCAAGGTGAAATACTTCCACTCCGACCAGCCGCCGGGAACCCCGCCCCAGGAGATCAAACCTCGCGGGGTTCTGCTCCAGGAGGCCCAGTCCCAGGAAATTCAGCCCCAGGAGACTCCGTCCGAAAAGCCTGCGCCCCAGGAGCCTAAGCCTCAGGAACCTGAGCTCCAGGAAACCCCGCCCGAAGAGCCTACGCCTCCAAAGCCGTAACCAACGGACAACCAAGCCGGAAAAGACCGGGGCCCGCGGCCCCGGTCTTTCTTTTCCGCGCGCGGCTATTTCTTGCGCCCGGCCTTGGCCGGCTTGTCGGCCGGTTCCGCGTCGGGGAGCGCCGCTTCCGGCCAGCCCGCGTCAGCCACGTGCTCGCCGGGGGCGTGGTCCGCGGGGACCGGCGCGGGCCCGGCCTCTTCCCGGTGTTTCTCTCCCGTGAACTCTATGCCGTCCACGTAGACGTACAGTTTGGAATGGTGCTTATTGTCCTCTTTGCCGTCCCATTGCTCCAGCACCAGGTGGCCCTCCACGAACACCTGCCCGCCCTTGTGCAGCCCGGCCGCCAGGTCCGCCAATTTGCGCCCCGGCTCGTGGTTGTAGGCCTTCATGTTCAGCCACACCGGATGTTCCTCCCACTCGCCGGTATTGGCGTTCTTGCGCACGTTATGCACGGCAAAGCCCAGGTTGGCCACCTTGCCGCCGTTCTTGAACTCTTTCACCTCCGGCTCCCGCGTCAGCCGCCCGAGCAGCATCACTTTATTCAGGTTTCCCATACAGTCCCCCTTACCGAGTTTTATCCGATCCCCGCCAATAGCATAGCAGAGCAACCCGACAGCGTCGTGTCGGGTTGGAAATCGTATAATTGACTTGATGCGAAAGTTCTTAAGCTGGGGACTGCTGATAATCGCCCTGGGCGCCGCCTGGTACCAGTGGCATGCGCATAAAGGCCAGTATCTTGCCGCGGCGCATATCATGCGGGCGCGGATGTTCCCCTGCTCCTCACCCATCACCTATTCCATCGGGGCCATGGACCCCAGGTATCCCCTGTCGCGCGACGAGTTCGCCGCCGACCTGCGGGAAGCGCAGGCCGCCTGGGACAACACGGCGCGCAGCAGGCTTTTTGAATTAACTCCGGACAGCGGTGCCGTTACCATAAACCTGATCTACGACGACCGCCAGGCCGCGCTGGACAAGCTGAAGGAGCTGGGCATACAGACGGACCAGAGCCTGGGATCATACAAGGAACTGAAATTCCGGTACGACGCGCTCCTGGCGCAGGTGGACGAGGAAGACGCCAGGCTGAAGGGCGTAGTGGCCCGCTACAAGGAAAGAGAATCCGCCTACAACTCCGAGGTGCGCCGCCTGAACGAGAAGGGCACCGCCACGCCCGCCCAGGCCCGGCGCGTCAACAACGCCAGGGAGGCGCTCTCCACGCAGTTCGGCGGCATCAAGATGATAGAGACCGCCGTGAACACGGACGTGGACACCCTGAACGCGCTCGGCACCACGCTTAACCAGCTTATAGTGCAGCTGGATATAAACGTGGCGCAATACAACCGCGCGGGCTCGGCCATAGGCAGGTACGAGGAAGGTTTATATAAGGTCTCGAACGGGCTGCAGTCCATAGACATCTACAAATACACGGACCGCCCGCAGCTGGTGAACCTGCTCGCGCACGAACTGGGCCACGCCCTGGGCCTGGAGCACGTGGCCGGCACCGACAGCCTGATGTACCCCGTGAACAACGGCAGGTATCTGAAATTGACGGATAACGATATCAGGGAACTCAACCGCGTGTGCCGCCGGTAGGGCCGAAAGGGATGGTGCGGCGGCATTTGGGATAGTTGGAACAGCCCCAGAATTTAGAACCGGCTTCGGGGCCGCGCTGGGAGATGCGCAGCACCATACGGACTCCGCAGTCCGGGCAGAGCGGGTCGGCGCAGGCCAGCGCAGCCAGTTTCTCCCTGGCCCTCAACTCTTCCAACATTCCCGGCGGCATAGCGGTTGGTTTGGGATCCAGGTTGAACGGCGGCCGCGCCGCCAGCAGCACGCCCGCCACGGGGATATCCGCGCTGGAAAGATCGTACTTCGCCAGGTCGCCGGGGGCCACCCAGGCCATATTGTCGTGCTCGTTCAGCTTGAACTCGCCGGACAGGTGCTCGGCCCTATAAACAAGCAGTTCTATCGGCAGGTGCTTGTATTCGAACTTGCTCGAACAGACGAACTCCCCTATCTTCGTCTCCACGCCGAACTCTTCCAGCAGCTCGCGCTTTAAGCAGGCCTCCGGCGTCTCGCCCGGCTCTATCTTGCCGCCCGGAAATTCCCATTTACCGGCCAGCGCGTCGCCCTTCCGGCGCTGGGCCAGCAGGATCTTCCCGTCTTTTTCAATAACCGCGGCTGTAACTTGCTTCATATTTAAATTCTTATAAGAAAAAGCCCCTGTGAGGGGGCCTTTTCCTTATTAAAGGCCTACCGGCTAGCCGATAACGTACTGCATCAGCGCCGTCAGCGCGGGCATCAGGATAGAGCCCACCATGGCCTCGCCGGCCACCAGGCCCGAAGCCAGCGGCGTGGCGTAAAGCTCGAACGACCCGCCCTCGTCCGGCGAGAACCGGTTCCACACGGCCGAGGCCACGCTGCCGATGGCCATGCCGATATTCAGCGAGGCCGGCAGGATCAGCGCGAAACCCAGCGCCGCGGGGATAGGCACGAACCAGAAGCGGCTGACTTCGTGGCCCTTCTCGTTGGTCTTCTTGAACGCGAGCAGCAGTTCGAAGATGACGCCGATGAAGATGGCGATCACGGACGCCTGCAGCGCGCCGTGCGGCAGGAAGGACAGGCCTTTCTCCATCACGATGGCGAGCGTGGCTATCTTCAGACCCGTCGGGGCGGCCAGCTGGCCCGGGTTCAGGCCGATGCCGTAAGTCTTCTCCAGGATGTTGAACATGAACGGCGTCAGGATGGCGCCTATCGGGATAACTATCAGCTGGGCCAGGATCAGCGTCTTGAACTTGCCGCCCAGGCGCTGGGCTACCCAGAACGAGGGCACCACGTTCTCCGAAGAAGCCTGCGGGTTGGCGCTTACGTAGGCCGCGGTCAGGTTGGACCTGATCTGGGCGGGCCAGATGATGCCGAACAGGAACTGCGTGGCATTGGCCATCAGGGACACCGGGCCCGACCCGGTAATACCCAGCACGCGCAGGCCGGCTATGATCAGGATCGGCTGGATGGCGATAGCCAGCAGCACTTCCTGCCAGGGCATGGAGAACCAGGTGCTGGTCATCCACACCAGCAGCGTCACGGTTATGGCGATGCCCGTAATGATCCACCAGAGCGGGATAGTCTCGTCGGCCATGGACACGAACTCTTTCTTCTCGAACTTGACCTCGTCCTTGTGCATGAAGTGCAGGACTATCGGGATGATGATGCTGGTAAGCGCGGCGGAGATCATCAGGGCCGTGGCCGGCCACATCATCCACTGCACCACGTACTTGAAGTGGGAAGCGGCGCCCACGTATTCGCCGGCTTTGCCGCAGGTGGCGTTCAGGAAGTCCATCGCCTGCGCCTTGGGCGCGCCGTCCAGGCCGCCCACGGAGTTAAGGGTTTTCAGACAGGTGCCGAAGGTGTCCCCTGTCACTCCGGAGAGGGCGGAGTACTTGGCCACCGTCTCGCCGAAGGCGCTTACCAGCCAGGTGCCCATCAGGCCGGAAAGGCCTACGGACAGCGGCACCAGCATGCCTATGCCGAAAGCCGCGAACTCGGGGCCGAGGGCTATATTAAGTGCCGGGTTGCCCACTATCGGGCTGATGACGCCGAGCCCGTCGCGCAGGAAGGTGAGGAAGCCCGCCACGCCGGTGCTGAGCAGCAGCACGTCGCGCTTGGTCTTGGTGGTAGCCGTGGCCTTGGGGTCGGTCAGCGTCTGCGCCACGCTCAGGGTAGCCTTGCTGGTGGGCCACGGTATGGAGTGGTCCTTCAGGATGGAGCTCCTGGGCAGGATACCCATGAACACGCCGAGGTTGGCCGAGACCAGCAGCCACAGGAACATCTGCCAAGTGGTCAGGTTAAAGCCGATGTTGCGGCCGAAAACGTTCTGGATGTAGAAGAAAGCCGCCAGGATCACCACCATGAAGGCGATGCTGGACACCAGGCCGATCATGGTCTGGATGATATTCAGTTCGATGGCGAGCTCCTGGCCCTCCATCCGCCGGCCCAGCACGTAGGCCGCCAGGAACATGCCGCCTATGGTAAGGTCCACGCTCTGCCCCAGCTTCAGCGTAACGTACGGGGTTGCGGCCGCGGCCACCGCGCACAGCAGGCCGCCCAGCAGCAACAGTCTCCAGTTCAGTTCCTTCATGATGTCTCCCAGGGGGTTTGCCCCGCGTTCTTAAAAATAGCTTTTTCGCCGTTCTTGTTATAAATGATACAAAAAGCGCCGTGCCGCTGGAAGTCCGGGGTTATATCTTTATTACACCCAGCCGCTTCAATTCCCAGAAACACTTTGCCGTGGCCGCCACATCGGCGGCCGCGTTATGGGCCGCGTCAAAATCGCAACCGAATAATTTCTGGTGCAGCTCCATGAGCTTGGGCCACTTGTTGCCGCGCGGCCCGGGGATGGCGCAGTAATCCGTGGTGCCGTGCATGGTGCAGATCTTGCGCTTGGAAAGCGGGATATCCGGCATGTTGCTGCGCAGCAGTTCGGCGCCCACTATCTTTTCGTCGAAGCTCATATTGTGCGCCACCAGGTAGGGGGCCTGGTCCAACAGCGTTTTGAACTCCCGCAGCACCGCAGCCAGCTCTTTGCCCTCTTTCTGCGCCCGCTCGGTGGTAATGCCGTGTATGCGGGAAGACTCGGCGGGGATAACGTAGCCCTCCGGCTTTATTATGCTGCTAAAGGAGGAGAGCAGGCCGCCCCCGGCGTCGAAAGCCATGTAAGCCAGCTGCACCATCCTGGGCCAGTTGTCCAGCGCGGTCACCGGCGCCTGCCAGTTGCGCGGCAAGCCGGTGGTTTCGGTATCGAAGAACAGATACACGGGTTCCGGCACGTTCTGTGAAAAAAGCTCAAGTTGCATATCAGTCCAAAGCGTCCTGCGGTGCGGCACGAATACAATTTTATCAAATAGCGATCGCAGGGAACGGGGTTCCCGGCTAGGGGCGGCGGAGTTTCGCCAGGGCTTCTTCTTTCTGGCGGGCGAAGCCGCGGGCCTGCTCAAGCGTGACCTCCAGGAAGTGTACGGCCTGGTTGGGGGCGAACTGGCCCAGCAGGTCTATGTCGGCCGAGATCACGTTGAAGATGCGCGGGTAGCCGCCGGTGGTCTGGCGGTGGCGCAGCAGAATGATAGGGCATTCCGGCGTAAGCTGGATGGTGCCGTCGGCCACGGCCCCGGAGATCATGTTGCCCATGGTGCAGGTCAGCCCCGGCTCGCCGGACAGGCGGATGCCCATCTTGTCCATCTTGTAGGTGGTGCGCCATTGCGTAAGGAAGAACAGCCCGGGCTTTTGCAGGCAGTGGTATTCCGGGCCGGGCAGCACGCGGATGCGCCCCCGCGGATCGGCCCAGCCGCTGACGGCGGAGAAAGGCACCGCGCCAGCCGCCGCGGGGCCGCCGCCCTCGCGGCCCCTGAAACAGAAATAGGTGTTCAGACCGTAGCGCTTTTCGCCGAACGTAAGCCTGTCGCCGGCCTCGGCCTGGCAGACCCGGCTGTGCTCCACCACTACGGGAGCGCCGCCGCCGCGGTGCAGGAAAGCCTCGAGCTTGGCGCCCGTCAGCACAAAACGGCCCGGCGTAAGGAGCTCTATCTCCGGCGGCCCCAGTATCTCCAGCGCCGGGCTGCCTTCGGGGTTGCCCAGCATCAGGTTCCCCCGCCGCAGCGAGAAGCAGTCCATGGCCCCGCCCGGGGACACGCCTATATGCTGCCTGCCATAGGCCGGCAGGCCGGCGGTGCCGCAAAAGCCGGGTTTGACCAGGCGGATATTGCCCCTCACACCGGAAGCGGCGGCGGCCTTTGCCGCCTGGTCAAGCTGCGCGCGCAGCTTCCGTGCCAGTTCCAGGGCTATAGGCGAATCGGAATGTATGCAGACGGTGTCGGCTTTGATCGGTTTCCAGACCGGCGCGGCGGGGTCGCCGCTTACGTTCACCCTGCCGCGCCCGATAATTTCATCGGCCTGGGCCAGCGCCTCGGCCAGATCCGTTATTGTGGCGTTATGCGCGGCGCGCGACATCAGGCGCAGATGGCCGGCGGCCTCGTCGTAGGCGTAACGGCGGTCCAGGAAGGCCTCGCGCAGCACGGCCAGGCCCAGCTTGTGCGCGGCCAGGGCCAGTTCGGAATCGGCCGGGGCCAGCACTCCGGAAACGCTGGCTTGCCGCAGCCAGCCGGCCAGCAAACCGGCCAGGCGGGCGTCGCGGCAGGCATCGTTGTAAAGCGCGCCGTGCAGTTTCACCAGCGGCACTCCGGGCAGCAGCGCCAGCTGCGCGTCCAGCGAGGCCAGCAGGTCAGGGTCGGTTATCTTCATGCTGGCGCGGCCGAAATTGGGCTTGTCCGGGTAGGAGAGATGCGCCGCTACGCGCACGCCGTGTTTTTCGGCCAGCGCGCGGAAGGCGGCCACGCTCTCCCTGTCGCCGGCGTGGCCGTCGCAGGCGATATTGGCTATATGGATGAACTCCATCAGCTTGCGGTCGCCTTCGTGCAGCGGGCCTTTTTCGCCTATGTCGCAGTTAATCAGCGTCATTCTTCCGCCCTTGTGAAAAGCACCGTGTCGCCGGGTTCTATGGAATAAAGCAGTTCGGGTTCGGTCATGCCCAGTATGTTCCAGCCGCCGGGCGAGGTCTCCGGGTAAACGCCGGTCTGCTCGCCGCCTATGGCCACGGCGCCGGCCGGCACGGCCAGGCGCGGCGAATCCAGCCGCGGCGTGACCAGGCTGCTGTCCAGGCCCAGAAGATAAGGGAAGTGGGGGCGGAAGCCTATCATGGCTACCAGGTATTCGGGGGCGGTGTGGCGCCTTATCACCTCGTCGGGGGCTATCTTGGCGTGGTCAGCCACGCGCTGCAGGTCCTCCCCGTGGTAGGAGACCGGCAGCACGTGCCGCACGGAGCGCTCCAGCAGCCGGGCTTCCTCGTGCGGCATGGCGGCCAGGCAGCCGTCCACCACGCGGCGCACCGCCTCCCAGTCGCAGAGCGGGCCGGCGTGGGCCGCCACCGCGGTGTAGGAAGGCACCAGGTCGTGCACGCCCAGGCGTTCCAGTTCGCCGCTCTTGCTCAGCTGCCGGTAAACGTAAAGCACCCGCAGCGAGGTCAGGCGGTCTATCTTTTCCCCCAGCTCCCAGCAAAGGCAGGCGTCTCCGAGAAAATAGGTGGTCTGGGGTTTAGCTTGCGGCATATAAAATATTATATCACTCGGCGGAGCGTTAGTCTTGCAGCTTGCCGGTACGGCAGCCGCATTTTTTGGCCGCCAGCAGCTTCAGCTGCAGCTGCGGGGTATCAATAAAGACATTATGAACGGCGCGGCCTGTTGCCAGCCTTTTGTCCAGGGGGCTTTTGTGCCTGTAGCCCCTGTGCTCCATTTCGGACACCAGCGTCGTGTGCCGCAGGTACAGCGCCTTCAGGCGGCCGCGCCAGCGCAGCGTTTCCGGGTGCCGGGAATAACCTTTTTTCCCCTGCGTCAGTACCACCCAGATGCAATGCAGCTCCCTGTGCTCGCCCAGTAAATGGTTCCGGCACAGCCTGCGCGGCTCTATGTCCCAGATCCTCATAAATTAAAGCCAGCTCATTTAGTCTGCGGCGCAGCGCCCGGGAAAATAAGTTTTTCGGTATCAAAGCCCAGTTCCCCGGCCTTGGCCGCCAGGCGCTTTATTATATCCGGCTCAAGCTCGGATCTGCGGGCCAGGATCCACAGGTATTTAGTGGAAGGGCCGGCCACCAGCGCGTAAGTATAGCCTTCACGGTCCAGCTCCACTATATTGTAGCCGCCGTAAAAAGGCCGGAAGAAGGACACCTTCAGCTGCCCTACGGAAGGCGCGCCGCTGAAGTAAGCCCGGCCCACGGCTTCCTTCCATTCGCCGGTGGCGGCTTTATAGCCCCGGTTAACAACCTTAACGCCGCCGTCCCCGCGCATGGAATATTCGGCCGTCACATTGGTAAGCCCGCGCTCAAAGGAATGGTCCAGCCTGGCTATTTCGTGCCAGGTGCCCAGGTAGCGCGGCAATTCGAAGCCGGCCACCGGCGCCGCGCCCTTGGGCGCGGCAGCGCAGCCTCCTAGGAGAGCCGCGAGCAAAGCGCAAAGATATTTTCTCATACCCTATTCTAATAAAAAAACGAGTTGCCGCCGCGCAACGCGGGGCAATACCCGTGCGCCATCCGGCCTATTAATTGCGGAATCAGGCCGTTGCTGCCGGCCGCCGGATATTGCATAGTGCCTTTGGGGGGCAGAGTGTACCGCCCACGACAAACCGACTAACAAGGAGTGGACATGAACTATATAAACGCGGGAACGGAAAACAGCACGGAGATAAAGCTTTATTACGAGGACCATGGCGAGGGCAGGCCGGTGGTGCTTATCCACGGCTGGCCGCTGAGCTGCGAGTCCTGGGAGAAGCAGACACAGGCGCTGGTGAACGCGGGCTGCAGGGTTATAGCTTACGACCGGCGCGGCTTCGGCAGGTCCAGCCGGCCCGCTTCCGGCTACAACGCCGACACTTTCGCGGAAGACCTAAACCACGTAATGACGCAGCTTGACCTGCGCGACGCGGTGCTGGCAGGCTTCTCTATGGGCGGCGTGGAAGTGGCCCGCTACCTGGGCCGGTTCGGCCAGGAGCGCGTGGGCGCGGCGGTCTTCATGGCCGCCGTAACGCCCTGCCTGGTGAAGGCGCCCGGCAACCCGCAGGGCGTGGACGGCAGCGTGTTCGCCGACATCAGGCTGGCCCTCATCGCCGACCGCCCGGCGTTCATAACGGGCTTCCTCAACAACTTTTTCAACGCCGACGTCCTCAAAGGCAAGCGCGTCAGCGACGAGGTGATCCGGGCCTGCTGGAACATAGGCGCCGGCGCCTCCCCCAAGGGCACCCTGGACTGCGTGGACACCTGGCAGACGGACTTCCGCGCGGACCTCAAGACCATCACCGTGCCCACGCTGGTGATCCACGGCGACGCGGACCGCATCCTGCCCATGGAAGCCACCGCCGGCCGCATGAAGGAATTCGTAAAGGGCTGCAAAGTGGCGATCATCCCGGGCGGGCCGCACGGCCTCAACTGGACCCACGCCGACGAGCTCAACCACGAACTGATCTCCTTCATCAAGCAGCTCGAACCGGCCAAGGCCCGCGAGCTGTCCGCCGCCGGCAGGAAATAGCGCAGGCGGGCAAGTTCATGCGGCAGCCGCGGGGGCAGTGCAGACATACTGCCCCCGCGGTCCCGCGCGGTCTTTAATAGCCACGAGGATGAAGGCCAAGTTACCATGAAAAAGGAAAGGTTTGCTTTCCTTTTTCATGGTATACAAACGCTTGCGTCTCATATCCAAAAAGCCGATCCGGCAGTTATCCGGAAGTCCCGGACAACTGCCGGGGACACACCTTAGTCGTCTTCCGTGTCCCACCAGTCGATCACCGTGCCCCCGCTGCTGGGATAATACGGGCTTACCAGCCAGTTCATCCCCGGGCTGCGCAGCACCATGAACTCCCGGACCTTAAAAGTCTTATCCTCATGGATGTCCAGCATTTCCGCGTCCAGGGACGGGACAGGTACAAAGGGATAGAGCACTTTAAGGACTTCTCCCTTTTTCTCTTCCGGAATTACATACGCGTCAACATACCCGCCCTCTACTTTTATGGGACGGGTGGGATAAGGCAGCGGCAGATCCTGCGGATACGTTAATGTTTTCATTTTTCCCCCTTACCGATGCAAATAGCATAGCAGACGACCCCGACAGCGGTCTGTCGGGTTAATGAAGGATATTTTTCGGATATTTGGAGGCACGCGGGAAAAGGCTACGCAGCGCGTAGCCTTTTCCCGCTTACCCGCCCACGCGTTTTGCTTCGAGTAATTCCGCCGGCATTGGGTATTCCAGTTCCCATACCATGGAGATGGGGCGCTCACCCGAGAAGCTGATGCGGCTGCCGCGGCCGAGGAATTGGAAGGGGGCCGTGAGGGGGCCGTTGGTGCGATTCAGGCGGACGAAGAGATAAATTGAATAGCCGCGCGCGGCGTGGTGGATAAGGTTCTGGCCGGCCATACTGGCCTGCGTGGTGCCGCTCTGGGACTCCCAGTGCAGGTGGGTGAGGTTTATGGGGTAGTCCTTGTACAAAGTGGTGGCCGAAAAATCCTTATCGCTCTTGTTCAGGGTTATCAGCAGGGCGTAGGCTTTCTTCTCCGGGAAATGCAGCACGCCTACGCCGCGCTGGGTGGCCTCGTTGAACGTATCACGCCCGAAGGCCGCTTGGATCTCGTTGTTGGTATAGTTGCCATGCAGTTCCAGGGGCAGCGGGTAAGGCTTATGGCCGGCGCACTGGGTAACGTCCATCTGGTAATCGGCAACCTCGCGCAGATCGGCAAGGATGCTGGGGTTAGCCGCAAGCCGCCGGAAGGCAGCCTGGATAGTCTCCAGGCCGCGCTGTTCGCCGCGCTCGCCCCAAAGCAGGGAGTACAGCATATTAGCCGCGGCGGCGTCCTCGCCAACAAGGCTAAGGCCGCTGGCCGGCAGACCCTTAATGGCGCCAAGGTAACCTGGCGCAGTAATCTGGCAAGTGCGGGCTACGGCAGCGCTAAGAACAGCCAGGTCTGGATCAACCGGCTCAGGCGCCACACCCGCGGCGGCCTTCCACTGCGTCCAGGTGCGGTCGCTGAGCAGGCGCTCGGGCTCGCCCGGGCGTGCACCTCCAGGTAATTCTTTAAAGACAGCTCTTTGCCCGTGTCCTGCCTGAAGGTTTTTATGCTCTCGGGGATATAAGTGCGCAGGTTGGCGTAAGCCGCCCTGATATTCTTAAGCACGGCCGCCATGGCCTGTTTCTCAAGCTGAATTGTACAGCCGGGCGGCACATGGGGAAAGCCGTGCTCGATCTCTTTTTCTATGTTGTAGCGGGTCCCCGGCAGAATGCCGCAAGCCGCGGCCTAACTGCGGCACATTGTAATTCTTGGCGATTGGTCAGCAACCTGCTGACCGATTTCACTTTCCGCTAGCCTCCTGCCAGAACCAGATATTTTCCCTGCATTTCTTTTGCGGTCGACGCTCCGCCGCCAAAGCCCTCTTCAAGCAGCAGTGAGACCTGTGCCGGAGATGGCAGCTCTCCCTTTAGATTATCTGGCACCGCTTTAAATACTTTGTAGGTAGAAACGCCTATAGGCTTTTTGGATTCGCGCAGGGAATATTCAACGATCATCCTTTTCTTGCTCTTGCAGATAACTATCCCGATGGACGGGTTCTCCTCTGGCGTTTTAACCAACGCGTCCAACGCGGCCAGGTAGAACTGCATCTTGCCGATGTATTCCGGCATGAACTCGCCAACCTTAAGTTCCACCGCCACAAGGCATTTCAAATGCCGGTGATAGAGGAGGATATCTATGAAGTATTCCTGCCCGTCCACCTCAAGCCGGTACTGACTGCCTGCGTAAGTGAAGACCCCGCCCATTTCGGTCAGGAACTTGTTCACCTTTGAGATCAAGGCGCTCTCCAGTTCTTTTTCGCTGTGCTCTTCGCCCAGTTCCATCAAATCGAAGGTGTATTCGTCCTTTATAGCCAGCTTGGCCTGGCTACGAACTTTTTCTGGCACAGTTGTGTCAAAGTTGGTCTGGTTACCAAGATATTTTTGATAAGTACAAGCCTCGATATTTAAGGTCAACACGGCCTTTGTCCAACCATACTTGCGCGTGGCTCGCAGATAAAACTCCCGCTCCGTGTCGTCTGCGCACCTATCAAGAACTATAATATTCTGGCTCCAACCTATTTCTGCAACCATTGGCTGCAGTTTTAGATTCTTACTGTAGTGGATATGAAATTTACGCATATTCCAGATGTTTCGCGCTGAAAAACCCCGTGCACCTGGGAACTCAAGCCGCAAATCCGACGCAAGACGTTCGACAACAGATCTTCCCCAAGTATTGCCCGCCTGACGCTCTATTATCATGCGCCCTATATCCCAATATAAAGTTACCAATTCCGTATTAGCGGCCTTAAGCGCCGCGTATTGCGCCGCTCGCACGCGCTGCTTAATATCTGCCAACAACGTGCCGTAACCTGGAACAATTTCTTTAGACATAAGCCCCCCTGCGATACAAATAGCATAGCAGACGACCCCGACAACGGCGTGTCGGGTTGGAAATGTATTTTTTTTGGAGAAATCCACATTTCT
>Ga0265342_10001272_pt1 | contig 23733 bp, 18 predicted proteins | sample 4CB327metaG_FD_203125 | JGI IMG/M metagenome (GOLD analysis project Ga0265342, IMG submission 203125) | Rhizosphere microbial communities from Carex aquatilis grown in University of Washington, Seatle, WA, United States - 4-CB3-27 metaG | ecosystem: Host-associated > Plants > Roots >... | reverse complement strand
TTGTCCGTTTCCTGGGCGGCAATCCGTATCCGCGCATCACGATCTCCTATCACCCCAGCCAGCGCGAAGCGAATTGGGCTTACGGGCCATTCCCCTCGCGGGCAGCGGCGGAGCGTTTTGCCGACGAGGCCCTCAAGCTCTTCCTGCTGCGCCGCTGCATTGAAGACCTGGACCCCAACCCAAACCATCCCGGCTGTGTCTACTCCGAGATGAAGATGTGCCTGGCGCCCTGTTACAAGGGCTGCACAGACGAGCGGTATGCCGAGGAGGCTGACGCGGTTCAGAGCTTTTTGGCCACACGCGGCGAGGGCCGGCTGGTAACGCTACGCACCGAGCGCGATGAGGCCTCGGCCAGGCTCGACTTCGAGGCCGCCGCCGCGCTCCATGCGCAGGCGCAGCGAGTCGAAACCGTACGCGCACTGGCCGCCGAACTGGTCCGCCCCCTGAGCCAACTGCGGGCCGTAATCCTGCAAGGATCGGCCAACACGGACGAGGTGGCCGTTTTTCTCTATGAAAACAATCGCCTTTGCGGCCCGGCCGGGTTTTCGACGCAGGGCATGAGAATCCAGAACGAGCAGTCGGGCTCCACGTCGCTCTTTGCCCAGCCGATGGCCATCGAGCCGATTCCTGAGGTTCCGACTCCCGAGGCCGCTCCCTCCGAAGCCGCTACGGGTGTGCCGGCAAAGCTCGCCCGCGGCGTGCTTGAAGCTCGCCTGGAAGCGGCGCTGGCAGCGCTCTCTGGCCCCAGCCTTACCCCCTCTCCAACCCTCCGCCTGGGCCATCTGGCGCTGCTCAAACGCTGGTACTACTGCCCCGAGGTTCGCCGCGCCGGGGAGATCTTCTTCCCCGACGCCGAAGGCCGCTGGCCGTTGAAAGCGATCCTGCGCGGGGTAGGGCGGGTGTTTGGGAGCCGGTTCATACCTCAGGCTTTCAACTCTTAACTCTCTGACGTTGGAGACTTTCGCCCGCCGCCACTGATACACTGGCCCTGCGAGGAGAACCCCAGGAAACCCATGGTTGAGCTGCTTCCATCGATCTTGTCGGCGGACTTCGCCCGGTTGGGCGAAGAGGTTGCCGCAGCCGAGCGGGGCGGCGGCACGGTCATCCATGTGGACGTAATGGACGGGCATTTTGTGCCCAATATTACGATTGGGCCGCCGGTGGTGAAGTGCCTGCGCAAGGCGACCAGCCTGCCCCTCGATTGCCACCTGATGATCGAGAACCCCAACGCGTTTATTCCCGCTTTTGCCGATGCCGGAGCCAATTGGTTGAGCGTTCACTACGAGGCCTGTCCGCACCTGCACCGCTCGCTGGAGTTGATTGCCCATCACGGCATGAAGCCGGGTGTGGTGCTGAATCCGGCTTCCGGGGTCGAGACGATCCTCGACATTCTGCCCATGGTTCACCATGTGCTCGTCATGAGCGTGAATCCGGGCTTCGGCGGGCAGGAATTCATCCCTTTTTCCCTGGAGAAAATCCGCCATTTGGTCGAATTGCGCCAGGAACTAGGGCTGGCATTTAGAATCGAAGTAGACGGCGGAGTGGCTCACGACACGGTGGCCCAGATCGTCCAAGCAGGTGCGGAGCTGCTGGTAGCCGGCAACGCCGTCTTTGGCGGTGGCCGCCCGGAGCAGGATGCACGAGCCCTTCTGGCAGCGGCTCGCAAGGCCGCGGGAGAGTAAATTTTGGTATAGGCGGATGGCCAGTTTATAGGCTCCTGCCGTAATGAGGTGGTATGAACCGGTTGTCCAAGAAGATTGCCGCGGTGGCCTTGGCTGTTCTGATTCTGGGTGGCGCTTCGGCCGAAGCCAAGCTCAGAAAACCCGTGCGCAAGAAGAAGGAAGACCTGAGCGCCAACCCGCTGGCCGGCGTCGACTCCAAGCAGCCCGACAAGCAACTCTTCGACAAGGCAATGATTGCCTTGAAGAAGGGCCGATACGACGTGGCCCGGCTCGACCTCCAGACGATGCTCAATACCTATCCGGAGTCGGAGTACCGGATGCGCGCCAAGCTGGCGGTGGGCGACAGTTGGTTCAAGGAGGGCGGCGCCGCGGCCCTTACCCAGGCCGAGGCAGAATACAAGGATTTCATCACCTTCTTCCCCCAGGCCCCTGAAGCGGCTGAAGCGCAGATGAAGGTGGCCGATATCTTCTACCAGCAGATGGAGAAACCTGACCGCGATTACAACAACGCGCAGCGCGCCGAGCAGGAGTACCGGAACATGATCAATACATTTCCGGACTCGACGCTGGTGCCGCGCGCCAAGCAGAAGCTGCGCGACGTACAAGAGGTGCTGGCCGAGCGTGAGACTCAAATCGGCCTCTTCTACAATAGCCGCGAGAACTTTGTCGCCGCTATCGCCCGCCTATCCACCGTGGTCGACACCTATCCGCTCTACTCCAAGAGCGACCAGGCGCTGCTGGGCATCGGCGACGCCTATGCTGGCCAGGCCCACGCCATTCAGATCGCGCCCAATCTTCCCGGCGCTATCAAGGAACGGCTAAAGGTGGTCTACCAAGACCGGGCCGCCGAGGCCTACGCCAAGGTAATCACACGCTATCCCATGGCCCCGCACGTAGAGGATGCCCGTGATCGGCTGGTGGTCATGAATCGCCCTGTCCCCGATCCTACCCAGGCTGCGATTGCCGAGAGCGACGCTGAAGAACGCAGTCGCCAGGCCTTGCACTTTACTGACAGGACCCTCGGATTAATCAAGCACGGACCCACAGTGGTAGAGGCGGTACACGTGGGCGAACCCAGCTTGGACGATCCCAAGCGCACTCTCGCGCCGGATATTACCAAGCAGAACATAGCCATCTTCAACGACGCCATCAACGCAGGCAAACCGGCCGCGGCGCCCATCGGCGCGGTCGCGCCTACCGGACCCAACGAGCCTCCGCGCAGCGATCAGCCGTCTACGGCGCCGTTGCAGCTGCAGCCGCCGGAAGGCGGTACCGGCGTAGGCGTCGAGGTGGTGAACGCGCCCTCCAGTCCTGCCGCCGCCGATCCAAACGCCGTTATCAAAGCGGTTGGACCCACCAATACCATATTGCCTGCAGCTGAAAAACCAGCCGAAGCCCCCATCCAGGTGAATGAGATCAAGCCCGGCTCGACACCGGTTCAATCCGCTGCCAACGCCAAAAAGAAGCCTAAAACTGATTTGAGTGATGAATCCTCCAGTAAGAAGAAAAAGAAAAAGGGCCTCTCCAAGATCAATCCCTTTTAGAAAAGTAACCGCGTATAGAACAAGGCCGCACCTACATCGGTGCGGCCTTGTTCTTTGCATGCAGGACACTGAGTGATTCTTAATTTTGCAGTCCGTTATTCCCGACCCTGCAACTGCTAAACTGAGGAGTAGTCCCCCTCGCTCGAAACCCTCCATTCAAAAGGGTCAGACGCCCCGGGGGCTCGCCCCGAACCCCATGCCTCACGACCTGCCCAAAGCCTACGACCCCACCGCCATAGAAGATCGCTGGGCCGAATACTGGGTGCGCGAGAACCTCTTCGTCCAGCCCACGCCGTCCGCCTGCGCCGCCGGGCAAGCTGACATCTTCACGATTCTGCTGCCCCCGCCCAACGTCACCGGCAACCTGCACATGGGCCACATGTTCGAGCATGCCGAGAGCGACATCCTCGTGCGTTGGCGGCGCATGCGCGGCGGCCGGGTCCTATGGGTGCCGGGCACCGACCACGCCGGCATTGCCACGCAGATGCTGGTGGAGCGGCAACTGGCCACGGAGGGCACGAGCCGACAGCAGTTGGGCCGCGAGGCCTTCGTCGAGCGCGTCTGGGAGTGGCGGCGCCACTACGGCGGCGCCATCCTCGGCCAGATGAAGCGCCTGGGCGCCTCCGTCGACTGGAGCCGCGAGTACTTCACCATGGACGAGAACCTGTCGGTCGCCGTGCGCGAGGCCTTCGTCCGGCTGCATGAGCAGGGACTCATCTATCGCGGCGCGTACATCGTCAACTGGTGTCCCCGCTGCCAGACCGCCATCAGCGACCTCGAAGTGGTCCACGAGGAGCAGAAGGGCCACCTGTGGGAGATTCGCTATCCAGTCCTCGATGATCTTGGACGAGATTCGGGTGAGTCCATCACCGTTGCGACCACCCGTCCCGAAACCATGCTCGGCGACGTGGCCGTGGCCGTTCATCCCGAGGACGAGCGCTACCTGCATCTGCACGGCAAAAAGCTCCGCCTGCCGCTGATGGGCCGCGAGATCCCCATCATCCTCGACGAGTGGGTCAGCCGCGACTTCGGCACCGGCGCGGTGAAGGTGACTCCGGCCCACGACCCCAACGACTTTGCCCTGGGTGAGCGCCACCATCTGCCGTCGATCAACGTGATGGACGCGACCGGCCACATCAACGCCGAAGGCGGCGCATACGCCGGTCTCGACCGCTACAAAGCCCGCAAGCAGGTGGTAGCCGACCTCGAAGAGCAGGGCCTCCTGGCCGGCATCAAAGACCACATCAACAACGTGGGCCACTGCGACCGCTGCAAGACCGTCGTCGAGCCGCGGCTTTCGACGCAGTGGTTCGTCGCGGTGAATAAAAAGGCAACGGACCGCGGAGCGTCGATGGCGGAACTCGCCATTGCAGCCGTCAAGCCGGGCCCGGAAGGCAAGAAGGCGATCCGTTTCACCCCCGAACAGTACGAGAAGACCTATCTCAACTGGATGGAGAATATCCACGACTGGTGCATCTCACGGCAGCTCTGGTGGGGCCATCGCATTCCCGCGTGGCATTGCGCCGCCTGCCACAAGATCACCGTCGCCCGCGTCGATCCCACCGCCTGCACCCACTGCGGATCGAAACAGATCACGCAGGAGACCGACGTTCTCGACACCTGGTTCTCCTCCGGCCTGCTGCCGGTCTCGGTCTTCGGCTGGCCGAAACTTACTGCGGAAAACCGCGCCGATTTCGACGCGTTTTATCCCGCCAGCCTGTTGGTCACCGGTTTCGACATTCTCTTCTTCTGGGTCGCCCGCATGATTATGTTCGGCTGCTGGTTCGCCGGCGAAGAGAAAATGCCCGACGGCTCCGAGCGCCCGCTGGCAGAGTCGGTCCCCTTCCGCGAGGTTTACATTCACTCGCTGGTGCGCGATGCCAACCGCGAAAAGATGTCCAAGACCAAGGGCAACGTGGTCGATCCCATCGAGATCGTCAAACAATACGGAACTGACGCGGTCCGCTTCACGCTGGCCAGTATGGCCTCGCCCGGAACCGACATCGCCTTCAACGTGGCCCGCACCGAGGGCTACCGCGCCTTTGCCAACAAGATCTGGAACGCCGCGCGCTTCCTCTTTATGAACGTGGACCGCGCCGCCGAGATTGGAATCACCGTTGATCCTATTGCTTTGGGTGGAATGCCCGTGGCTGCTGAAGATGCGCCACTCGAAGCCCGCTGGATCGTCGCCGAACTCCACGCGACCGCCGCCAAAGTCAACCAATCGCTCGAAAACTACCGCTACGACGACGCTGCCAACACGATCTATCAGTTCTTCTGGGGAAGCTTTTGTGATTGGTATCTGGAAATCGTCAAGCTGCGCCTCGACATCTCGGAGACGGCAGACAAGGCACAGACTAGAGCCGCTCTCACCACGCTCGTTTCTGTCTTTGAATCGGCCTTGCGTCTTCTTTCTCCGTTCATGCCTTTCATCACCGAAGAAATCTGGCAAGCGATTTACGACGGTAACCCTCCGACCAAGTCCATCGCCCTCACCCGCTATCCGCAGGCACATGCGGATGCGGTTGATAAGAATGCGTTGGTCAAAATGCACAAGTTGCAGAGTCTTATTTCGGGAGTTCGTACCCGTCGTAAAGAACTTAATGTTCCCGAGAAAATTGCTGTACCAGTCAAGGTTCTGGAATGGAATTCATCGACCGGCGGATCAGAGATCGTCAGTGAGAACTTGGGCTTTGTTAAAAAACTTGCACAGATTTCTGATATAGAGTTTCTGTCAGATAAGTGTGATGGTCTTGCGTGGTATGTAGCCGGACCTTCTAACGTAGTTGTGGTTTATGAATCCACCATCGACGTCGCCGCCGAACGCGACCGCTTGACAAAGGACATCGCCAAGTACGAGAAAGGCCTGGCCGCTGCCGAGCGCCAGTTGGGCAATGAGAGTTTTCTTGCCAAAGCCCCATCGCAGGTGGTCGAAGGGTTGAAAAAACAGGAATCCGAAACGCGCACACTTCTCGAAAAGGCTCGTGCAGCCCTGACAATGCTGCATGAAACGGACCACTGATAACTGAGAACTGACAACTGCCTTATGGACTGGAAGAGCATCCGCATCGACGCATTGCTGGAGCAGGCCCTGGTGGAAGACAAGGCCGCCGGGGACACCACGACCAATATCGCCATCGACCCAGATCTGCGCGCCACGGCCTCGATTATTGCCCGGCAGGAGCTGGTGGTCGCAGGTCTGGGTGCGGTGCCGCGCTTTCTGGAGATCTTTGCGCGCCTCGACCACCGTCCGCAGGCCCAGACCCGCTTTGAGGTTGTGAGTAATCCGGAGATATTCGATGGCGTAAAGGCTCGTGAAGGCCAGGTGCTGGCCGTCATCCGTCACAATGCACAGGTGCTGCTCAGTTGCGAGCGGGTGATCCTGAACCTGTTGCAGCATCTCAGTGGCATCGCCACACTGACGCGAAAGTATGTAGACGCCATTCACGGCACTCGTGCCCGCGTGCTGGATACGCGCAAAACCATGCCCGGCCTGCGGGCTCTGGAAAAATACGCCGTGCTGTGCGGTGGGGGAACCAATCACCGCATCGACCTGGCCTCCGGCATCCTCATTAAGAACAACCACATCTCGCTGGGTGGCGGTATGTCTGTTGTTCTGACGCGGGCTTTGGAGTTGCGCAAGAAAGGCCAGCGCGTGGAGGTGGAGGTGCGAAACGCACAGGAACTGGATGAAGCTCTCCAATTCGGCGCCGAAGCAATTCTCCTGAACAATATGTCGCCCAAGGACGTAAAACGATCGGTAGACCGCATAAAGAAGGCGACGGAGGGGCAAGCTGAGCGCTGGATTCCCACCGAAGCCTCGGGCGGCATCGTGCTGGAGAACATTCGCGCTTATGCCGAGACCGGCGTGGACTTCATCAGCGTGGGCGCACTGACCCACTCGGCCAAGGCCGCCGATATCTCGATGCGCATCGAAACAGAGTGAGCCGGGCAATGTTCGATTTGGCAGCGCTCGACGCCGCACTGACGGAGACCATCTTCGCGGGCAAGCTGCATTTTTCTCCGGTTACCGGTTCCACGAACGACGACGCGTTGGCTGCCGCCCGCAGTAACGCACCGCACGACTCAGTCTACTTTGCCGATGAGCAGCGGGCTGGGCGCGGGCGCGGCGATCATGGCTGGCACTCGGCTGCCGGTGAAGGGCTCTACCTGAGCGTGCTACTGCGCCCATCCATACCCGCTGTTCGCCTGCCGCTGCTGCCGCTGGCCGCAGGTTTAGCTGCTGCCGATGCGATTCATGCTGTCGCCGGACTTACCGTTGACCTGCGCTGGCCAAACGATCTGCTCATCGGCCCGTACAAGGTGGGCGGAATCCTGGTGGAGACGCAGACGGAAGGAAGCAAGGTTGCCTTTGCCGTAGTGGGCATCGGCATCAACGTCCATCAGCGCGGCTTTGCGCTGGATCTCGCCACACCAGCAACTTCGCTGGATTTGGAGGCGAGCCGCGGAGTTTCGCGTCAAGATTTACTGATCGCCCTGCTAAAATCGCTGGAGCGTGAGGCGCAGGAACTGCTCGATCCGGCGGCCGGCGAGACGATTCCCCGGCGCGTGGAAGTGGTTTCAACCTGGGTATGCGGGCGGCGGGTCGAGGTGCACGGTCCACAAGCCTGCACAGGCGCAACGGCCGGCCTGGACCAAAACGGATTCCTTCTGGTGCACACAGAGGATGGATTGGTGACTGTGCAGACCGGCGGCATTCGCGCAGTTGAGATAAGCTGAGAATACAATGCTGCTTGCTATCGATGTGGGTAATACGAATACGGTGCTTGGCCTCTACCGGCTGGATGGAAATAGGCCCACGTTAGCCGCGCACTGGCGCATCACCACTCACCGCGCCCAAACCGCTGATGAGTACGGCGTCTTCTTCGTCAATCTCTTCGAGATGAACGGTCTTGCCCCAAGCCAGGTCACGCACATCATTATCTCCTCGGTGGTGCCGCCGGTCGAGGGTACGCTGCGCCAGGTCTGCGAAATCTACTTCCACACCCAGCCGTTGTTTGTTGAGCCCGGCATCAAGACTGGAATGCCGGTGCTGGTGGACAATCCCGATGAATTGGGCGCGGACCGCCTCGTCAACGCCATCGCCGCCCTCGAGCGTTACGGTGGCCCATGCATCGTGGTGGACTTCGGTACGGCCACTACCTTCGACGTGATTTCCGCCAAGGGCGAGTACCTGGGTGGCGCCATTGCTCCTGGCCTGGGCCTCAGCGCCGATGCGCTCTTCTCCCGCGCAGCGCGGTTGAGCCGGGTAGACATCAAGCGCCCTGCCAAAGTGATCGGTACCAACACCGTTACACATTTGCAGAGCGGCCTCTACTGGGGCTATATCGGCCTGGTAGACGGCATCATCGAGCGCATGATCGCAGAACTGGGCCAGCAACCGCGGGTCATTGCCACGGGCGGACTGGCGCGGCAAATTGCCGAGGACTCTCGATTCATCGCCGAGATTGACGACATGCTCACACTCGATGGGCTGCTCATCCTCTTTGAGCGCAACCGCTCGCCGCGGCCGCCGAGCCGCTCCCATTAAGGCGCAGTTGTGAAGAAAAGCAAGAGGCCAAAGCTATTTGTTCAACAGGCCCTCAAGTTTGATCGTTATCTTCGCCCCAAGAAGCTCCTGGGCCAGCTTCGTTCTCCATGCTCCGGCAGAATCGAGTTCAAGGTAAACGACACCCTGAAAATCAGAGGGCAGCTCGACCCCACCTTTATAGAGTGCGCAAACCCGCGTTCGGCCGAGGCGTCCCATGAAATAACCGAGTTCAAGAATGACATTTTGCCGAGCCCTTGGTTCGAGTTTCTTGGGCTTATCTGTCGCGTACCCGAGATCGTCAGGCGTCAACAGGACAACTGCGAAAGCGACGTTCTTTGAGGAGGTCTCGAATTTTTCGATCAAGGTTCGGCCTTGGTTCGGCTGCTCGTGAAGGATGATCGGATCGAGTTCCAGCTTCTCAAGGAACCGCGCTACGGACTCTTTGGCCTCGCCGTCGTGTCCGTGTACGACGAAGACCTCTCTGGTACCTGAGACGATTGGCTCCGTCACCGCGCCGCCCCGATTCGAAGCTCCCGGGGCTTCCGGAGCTGGTTGATCCTCGCCTTTCGCAAGGAGGCCTTCTACATGCCCGAGTTTCAGGGCGAGCTCGTCAAAATTGTCCGACGAAACAAGGTTTCGAAATCGATCAGCCTCGTCCGGGCCAATGGCTTCGGTGAGAAATGTAGCTACGCGTTTTATCCACCGGCGAATTTCCGTGTAATTCGAAAGGTGGGCCGCGGCCTCCGCGTAGGTGGCCAGTTGCGCCTTTTGACTATCGTTCATGTGCTTCGTCATCCCCGATCATGGGTGATTTTACATCATTGGCAGTGCAAAGCACGTACCTGTTAACTTTGACATAAACGAGTCTGCGCAGCTCTCTCACTTACCGGATACTGAGTAGTTTCAGGTATTCTGATGGCTTGTATAGTCAATGGTGAACTGCGCGCTATGCTGAACTACTTCAATTACTTTACCGAGATCGAAGAGCGATTCCAGCAGCGGCGCGGCGCGCTCTTGTTGCTTTCCACGCTCGACTGGGCGCTGATCGAGAGCTGGCGCGAGGCGGGCATTCCACTCGATGCAGTGTTGCGCGGCATCGATGCGGCTTTCGACAAATATGAGGCTCGCCAAAAACGCGGACGGATGCGGCGCGTCAATGGCCTTGCTTGGTGCGCGCAGGCTGTAATGGAAGCAGCCGTTGAGCTAAAAGAAGCCGCCACTGGGACGGCCAACTCGGCAACCGAAAGCCTCGAATCAGGCTTTGAGCCGGAGCGCGTGGCAACGCACCTTGAATCGGCCGCCTCCGCTCTGGATGCGGCTACTGTTGCTCCTGATGCCTGCAGAGCAACCGCCTCCCGTTTGCGCAAACTAGCCGTTGAAGTGCGAGCCGCCGGCCAGGAAGGTTCTTTCAACCATGATGTGGAAGCCCTCGAGCGCACCCTCACCGTACTCGAAGAGAAGCTTTTTGCCGCGTTGACCGCCGCAGCTCCTGAAGAATTGCTGGTGAACCTCAAGGAGCACGCAGCGCGCGAACTGGCACCCTATCGCAGCCGCATGGGCGCCGTGCAACTCCGCCAGGTGGAGCGGCAGTTCGTGCAAAAGCAGCTGCTGGTGCACTACAGCCTGCCCCGCCTCAGTCTTTTCTACATGAGCCAGCAATGAAGCCGACGGCAACCCAACCCGCTGAGCTGGTGGATATAGAAAAGCCCATCTACGGCGGCGCATTCTTGGCCCGTCTTGAAGGGAAAGCCGTCTTTGTGCCGCTTACTTTGCCCAGCGAACAGGTGCGCATATGCATTACGCAAAGCAAGTTCGGTTACGCTACAGCCGAGGCCGAGGAGATCCTCACTGCATCAGCGGAGCGGGTTGCGCCCGCCTGTCCACACTTTGGCGCCTGCGGCGGCTGCCACTATCAGCACACAGGCTACGAGACGCAACTTGCGTTCAAGCAGGCCATCTTGCGCGAAACCCTGATGCGCGGTGGCGTGACCGTGCCCGGCGAGATTGCCGAGCTGGCCGCTGAGCCCTGGGCTTATCGCAATCGTATCCGGGTAGCTTTTGATGCGGCAGGCAACCCTGGCTACCGCGGACGCCGCTCTCACGCAGTGATTCCAATTAGCGAGTGCCCGATTGCAGCGCCTCTTCTGATTCAGGCCGCACAAGCTGCCGCGGAGGTTGCGCGGCAAATTACTCCGGCTATTCAGCCCGTTGAAATTGCTCTCTTCTGTGACGCGGGTGGAACCTCGCTGCTAGCAAGTCTCTTCATTGCTGGGGCCAGAAAGGTTCGCTTCGACAAATTCGCGCAGGCGCTTCACCGGCAAATACCCACCCTCAAAGGCGCGGAACTTGTGGTCGAAGGCCACGCCGGCCAATCGCCGCGCACCGTCGCGCAATGGGGCGCATCTTCTCTCGTTTATCGCGCCGCAGGATTCGACTATCGAGTGGACCACGGAGCATTCTTTCAGGTCAACCGCTGGCTGGTGGACGCGCTTATTGAGAAGGTGACCGATGGCTATCAGGGAAAGCTGGCCTGGGACCTCTTTGCCGGCGTCGGCCTCTTTGCCCGGCAGCTCACTGCGAGCTATGACCGCGTAGTTGCGGTCGAGTCCGCACCCGCCGCAACCCAGGCGCTCGTGGATAACCTGAAGGGAACTGCCGCGACCGCAGTGCGAGCCACGATCCTTGATTTTCTTCGCCACAACCAAAATAGCGATCGCCCCGATTTGGTCGTGGTTGACCCGCCACGCACCGGCCTGGGCGCTGAGAACTGCAAATTTCTCGCCGCAATCGCCCCGCTTGCGCTGGTTTACGTCTCCTGCGATCCGGCAACCCTGGCCCGCGATCTGCGCACGCTGCTTGGCTCCGGGTACGCAATCCAATCCATCACCCTTGCCGACCTCTTTCCCCAGACCTTCCATCTAGAAACAGTGGTCCAGTTGCGCCACTCCTGATAGGCTTGACGGCCATAGAACCTTTTTGAATTTTTTCGGGCGCGATGCAAGCCAAATCGACCACCTTCGGGCAAGTTCTCTTGAGGCCAGCTACAGCCGGCCTGAACGCTGTTCCGCTCCTTCATGCAGCGTGGCTCTTTGCGGCTGGGATTGCGGCCACTCACTGGCTTTGGCTGCGGCCCAGCCAGGTGCTGGTTGCGCTTGCTGCTATAGCTGTACTGTGTGCCGTGGCCGCATTTCGCGCGCAGCGCATCGTCTGGCTGCCGCTGACGGTGTTGTGGCTCCTACTGGGCGCATGGTGCGCCTGGATGGAGCCGCATCCTGCTCCCTCGCCCATAATCGCCAAATCCTCGGACGGCCTTCTCCGCGCCGTGGAAGGGACCGTCGTCGATGTCGGGCCGGTGCGCGGCGAAATCGAACAAAGCAATGACGAGCCCTCCACCACCATGCCCTCGCAACACATTGACTTACGAGTTTCCTCGATCGAAGTGGTCACCAACGACATCGATGCGCTGGCTCCCGCTACAGGCAGCGTGCGGCTCACCGTTCGCTCGCCGGCAAGCGCGTCCGCCACCGCTGGACCGCCGCCCTTTCATTGCGGCGAGCGCGTCCGCGCCGTCGTTCGCCTCCTCCAGCCGGAGGTTTATCACGATCCGGGAGTCTGGAGCCGCCAGGATTACCTCCTCGATCAAGGCATTACCTCAACGGCTGCGGTGAGCAGCGGCCACGTAGACCGGCTGGGCCAGAGCCCCGGCAGCTTCCTCGCCTGCCGAATCAGCAACTTGCAGCACGCCTCCAGCGCGCGTCTGCTGGCCCTGCCCGCGGCCATGCGCCGGCTGCCCAGCCCGCTGCGCCTTACCCAGGACGACGCCGTCATGATGGCCGCCATGGTCACCGGCGACCGCACCTACCTCAGCCATTCGTTGCGCGTGGGCTTTGAACGCACCGGTTCCTTTCATATGCTGGTAATCTCTGGCTTTCATCTGGCCATCGTCGCCGGATGCATCTTCTGGTTAGCGCACCGTCTGCGTCTCTCACAGGTTTCAGCCACCTTCCTCACCATTCTTGCCTCCTTCGGCTATGCGTTCTTCACCGGCTTCGCCACGCCGGTGCAGCGCTCGCTCTGGATGGTCACCCTCTATATGCTCGGCCGGCTTCTCTATCGCGAACGCAACCCTCTGAACACCATCGGGTTTGCCTCGCTGTGCCTGCTGGCTTTAAGCCCCCGTAGTCTCTTCGATTCGAGTCTGCAAATGACGCTGCTCGCAGTAGTCGCCGTCGCCGGCGTCTCCACGCCGCTGCTCCTCGGTACAGTTCACCCTTTTCTCACGGCCATGCGCGACCTCCGCCTTACCGCCATTGACGCCAAGCTAGCCCCGAAGCTTGCCCAGTTTCGAGTTACGATGCGGATGGTCGCCTCGGCATTGCAGAAGGCCGGAAATGGACTCCTTGCATGGCGCGTCTTTCCCTTCGCGGTTCGGTTTCTGATTCGCAGCTTTGAACTAATCGTTGTTTCCTGTGTAGTTGAGCTGGCCATGGCCCTGCCCATGGCCGTTTATTTCCATCGCATCACCGTCTTCGCGCTGCCGGTGAACGTCTTCATCCTGCCGTTGCTTGTGGTCCTGATGCCCGCCGCGCTGATGACTCTGCTGCTTGCTCTGATTTCGCCAGTGTGCGCAGCACTTCCGGCGATGTTGGCCGCCCTGCCGCTGCATTTCGGCGTCTGGCTGGTGCGCGTCTTCGGGTCGCTGGCTCATGGGGATTTCCGCATTCCAGCGCCGTTGCTGTGGCAATCAGCCGCCTTTTGCCTGCTGCTTACGGTATCCGTCGTGCTGGCCCGTCTGGCTCTGTCGTCCGGATCGGGCTGGCAGCGCCGCCTCGCATGGGCCGCTTTGTTGCTAGCCGCGCTGGCCGCTGTTACGCCGCGGCCGGTCCAGCACCCACGCGACGCGCTGCTCGTTGAAGCCATCGACGTGGGCCAGGGAGATTCGTTGTTGTTGATTACCCCCGATGGCAAGACTCTGCTCGTCGATAGCGGCGGCTTTGGCGGCGGCCCGCGCCAGGCTCCGCAGGAGTTCGACATTGGCGAAGAGGTAGTCTCGCAGACGCTATGGTCGCGCGGTATCCGCCATCTGGACGCCGTAGCCCTCAGCCACGCCCACAGCGACCACATGAGCGGCCTGCCTGCCATCTTGCGCAACTTCCACCCCGACGAGCTGTGGGTCGGCAACAATCCACGCTTTGGGGCCTATGACGCCCTGCTCAACGAGGCCGCCGAGTTGCACGTTAGGCTGCGTGCCTTCCGTGCCGGTGATGTGCTGAAGTTTGGTAGCACCGAAATAAGCGTGCTAGCGCCCTTCCGCGAATATCAGCCCGGTTTGGAGCCCGCCAACAACGATTCGCTGATCCTGCACGTTGCCTACAGCGCGACTTCCGTCCTTCTAGAGGGCGACGCCGAGTCCCCCATCGAAGAAGCCATGCTGTCCGAGCCCGGCCTCGCGAGTACTCTCCTCAAAGTTGGCCATCACGGCAGCGTTACCTCCACACGCCCTGAGTTCCTCTCTCGCGTAGCCCCGCAGTGGGCCGTCATCTCCTGCGGTTTGCATAACCGCTACGGCCATCCCCGCCAGGAGGTTTTAGAGGAGTTACAGACAGCGCATATCCGCACCTTTAGTACCGACATCAACGGTGACGTCTGCTTCCGCCTCGATGGGAAGTCAGCCGCATTGGAAGCTGGATGCGGGTGGCTGCAAACGCCGTGATGCACCGGCTTTTTGGATTGAGGTACAACTACTGTTGCTTTGTTGTATTGTTTTCGTGTTGTAAGCTTCTCAGAAACTGTCCCACTACCCCAACTGGCTAACCTTCACTGCTAACTTCTCGAAGTCCACGGTGCCTAACCCGCGAGCTGTGGCCATTTGCAGATACGGTAGTTGCGCGGGGTCGAGATTCCAATACGCCTTGGCGACGTAGGCGTCGATAGCGACGGGATCGGTTCCGGCAACCAGGGTCTTCTTGAGGACGGCGTCTTCCAGGTTGCCGCCGGTGGGGCCGTTGCGCACAAGTACGCGGTAGCAGTCCATGAGCGTGACGGTGGGCAGCATGAAGCTGGCCAGATCGGCGAGGCTCTGGTGAATCTGCTGGTGCAGCCGGTTGCGCTCGCCGCCGAGAATGCCATACCAATTCTTCATGCCCAGCGTTGCGCCGGTGAGGACGTGATGCTTGGCGATGGGCAGGTTGAAGATTTTGTCGGCTTCTAGAAACGGAGTGAAGACCGGCCAGCTCTTGAGTACCACGCCACCCATATCAACCTCGCGGAATAGCTCGGGATCGGGCAGAATGACCTCGGCGCCCTCGGCGCGGGCAGCGGCCTGAATGCCGGAGCGATGAAAACAGCGGCGCGGCTCGTTGCAACTGACGTCGGTGACGATAACCCGCTTGGCTCCGGCCTGCCAGCACTGGCGCACCACCTCGGCGACGAGATCTGGATTGGTGTTGGCGGCCTGCTCCGGGGTGCGGTCCCAGGCGATGTTGGGCTTAAGGACCACCACATCCTGGCGGCTGACGAAGCGGCGAATGCCGCCCAGATCATCAAACGCCCGCTGAACCAGCTCGCGCGGCTCTCCTCCCTTGACGACGACCAGATGCGGTAACGCGGAATCGTCGGCGATGCGATGGTCGCGTCGGGCCTCCTCGGCCTTCGCCGGAATCGGGCGGAAGCTGTGCTCGCTGAGCCAGACTCCGGCAACGGCAGCGCCCGCTGCCACGCCGCCCACGCGGAGCAGTTGCAGCATCGCCTCGCGACGCGTCAGGCCCGTTGTCTCATCCGGCTTCCGATCGGTTTCCCCGGCCATGGTTCTCCTCCCGGTCAGATTTCCATCAGGTGTATGCGCTTTGGATCATTTACGCCCAAGCGGTGTGTTGCGTCAGCGGCGGTGGCGATGTAGCGCGGCGGACGGCCCGCAGCCTCCAACGTGGGCACGCCCGCCTCAGCGCGCTTGCGCTCTATCATCTGCCACGCAGTGTAATCCACGGCCACGCGATCCTCGCCCACAATGAGCGCGTTGGGATACCAGAGATGCTGGGGGTGAAAGACGGGACCGCCTTCATAGACGGAGGAGATTGCGTCGCCGATGGTGAAGCGCACCTTCTCGCGGACAGCGGGAATGCAATTCAGTTCAGGCAGGCTCGGGTTGCAGTTGTGGCCATGGAGCTGGTCTGGCCGCTGGACGACGCCATACATGTTCTTCATGGAAAAGGTAACGCCCGCCTCGTTATGGTCCTTGAGGATAGGAAGATTGATGACCATCTCGCACTCTCGAGTGAGAATCTTGGCCAGCTTTACCTTTGTTGAGCCGAACGCAACAGCCTGCTCCTCGTAGCCAGCCGCGTCGGAGCCGTAACAGCGGATGCGGTTTGAGTCGGTATTGATAGTGAGGCCGCAGGCCTGAAGATCGCGGGCGGTGCGGTCCCATACCAGAATGTTGCCGGGCTTGACGCCGGCCTGTTGCAGCCGCTCGCAGACGGCCAGAACCAGCGCCAAGTGAGTCGAGATCCCGCGGCCGCCCAGGCCATTCACCTTCAGGCCGATCACCTGATCCTGTGGCACAATACGCCGCCAGGCCTCGACCGGGTGGTCGTGACCCGTATACGCGGTGATGGCGCAGTCGAGCAGAGCGAGCACGCGCTTTTCATCCGGTTGAACGCCCTGGCCATGCAGCGCCGCATCCCTGGCCACGACAACCTTTGACTTGCCCGCCTCCGCGTGCTGGTCCAACATTCCGGCTAGTCCGAACGAACTCTGCGAACCCAGCAGCAGGGCTCCCGTCGCTGCTCCCTTGATAAAATCCCTGCGGCTATTCATTGAATCCTCACCTGTAATGCGGTTGCAGTAACCCTATAGTTTTGCTTCCACCCCGTGCGCCAGGACCATCAGTGCCTGCTGCGCCTCGGGCGTGGGCTCATAGGCAACGATGCGCACCAGATAGGGGCCCTTGCGGAAGATCACGCTTTGCGCGTAGGCAACTCCGGCATCGCCCAATTGAACGGTCCTGGCGTCCTTGCTCTGCCCGGTTTCGAGAATCCTGCGCGCGCCCGCCGCGTCCTTCATGGTATGCACATCGGCGGTCGCCTCTAACTGGCCCTGATACTTGTAGTCGGAGGTGGTGGTAGAGACCACGCCGGCAGAGATGTACTGCTCGGCGTCGCCGTCGATGTACTGCCAAAGATCCTTGGCCGCAAAGACGCGCGTCTCGCCGGTCTTTTCCCATCCGGCTACCGCGCCCGATGCCGGAAACGGATTGATCTGGCCCTTCTTGCATCCCATCGCGGCAAGGATGAGCGCGAGCGCGATAACCATGCCGCAATGAACCGGCGGCATCCGATACTTCGAGCGAATCGTCACGGTACAGTCTCCTTTATTTCCGGTTCAACAAGATCTGGCTGCCGGGCGAACGGCTTTCGCCGATGCTGGTCACGTAAACAGCGGGGCGCTCCTGGAGCGGGCAGGCATATTCGCACGCGCCGCAACCCACGCAGCGGCTGGGATCGACGCGCGGCTGTTTCAGAGTTTTGGTGTTGCCGGCCGAGTCGATCACCTGGGCTTCCTGCACGTAGATGGCCTTGGGCGAGACCGGGCACCACTCCTCGCAGACGATGCACTCGGTGGCCATGGCCCAGGGCAGGCAGCGGCCGCGGTCGTAAAACGCCGTTCCCAGGCGAACGGGTTGGTTTTGCTGTTGAGCGCCCACGCCCACCACCCAGCCTTTATCCTTGGGCGTGATCTGCCAGATGGCGCCGGTGGGGCAAACCTCCGAGCAGAGGACGCAACTGGGCTCGCAATAGCCGATGCGCGGCACCAGCGTGGGCGTCCAGAGCCCTTCGATGCCCGCCTCATCCAGTGTGGGGTGGAGCGCCGTGTTGGGACAGACCTTCATGCACTCGCCGCAGCGGATGCAGCGGGAGAGGAACTCCGGCTCGTCGAGCGAACCGGGCGGACGCAGCAAGCGTTCATGGCGGCTCTTGCCCAGGCCAGTATTGGCGCGGAAGAGCGGAACCACCGCCACGCCAGCGGCGATGCCCGTGATGGTTCTGCGCCGCCCCAGGTCCGGCGATGCGACTTCCTTCTCGTTGCGAAAAAAGCGGAATCGAAGGCTGTCATGCGGGCAACTGCCAACGCAGTTCATGCACATCAGGCACTCGGCCTTACGCCACGGCACATCGCCAATGGGATCGTCGCCACCCTGGCAGTTGAGCAGGCATCGATTGCACTTGTCGCAGGCATCCGGGTCCTTGTGCAGCCCCAGCACACTCCAGCGGGAGACCGCGCCCAGCAGCGCGCCTAGCGGGCAAATCGCCCTGCACCACAACCGCGTCACGCGCAAACTGGCGGCGAGAATCGCAATGAAGAGAATGCCCAGAATGAGGCCCTGGTGATAGTGCGGCTGGCGAAGATCGAGCACCGTGTAGTGCAGTATCGTGTGCAGGGTTTTGCCTGTCGCTTTGATCGCCGCAATGTGGCTGGTTTCGAGCGGGGTAAGCACGATACGCGCGGCAGCGTTGAAGGCAGGCAAAATCGACAAACCAAACGAGCGGACCAACAAACTGAACGGATCGAGCCAGCCGATAGCCGCCGAACCGAAGCAGGCGGCCACGAGTCCGGCAATCAGCACGACGTATTTACCGGTCTGCCAGCGCTTGTAACGATTCGAATCGATACGCTGTTTGCCGCGCTTTGATTCAGAAGGCATATTGCCGGCAAAATGTTGCAGCGTGCCCATGGGGCAGATCCAGCCGCAAAAGAAGCGACCCAAAAAGATCGTCGGCACCAGGATGACGAGACTCCATATGAGGCCGCGATAGAGAGCGTGGCCGGCCAGTGCATTCACCAGGGCCACCAGCGGATCCCACTCAAAGAAGAGCCGCACCGGAGCGCTCAGATGAATCTCGGATCCGCCGCCGGGAAAGATGCTCAGCGAAGTAAAGAGCAGCAGCGCGAGAAAGAGCAGCAGAAAAAATATCTGTGAAATTCTGCGCCACCGTGGCAATCTGGACAGGGCCACAACACTCCTCCGCACGCCCCGCGCACTCGGGCGCTACCCGCACAGTCAATGATTTGCGGCCGGACCAGCTCTAGACTGTGATCTGCATCACTTGTTGAAGATTTGAGACTGCTAGTTGCGTCCAGAACCCGCTCATACCATCAATTACTTCCCCCATCCAGCTACAAGGTGCGCATCCTCGTGAGTGCAATTTGATACAGAATTCCCTGGCCGTCGAGTGCAGTCTATGGGCTCAGTCTGTGTTGACATGAAAACACAGCGAAAGAGGATCAACCATGTTCAATTCAGGCTCATTGGTTCGCACCGGACGGATGACGGTGATGATGTTGGTTTTGGTGGCGGGCATCCTCACAGGATGTGAATCCAGGCAGGAAAAGGCGCTGGATCAGGCCAGAAAGCAGGCTGCAACAACCGGACAGGCACAACAAGTGGTTTCAGTGGATAAGAATGGGACCACGACGACCACGGTGGTACAGCCGCCGGCGGCCGGGCAGAAGAGCGAGGCGATCACAACGACGACAACACCGCCCGCGGCTGGGACGCCCGTTCCAGCACCCATGGAACCGACGGTTTCAACGGTGCCGCTGCCTCCGGTCCCTGTCAGCGTGACCATCCCGGCGGGCACAACGTTGACGATCCGGATCGATCAGCGCATCAGCGTAAAAAACAGCCGCGCTGGGGAGAGATTTACCGGCGAGATCGTGGAACCTATTCTGGCCGGCGACAACAACGTGCTGGTGCCGAAGGGCGCGCTGGTGGGTGGCGTGGTGGATGTCTCGCATCGGCGGGGACACTTCAAAGGCAGATCGCTGCTGGAACTGCGGTTGACCTCTCTGACAGTGAATGGAACCCGGTATCCGCTATCGACGCGGGACCTGGCGGAAAGCAAGAAGGGCAAGGGCAAACGTTCAACAGCTTTGATCGCCGGAGGGACGGGGCTTGGCATGATCGTGGGCGGCGTTGCCACCGGCGGAGTTGGAGTGGCGGTGGGCGGCCTGGTCGGTGGTGGTGCTGGAACCGCGGTCGCAGGATTGACCGGCAACCGGGATATTGATATTCCGGCGGAGTCGGTTGTTCGCTTCAAGCTGTCGGAAGATTTGGTTGTGCAGCCGGCGCAGTAATTGGAACAAGGCCCGTTAGTCTCACGAGCCGAGGTCTGGGCCCCAATTCACAGCCGATTGATGAGCGATGCAATGCATGCAGCGCCGAAACCGTTGTCGATGTTGACCACCGATACATTTGGAGAGCAGGTGTTCAACATGCCCAGCAGCGCGGCGATGCCGCCAAAGGAAGCTCCATAACCTACGCTGGTTGGTACGGCCAGCACCGGCGCGTTCACTAATCCAGCCACTACGGTGGGCAGAGCGCCCTCCATGCCGGCGCAGACTATCAGCACGCGCGCCAATTGCAGGGAATGTTTCTGTGCCAGTAGGCGGTGGATGCCGGCCACGCCGACATCGGCGATTAGCTCGACCGTGTTGCCCAGCAGGCGCGCAGTTACCACGGCCTCTTCGGCGATGGGTAAATCGCTGGTTCCGGCGCAAACCACGGCGATGGTTCCCTTGCCAGGAACTGCGGGCGCTTGCGTCAGCGTGATAGCGCGGGCCATCTCGTGGAACTCAGCTCGCGGCTCGACGGTAAGGACCGACTCAAACATCTCGCGAGAGGCGCGCGTGGCCAGTACGTTACCACCTGCACGGGCCATTCGAGCGAAGATTGTTGCCACCTGCTCGGCGGTCTTGCCCGCGGCGAAGATCACCTCGGGCATGCCAGTGCGTAGCGCGCGGTGATGATCGAGCTTGGCGAAACCAATATCCTCGAAGGGCAGATCGCGCAGACGGTCGAGCGCTTGATTGACGCCGATTCGGCCTTCGCGAACTTCATTCAGCAACACCTCAATCTGCGTTCGATTCATCAGACTCGCTCCTTTTCCGTCCGGGTGGCATCGAAGGCTCGCATAGCCTCCTGCATCACCTGCTTCAGCGGTACCGAGTGCAGCGTGGCGAGCAACCGGCAATCCTCATACTCCGGCGATGCATTGGCGACCTTGCCGTTAGGCCATCTTGCAATCTTGATGCGTACCTTGCCCCATTCGATGCCCACCTCAAGAAACTCCCTCTGGAGCGCCAGTTTATTTTCGAGCCTCCAGCGCAGGCCGATGGTTGTGGTTTCGCGAAAGAGTAAATCGCGCAGGCGAGGCAGGAGTTTGGGAGCGCAGAGAACGGTCATTTGCACGCCGGTGCGCCCCTTCTTCATCTGCACCGCAGAGCGATAGACATCCCACGCTCCAGCCTCAAGCAGCAGCTCACTGACGTAGGCCAGCACCTGCGGATTGGAATCGTCGATAACGGCTTCGATGACAGCAATGGGTTCAACTTCATCGGCCGACGCGGTTTCTTCCTCGCCCACCAGAAGGCGCAGCAGATTGGGCTGGCCAGGCGTTTCGCGGCCGCCTGCTCCATACCCAGTGGTTTTGACGCGCATGGCTGGGAGCGGCGCATACGTCACATCGAGCATTCGCAACACCGCTGCGCCCGTCGGCGTCACGCGCTCCATGGGCGGACCGGCCGCGTACACCGGAGCATCGCCTAGCAGGGCCAGCGTTGCCGGCGCCGGTACAGGCAGCGTTCCGTGCTGGCAGACCACCGTTCCGCTGCCCACGTTCAGTGGAGAGCACAGCCAGCGATCCACGCCGAGCGCTTCGCATCCCGCGGCGGCGCAGACAATGTCGACAATCGTGTCTACCGCGCCGACCTCGTGAAAATGCACCTTTTCGATGGAGATGGAGTGGATGGCGGCCTCGGCTTCTCCGAGCAACTGAAAGGCCCGAATGGCGCGCTCTTTCACTATCTCGGAGAGTAGCGCGGAGTGAATGATTTCGACGATTGCCGACAAGGGACGGTGAGGTGCATGCCTGTGCTCGTGGGTATGCGTCTCATGCGTGTGGGCGTCGTGCGTGTGTTCCGCATGATCCCCATGAGAATGGCTGCTCCCTGGCGAGTCCGGGGTCAGTACATCCACTTTGGTTGCGGCAAGCCCGCCACTGCTCACCTTGCGCATCTCCAGATGCGCGCCCACGTTCAGCGCGGTTGCAGTCTCCGCAAGAGTGTTAAAGGGGACGCCCGCATCCACAAGGGCGCCCAGCAGCATATCGCCGCTTATGCCGGAAAAGCACTCAAGGTATCCAATTCGCATCGCTCTGTGATTTTATACTGCCGGCTACGCGCCGCGCCTAGCGAGAACTTCAACGGGCAAGACCGCATTCAATGAGCCGGAGCGGAAGCCCGAGCAATCGAGCGTGACGTATTGGAATCCAGCCTGTTTGAGAGCCGTGGAGATTGAGCCGATCATTTCCATTGATAGGGCTCTTGGCAGCTCCGCGCGCGCAATCTCAACGCGGGCCAGCTCCCCATGATGTCGGACGCGCAACTCGCGAAAGCCTAACTGTCGCAGGCTTTCCTCGGCTTTCTCTACCTGTTCCAGCACCTCGCGTGTCACCGTGCGGCCATACTCGACGCGCGAGGCCAGGCACGGCGCTGCCGGACGATCCCACAGCGGGTAGCCGGCTGCTTTGGCCAGCGCACGGACCTCGTTCTTGGTGAGCTGAACCTCCGCCAGGGGCGCCAGCACAGCGTGTTCCTGTGCAGCGCGTTGTCCGGGACGATAATCCTGGGTGTCGTCGGCGTTCATGCCATAGGCGATTTGGCTGTACCCAAATTTCGTGCCCAGCGCCTCCATTGCGGCAAAGAGCTCGTCCTTGCAGTGGAAGCAGCGATCGGCCTCATTGCGCGCATAGGCTGGCCGCTCCAATTCGCCGGTCTCAACAACGTGCAGCGGCATCCCTAGCGCATTTGCAAAGGCGCAGGCCTGCTCCATGTCGCGTCGGGCTAGGCTGGGCGAATCGGCCAGCACCGCCAACATCCGGTTGCCCAGAATCCGATGCGCCGTGCCGGCCAGAAACGCAGAGTCCACGCCGCCGGAGTAAGCCACCATCAGGCTTCCCAACTGCTCCAGCCGCGCTTCGAGGGCGCGCAGCTTAGCCGCTGTTGCCGGCTCGATTTCCGCCTGATCGGCTCCCGGTAATTTCGTTTGTTCAATCGCCGCCATAGCGCAGATTATACCTTGCAACCGCTTTCATAGGCTCTTTCATGGCCGCCTGAACCGTCGCGTTCTCCGATGAGACGGCTAAATCCAGCGTATATCTTGCATGGAATGAGAAAGAGGCTGGGTGCGCAGCATCACGCGGTCCGAAATAGATGCGTTACGCCAGGAACACTTCAATCCCATTGCCGCGAAGCAACTCCACATATTCGGGCGCAAGCTCGTTATCGGAGACGACAATATCGGCGGCGCTCAACGGGGCCACCGGGAACATTCCACCGCGGCCGAACTTGGTGCGATCGGCCACGATAATCACTTTGCCGGCTATCTCGATCATCTTCCGCTCCGAGCCAACGACCAGTGTACTGTTGTTGCTGAATCCGGCCTCAGAGACGGCGCCGATTCCCATAATGACCGCATCGGCGCGAATCGAGCTCAACATCCGGTCGCAGAAAGGCCCGAGCATGACACGGCCGCGCGGATCGAGATAGCCGCCGGTTAACGTCAATTCGATGTTGCGAATCGATTCCAGTCCTTCAGCAATGGGCAGCGAGTTGGTGACGATGTGCAGGGTCTTGGAGGCCAGTTCCCTGGCTACGGCAGCAACCGTCGAGCCCCCATCCAGGATGACCGTCTGGCCTTCTTCAATGAGTCCTGCAGTGAGCCTGGCAATGCGATTCTTTTCGTCGCTCTGCCGCGCGCTCTGTTCGGCAAAGTCGATCGTTCGATTGCCGGGAGGTTGCAGGGGAACGGCGCCTCCGTAGACGCGCCGCAGCGCCTTCTCGTCCTCCAGAATTCCAAGGTCGCGGCGGACACTGGACTCGGATGCATCCAACTCGCGGC
>Ga0265342_10001270_pt1 | contig 23770 bp, 22 predicted proteins | sample 4CB327metaG_FD_203125 | JGI IMG/M metagenome (GOLD analysis project Ga0265342, IMG submission 203125) | Rhizosphere microbial communities from Carex aquatilis grown in University of Washington, Seatle, WA, United States - 4-CB3-27 metaG | ecosystem: Host-associated > Plants > Roots >... | reverse complement strand
TTTCCAATCGGGCTTGGATGCGCTAAAAAAAAACGCGGCGGCCGCGTTCGCGGCCGCCGTCGTCAACCGGCTCAATGCTTCATCTCGTGCGCGGTCTTCCACACGCCGCCGTCGTCATAGATGTCGGGGTTGCTGGGCCCGGTCACGATCAACGAGCCAGACAGCCCCTTCGCCACGCGGCTGAGCGCGTGGTCGACCAGGACGTATTGCCCCGGCACGTCGAGCTTCATGTCGACCATCACCGCGCCGCCGGGCGGCACCGTGGTGGTCTGCACGTCGCGCAGCGGCGGCGAGGTGAGCGAAGCCTCACGGTACACGTGATCGAAGATCTCGCCGATCATGTGGAACGAGGACGTGAAGTTTGGCCCGCCATTGCCGAAGAAGATGCGCACCGTCTCGCCGACCTTGGCGTGCAGCGGCTTGTCCTTGGTCAGCGCACCGACGGCGCCGTTGAAGACGAAATATTCCGGGCGCTCGTCGGCGAGCTTGTCGAAGTTCTGCGTGACCTCGCCGGTCGCGCCGATCTTCTGGTCGGTATAGAGCTCGTTCTGCATCACGTAGTATTCGTGGTCGACCTTCGGCAGGCCGCCTTCCGGCTCGACCAGGATCATGCCGAACATGCCGTTGGAGATATGCTGCGCCGCCATCGGGATGGCGCAGTGATAGACGTAGAGGCCGGGCTTGACCGCGGTGAAGACGAAGCCGTGTGCATCGCCCGGCGCGGTCTCCGTTGCGACGCCGCCGCCGCCGGGGCCGGTCACGGCGTGGAAGTCGACATTGTGCATCATGGTGCTGTCGGCTTCGTTCTTCAGATGCACCTCGACGGTGTCGCCGACGCGCACGCGAATGAAGGGACCGGGGACCTTCTGGTTGAAGGTCCAGTAGCGATAGGTGGCGCCGTCGGCGAGCGTACCGGTGACCTCGACCGTGTCGAGATCGACCTTGACGCGCTGCGGCCCACGCTTGCCGACCGGCGGCGGCACGTCGGCGGGATCGCGCACGATGTCGATCGGGCCTTCGGCCCTGACGAGCTTGTGAATCGTGGTCGCGGACGGCACCGGGCCGTGGGCGGCTTGCGCGTGATAATTCGGCTGCGCCGGCTCGGCGATCGCGGCTGACGCCGCATTGGTGCCGAAGCTGAGCGAGAACTGGGGCGTCATCAGCATCGTGCTGGCGAGCACGAGCGCGCCGACAGAGAGGGCACCGAACAGAACACGGTCATTGTTGTCTTTGAGAAGCCGCATGGCTTGCACTCCAATTCCGCGGCGACCTCAAATGGTCGCCAGTGGTCTTGAAGTACGAGCGCTAGGCGGGAAATGGTTGATGCAGCGCAAAAAGAAGGGTGATCGAGCTCCGGACAAACCCTTAGGATTATTACGGATTCGAACCGAAGCGGGTTCCGGGCGGCGCAACAAGGCGCGGCCCCGCCGTCCGCACCGCGGGCCCAAAATCGCCAGATCGCGATCAGGGATGTGTCGTCACGTCCGGTCGTGGGTGGAAGCCGACGACCCGATACTCGGTAGCGGGGGAGGCAACCTCTTAGCGTTGAAATCATTGAAGAAACTGTCGATTTTTCGGCCCGTGACCACGCCGTGACCACGGACTTTTTGGGTCTTCTGGGGACGATTTGGCGGTATGTTGCTGCGGGCGATTGTCGCGGGAGATTTCAATGGCCGTCGTTAAGGCACCGACTGCTGAGGAAGCGAACAAGGCAACCGCGCCGCATGTCACCGCGATCGGCGAACTGGTCTGCGCCTGGAACAATCTTCAAGAGGAGTTGGCGGACCTGTTTTCGCTCGTCAGCAAGATACCCAGTGTCGACATCGCGTACGCGATCTGGCACTCGACGCCGAACGACCACGCGCAGCGCTCGATGGTCCGTGAGGCGGCAAAGGTTTCGCTGTCGACCGACGAGCAGGCGCTCGAAGCAGTCACCTGGCTGCTCAACCAGATCGACAACTCGCTACGTCACAAGCGCAACGATGCGGTCCATGCGCCGCTGATCCTGGCGGTCGGTTCCGCCGGCATTACCGTCATCCCTCGGGATTGCACCAACAATCCGCGGGCAGCGTCACTTGAGGGAAAGGACATCCTCAAGGAGTTGATCTGGTATCGCGAGACCGCCGAGGTTCTTCGCCACTACTGCTGGCGCCTGAACTACGTCTTGTCGGCCAAGGGCGTGCCGATTCCAGAGAAGCCCGCGCTGCCGAGGCTTGGTGAGCGCAAGCGGCAGAGTCGGGGTTGAGCAGGTAGCTACGCCTTTCGGTTAGAGCGAGCGATGCGGTTCATCTTCGCCCCGATCTGTGCCGGCGGCTCGCCAGCGCCTCTCCACTCCGCGCTCTCGCCTGTTTCCGCGTTCCGCACGAAGCGAACGCTGCTGGGATAGTCGTTCGCTACGCTGCGCATAAGCGCGATGAAGCGATCGATCTCGACCATCCAAAGGGCTGAGCTTTTCCGGTCAGAGGTGACGAAGAAGCCCTCAATGCTGTCGTCCTCGCGGGCAACCTCGGCGAAGATCAGGCTATGGATGATCAGATCGAGCAGCACCGGCGCTGCGACGTTCTTTCGGGTAGTGCGGTCGAAGTCGTACAGTCCTGGCAGATCGTAGCGGCTATGTCGGTCGACCCTTTTGCCTGGGCGGAGCGGGATAGCGTCGATCTGGAGCGCCAATCCGTCGAAGCTGCTCGATAACTTCCCGGCTTCCAGCAGCTTGCGCATGACGTAGGCTGCCAGGAACACCTTCTGCTCGATTAAGACCGAGCGCCGCTCGCTGTGGCGCGTCTTCGACGCCCAGCGAGCGACCAGGGCCGCATCTTTAGCAAGACGGTCCTTCCAGGGTGCGCTTTCGTGGATCATGGAATGCCATTACAATGAGCCAATTCGAAAATTCTGACTTCGCATCGGCCCCATATGAGCTACACGTCAGAGAATAAATTACCTAGGAGCGTCACGCTACCAAAGGTAAAGGAAATCATCGAACTGCTAGGCTACAAGAAAGTCCGCAGCGGACTAAAGATTAAAAGCCACGTTGGTAGTTATTTCTGGCTCGATAACGTCGACTATAGGTCTTGGTATGGAGTCGAATTGGATGTTTATAAGAACAAAAGCGGTATAATTGTTGGGACACGTTCAACAGTGTCTCGGAGCTATTGGGACTTAGAGCACCAAAACAAAACGATCAGAACTTTGCGCGACATCTTCGGCGGCAACTTTCAGACCGATGCTGGAAGAGGTCGTTATTTTCACCCTGACGGCCCGCCTCCTTCACCTCTTCAATCAGGGTGCTATTTGGCGCGATGGCGATTTCACAATGCCATGATTAAAGCGCGCGTGTACCTACAGTCGAGAGAACTTGGAGGAACCATCGCACGGGAAACGCCATCTGGCTTTCATTTCATGGATGAAATGAACCCGCGCCTCCTTTCGAATAATCTATTGATCCCTTACGTCATAGCCATTTGGGAAGAGTACTTTCGCGCTACATTCACTGCAGCGTTGATATACGCGAGCGCTAGGGAAAGTGTATTGAAGAAGGCGAGACTCGGGCACGCCCAACTTGAACAGATTGCCGCTAACGTACAGCCAGTAGAGCGCACGATTGCAGAATGTTTTTCATTCCAGCAACCGCGTTCAATATCTGAGAATTTCAAGCTACTTGACTCGAAACTCGACTTGGGTGGCGCGATGCGCAAACCGTACAAACGCAGGAGATCATCACTATTCGAATCTATAGAATCCTTAGTAGAAAATAGAAATGCGTTTGTCCATGCTGGTGAGATGGACTTTGATTTATACGATAAGAAGCTCCAGAATGTTTTCGAAGATATTGTTGCTGCTATTGATCGCTGCTACGATCAGCTTGGGTCGCACTACGACTTCATACCAATCCGTAACTATTAGAGCATTTCAAGCCGCGGCGGCTGTCCATAGCAGAGCGAAACGCTGCTCGATAGTAAGCTTCGCCGGCATCATCAACGGCACCACGGTTGAATCCTCACCATCGACGTGATTCCGAATCCGCTCCATCGCCTTAGCGGCGTAGTCCTCATCGCGCTCGATACAGATCCAGCGGCGCCCGGCGTTCTCGGCCGCGACAGCGGTCGTGCCGCTGCCGGCTGTGTTGTCGAGAACGACCATGTCTTCGTCCGTGTAGGTGCGGATCAGGTACTCGAACAGCGCAACTGGTTTCTGGGTGGGGTGGAAGCCTTTTTCGCGCCTGAACTCTAGAGTCTGCCAAGGGTAATTAGTCAATGTTTGGGTGTATTCGCCATCTTTGAGGCCCATGTCTGCATATATCGTTGTTTCCTTGTCACGCTTACGCGTGTTCAGGCGATCTACGCGGGTGACGCCTTGCGGGTCGTAAACAGGCTGTGCGCGATAAAATACCAACGCCTCTTCCACATTTTTGAGCGGCATCTTATTCGCGTTCATGAAGCCAGTTGTTTGCGGCTTGATCCAATACCAGCAGTATTTGAAATTACGAATTTGAGATGCGGCAAGCGCCGCTGTGAAGGGATGGGCAGCAGTCAAAATGATAGCCGCATCTTTTTTTGCCACCCGCCAATATTCCGCCCACAGCTCATCAAACGGAAGCACCGCGTCCCATTTGCACGCGGTTGTCCCATACGGCAGGTCGCACAGCACCATGTCCACGCTGCCGTCCGGCAGATCGCGCATCACCTCGAAACAGTCGCCCGTGTAGAACCGTCCCCTGCCCGATCTGCGCCTGGTCGTACATCAACCTTCCTTCGTCGCCTTCAGTCGGATTCGACCGTAGCCGCGACGAACAGGAAAATCAACCTTATGTTGAGATTGAATACCTAAAGCGCGACGTGAGTGCGTCAACCGAGCGAATCAGCTTCGGTGCCTGCCGACCGGACTCGCGGGGCCGATGGGACTCGAACCCGCGCAAAAAGGACGTGTTGGTATCGCCCTGCGCCGGATACCAACGAAAATACCAACGCGTTAGAGGAGGAACCGGGCACCACAACCCGGAGTAAAAATAAACTTCAACAATATCAAGTCTTTAGCTGGCACCTATTTCGGTGCCTTCTCTAGTTGCGTCCGAAAAGTCCAATGAAATCAAGGACTTACGCACCGCGGTAGCGGGGGAGGGACTCGAACCCCCGACCTCCGGATTATGATTCCGCTGCTCTAACCAGCTGAGCTACCCCGCCATTCCGAGTGGCGGACGCAAAGACTGGCGCGATATAGGGAGCCGCGGCGAAGCCTGTCAAGCAAACTGCCCTCCCGGCACCCCTATTTCGGCTGCACCGACTGGTCGCTCGAGCCGGGCGTCCCCGGCGGCTTGATCACCGGTGTTCGCCCCGCGGGCGGCGGCGCCGCCTCCATCGCGTGGTCGCCCTGCTCGGGCGGGCACAAAACGCCGTTCGACTGCGCCAGCTTCTGGCTGAGATTACTGCCGTCGGGCTTGGACACGTCGACATCGCCCGCCTGACCGGTGGTCGCTGGCGCATTCGGCGCGCAAGTGCCCGACTGCGACGGTGTCGTTGCCGCGGGCGGGCGCGGCGTCTTGGCCGCAGGCGGCGCCTGCGCCGCCGCGAGTTCCGGCAGCAGCGCCGCCGTCACGATAGCCAGGCCGAGCATCCGGATCGACATGAAGGCCTCCCGTTGTCCGATGCCGGAACAACGGCCCGCACGGAGCGACGGTTCCCTCTCACGCCGTGTGGGCGAAGCGGACCAGGGAGAAATGCCCCAGCGGCCGGATCGGCCGCCGCTCGAGAAGTCGCACGCCGCCGTGGCGCGCCGCCCAGTCGGTCAGGCGTTTGAACGGGAATTCCGGCCGCCAGCCGAGGCGACGCGCGATCGGCGCAAAGCCCTGTTCGAACAGCCAGCGCGGGCCGCTCTCGGCGCCGATGTGATTGACCAGGATGATCTCGCCGTCTCGCTTCAAGACGCGCACAAACTCGTCGAGCGTGCCTTCCGGATCCGGCACCGCGGTGATGACGAACTGCGCCACGACAACGTCGAAGCTCTCGTTTGGCAGCGCCAGATTGGCGGCGTCCATGACCGACAGCGCTTCGACGTTCTTCAGGCCGTACGCGGCGACGCGCTCCGCTGCCTTGCGCAGCATCGGCCCGGAAATGTCGATGCCGGTGATGCGATTGACGCTGCGATAGGCGGGCAGCGAGATGCCGGTACCGACGCCGACCTCGAGGATACGGCCGCCCTGCGATCCGCAGTGCTTCTCGGCGGCTTCGATGGCCGCGGCGCGGCCCGGTGCGAACACCTTGCCGAACACGGCGTCGTAGACCGGCGCCCAGCGCGCATAGGCGCGCGCTACGCTCTCTTTGTTGATGTCGCCCATCTGCCCGACAGTTAAGCGAAACGCCTGAAACCCGTTCCCCGGGGAGGAGAAAATCGCGAGCTCAGCCGCGCAAGCCCGCCAGCGCCTCGTCAGCTCGCTGCGCGTGCTCCGAAGCCGCCACCGCACTCTTGATGAAGCCGCCGCCCAGCACCCGCGCCTGCCCCTCAGGCGCATCGTAGAACACGCAGGCCTGTCCCGGCGAGACGCCGTGCTCGCCTTCGGCGAGCTCGACCTCGTAGCCGCCATTCGCGGCCTTGAGCCAGGCGGCCGTGGGCGACCGCGTCGAACGGACCTTGACGAACACCTCGCGCCGGTCGTCGGCAAGCACCGCGTCGATATGGCCGTCGCCGATCCAGTTCACATCGCGCAAGGTGATGCGGCTCATGCGCAGCGCCTCGCGCGGGCCGACGACGACACGGCGGCGCTCGGCGTCGAGCCGCACCACGTAGAGCGGCGCGCCGGTGGCGATGCCCAGACCTCGACGCTGGCCCACGGTGTAATGAATGATGCCGGAATGCGAGCCCAGTACGCGGCCATCGAGATCGACGATCTCGCCCGCTTCGGCAGCGCCCGGCTTCAGCCGCTCAATCACCTGCGCATAGTGGCCGGTCGGCACGAAGCAGATGTCCTGGCTGTCGTGCTTGTCGGCGATGGCCAGGCCGAACTGGCGCGCGAGCTCGCGCACTTCGGGCTTGCTGCGGTCGCCGAGCGGAAAGCGCAGCAGTTCGAGCTGCTCGCGCGTCGTGCCGAACAGAAAATAGCTCTGGTCGCGCTCTTCCTCGCGCGCGCGGAACAGGCCACGGCCGCCGGCGGCAAGCTGTCGCGAGGCGACGTAATGGCCGGTCGCCAGCACGTCGGCGCCGAGCTCGCGCGCGGTGTTGAGCAAGTCATGGAACTTGATCGCCATGTTGCAGTCGACGCAGGGCACCGGCGTCTCGCCGTCGATGTAGCTCTGCGCGAAGCGGTCGATCACCGCTTCCTTGAAGCGGCTCTCATAGTCGAGGACGTAATGCGGGATGCCGATGCGCTCGGCGACCGAGCGGGCGTCGTAGATGTCCTGGCCGGCACAGCAGGCGCCCTTGCGATGGGTCGCGGCGCCGTGGTCGTAAAGCTGCAAGGTGACGCCGACGACGTCGTAACCCTCGGCCTTCATCAATGCAGCCGTGACGGAGGAGTCGACGCCACCGGACATGGCGACGACGACGCGGGTCTCCTCGGGGCGGCGGTCGAGATCGAGAGAGTTGTGCATGGCTCGTCGTTACTACAGGTAGCGATGGGGTCGGCGCAATGCGAGCCCCGGACGCCGGGCAGGACCCGGCAAAAGCTGCCGGACGGCGTGCAGGCGATGCCGGGACGGATGCCGCCGGGCGCCGCTTGGCCGCAGGCAAATAATTGATTTAATTATCGAAATTGCGTTACTCCGGCTGGCCTGCCGATTGCACACCAATGGCCGGATATCCAGGAGACATGTCAGTGCCGCAGGTTGCGTCGCCATCCACCAAGGCTCATGCGCATGGTCATGCTCAGGCCCGGCCCCCGCGTTCTGCGCGGGCCGAGGGCACGCCCTCATTGTTCGACAGCCTGGTGAACCAGAGCGCCACCCCGCCGCAGCCGGTGCCCACCGATACCGCCCCGGTGCAGCCGGCCGGCCAGAAGCCGAGCCATGCGGCCAAGACCGACCCCGCCAAGGATCAGCCGCAGCCGGACGGCGATAGTCCGGCCGGCGCGCTCGCCGCAGCCCAGGCGGCCATCGGTGAGCAGGCCGCCGGCGATGCGACTGCGGCAAAGGCCGGCAAGCCGGACACATCGAAGGATGCGCCCAAGGACGACGCCGGCGGCTCGGCCAAGGATGCGCCGACGTCCGACGCGGCGTCGATCACGGTCCCTGCGCCCGCCGTCGACCCGGCTGTCACCGCCGCCGCGATCACGCCGCCGCCCGCGCCGTCCGGCGATGCGCAGCAGCCGACGGCCACCGGCGATGATGATGCCCCGGTGACCGGCGCGACCGCGGCCGGGTCGGCCGTTGCCACCACCACCATTCCGACGACGCCGGCGCAGGCCGAGCCTGTCGAGCCCGCCTTCGTCGCGGCCGCGAACGCGCAGAAGCTCCAGCCATTCGAGGCCAGGGACGGCAGCAAGGACGCCGGCAAGGACAAGGCACAACCCGGCAAGTCTGCTGCAACAGCCGCGCCGCAGCCCGCGCCGGCCGATGATCAGGCCGTGCCGCCGCCCCCGCAGCCGGGCTCGGCGGCGGCCGCGGCGACCGACGCAAAGCCCGATCCGGCCGACAAGGCGGCCGTGAAGGACGCGCAGCCCCGCCGCGAGCGCACCGACGCCGCAACGGCGAAGAGCGACGTCGCCTCACTCGTCGCGCCGGATGGCAGTGCCGCCGCCACGCAGGCCGCGTCCGCCGCGTCCGGCACCTCGACTGCGCACGGCGCGACCGCATCCACCGCGAACGCGGCGCCGCAGGGCGCATCGAACGCGCTGCAGGCCACCACCGTGCCGATGGCCGGTCTCGCTGTCGAGATCGCCGGGCGCGCGCACGCCGGCAAGAACAATTTCGAGATCAGGCTTGACCCGCCGGAGCTCGGCCGCATCGAAGTCAAGCTGTCGGTCGACCGCCAGGGTCAGGTCACCTCGCACCTCATCGCCGATCGCCAGGACACGCTCGACCTCCTGCGCCGCGACGCCTCGGGGCTCGAGCGCGCGCTCCAGGACGCCGGCCTCAAGACCGGCGGTGACGGTTTGCAGTTCTCGTTGCGCGACCAGTCGTTCAACGGCCGCCAGAACGGCGACGACCGCTCGAATGCGTCGCACGTCGTCGCGATGGACGACACCCTTCCCGCCATCGACGCCGCGACGAGCGGCTACACCCGCTATGCCGGCCGCATCGGCGGCGTCGATATCCGCGTCTAGAGGACCACCATGGCGACAGTCACCCCGACATCCGCGACGACCGCAACGGCAGCGACCACCGGCGGCTCGATCGTCAGCGATCCGATGATCGCCAGCAACTTCACGACCTTCCTTCAGATGCTGACGACGCAGTTGAAGAACCAGGATCCGACGAGCCCGATGGACACCAACCAGTTCACGCAGCAGTTGGTGCAATTCGCGCAGGTCGAGCAGCAGATGAAGTCGAACAGCCAGCTCACCTCGCTCGTGGCGTTGCAGCAGGCCGACCAGGCGACCGCCCTGCTCTCCTATGTCGGCGCGACGGTCGCGGTCGACGGCTCGAGCGCGACGCTCAAGAACGGCTCCGCCGGCTGGAATCTTGCCGCCACCAAGCCGGCCACGGCCACCGTGACCATCAGCGCCGCCTCCGGCCAGACCGTCTACAAGACCACGGTGCCGGTGAATGCCGGCAGCCAGTCCTTCGTCTGGGACGGCCGCGGCAATGACGGCAAGCAGTGGCCGGACGGCACCTACAAGATTTCGGTGACCGCGGTCGACGCCAATAATCAGTCGACCAGCGTCGCGACCGAAGTGCAGGGGAAGGTCGATTCCGTCGATCTGACGCAGAGCCCGCCGACCCTGTCGATCAATGCCCAGGACTACGCGCTCACCCAAATCAAGCGCATCATCAGCACGAATTGAGAGTGCCGGCGGCGATCCGGCCCTCGCAATTGGCAATCATGACCCATATGTTAACGGCGGGTCGCGCCCATGTTTGGCTATGTCCGGGCGGCAAACGGGCGCCAACCGTAACCAAAACGTTAGCAAAACGAGGCCGATACGGCCTGATTCCGGTCATTACGCTTAGGCAAATTTTAAGCCGAGGCCTGTAGCTTTTGATGCAGTGCTTGTCAGTCGAGTGTGAGTACGCCATGACCGAACCCCACCGCCCGAGGGTCAAGTATGTGATCGGGCCCGATGGCAGTCCGCTGACCATTGCGGATCTGCCGCCGCCGACCACAAAGCGCTGGGTCATCCGGCGCAAGGCCGAGGTCGTCGCCGCGGTCCGTGGCGGTTTGCTCTCGCTCGAAGAAGCCTGCGCGCGCTACACGCTCACGGTCGAAGAGTTTCTGTCCTGGCAGTACTCGATCGACCAGCATGGCCTCGCCGGCTTGCGCACCACGCGCATCCAGCAGTATCGCCAGTAACGCTGCCGCTTCATCATTGAATTCGCGCGACGCCGGCCCTCGTGGCCGGCGTCGTGCTTTTGTGCGCACCTGACCGCCACTGCGCGTGCAAATCCAACGTTGCACTTGCGAACGAAGGGAACGTCTCTTCGCGCGCGTGCATGATTTTTGTTCCGAAATCGCCCGCTGATCGACGCACGAAAGGCAATGTGATTGCGGAACAGCATTTTTTTCCACCAAACCGCTCTGTGCAAGGGAACGGACAAAATCGCCTCTCGTTAAGGTCGGGCGCTGTCACTGGGACATTCAAGTTCCTCGCGGCGCTGCCGATGAAAATCCGATGCGGCAACTCGGAACGCCGCGGCGTTGACGCGCCGCGCTTACAAGGAGGCTTGCTCATGACACTCACTAAACTTCGCACCATCGCTCTCGCCGGCACCGTGCTGCTCGGCACTGCGGCGATGGGCTACGCGCAATCCAGCTCGACGATCGGCGCCGGCGGCTCGACCGCGGGCTCCGGCTCGTCCAGCACGACGCTCGGCACCGGCGGATCGTCCGCGGGCGGCTCGGGCTCCGGCTCGGCCTCGACGCTCGGCGTCGGCGGCGCGACCGCAGGCAACGGCTCGGCCAGCACCTCGCTCGGCACCGGCGGCTCGGCCGCGGGCGGCGGTTCGGGTTCGGGGTCGGCTTCCACGCTCGGCGTCGGCGGCGCGACCGCGGGCAATGGCTCGGCCAGCACCTCGCTCGGGACCGGTGGTTCGGCCGCGGGGAGCGGCAAGAGCGGCTCGGGCTCGGCTTCGACGCTCGGCGCGGGCGGCTCGACCGCCGGCAAGGGCTCGTCCAGCACGGCGCTCGGCACCGGCGGCTCGGCTGCGGGTAGCGGCAAGAGCGGCTCCGGCTCGGCCTCGACGATGGGCGCTGGCGGCTCCACGGCCGGCAAGGGCTCTGCGTCTTCGAGCATGGGCACAAGCGGCTCCGCTGCAGGCCTGGAGAACGCTGAGAAGCACGCCAACAAGCACGGCAAGAAGGGCATCGAGAACGCCGAGAAGCACCAGGGCGGTGATCGCGATCGCCGCTAACGGCAAGTGAGGTCCGGTCAACGGATCGGGCCGAGGCGCCGCGCAATTCTCCGCATCGATGCGGAGGTCGCGCGGCGCCCCCTTTCAAGCGAGAGGAGAAATGCCATGAAATCCGCAGCGATCGCCGTGCTTGTGGTCACAGGCCTGGCCGCCACAAGCGCCTATGCCGCGAGCACGACCGTCACGAGCTCCGACAACTGCAAGACCGTCCATTTGAAGCCGGGCGAGAACCCACCGACCGGCGGCATGTCGACCTCGATCACAGCCGGCAACGGCAAGGTCAGCGGTCAGACGACGACAGGGAACGGCGTGTCGGTGCAGTCGAGCGGCAGCGGTGTCGGCACCAGCGTCGCGACCTCGACCTCAAGCGACGGCCGCACCACGACCGTCACCTCGGCCAACGGCAACTGCACCGTCTACGTCCAACCGGACAAGTGAGGCACACACAAGTGAGGCACACAATGACCACGTTCAAATCGATGTTTCTCGCCAGTGCGCTGATCGTCGGCGCGGGCTCCCTCGCAATGGCGCAGTCCGCCTCCACCGTCGGCGCCGGCAGCAGCACTCCTGGCGCTGCCTCTGGCGGCACGGGCGGCAGCGCAGCCGCGGGCGGCACGTCCGCGTCCACGGTCGGCCTTGGTGCGACCAGCGGCGGCTCGTCCGCACTCGGCACCGGCGGCTCGGCCGCCGGCGGCACGCGCGATACGAGCTCGAGCAAGCTGCACGGCAACGCGAACAACATGAACGGCATGTCGAAAGCGCGCGCCCAGGACAAGGGCACATGGAGCGACTCCAAGACCCACACCAAGATTCACAAGGGTGAGGTGTCGAGCCGCACCAAGACGATGGCGCACGAGCCGGGCGGCCCGCCGGTCAAGTCGACTACCGGCATTAATACCGGCAAGCAGTAAGCGGAATTGAGTTTCAGCGTGTGGCGGCGGCGGGCATGTCCCGCAGCCGCCATGGCGCTTTGCCAAATCGCTCGACCAGAAAATCCAGAAAGACCGCCACGCGCGGCAGCCGATTTCGCTCCGGCGGGTAGAACGCCGCAAGCGGGACCGGCTCGACGTGATGCGTCGCCGCGAGGAGCGGCACAAGTTCTCCGCGCCGCAGCGCGTCGCCGGCGATCACTTCGGACAGCCGCACGATTCCCGCGCCTTCGATTGCAAGACGCAACGCTGCCTCGGCATCGTCGGTCGTCACGCGCGGCCTCACATCGATCACATCGATGCCGGCGCGGGTCTTGAACGGCCAGCGGTCGAGCCCCGGGCCGGCGACGACGATGCAGTCGTGGTCGCGTAAATCGGCAGCGGCCTGCGGTGTGCCGCGCCGCGCGAGATAGGCCGGCGCAGCGCAGATGACGCGCTGGAGATCGGCGATCTTCTTCTGGATGAACGGCCCGCCCTCCGGGACGTGGCCCGAGCGCACGGCGATGTCGGCCTGCTCCTCGATCAGATCGACGAGGCGGTCCGTGATCGACAGGTCGAGGTCGATTTCCGGATAGCGGGCGAGGAAATCGGCGAGCGCCGGCGCCAGCTGGTGCAGGCCGAAGGCGGTGCCGGCATTGATACGCAGCTTGCCGCGCGGCGCGCCGCGCACGCGCATGACCTCGGCTTCCGCCTCCTCGATGTCGGTCACGATCCGGCGGGCGCGGGCGAGGAAGCCCTCCCCCTCCGGGGTCAGCACCAGCCGGCGGGTGCTGCGTTCCAGGAGCCGGGCGCCGAGCCGGTCCTCCAGTCGCGAAACGAGCTTCGAGACCGCCGAGGGGGTGAGGCCTAAGTCCTTGGCGGCGGCTGAGAAACTACCACGGTCGAGGACGCGGACGAAGACCCGGAGATCCGATGTGCTGTCCATGTCTGTTCCCTCAATTCACTAATCAATACACGACATAGCATATTATCTTCCGTATGGAAGCTAATATCATGCGTGCTGTGCATGGGACCGCCCGCGCACTGGAGATAGGAACATGACGCAGACACGTATTTTGACCCAAGACGATATCGAAGCCGCCGTTGCCCGCGCGCGCGAAGAGCGCGCCGAGGCGATCCGTGCCGGCGCCGCCAGCATCGGCCTGATCCTCGGGCATTTCCTCGCGGATCTCCGCCGCACCCCGGCGCACGCCTGATCCGCAGCCTCCGAGCCTCCTCCCACCGACTGCCCGGACCTTGCGCCCTCCCCGCAGGTTCGGGCTTCTTTTTACCTGAGCGGCGTCAACAGCTTGACGGACGCCCGCCAAGCCCCCATTCCTTTCGGCATCAGTCGGCCGGACGGCCGCTCCGCGCCAATGCCGAAAGGCGGCCGGAGAGGAAAGTCCGGGCTCCATGGACCAACGGTGCCGGATAACGTCCGGCGGGTGCCGGTTTCGATCGGCCTCAGGGACAGTGCCACAGAGAAGAGACCGCCGCGGCGCGTTGCGTATTTGCCGCGGCAAGGGTGAAACGGTGCGGTAAGAGCGCACCGCGCCTCCGGCAACGGCGGCGGCACGGCAAACCCCACCGGGAGCAAAACCGAATAGGAATGGCGCGGCCCCTCGGGGCTGGATCGGTCCTGATCAGCCGTTCGGGTAGGTTGCTTGATGCGCCGGGCAACCGGCGTACCAGAGGAATGGCCGTCACGCCGGCGGGCTTGCTCGCCGGCCATACAGAACCCGGCTTACAGGCTGGCTGATACGATAAGGGGGCTCGGCGGCAAATCCGCCGGGCCCCCGCCAATTTCAAAAGCCGTCGTCTAAACCGCTCAGGCGGGCGCATTATCGCCGGCCGGGCCGCCTCTGTTGTGATCGCACGCATTTTATTTCCCGGTGCGAATGTCCACGAGGACCGCATGCGCGGCGCGCACGAGTTCGGCGTTATGCGCGCTCTTCGCAGCGAACTCGTCCGCGACCCTCGATCTCCACGACGCCCTCGCCGTCGCCGTTCACCGCGGCGACGAACGACTTGACGGCGGCGGCATAAGCGATCGTCCGGTCGGAGCTCAAAAACGACAATTTGAGGGTTACGGCATTATGCCGGGCCGAGCCTGCGGCGTCAGCCGTTCTAGATTGCCCGAGCCCGGTCAGCCGGCTCGCGCAACCTTGCGGCGCCGCTGCCGCGGCAGGACCTTTGCGAGCCGCGCAGGGGGAACCGGCGGGCTGAAGAGATAGCCCTGCATCTCGGTGCAGCCGAGCGCGCGCAGCGCCTGGCTCTGCTCCTCGGTCTCAACGCCCTCTGCCGTTGTCGTAATTTCGCGCGTCGTGGCGATATCGACGATCGCCTGCACGATGTTGCGCGAATAATCGCTGTCACCGATGGCGCTGACGAAGGAGCGGTCGATCTTGATCTTGTCGAACGGGAACCGTTGCAGATAGCTCAGCGACGAATAACCGGTGCCGAAATCGTCGAGCGCGATGCGCACGCCGAGCGCGCGGAGCTGGTGCAGGATGCCGAGCGCCGCCGCATCGTCACGGATGAGCACAGCTTCGGTGATCTCGAGCTCGAGCCGGTGCGGCGCCAGGCCCGATGCTCCGAGCGCGCCGATGACCGCCTGCACGAGGCCCGCATTGTTGAATTGCACCGGCGACACGTTGACCGCGACCTTGATCTCTTCCGGCCACTTGGCCGCCTCGATGCAAGCCGTGCGCAGGACCCATTCGCCGAGCGGCCCGATCAGCCCGGTCTCCTCCGCGATCGGGATGAAGTCGGACGGCGGGATCATGCCGTGGCTGCGATGCTGCCAGCGCAGCAGCGCTTCGCAGCCGGTGACGCGGCCGTCGGCGAAGGAAACGAGCGGCTGATAGTGCAGCTCGAAGCCGCCGCACATGATCGCCTCGCGGAGGTCGAACTCCAGCGCGCGGCGGGATTTCATGCGCGCGTCCATGGAGGATTCGAAGAAGCGGTAGGTGCCGCGGCCGTCCGCCTTGGCGCCGTACATCGCAAGGTCGGCGTTCTTCAACAGCTCGTCAGGGTCGGCCGCGTCGTCCGGCGCGAGCGCGACGCCGATGGTCGCCTCGGTCACGAGATGGTGGCCGCCGATGTCGTATGGCGCTTTCATCGTCTCGAGGATGCGCGTGACCAAAGCCGTGATGTCGTCCGGCGTGTCGAACTCGTCGCGGACGATCGCGAACTCGTCGCCGCCGAGGCGGGCGACGAAATCCGACTCGCCGATGCATTCCCGCAGGCGCTTCGCGACCTCCTTGAGGAGCTCATCGCCGACGGGATGCCCGAGCGTGTCGTTGATGCCCTTGAAGCGGTCGAGATCGAGATAGAGCAGCGCGAGACGGCCGCCATGGCCGCGAATCCGTTTGAGCGATTGCTCGAGCTGCTCGCGGAATAGCACGCGATTGGCGAGGCCCGTCAGCGCGTCGTGATGCGCGAGATGCGCGATGCGCCGTTCAGATTGCTTGCGCTCGGTGACGTCCTCGATGACGGTGAGCATGTATTTCGGCGCGCCGTTAAGGTCGCGCAAGGTGAGACGCTTGGAGGTGACGATGCGCTGGCCCTGGCCGGGCGTGTTGAGAATATGCTCGTCCGAGAACAGGGTGCCGCGGGATTCGAGCGCCAACACGTCCTGCTCGTCGATGCGCGCGGCGTCTTCCGCCGGCCACAGGTCGGCGCAGGTCTTGCCGATCACGGCTTCGCGCGGCATGCCGACATAGTCGACGGCCGCCTTGTTGGCGAGCACGTAGGTTCGGTCGGCGACGTCCTTGACGAGGATCGGCGTCGGCACGTTGTCGATGATCGAGTCCAGGAATTCGCGATCGCGATCGCGCTCCTGCTCGAGCCGCCGGCGCGCGGTAATATCCTCGTGCAGCGAGATCCAGCCGCCATCCTCGACCGGATGGTTCATGATGCGGATGGCACGGCCGTCGGGCAACGGGAAGATGGTCTCGAAGGCGACGCCGCGGCCGATCTCGCCGAAGCGCTGCTCGCAGTAAGTCTCGACATCCTCGGTGAAAGTGCCGCTGCGCTTGCGCACTCCGAGCACGGTTTGCAGCGTGTCGCCGGGCGACAGCGCATGCGGGGAAATACCGTACATTTCGAAATAGCTTCGATTGCAGACGACCAGCCTGCCCGCCGCGTCGAAAAGGAGCAGACCGTGCGGCATGCTGGCGACCGCGGCGTCGAGGCGGTGCTTCTCGAGCGCCAGACGCCGCCGTGACCATGCGTGATTGCGGCGAACCTGCCGGGCCACCAGCAGCATGGCTACGGCGATCGTCAGCGCGATCAGCAAGCCGGCGCCGAGCAGCACCTTGGTCTGCTCCCGCCAGTTCGCCAGCGCGAAGTCGACCTGGCGGGCGGCGGAGACATAAAGCGGGAAGTGCTCGAGCCGATGCGCGGCGATGATCAACTCGTGCGGATTGATCTTGCCGAAGACGCGCACCGTACCCTCGGCATTGTCGCCGAGCGCATTGTGGGCCGCCGTGAACACGCCGCCGATCGCTTTCGGCGCGCGCGGATAGCGCACCAGCAACGTGCCGTCGTCGCGATAGAGCGAAATGGTGCCCGTGCTGCCGAGGGCGATCGCCCCGAACAGCTTTTCGAAATAGTCGAGCTGGACTGCGCCGATGATGATCCCGGCGAACCGGCCATCGGCGGTCGTGATGCGGCGCGCCAGATAAATCGTCCATGCGCCATTGGCCCGGTTGCTCACGGGCACGCTGACGACGTAGTCGAGTTGCGGATTTGATTTGAGGGTGCGGAAGTAATCGCGGTCGGCGACCGACACGCCGTGCGGCGGATGCTTGTCCCGCGAAGCGTTGATGAGGATGCCGTCGGCGTTCACCAGGCCGATGGCGTCGACCTGCGCCAGGCCGCTGACCTTGTCCTGAAGCATGGCGTGGACGTCGTCACCGTCCAGGCGTACCGTGAAATCGGCGCTGGACCGAACGCCTCCGATGCGGTCGATGACGCTGCGCTGCACGAGCTCGATCGCCTGGAACGAGCGGTCGAGCTGCTCGGAGAGGATGAGAACGGTGTTCTTGAGCTCGCGCTCGCTGTCGACCAGCGCGCGCTCGCGGAAATTCCCGACGAGAAAGGCGGTGCCGACGAGGATGCCGCAGATCAGCAGCGCCGCGCCGACGAGAAGGTAATTGACAGGCTGCAGGTACGGCTGCGGGGGTGCGCCATGCGGCGCCTCGCCGTGCGGCACGACCTGCCCGTCCCGGACAATTGCCGAGAAGCCCTGCCCCATATTTCAACCTCCCCGTCCCGTACAATCCCTAACGAGGAAGTATGGACGGGGGGTTGAAATCGCTGGTTAGCAGCTGGTGAAGCTACACAACCTAAGAGTGTAGTTCCTAGGCGTTGGCGACGAGGGCCGGACGCTCGCGCGGCTCGGTGCGGCCTTCGGCTTCGGCGCAGCGCGCGCAGGCGTGCTCCAGCACGAACAGCCGGATCGCCGAGGACAGGTTGGTGCGGCGGTCCTGCGCCTGGATTTCCGCGACGATCACGGACACCGAGACGCCGCGGCTTTCGGCGATTTCCTTCAGGTAATTCCAGAATGCGTCTTCGAGGCTGATGCTGGTCTTGTGACCGCCCAGAGAAACCGAACGTTTGACGATTGCCGAATTCATGATCGCTTCTTTTTCTGACGGCCGTGCGCGCCCCCACCTGCGACGTATTTGTCTCGCCGCTTCGTATACTCCACGAGCCGATGTGGTCCAGGGAACCGGTCCCGCGCCGGACGCTTTTGAGAGCGCCGCTCGGCGACACCGGAAGGTAAGCGACTGACCTACCCCCCTCAGCCGCGGAAATACACTAGTAAAATTACGAGGATACCCGGGTTGCACCGGGTGCAGGGCTAGCGCCGGATGAGGACCCGGCGGACCACGTCGGCGGTATTCCTTGCCCCCAGTTTCTCGATGATATTGGCGCGGTGGAAGTCCGCGGTGCGCGGACTGATGCCGAGGTCGCGCGCCACCTCCTTGCTGGAGGCGCCGCGCAGCAGGAAGCCGAGCACCATCCGCTCGCGATCGGTCAGGTGCTCGTAGCCCGGGATCGCGGCGGCCATGGCGGCGAGCGCATCCTCCAGAGCCGCGGCGGCGCTCCAGGATGGCATCTCGAACGGCTGCCATTCGCCGCGGCGGCGCGCCACCGAGAGGCCGTGCAGGCGGGCGACATCGAGAACGTCGCCGCCCCGGCTCGCCGCGAGGCCGTAAGTCGACAGCGCCAATGCGGGCCGTCCGGCAAGCCGCTCCGCGATCACGGCGTCGTAGCGTGCCGCTTCGCCGTCGGACCTCGATGCGAGCCAGGCGGCATCGCCGCTCGCGCGCACGCCCGCACGCGCGTGCACGAGCGCGTCGTCGAGCAAGGCGCTCCACAGGCTTTCGGCGAGACCGGCGGCCGCCTCAGGCCGATACCATTCGGCCTGCGTGACGAAGCGCATGCGGCCTTCGGCGAGATGGCGATCGAGATCGGCGATCTGCTCATTGAGGCGCGTCGCTGCCGCGTCACTCGAGATCGCCACGGGCAGCGCCCAGACGCAGAGCTCGTCGTTGTCGAGGCCGTGCTCGAAGAAACGCGCTGCGGCTTCGATGAGGTCGTCCTGCGTCTCGTAGAACACGCACAGGTGCGAGCCCCAGGGCACGTCGTCGAGAAAAGGTATACCGCTGCTACGCAACGTCTGCGGCATCAGGCCCCCATGCGACGGCGCGTCGCGATCGGTCGCACACGACAACTGCGCGTGAGCCATCACGTTCGCAGGCACGTTCTGTTGCGTGCGCGCAAACTGTGGCCCGCATGTGATCGCCTCAACGTATGTGCACGGTCCGATACTCATCGTACGGTGTCGCGCGCGGTAAAGCCGCAGGCTGCATCGGGAACCCTGGTCGACTCGGCGAGTTAAAGATGCGCGCGTTTCGGACGCCGATGCGCGCTTTCCTCAAAACCGGAGCCTTCTCACCGATGACGCCGAATAAAACGTTGCTGCTTGCCGGGACCGCATTGCTCATGCTCGCAGCGACGCCTGCCGTGCGCGCTGACGCACGCGGCGCCAACATGTTGCTTGCGCAGGCAGCGCCGCAGCATGAGAGCGACAAGGACAAGAAGGCGCCGGAGAAGCCCGCGGAGAAGCCCGAAGAGAAGGGCGCAGCCAAGCCCGCGCACGAGGCGCCGGCACATGCTCAGCCGCCGAAGCCGGCCCAGGCGCAGCAGAAGCCCGCCGAGAAGGCCGCGCCGCCGCAGCACCAGGCGCAGCCCAAGCCTGCCGAGACCAAGCCTGCCGAAGCGAAGCCAGCCGAGAAGGCGCCCGAACGCAAGGCACCGGAAAAGCCGGCTACGCAGGCGCAGCCGCAGCATGAAGCGCCGAAGGCCGCGCAGCAGCCGTCGCCGCAACAGAAAGCCGAGCCGAAGCGCGAGGAGCGCCGGCAGGAGACGCAGAAGCCGGAGACGAAGCCGAGCACCGCGGCAAAGCCCGCGCCGCAGCAGGAGTCGAAGCCCGCCGCAGCCGAGAAGAAGCCCGAGCAGAAGCCGGCCGCCGTCGAGAAGAAGTCCGATCAGAAGCCCGCGGCGCAACAGCAGAACGAGTCGAAGCCGCAAGCGCCGGCCGCCGAAACGAAACCCGCCGCGCCGGCGCAAGCCCCGGCGGCGCAGACCCCCGCGCCGCAGAAGCCGGCTGCGCAGACCGCGCCGACGGCGCAGCCGCCGGCCAACAACGCCCAGACCACCGCTCCTGCGACGATCGCGCAGCCGACCAAGCCGCAGAGCGCGCAGCAGTTCATCCTGCCCAAGGACGGCAAACCGACCGCCACCATCCGGGACCTGCGCAAGGATCGGCACGAGACGCGCGAGGGCAACCGCACCGTCATCACCGAAGGCGACCGCACGATCGTCAAGCAGGACAACCGCACCATCATCCGGCACAACGAGACGCAACGGTTCGCCGTCGGCGCCCGCGACGTCAATGTCGAGCGTCACGGCAACGAGACGACGACCATCATTGTCCGGCCGGACGGCGACCGCATCATCAACGTCACCGACGAGCGCGGCAATCTGATCCGCCGTGTCCGCCGCGAGCGTGGCGGCAAGGAGATCGTCATCATCGACGAGCGCTCGAGGCCGCGCCGTGACGAGGTCTTCATCGACCTTGCGCCGCCGGTGATCCACATCCCGCGCGAGCGCTACATCGTCGAGCTCGAAGGCGCACGGCCGCAGGCCGTGTATGACGTGCTGGACGCCCCGCCGGTCGAGCGCATCGAGCAGCAATACACCGTCGACCAGGTGCGCTATTCGGCCCCCTTGCGCGAACGCATGCCGCGCATCGACCTCGACATCAACTTCGAGACCGGTTCATGGCAGTTCACGCCCGATCAGGTCGATAAGCTCAATGTCGTCGCCGAAGGCCTCAAGCGCGCCATCAGCAAGAACCCGCGCGAGGTCTTCCTGATCGAGGGTCACACCGACGCCGTCGGCAATGACGAGGACAACCTCTCGCTGTCCGACCGTCGTGCCGAATCGGTCGCGGTCGCGCTCACCGAGCAGTTCCAGGTGCCGCCGGAGAACCTCGTCACCCAGGGCTACGGCGAACAGAACCTGAAGGTGCAAACCCAGGACGCGTCGCGTCAGAACCGCCGCGTCTCGGTCCGCCGCATCACGCCGCTCATCGACAAGCAGGCGGCGCGCTAAGAACCACGATAGAAAAGTGCGGCGGCACGAGGCCGCAGAAAAGAAAACGCGCGGGCGCCCTCTCGGAGCGCCCGCGCGTCGTTCGTTGGAGGCCTCGGCCTACATCTTCTTGTAGGCGTCGATCACGGCCTTGCCGTCGGCGCCGGCCTTCTTCAGCCAGTCGGCGGTGAGCGTCTCGCCGACCTTGGCGAGGCCTTCTTTCAGCTTGGCGCTCGGCGGCTGCACTTTCATGCCGTGCGACTTGAGCTGATCGAGATACCAGCCGCTCTTCTCTTCCCACATCTTCCAGCCGCGCGTCTCCGCAGTGGCGGCAGCCTTGAGCACCGCGTCCTGCTCGGCCTTCGGCAGCTTGTCGAACGCCGCCTTGTTGACGAAGGTGACGTTCTTCGGGATCCAGGCCTGCGTGTCGTAGAAGTGAGTCATCGTCTCCCACGACTTGCTGTCATAGCCGGTTGCGGCCGAGGTGATGAACGAATTGACGACCCCGGTCGCCAGCGCCTGCGCGAGGTCGGCGGCCTGCACGGTCACGACCTGCGCGCCGACGAGTTCGCCGATGCGCGCCGTGCCGACGTTATAGGCGCGCCACTTCAGGCCCTTCATGTCCTCGATGGAGTTGATCTCCTTCTTGGCGTAGATGCCCTGCGGCGCCCACGGCACCGCGAACAGCAGCATCAGGCCCTGCGCGGCGAGCTTTTTCTCGATTGCCGGCTTTGAGGCCTTCCACAGCTTCATCGCTTCCGGATAGCTGGTGGCGAGGAACGGGATGACGTCGACGCCGAAGATCGGGTCCTCGTTCTCGTGCAGCGAGATCAGGACCTCGCCGATCTGCGCCTGCCCGGTCTGCACCGCGCGCTTGATGTCCGGCGCCTTGAACAGCGAGGCGCCGGGATGGACCGTGATGGTGAGCTTGCCGCCGGTCGCCGCTGCGACGTCCTTGGCGAACAAGGAGAGGTTCTCGCTGTGCGGATTGTCGGCCGGATAAGCCGCCGGCAGATCCCATTTGGTCTGCGCCATCGCGGGCGTGGTCAGCGCGGCAATTGCCAGGCCGGCCGCGAGCAGGAGCGAATGCTTCAAATTCATCTGTCGCCTCATTCGGTTGGACACAACTGAACGCAAAATTCGAAACCTCAGCCTAGCAGAAGTACGGCCCGCCTCAACTCGGCGGAAACGCCATATGCGGCAGCAGCAGCACGATTTCCGGAAATTCGGTGATGATGAACACGGCGACGAGCAGCAGCACGAAGAACGGGAATGCCGCCTTGGCGACCGTGAGCGTGTCGCGGCCGCTCATATTCTGCAAGACGAACAGGTTGAAGCCGACCGGCGGGGTCACCTGCGCCATCTCGACATGGATGACGAGATAGACGCCGAACCAGATGAGGTCCAGCCCCGCCTGCTGCACCATCGGCAGCACGACGACCGCGGTGAGCACGATCATCGAGATGCCGTCGATGAGGCAACCGAGGATGATGTACATGATGCTCAAATAGAGCGCGAGCATGCCTGGGGTCAGGTGCTGACCCTTGACCCATTCGGCAAGTGCGGCGGGAATGCCGGTGTAAGCCATCGCCGCGGTCGTGTAGGCGGCGCCTGCCAGGATGATCATGATCATGCAGGTGAGCCGCGTCGCGCTCATGACGCTCTCGAAGAACGTCTTGCGGTTGAGCGTGCCGCTCCACCAGGCGAGCAGCAGCGCGCCGGTGACGCCCCAGGCGGCGCATTCGGTCGCCGTGGCCAGGCCGAGCACGAGCGAGAAGAACACGGCCAGGATCAGCAGCAGGCAGGGAATGAGCTTGGTCGACTCCTGAAGCTTGCGACGGAACGACATCGGCGGGTCGCGCGGCGGGATCTTGCTCGGATTGAGCAGCGACCAGGCGATAATGTAGCCGGAATAGAGGCCCATCACGAGCAGGCCCGGCAGGAAGCCGCCCAGGAAGACCTGCAGCACCGAGACGTTGGCGGTCACGGCGTAGACCACCATCGGGATCGACGGTGGAATGAGCAGGCCGAGCGTGCCCGAGCCCGCGAGCGAGCCGAGCGAGATGCCCGGGTCGTAGCCGCGTTTCTCCAATTCCGGCAGCGCGATCTTGCCGATGGTGGCGCAGGTCGCGGCCGAGGAGCCCGACACCGCAGCGAAGATGCCGCAGCCGATGACGTTCACGTGCACGAGCCGGCCGGGCAACCATTGCAGCCACGGCGACAGGCCGCGGAACATCTCTTCCGAAAGCCGCGTCCGGAACAGGATCTCGCCCATCCAGATGAACAGCGGCAAGGCCGCGAGCGTCCAGGATGAGCTCGAACTCCACACCGTCGTCGCCAGCACCGAGCCGATCGGCACCGACGTCGTCAGCGCCATGGCGATGAAGCCGAGCAGGCCGAGTGAGACGGCGATCCAGATGCCGCTGCCGAGCAGAAGGATCAGCGCGCCGAGGAGAATGAAGGACAGCTCGATGAGGCTCATCAGCCGCCTCCGCCGGAGGCGATGCGCTCGACAAACTCATCGGGCGAGGACGGCGGCTCCTTTTCGTAGGTCGGCTTGTTGCCGCGGACGACGTGGATCATCTCGTCGATCAGCGCGATCGAGAGGATGACGAGGCCGCCGGAATAGCCGAGTTGCGGAATCCACAACGGGATCGCCAGCACGCCCTGAGCCATGTCGTTGAAGCGGTACGAGTCGTA
>Ga0265342_10001269_pt1 | contig 23770 bp, 19 predicted proteins | sample 4CB327metaG_FD_203125 | JGI IMG/M metagenome (GOLD analysis project Ga0265342, IMG submission 203125) | Rhizosphere microbial communities from Carex aquatilis grown in University of Washington, Seatle, WA, United States - 4-CB3-27 metaG | ecosystem: Host-associated > Plants > Roots >... | reverse complement strand
CTGCCTGGGATCGGCAAGACGCAGCTGCTCCACGCGCTCGCTGAGCGACTGCGCGATGAGGCGCCGGACGTCGCCATCGTCGCCGTCGACGCCGGTGAAGTGGAGCCGTCGCCCGCGGGGCTGTGCGCCTGGCTCGCGCCGGGAAGAACTGACCCGGCCGAGGCCGCGCGTGCCGTCTCCGGGGTGGGCCGCCGCGTCCTCCTCGTCATCGACCGGTACGAGACGTTCCGGCTGCTCGATACCTGGTTGCGTCAGGTGCTCGTCCCGGCGCTCGGGGAGAACGTGCGTATCCTGCTCGCCGGCCGCGCCCCGCCGCGCCCTGCCTGGCTCGTCGCGCCGGGCTGGTCCGGCAATCTCACGACCCTCGAGCTCGGCCCGCTGTCGCGCGACACCGCGCTCGCCTACCTGACGAGCCACAGGATCGAGCCTGCGATCGCGGCGGCGCTCGAGCGTGTCGCCGCCGGTCACCCGCTCGCGCTTTCCATGGCGGTCGCGCTCGTCGGCGCGGGAGCTCCGGTCGCGGCCGCGGGCGTTCCGGCGGCGCCCGGCGCGCTGGTCGATCACCTCGCCGAGCTGTTCCTCGAGGACGTCCCCGACCCGACCACACGGCGGGTGCTCCAGGCGGCGTGCCTCGTGCGCACCGTGACCGCGCCGCTCGTCGAGGCGATGCTCCCCGACATCCCACCCGAGGATGCGCTCTCTCGGCTGCGCGCGCTCCCGTTCGTTCGCCCGACGGCGCATGGGCTGGTCGTCGACGACGCGGTCCGCGCGGCGCTCGACCGCGCGCTCGCGGCGACCGATCCGCGCCTGCGCGCCGACCACCGCCGTGCCGCCGCCGACGCGGTCGCCCGGCAGGTGCGCGCGGCGCCGCGCGCAGAGCTGTGGCGCACGACCGCCGACGTCCTCTACCTGCTCGAGAACCCGCATTTACGCGAGGCGTTTTTTCCCCGGCGGCCCAATTCGATCTCCATGGAGCCGGCGACCGAGGCCGACGGCCCAGCGCTGCGCGACATGATCGCTCGGCACGAGGGCACCGACGCTGCAGCGGCGTTCGCACCGACCTGGCGGCAGCACCGGGCGTCGTGCCACGTCGCGCGCGACGCTGCCGGCCAGGTTGCTGGGCTCGTCCAGGTGCTTCACCCGGGCGAGCTCGCGCGCGGCGTGATCGACCGCGATCCGGTGCTCGCGCGCTGGGCGCAGCACCTCCCCGCCGCCGACGATCGGGCGCGCGCCCTCTGGGTGAGGCGCTTGATCGACCGCGATGTCGACGAGCTCCCGTCAGCCGCGCAGGCGGCCGCGTGGCTGGACATCAAGCGCACCTACCTCGAGCTCCGGCCGGCGCTGCGCTGGGTCTACGCGTGTCTGCGCGCCCGCGCCGTTCACGAGCCCGCGATGCATCGCCTCGGCTTCCGCATGCTCGACGCGGAGCCGATCCGTTTCTCGGGGCGCGAGATCTGGAGCCTCGTCCTCGACATGGGCGCCGATTCCGTCGACGGATGGCTGGCGCGGCTGGTCGCCGAGGAGGTCGGTGCCGGCGCCGATCCGCGCGCTGGTGATGCACTCGCTGCCGAGGCGCTCCTCCACGAGGCGGGCCACGAGGCCGTTGTCGACGGCGAGCGGATTGCGCTGACTCCGCTCGAATTCGGCGTGCTCGGCTACCTGCGCCGCCGCCCGGGCGAGGCGGTGCCTCGCCACGAGCTGCTGGAGTCGGTGTGGAAGCACCCGCCCGACGCCGCAACCAGCAACGTCGTCGAGGCGGTGGTCCGATCGCTGCGGCGCAAGCTCGGGCGGCACGGAGTGGCGCTCGAGACGGTGCGCGGGGTGGGCTATCGTTTTAGGGCTACGGGCGCGCCTCGATGACCAGGTTGAACGGCGTCTGGGCGGCGACGCGGACGCGCTCGAAACCGCCGGCGTGGAGGCGCGCAGCCAGGGCTGTGAAGCCCGCCTGCGCGCCGAGCCCATCGCGGCTGCCCTGGTGGAGCGCATTCTGCGTGCACAGCGCCGTCGACGCCGCGTAGTACATCCGCGCCACCGGGCCGACGTTCGCCTCGGGGGAGTCGTGGGCGAACGGCTCGACGAGCAGCACGGCGCCGTCGTCGGCAAGCGCGGCGCGCGCCGCCCGCGCCGCGGCGACCGGGTCGCCGAGATCGTGGAACGCGTCCATGAAGCAGACCAGGTCGAGGGACTGGCCGGCGACATCGAGCAGCGCCGCGGCGGGGGCAACCTCGAACTCGACCCGGTCGGCAACGCCGGCCTCGGCGGCGCGCTGGCGCGCGATCGCGATCGACGCCGCGTGCGCATCGAGCCCGACGAGCCGCGCCGCCGGGAACGCCTGCGCGAGCAGGATGGTCGAAGCCCCGTGACCGCAGCCGACGTCCGCGGCGCGTCCGCCGGCCGCGAGCGCGGTCGCTCGGTCACCGAGCGCCGGGAGCCAGTGCGACACCAGATTCGCGCGGTAGCCGTTGCGATAGAACGCCTCCGTGCCGGTGAACAGTCGGCAATCGTGCTCGTGCCAGCCCACGCCCGTGCCGGTGCGGAACGACTCGACGAGCCGCTCCTCCGAGCGCCAGATCGCCGACGTCACGTCGAACGCCGGAGTCAGGTACGCGGGGCTGTCGGGCAGCGCGAGCACGAACGCGTGCTCGGGCGGTAACACGAACCGACCGGACGCGGCGTCGAGCTCGACGTAGCCGGCCGCGCGCTGCGAGGCCAGCCACTCGCGGACGAGGCGCGGCTCGGTGCCGGTCGCGGCCGCCAATTCCTCGGGCGTACGCGGCGCCGCCGCGAGCGCCTGGTAGAAGCCGAGCTTGCCGCCGAGGCTCGTCATGGCCGAGCCCATCGCCGCCGCCAGATCGCCCACGACCTGCGCGGCGAACGCTTCGATGCGCGTCGGGTCCATCACGCCACCTCCTGCACAACGGCGGCGGGGACGGCCTCGGGCGCGCGGGTGATCGCCGAGAGCGCGTGCGTGTCCCAGAACCGGTGCTCGACCCGCACCACGCGCGGGTCGTGGCGCAGGTGCTCGAGGATCGGACCGTCGACGTACGCCTGCGCCTCCCCGCGCGAAGCAAACAGGTACACGCCGCCGAGCTCGGACGCGGCTTCGTCGAGGATCCAGACCTTCCAGATGAGCCCCCGGACGGCGGCGATCGCTCGCGCCGGGCCGTCGGCGCCAGCAAGAATGGCACCCGGTGAGGTGCGGGTGGTGGTGCGAACGTGCAGGATCGTGGTTGACGTTGACATCGGAACCTCCTTTTTGCCGGCGTTCGTCGCCGGTAGGAGATTCATGCCATCGCCGCGGCCCGCGAAGATGAAGCCCTCATGAGAAGTTCATGAGGAAGCTGCGGGCCGCCGCCGCGCTTTCAGGTCACATCCGATCCGGGGCCGCGATTCCCAGCAAATCGAGTCCGCGCGCCAAGACCGAAGCCGTCAGCGCGCAGAACGCCAGGCGTGACGATCGCTCGGGCTCATCGGCTTTGAGGACCGGACAGTTCTCGTAGAACGACGTGAAGGTCACCGCGAGCTCGTGCAGATAGCCACACAGCCGGTGCGGTTGCAGGGAGTCAGCCACTTTCGACACGGTCGCGGCGAACTGGGCCAACTCCAGCGCCAGAGCGCGCTCGTGCGTCGTCTCGACGCGGATCGCGGGCTCGCCGGTTGGCCCGTCCGCCTTGCGCAGCAGAGACTGGATGCGCGCGTGCGCGTACATCACATAGGGCGCCGTGTTGCCGTCGAAGGAGAGCATGCGATCCCAGTCGAAGACATAGTCCTTGACGCGATCGTTGACGAGGTCCGCATATTTCACCGCGCCGATCCCAACCGCTCCCGCGATGACCTCCTGAGTGGCCTCGTCGAGGTCCGGCATCTTGCTCTTCACCACGTTGCGCGCACGCTCGAGCGCCTCGTCCAGCAGCGATGCGAGCGTCACCGGCGTGCCTGCGCGGGTCTTCAGCATCTTCTTGTCCGAGCCCAGCACCGAGCCGAACGCGACATGCTCGAGGCGAACGTTGTCGGGCGCCCAGCCCGCCAGACGCGCCACCGCAAACACCATCGCAAGATGCTGGCTCTGAGGCGCTCCGATGACGTAGATGATCCTCACTGCGTCGAGCGTGCGGACACGGTAGCGCACGGCCGCGAGATCGGTCGTCGCGTAGCTGTACCCGCCGTCTTGCTTGCGCACGATGAGCGGCACTTGCTCGCCATCTCGCCCCGAAAATCCCGGGGGAAAGGAGCAGATCGCCCCGTCGCTCTCTCGCGCGAGGCCCAGGCGCTCGAGCTCGGCCACGACGTCGCCGAGCTGGGCGTTGTAGGTGCTCTCGCCGGCGACGTGCTCGGGTCGCAGGGTCACGCCCAGCCTCGCGTAGACCGCGGAGAAGTACCGCACCGACTGATCGATCAACCGCCGCCACAACGCCAGCGTCTCCGCGTCGCCTCCCTGCAGCAGGACCACGCGGCGCCGCGCGCGATCGGCGAAACCGGGATCGGCGTCGAACTTCGCGCGCGCCGCCCGGTAGAATGCGGACATCTCGCTGACGTTCGCATCGTCACCAGCCGCGCGCTCGTCGAGGAGATGCTCGATGAGCATGCCGAACGGCGTGCCCCAATCGCCGATGTGGTTCTGCCGGAGCACGGTGTGCCCCTGGAACGTGAGCACGCGCGCGATCGCGTCACCGATGATGGTCGACCGCAGGTGGCCGACGTGCATCTCCTTCGCCACGTTCGGCCCCGAGTAGTCGACGACGACCCGCTCGGGGCTCTGCGCAGACGGCACGCCCTGACGCTCGTCGAGCCGCATCGCTTCCATCGCGTGCGCGAGAAATCGCGAATGCAGCGTCAGGTTGATGAACCCCGGCCCCGAAACCACCGCCTGCGCGATGACGTCGTCGGCAGGCAGGCGTTCCACGATGGCCGCCGCCACTTCGCGGGGATTTTTTTTCAACTTCTTACCAAGCGCCAGCGCCAGGTCTGCCTGGTAGTCGGCGTGGGCCGACCGATGAATCATCGGATCGACGGCGGCAGCCTCGTCACCGTATGCCGCGCGGATCGCTCCCTCCAGGCGCTGGCGAAGGGGAAATTGCGGATCGACGGTCGACATTTCGATGACGCTTTCTCTACCACGGGAACACCCCTTCGGTGCGAGCCTCCCCGCAGGAATGCTACTGGTCCAGCAACCGGGCGAAGCCGCTGGCGACGCGGGCCAGGACCTCGGCGCCAACGGCGCTGGTCTCGGCGCCCGCGTCGGGCTTCTTCACGACGCAAGCATGAAGTCTGGCACCCTCGATCGAGAACGTCGTGACCGCCAGGGCCGACCGCGGCTGGTGAAGCCCGTCATCGTCGTCGAGAGACTGGTGTTGCGCCGGATCGGCGAGCATCGGCAGCCGGGCCGCGAGCTCGGCGTGGCGGCCGTCGCCGCCTGAATGGGCCACGCAGAAGCCTTGCTCGTCGGACACCACGATCGCGGCGAGCCCTTCATCTTCGCGGCAGGCGTCCAGCTGCAACTGCAGGGCATCGGCCAGACGACCGCTCCGGCGGAGGCGTCGTTCGGGTGGTCGGCCTTCTTTCACGCGCTCGTTCCCGGACGCCATGGTGGTGCCTCCTCGAGTGCCGTCAGCGGTACAGCGGCAATCGTAGGTATTCGCGAGCCGCAACGCAAAAAACCTGCTGTTGGTCAATGCGCCGGATCGGCGACAGCCACCGGTGCCGGGCGGCAGACCATGTCGTCGGCCGCGGCGGTCTTCTTCCCCAGGAGCAGGCCTGCCCCGAAGAACTTGTCGCCGCGCTTGATGAAGATCTCGTCGCGCGCCGGGTACACGCAGCCGACGATCGCGTCCTTGCGCCAGCCATGGGAGTCGTCGGCCGCCCGTCGTGCGAACACGCCGGAGCTCACGTCGATGGCGAAACTTACGAACTCGGCGCCGCGGCCGTCAGTCGACCGCTCGCGGTCGGGCATCCGCACCCGTCGCGCCAGTGGCGGCATCTCGGCACGCGAGAAGCGACTCCGCCTCGCTTCCTTCGCGGCGAGCGGCTCGACGAGCTGCTTTTCCACCACGGCCGCGGCCCTGGCCTCGACCCCGGCGACCGGATTGGTCGGATTCACCTGTGCGTCAGGCGGCGTTGCCGAAGCCCTGCGAGCGCTCGGCAACAGGAGTACGGAGAGGGGCAGGACGAGGAGCAAGTGTGTTCGGCGCATGGGAGTTCCTCCGGTGTGGGCGACGTGAGACGTAGACCTCGACGAAACCGACGCCCGCGAGAACGGGCGCCCAAAGGGCGAACAGGTACGCGGACTCGGGATCGATCCCGACTGCGTCGAGCAGGTAAAGGAGCGTGCGCGAGGTGACAGCGACGCTGAGCTGTGCCAGCACGTGCAGCATGCAGCGCCGGTGGCCGGCGTAGTCCTTCGCGCGGGCGCGACGGACGCCCTGCACCATCGCCAGCGCCACAATCACCCCCGAGAGCGCGAACCCGACCGTCGCCGGAGCGCCGCCCTTGGCGAACAGCGACAGGTAGAGCCCCGACGGCACCAGGGCCAGAAGAATGACCGCGCCCGTCACGCGGCCCAGCCAACGGTGCGTCCGGGGAAAGCGGAGCATGCGCTTGATTGACAGCAACAGACACGCAGGCAACGCCAACGAGGCCGCGACCACGTGGACCTCGAGCGCCGCCATCCACAGGTCTTCGTGCGTCAAGGGCAGCTTCTCGATCACGAACGGCGCGAGCTCGGCGCCGTCGAAGTACACGCGGCTGGCCCAGCCGATGAGCAACGCGCCCAAACCGAGGCCGAGCATCCACATCGAGCCGAGCAGCCTGCCGAGCCGTCGCGCCGTCGCCATGGTGGTGGCAAACGCACGAGTTGGCCGAACGATCTCTGTCCCGGTGATTTTCGTCGTGGCGCCCACGCGTGCTTGAGAGTGCAGGCATCGTGCCGCCCCACTCGAGGAGCGCGCCCCGGCATTCCCGCGCGATCGGAGCCCTCGTCGGGGAGCGTCGGAGCCGGTTTCCCGACAGCTTGGAAAGAGCCTTTACGTAGCCAGCGCCGCAATCTGGCGCCGAACGAGCCGAAGATGATAGGAACCACCATGCTTCCGCGTCCGGTCCGTCACGTGATCTTCGATCTCGACGGGGTCCTCCTCGACACCGAGCCGCTCTACACGCAGGCCATCGCGGCCGTCGCGGGGCGTTTCGGCAAACGTTACGACTGGACGATCAAAAGCCAGTGCATTGGACGCGGGACGATGGAGGCGGCGCGCATCATCGTCGACGCGCTGGCGCTGCCGCTATCACCCGGCGAGCTCGTCTCCGAGCGCGACCAAACGCTGGTGCCGCTCATGGCCACGGCAGCCGCGCTGCCGGGAGCCCGCGAGCTGGCGCAGGCGCTGGCCGCGCGCGGCGTGCCAATGGCGATCGCGACCAGCACCGAAGCGCCGCTCTATGCCGTGAAGGCCGCCTCGCACCAGAGCTGGCTCTCGCTGTTCGCGGCCGTGGTGTGCGGCGACGATCCACGCGTGGCGCGCCCGAAGCCTGCGCCCGACATCTTCTTGGCCGCCGCCGCGTCGCTGGGAGCCGATCCCGCGAGCTGCCTCGTCTTCGAAGACTCGCCGTTCGGCGTCGAGGCCGCGCTGGCGGCCGGCATGCAGGTCGTCGCGCTCCCCGATCCCGCCATGGATCGCGCGCGCTATCATGGCGCCCACTTGGTGCTGGGCAGCTTCGCCGAGCTACCGTCGCTGGAAGCGCTCGGGCTGTGATGCAGTTCATTTACCTTCACGGTTTTGCGTCGAGCCCACGATCGACGAAAGCGGTCTTCTTCCGCGAGCGCCTCACGCGCCTCGGCCATCGCGTGATCGTGCCCGACCTCGAAGAGGGCGACTTTCAGGGTTTGACCATCACGCGCCAGCTCGGCGTCGTGCGCCGGGAGGTCGCCCGCTCGCACGGCGAGCTCGCGCTCATCGGCTCGTCCATGGGCGGCTACCTCGCGGTGCTGGCCGCGAACGAGGAGCCTCGCATCCGGCAACTCGTGCTCATGGCCCCGGCGATCGACATCAAGGCGCGATGGACGGTGCGATACGGCGCGGACCAGCTCGCGCGCTGGAAGGCGACGGGCGTGGCCCCAACCTTTCACCACGCCCACGGCGAAGAACGATTGATCGGCTACGGCCTTTACGAGGATCTCGATCGCTACGATCCCGCGCCGCCGGTTCGCATCTCCGCGCTCGCCTTCATGGGCCAGAAGGATGAAACGGTGGCTCCGGCGTCCGTCGAGCGATGGGCCGCGCAGAACCCGAGCGTGCGCCTACGCATGCTGGACTCCGGCCACGATCTCATCGACCAGCTCGACACGATGTGGATCGAGTCCGCCGCGTTCTTCGGCATCGACCGAGCGGGTTGAAGTACATCACCCGTCGTCTTAATCCGATACGGGCGGCCCGTCCGAACCCGCGCGTTGCGCTGCGCGCGCCGCGGTGGCGATGTCGGCCAGGATGGCGCGGGCGCGGGGCAGCAGCGTCGCGCCCGCGGGCAACAGCCGGACGCCCCGCGGCAGGCGCTCGAACAGCGGGACGCCCAGCTCGTCCTCGAGCGCGCGGATCTGGCGGCTCAGCGGCGGCTGCGAGATGTGCAGCCGGGCGGCGGCGCGCCCGACGTTGCCCTCCTCGGCCACGACGACGAAGTATTCCAGCTGCGCCAGGCTCACGCGTACGAGCTTAGCACCGCACCCAGATCGAAAGGGTATTGGATCGGCGAACGGCCGGCGCGCAGAGTCAAGCTGTGGCGATCGAGCTCCTCGGCTCCGCGGAGGTCGCGGCGATGCGGCGTGCGGGCCGTGCCGCGGCGGCGACGCTCGCGGCCGTCGCGGCGCGCATCGCGCCGGGAGTGTCGACGGCCGACATCGACACGTGGGTGCGCGCGGACACGCGTCGGCGCGGTGGTCGACCGAGCCAGCTCGGCTACGAAGGTTTTCCGGCGGCCGTGTGTACGAGCCGCAACTCCGTCGTCTGTCACGGTATTCCCAGTCCGCACGAACGGCTCTCTGTCGGCGACATCGTCAACATAGACGTGACGACGGAGCTGGACGGTTTCCACGGCGATACGTCGGCGACGCTCTTCGTCGGGGCACCGAGCGCCGAAGCGCGACATGTGGTCGAGACCGCGCGCCGCTGCCGTGACGCCGGCATCGCGGCGGTCCGGGCCGGCGCACGCCTGGGTGACATCGGCGCAGTCATCCAGGAGCTCGCCTCGCGCGAGGGTTGCAGCGTCGTGCGCGAATTCGGCGGTCACGGCATCGGCCGCGCCATGCACGAGCCGCCGATGGTGTCTCATGTCGGGCAGCGCGGCGCCGGCCTGCGCTTGCGCGAGGGCATGGCCATCACGATCGAGCCCATGATCAACCTCGGTGGTCCCGATGTGCGGCAGCTGGAAGATGGGTGGACGATCGTCACCGCCGACGGCTCGCTGTCCGCCCAGTTCGAACACACTGTTTTGGTCACGCGAGACGGCTGCGAGATCCTGACTCCGCAACCTGCGACCTAGATGACCGTGCCGTCGGGGATCACGCCGTTTTTGGGGACGACGACGATGCCGTCGCGAATGAAATAGGATTCGCCGTCGTGGTCGCGCCGCCCGGTGGCGTCGCGGATCTGCACACCGCGTCCGATGCGCGCGTTCTTGTCGACGATCGCGTTTTCGATCACCGAGCTCTCGCCGATGCCGAGCGGCGGTGACGGCGCCGGATCGGCGTCGTAGAAGTCCGCTCCCAGGATCAGGCTGCGGCGGATCTTCGCCCCGCGGCCGATTCGAGACCGTGGGCCAATGACCGCCGACTCCACATCGACCTGGTCCAGGAACCCACCGTCAGCGACCAGCGCGTCGGCGACGCGCGAATCGTGAATCTTGGTGGGCGCGAGAAACGGGCGATCCATGAAGATGGGACAGCGCGGATGGTAGAAGTTGAACGAGGAGTGACTGGTCGTGAGCGCGATGTTCGCGTCGAAGTAGGAGCGAATGGTCCCCACGTCCTCCCAGTAGCCGTCATAGAGGTACGATTGAACGCGCTTCCGTTCGAGCATGGCGGGGATCACGTGCTTACCAAAGTCGATGTGATCTTCCGGCTCGAGCGCCTCCTCCAGCGCGGCGCGCTCAAATACATAGATGCCCATCGACGCGAGATACGCGCGCGTCGGTTCGCCGGCGCCGGACGTTGCCGGGATGGGCGAGTCGAGGCCCGCCAGGCGTTCTCGCGGCGGCTTCTCGTCGAAATGCACCACGCGCCCGCTGGCGTCGGTCTTCATGATGCCGAACGCCGACGTCTGCTCTGCGGGAACGGCCTTCATGGCGACGGTCGCGTCTGCGCGCGCGTCGTGGTGCGCGCGCAGCATTTCGCCGAGCTTCATGCGATAAAGTTGGTCGCCGGACAGGATCGCCACGCGCTTCCACGGCTCGCGCCCGAGGTGCTTCATGCACTTGCGAACCGCGTCGGCCGTGCCGTGGAACCAATCGTTGCCGCCGCTCTCGGTCTGCTCCGCGGCGAGGATGTCGACCGCGCCATCCGAGAATGCGTCGAAGTTGTAGGCTCTGGCGACGTGCCGGTGGAGGCTCTCCGATTGGTACTGGGTAATGACGAAGATCCGGCGCAGGCCGGCGTGGATGCAGTTGCTGACCGCCACGTCGACGAGCCGATAGCTTCCACCGATCGGCACCGCGGGCTTCGAACGGTAGAGCGTCAGCGGGAAAAGACGGGTGCCGCGGCCCCCACCTAGAACGATGGTCACGACGTCATCCATGATCGGCTCCCTTCATCGACATCTTCGGAACGTGAAGGAACGTAAGGCGCAAACCGCGCGCGCGACAGGGCCTCAGAAGCGCACGAGGAACTGCGCGGGGATGACCACGCCCGTCTGCCCCACCGAGTAGGAGTAGTAGCCGCTGAAGTAGGGACAGTCGCGGATGCCGATCACCTCGAGGTTGAGCCAGACCTGCCGGGTGTGGAAGGGGTAAAAGGTGAAGCCCACCGAGCCCTCGACTCCAGTCGCGAACAACCCGTTGATGAGCGAGGACCGGACGAACAGCTCTCCGCCGCGCCACAAGAAATATCCCGCCGAGAAGTCGAAACCCCAGTCGAACAGGCTGCTCATCGGCAGCGGTCCGTCGTGGACGAAATTGTTCAACCAGCGCAGGTAGAGCTCGGCGTTGATGGCGAGCCCGCGGTACTTGAGCCCCGCGTCGACCGCCCACAGATAGAAATCAGCCTTCGAGATCGTGACGTTCGGAGCCAGCGAGCCGGTCGCGAATAGCAAGAGACCGTCCGATAGATAGGTGGCGTTGTTCTCGGGTGTGCTCACATCGAGGTCCGACAGGCGATCCTCGCGTGCGAAAGTGAAGGCAGTCCCGATCCGGAGCGCGACCGACTGGTGGTGCTCGTAGTCGTTCCAGGGTTTGCCGAAGTCGTTGCGGTCGTACCAGAGCGAGACCGCGCTCGCGAACCGGTTTTCGTCGAGGCTCGAGGACTTGATGTCCAGGGTGTTGAGCGCATTCCCGATCATCGCGATGTAGTTGAAGCCGGGGATCGGCTCGCCTTGGGCCCAAACGCCCTGCGTGAAGCCCGGTCTGAAATAGTTGGTCGCCATGCTGCGGTCGACGCCGTGAAAGAACGGATAGGTGCCGGTCAAGCTGCGCACGCTTGGCAGCGAGAAGTATCCCGCGCGGAGTGCGAACCCCTTGTTGAACACGAACCCCACGTAGCCGGCCGCCGTCGCCACCAGCGTCGCGCTCGATGTGAACAGCAGGATGTTGAAGTCCAGCCGCGGATCAAAGGCGTAGCCGGAGAAGTAGAAGACGTCGCGCGTGAGCTGGATGTCGTTGCGGCGCAAGACATCGTGGACGGTGCCGAAGTGGTCCATATACGTCGAGTTGGTCGCCATGCTGTTCGTATATTTGAACTGCGACACGTGATTGAGGACCAGCCGGAAGGGCAGGTTGCTGCCTTCCGCTGGCGACGCCAGCACGAATCCCTTGTCCCAGTGGGGCAGCAACCAGCCGGTGGGCGCCGCCGCGGGCTGCGGCTTCGAGGGGTCGACTGGTTGGGCCGGGGGCGCCGGTGGCGACGCTTCCGAAGGCTTCGCTTCTGCCGGCGCCTGCGCCCATCCGCGCGCCGGGAACAAGGCGCACGAGAGAGCCGCGGCGCCGATCGCTACCCGCCGCATCAGGCGGGGCCCAAGGGTCCGTGCTCCGCAACGCCCTCGATCGCTCCGTTGGTGCTCGTCTCCGCCGCCCGCCCCGCCTCGTCGAATTCGGCGAGAAACGCGGTCGCTTGAGCAGCGCCGTCGACGAGAAGTCGCCCGATGTGCGCCGGGTGACGCGACAGCTTGCTGGGATAGTCGAGGCTCTCCGCAAGCTCGGAGGACATCCGCAGGAATCGAACCTTGATCGGCTGGCGCATGTCGAGGCCGAAGCGGGCGAAGAGCCCAGGCGCTTCGGGGTACTCGTGCAGGATCAGATTCACGATCCGGAGCAGCTCGAGCTCGTGCTGCAGGCTCAGATTGCCGGCCAGCTGGTTGCGTCGATCGAAGATGTCGCTCGACGTCTCCGGCACCGTGCTGTGATGCGCTCGATTGATCTGGATGACCCAGATCTCTTCGGGCAGCTCGTGCCCGTTCATGGGGGCCTTGCTCAGCAGCGGGGCGATCGGGGGGTTCGAAGCGAAGATTCCGTCCCAGTAGGCGTGGCCGTTGACCTCCACCGCCGGAAACAGGTTCGGGATCGCAGCCGACGCGAGCAGTGCCTCCGGTCTGATCTCGGCGAGCGCCGAGCTGAAGATCTTGAAGCTACCGTCGATCACGTCGCTCGCGCTGACGAGCAGGACAGGGCTTTCCGGCCGGACGAGCGTGGGCAGCTCTTCGAAGTTCAGGTGCTTGACGATGAGGGCTCGCAGATCGGTGAACTCGGGACGCCCGATCGCCCGCGCCAATGCCCTCGTCATGAGCTTGAAGTGCAGCGAGGACGGACTGGTTGCCACGCTCGGCAGCAGCCCGCGCTCGACGAGACGCACCGCCTGGAGGCAGCTCGTGTCCATCGCGATCTCCTGCGGCGTTTGCGCCGTGAGATCGCTCCACAGGGCGAGGACGCGGTCCTCGACCGGCGTTCGATCGCCGTGCGCCCGCTTGAGGAGGCCGTACCAGGCGACCGCGGCGGTCAGAGCGCCACCCGAGGTGCCACTCAGGGCGACGATCTCGAATCGTTCTTGAATCCCACGCTCGAAAAGGACCTTGAGCGCGCCGGCGACGAAAGCACATTGGCTACCGCCGCCCTGACACGCAATCGCGATTCGCTTCCGCTCCATGGCGGGCGCGAAGTTGCTGACGGCGTTGGTCGCTGTCAACCGTCGCCGGCGTCAGGCAATGTCTGGAAAAGTTCGCTTATGCAGTCCGCGACGCTTCGGCCGCGAAAGCGGCCTTCCACCCTTCCAGTGACAGGTCCAGTGGGGGCTCGACGGCCGACGAGGCGACCACTCCGTCCATGAAGTCTCGGAACCGACCGCCAAAGTTGGGCCGCGCGATCTTCCAGGCGACTCGCCAGCCGGGACTTCTCGCCGAGAGCCGAGCGCCTGCAACGACGGTTTCGAACGCGTCGTTGTTCAGGAGCCCTTCTTCACGTTGATAGAACGAGTCTTCGAAATGAAAGAAGAGCGCGCGGCAAAGGTTAATGAACTGGCTCACCTCGGTTTGAGTGATCTCCTGAGGGCTCCCCGACCCGTGAAGCCAAGCGCCCGCCACGCCCGGGTCCGCCAGCGCCAGCTGCAGCTCGACGATCCGCGAGGCGCGGGTATGCCTGATCGCGATCTGCTGATTCCGCTTCGTTTGCCTGACCTGCAGCGCGAGGTAGATGAGCGAGATCAGGACAGCCAGGCCGTTAACGAAGCTTCCCAGAGACGCGAGATCGGAAAGTGACATTGAAGGTCCCCACCGTTGGATTGGCTGGCGGAGATTAGCAAGGATCAGGCCCACAATGGCTTGAACGTCGTCTTCCGAGTCTTACGCTCCGACGGGTCGAGGCGGTCGCTTGACTCGAACGAGGACGCGTTCGTGGTTCGTCGTGGCGCCTCTGGCGTTGAGCCTGGTCGGCGTGTCGATCCGTGCGCGCGCCTGGGGGACGCGAGAGCACCAGGAGATCGGCACGGCTTCGTATCTCGCCGCCTGCGCGCGCGTGGAGCGCGCCATCTCAGATGGCGCCGACCAGGGCGTCCGCGAGCGCTTCGAGATTGCGTGCGGTCCGCGGGAGCCACTCGCGCGGCTTTACGGCGACGCGACCGCCATCGCCGGAGACTTCGTGGGCCACCCGTCGGAAGTCCTCTCGGCGCATGGGGCCTGGAGGTTCAGCAGCCGCCGGTACTATTACCTGCTCGCTCTCGAGAACAGTGAGCACTTCAACCCCCTCTCGACGGAGAGCTGGAGAGAGTTTCATGAGGCTGCGCTCACCGAGGCGATCCGAGCCGCCGACGTCCAGGGTTTGCCGCGCGTCGACGCGTGGGAGCAGGCCGTGCGCGAGAGCGCCTACGCTGACCACCTCCTTCAAGATTCGTTCGCCGCCGGGCACATGGGTTTCAATCGCCGGGGGAGCAGCGCGGCCGCCGCCAAGAGCTTTCACGACTACTGGAACGCGCACGGGCGCGTGGTCTACGATCGCGCAGGTCAGGTCTGGACCGCCTACGGCGACGGGAAACTCGACGACCCCGCCAACGCCGCCGGGAGTCGGCACGTTCGCGACGCCGCGACGAGCTCGGTCTACGATATCGTGTTGACGTTCGTGCTCGGCCGCCGCCATCCGGAGCTGGGGCTCGAAACGTGGCGAGCGCTGCCGTTCACGATCGAAGCGCCGGCGTTGCTCGTCGACACCGAGGGGCTCATCCAGGGTCACGCCACGAGCCGCGATTCCGAGCAGATCCCGCTGGCCGCGGCCGTGCTGCCCGCGCGGAAGGACACCGTCGGTCACGCCGAGATCTGGGTCGCGGCCCCGTTCTCGGGTGACCTCACGGTGGCCGCTACCGCGAACGTCCAGCTCGCTGTCCCCATCTTGCCCGCACAGGCGTCGTTCGGCGCAGGGGCCACTCTCGACCAGCCAAATGGCGGTCACTCCGCCGTCGCCGAATTCGGTCTCCTCGCGCCTCTCGGGCTCAGCGCGGACGGCCTCGTGAGCCACGAGGCCGAGGCCGCGTTCTCGTTGCTGTTCGGCAAGCCGGTCGCGACGATCATTCACGTCCAGTATCAAGGCAGCATCGAGCTCGGGACGGCGCTGCTCGTCGTCCACCTCGGCCTCGCCGAGTTCCTCCCCCACGCGCGGACCGGCTGGTACACGGCTCTGGGCCTCGGCTGGACATTCAGCGCCGCGGGCGGCGGCGCATTCGCGCGGTAATGATCAGGTCCTCAATACCTCGGAGCCCCGTGGCAGGCGCGACAGCAAGAGCAGAAGCTCGGGCGCTGACTGGACGTGAGCTCGTTCACGGGGCGTGAGGTTGGCCACCGCATCCTCGAGAGTCTTGGCCGAGCGAACCTTGAGATACGCGGTGGCCTCGGCCGCATCGATTGTCTTGGGGCGGTCCTCCCGACTCCGGTCGGTCAGCGCGAGGTGACGTTGCAACTTCTCGTTGTCCGCCGCGATCGCGACCAGATCGGGCGCGTGGGCCACCACGTCCCGGTAGTGGGGATAACGAGCGTCCATCATTCTTGCGATGGCGGCAGGCTCGACCTCCTCCGGCGTCCCCAGGAGTCGCAGTCGCCGCGGCCAGCGGCCGATCCGAGGGGAACCCGTGATCAGCGACAGCGGCACCGCAGCCACCATTCCGATCGCAGCCGGCAAGAGCCAGGCGGCCATCTGCCAGGAGATCGAATAGCCCACGACGGACAAGAACACGCCCGCGACGCCGTGCCAGCGGTGCCGATAGGCGACCTCGGTCCACGGCAAGCTCCGATCTCCGCGTCGTTGCGGACTCCAGCCGGAGTCGCGCCCGGCCAGAATGCTCGCCACCAGCCCGCAATGGATCAGCATCAGGATGGGAGCGAGCAACGCGGACAGCGCCCATTCGAGCGCAACGCTGAACGGAAACAGCACGCCCCCACCGGCACGCAGGCGTTTCGCGCTGCCCGCGAAGTTCAGCACCCCGAGCACCTTGGGGACGCCGAGGATCGCGAGGCTCAGAATGAAGGTGTGAAGGGCACGCACGGGGTCGAGGTGCGGCCAGACTGGAAACAGGCTGAACGACCGCGTGAAATATTCGGGCTGCGCAAACTCGTTTTGCACGCCGAGCCCGAGCGCCGCGACGAGAAACAGCAGCCATACCGGCGACGAAACAAAAGAGAAGATCCCGGACGCGAGGTGGAAGCGGCTCACCCAGTGCAACCCCTTCGCGCGGAGCACGCGGGCGTGCTGCAGGTTTCCCTGACACCAGCGACGGTCGCGGATGGCGAGGTCGACGAGGGTGGCCGGGCACGCCTCGTACGAGCCGTGCAGATCGTCGGCGATCCGCACACTCCAGCCGGCGCGGCGGAGCAGGGCGGCCTCGACGAAATCGTGGCTCAGGATGGGACCCCCGAGGGGAGGACGGCCGGGCAGCTCCGGCAGGCCGCACGACTCCATGAACGCGCGTGTGCGGATGAGGGCGTTGTGTCCCCAGAAATTTCCCTCGCGTCCCGTCCACCACGCCAGGCCCGACGCCAGAACCGGTCCGTAGACCGTTGCGGCGAATTGCTGCAGGCGCGCGACCAGAGTCGTTCCCTCGTGCAGGCGCGGCACCGTCTGGATCAACCCGGCGTCGGGATCGTTCTCCATGCGGCGAACGAGCTCGATGATGGTCGCTCCCTCCATCAGGCTGTCCGCGTCCAAGACCAGGAAGTAATCGTAGGCGCGCCCCCAGCGTTCGCAGAACTCCCGGACGTTTCCTGACTTGTGCGCGGTGTTGCGTTCGCGGCGGCGATAATAGATCGATGGGCCTTCGGCGAGGCGGCGTCGCAGCGCCAGGACCGCCTCCTCTTCGGCGAGCGCGACGTCACCGTCGGTGGTGTCGCTGAGAATGAATAGATCGAAGTGACTGCCTGCGCCGCGGGCTAGAAGGTCGCTGGCCATGGCGTCGAGAGCGGCGGCAGCCCGGGCGGGTTCTTCGTTGTAGAGCGGCATCAAGAGCGCCGTCCGGGTGGTGAGCGGACCAGCTTCGTCCCGGCGGGACCGCCGAAATGCCAGTCGGACGAAGCCGGCGATTGCCATCGGGACGGACAATGAAATCCAGATCGTGTTGATGGCGAAGAGCACCAGCACGACGATTTCCAGTATGGTCAGCCCACCGACGTTCAAGACCAACCGCATCTCGTTGATCGCGATGCCCGAGATCAGCGCTGCTCCGCCGAAGACGAAGGCCCGCCGCATCGCGGGATCGAAACGCCCCTCGGGGTGGACGGGCGTGTGCCGCGTGCTCTGGTCGGAAGCGATCGACAGGTTCTGCTCGGGCATCGTTCCCGGCATCTCCTGCGGAAGGAAGCCGGCACTCAGGGGCGTGGGCTCGGCGGTCGGCTCGGCGCTCGGTGCTGGGTGGCTCAAGGAGCTGTCCATCGGTAGACCCAGGTCTCGGCAGTCTGCCGGCCGCTGAACGTCAGCTCGGCGCGCAGCTCGGCAGCCTTCGCGGCGCGCGGATCGAACGTGAAGGTCAGGCGGTACCCCGCGATGAGCGGGTTGTCGGCGACCACGATGTCCTTGATCACCCCGCCGCTGGCCGAGACGTTCGCCTGCGGTAGTTGCGTGCGAGCCGCGCGCGCCATCTTCGCTGGCGGCAAATAGTCGATGACGAACCGCCGCACCGGTGTCGGCCCGCGCACGTCGGCGCGGCCGCGGCGTGTCGCAATGACCCGCGCCCGTTCGAGCTCGGCCGGCGGTCCTTCGCCCCACGAGGCGCGGTACGCATATCGATACTCCGCTCCCGCAGGCAGCGGAGCCTTGGGGCGCCAGAACGCGACGATGTTGTCGTGGATCTCGGCGTCGCTGGGAATCTCCGTGAGCACGACCGCCCCCTCGCCCCAGTCGCCGACGGGCTCGATCCAGAGGCTGGGCCGCCGATCGTAGACCGCCTCGAAATCCTGGTAGTCGGCGGGATTGCGGTCGCGCTGCAAGAGGCCGAAGCCGAGCGGTTTCACGTCGACAAACGCGCTGACCTCGACCTGCTTGGGATTCTGCAGCGGCCGCCAGATGTGCTCGCCGCGTCCATTGAAGATGAGCAATCCATCCGAATCGTGAACCTCCGGGCGATAGTCATCGGCCGACCCACGGCCGTTGCCGGAGAACATGAACATGCTGGTGGCAGGCGCGAGCCCCACCTTACCGACCTCCACCCGGGGAAACAGCACGACCTCGACATCCATCGTGGTGGCGTGCGTCGCGCCGTGACCGGGATGGATCTGGAAACGGTAGGCGCCCGTGACGCTGGGGCTGTCGAGCAAGGCGTGCACGACGAGCGTATCGGCGCCGCGCGTCGCCGGCTCTTCGATCCAGAACGCCCGAAACGCCGGGAACTCCTCTCCCTCCGGCTCGCCGGTCTTGTTGGCCAGGCCGCGCGCCGACAGGCCGTACACCTGCGTTTCACCGAGCGACCGAAAGTAGCTGGCGCCCTGGAAGACGGCGATCTCGTCGAACCTCGTACGATGGTTGATCGGGAAGAGCGCGCGGAATCCCGAGAAGCCAATATCCTCGGTGGGCAGCGGCGTCTTCATCACCTCGCCCGTCACGAAGAAATCGGGCTTGTAGGCGATACGCTCGCAGCGTCCCTGGGCGACGACCGCCACCTCCACCGGGTCCGTGAAAACGAAACCGCGCGGAAGCAGCTGCAGCCGGAAATCACCACCGTTGTCCGCCCAGAGCGTGCTCGACGGACGAACCCGGATGTCGCGATAGTGGTCATAGTCGAGATCGCTGAGCGCTTTCGGCAATGGCGCCTTGGGTGGCGCATACGGCGCGCGCGACAGGCGCCGCGCGAGGTCGGTCACAGTGTCGCGCTCGAATGCTCCGTCGTGGATGTACGTCGCCTCGGCGTGGGCCGATGGAATCGGCCACAAGATGCTCGTCAGCAAGGTCATAAGGGCCAAGGGCGTGGGGCGGCCCCGCAGTTCTATGGATCGGTTCAACACCTGGTTCCTCCGCGAGCATTAAGATGGGCCTCGATTGTTCCGCGGCCATACCTCTGACGAAATTCGGCACCACGCTTGACGAGATGAGGTTCATGTCACCACTCGGCTACCTCTTGCTACTCGCGACCGCCGGGGCGCTCCCGGCGGCGCCCGCGCCGTCACCGGGACGCCACGTTCGCGTCGAGGAACTGCTCAGGCAGATGACGCTCGAGGAGAAGGTCGGCCAGCTCAATCAATACTCGGCGGGGCAGCCCACCGGCCCGGGCACCAATCGTGACAGATACGAAACAATGATCGCGGCGGGCCAGGTTGGAAGTCTCCTCAACGTCACGCGCGCCGAGCAGGTCAATGCCTACCAGCGGATCGCGGTCGAGCGCTCCCGGCTGCATATTCCCTTGTTGTTCGGGCTCGACGTCATTCACGGGTTTCGAACCATCTTCCCCGTCAATCTCGGCCTCGCCTCTACCTGGGATCCGGCGCTCGTCGAGGAGACCGCCCGTGTGGCAGCCGAAGAGGCCGCCGCGCAGGGCATCCGATGGACATTTTCCCCGATGGTGGATATAGGACGCGATGCGCGATGGGGCCGCATCGCCGAGAGCGCCGGCGAGGATCCCTACCTCGGCTCGGTGCTCGCGCGAGCCTACGTCCGCGGCTATCAGGGGCGCCGTCTCGACAATCCCACGTCGATCTTGGCATGCGCGAAACATTTCGTCGGTTACGGCGCGGCCGAGGCCGGACGCGACTACAACACCACCGAGATCTCCGAGCGGTCGCTTCGCCAGGTCTATCTCGAGCCTTTCCGTGCCAGCGTCGACGAAGGGGTCGCCACGATCATGTCCGCCTTCAACGCGCTCAACGGCGTTCCTGCCAGCGCGAACGCGTTCACGCTCCGCGACGTCTTGCGCGGGGAGTGGGGTTTCGCTGGTTTCGTCGTCAGCGATTGGGGAGCGGTCGGAGAGACGATCCCGCACGGAATCGCCACCAGCGAAGCGACCGCCGCGCGCAAATCGTTCTTGGCCGGCGTCGACATGGATATGGAGAGCGGAGCCTATGTCTCCGAATTGCCAGATCTGGTGCGCTCCGGCGTCGTTTCGCGACAAGCGCTCGACGAATCGGTGAGGCGGATCCTGCGACTCAAAGCCGAGCTCGGCTTGTTCGAAAATCCCTACGCCCCCGCCACTGGAACGGCGGCGGCACAACCGAGTCCGGAGTCGCGCCGGCTTGCGCAACGAGCGGCCGAAGAGTCGTTCGTGTTGTTGAAGAACGGGACGCCGAGCTCGAGATCGGAGCACCCGTCTCCGATCTTGCCGCTGGTGTCGAAGCCGGGGCGTACGATCGCCCTCATCGGCCCGCTCGCCGACAGCGCGGGCGACATGCTCGGGTGCTGGAGCGGTCAGGGAATCCCCGACGACGTGATCACGTTGAGAGCCGCGCTGGCGCAGCGGACGGCGGCGGCGGGGATGCACCTTCGTTACGCGGAGGGGTCAAAGATCCTGGGCAACGACCAGTCGGGCTTCGACGAAGCCGTTCGCGCAGCCCGCAAGGCTGATGTGACGATCCTCGCTCTCGGCGAGCAGGCTTATCGAACCGGCGAGGCCGCCTCGCGAGCCCACCTGGATCTCGATGGCCCGCAACAGAAGTTGCTCGAAGCGATCCACGCGACGGGCAAGCCGGTCATCGTCGTGCTGTTCACCGGCCGCCCGCTCACGGTCGGGTGGGCGGCCGAGCATGCGACCGCGATTGTCGCGGCCTGGTTCCCCGGCGTCGAGGCGGGCCCTGCGCTCGTGCGAATGCTCTTCGGTGATGTGAATCCTTCGGGACGCCTCACCGCGACCTGGCCGCGCGCCGTGGGACAAGAGCCGCTCTACTACGACGCGCTCAACACGGGGCGCCCAACGCCACCGGCGTCGGAAGCCCGCGGGCCGACGTTCACCGACGCCTCGCGGTTCACGAGCCGCTACATCGACGAGCGCAATGCGCCGCTCTTTCCATTCGGTTACGGCCTTTCCTACACGGCCTTCGCCTATTCGGCGACCTCGGCCCAGGCGTCAAAGGTCAGCGCTGCAGCCATCAGCGCCGGGAAGGCATCGCTCGCGGTCAGCGCCAGCGTGACCAACGCGGGCAAACGCGAAGGGACGGAGGTGGTGCAGTGTTATATCCGCCTGACCGGCACCAGCGTGGCGCGGCCGGTGAGCGAGCTCAAAGGCTTCCGACGCATCCGGCTGGCGCCGGGGGAGACGCAGAAGGTCGACTTCATCCTCACCAAGGATGAGCTCGCGTTCTGGAACATCCAGATGAAGCAGGTCGTTGAGCCCGCCATGCTCCAGGTGCGGATTGCCCCGGATTCGGCTCAGGGAGCTCCGGTGTCCGTAGTCATCGAACCGTAGTCGACGGGACCGGCGTCGCCGGCCGCTCTTGCTCCGGGAGTGTGACGAGCGTGCCGGGTGTGGTCTCGGATGGTTTCGTCGTCGGTACCACGACCGGAGCTGGTACCGCGCCGTCGAGCCAGCCGCCGGTGAAGCCCGCCCGGTGGAGGCCCTTTCTGATGTAGGCGTTGCTCTTCGTGAGACTCCAGATCCGTCCGCTGAGGAAGTTCTCGATCATGAGGAGGATGGGCCCCTGGTCGATCGCAACGTACTGATCGTCGAACCACCCGACCGGCTTGTCCGACGCGACCTCCGCGAACGAGAGGTTGAACGCATCCCTGAAACCGTACTTCCCGTAGAGGCGATCGCCGAACCGCGTACGAAACTGCAGGAGCGTCGGGATGGCGAGCTCCGGAGCGAAGGGCACCGACCCCCCCGCGGCCGTGACGGCGATGGTCCCGTCATCGCGCCCGTCGGGCCCCGCGCCCCGCGCCCAGTACGAATGAAACCGGCTTGCGGCGCGCGCAGATTCTGAGCCGGAGACGATCCGCAGCGGCCCGTCCGATGCGGTCAGGCCCCACATCAAATCGTCGTAGCCAACCCACTTGGCCGGATTGGCGATGCAGTAGGCCCGGTTGGCGTAGGTCGCGCGCGTCGAGTTCACGAAATAGTCGATCCCCTTCGATCGCATATAGGCATCCTGGATCCCGCGGAAATCGATCCAGACGTGGCTGTACTGATGCCCAAAGAGCGGGTCGAACGCGACGCGCGGAAAACCATCGGCGGTGTCCCAGCGGTAAGTCGACGTCCATGCTTCCCACGCGCGCGGGTCGATGGCGTGGGTGGGTGAACCGAGCGCCAGCAAGTAGAGAATCATGGCTTCGTTGTATCCCTGCCAGTCGTACGGCAGGTACCCCTGTTCGGGAGTCCAGCCCATGCTCAAAAGAGGGGGATGTTTGGGCGAATTCGCCCACGTCCAGTCGACCCTGAGATAGAGCTTGTTGGCGAGCTCTCGGATGGCACGTTCGGGCTCCGCTGGCCGATCGAAGAAGGACTGAGACGTGAGTACCCCCGCCATGAGCAGCGCGGTATCGATCGTCGACAGCTCCGCCTCCCCGGCGCGGTATCCCGTTCGCGCGTCGAGAAAATGGTAGAAAAATCCCTTGTAACCCATCATTCCCTGCGGTTCGGGGCCCTGTGGTCCCAGCCACAGAAATCGCAAGGTCGACAGCGTTCTCTCCGCCGCCTGGGCGCGGGTGATCCAGCCTTTCTCCACCCCGACTGGATATGAGGTCAGCGCAAAGCCGATGGCCGCGACGCTCGAGATGTCGGGGTTGGGAAATCGATCGGGCGTGAGGCCGTTCGCGCCGCCCGGCGCGTCCCAGAAGAATGCGAACGTGTCACGCTGCAGGCGCTCCAAGAACTCGCGTTGCTCTGGCGTGACTTCGTAAGCGGGCGGGCTCGCGCGCACCGTCCCGCTCCAGGCGGCAGCCAGGAGGGTCAGTACGGCGACGGGAACGACGAGGAATGATCTGCCGGCTCTCTCTCGACCGGTCCGACTGCGCGCCACCCCGAAATTTTAGGGCCGCCGATCGCGTCGTTCAAGGCGACGCATTCGCCCGGGGTGGGACAATCCATGCTTGAGGTTGGACGGACGGGCGGCCTCCCTTAACATTCCCCGGCTTGAGCACGCGATCCCCACGTCTGATCTTGGCCGCTCTCTTCAGCGCTGGCGTGGCTCTCGCTCTGGCTTCACCCGCGCCGGCCTGGGCGCTCTCGCTCGACGGACAGAAGCCGATCGGCGACGTCGCACGTGTCTCGCGCGCCGCAGGCTCGTTGCTCATCGACTGCGTCGACGGCTCGCAAATCCAGCTGTCGCCACTGGCGGCGGACCTGATACGCGTGCGCGCCAGCTTCGGCCGACCGCTGCCGGTTCGCGATCACTCGTGGGCGATTGAAAAGACCGCCTGGGTCGCGCCGCGCTGGACGGTCCGCGAGTCGCCGGCTGAGATCCTCGTCATCACCGACGAAATCGAGGTGGCGGTGCGGCGCGCTCCCCTGCTCATCGAGTTCCGCGACGTGAAGACCCACCGGCCGGTGAACCGCGACGTCCGTCCCATGTCGTTCGCGGCCAAGACCGGCATTGTCGCCGACTACAAGCGCCTGGGCTTCGACGAGCACTTCTACGGTCTCGGCGAGAAGGCCGCTCGACTCGACAAGCGCCGCGGCGGCTACACGATGTGGAACACCGACACC
>Ga0265342_10001268_pt1 | contig 23772 bp, 22 predicted proteins | sample 4CB327metaG_FD_203125 | JGI IMG/M metagenome (GOLD analysis project Ga0265342, IMG submission 203125) | Rhizosphere microbial communities from Carex aquatilis grown in University of Washington, Seatle, WA, United States - 4-CB3-27 metaG | ecosystem: Host-associated > Plants > Roots >... | reverse complement strand
GCGAGGGCCGAGAGCGATGGGTTTTTGGCCGCCGCGAATTTAATATAGAAGCCGGAGCCGCAACCAATCTCAAGCAGGCGCACAGGCCCTGCGGCAGGAAAGGTGCTGTCAATGGCTTCCGTCTGGAACGCCTCCATTACCCGTGATGACCGGGCGATGATCTCGCCGTCCTGGTCTGCCAGCGTCCATAGCGCTCCCTTACGCAGTTTGCCGGGAGTATCCAGGATCAGCTTGTAATGCAGTCCCGCCGCTTCCTGGAGCAGGGCGACGATGCTGTCGTTTTGCGGCTGCGCCAGTTTCTTGGCTAGCCCTTTCAACTCGAATCCAACAGGGCCCAGCTTCAGAAGACCAAGCCGAACGCCCAGTTGCAGCCAGGCCTCAAGCGCTCCCCGCGCTCCACCGTCCCGGCAGTACGCGGCGACCAGCTGTTCAAATCCAACCGGTCCGCCCCGCAAGAGTTCGAAGAGGCCAGTCTCCTGGGTGGCAACCAGGTACACCAGCTTGTAGAAGGGCTTGAGAAGACTGCTGCTGCCTGCGAATGCGGCTAGGTGACCGTTCCGCATTAAGTTGAAAAACGGCTTGATGGACACACTTCCTCCCGAGATCAAATGGGAGCGGCCGGCGTAGATTGGCTCGCACCCATCCATTCATACCCTGAAGCAACTTACAGTTATGAACATACATTGACCTGGACAGGTGCTCTCACAGACGTTATCGAATCACCTTCAACGCGCCGCGGAAGAGACCGTCGAAGTCAGCGGCGAGAGCAGCGTCTTTGGCAACGGCTTGCTGAATGGCCTTCTCGGCGGCGGCGCGCTGATAGCCGAGATTGACCAGCGCCGAGAGCACATCTTCAGCGGCCTGGCCTTGCACAGACAGCTGCACGAGCGGCGCGGCAAAGTCGTCGAGCTTGTCTTTCAACTCGACCACCAGCCGCTCGGCCAGCTTTTTACCCACGCCGGGAATGTGGGTGAGTTGCGCGTGGTCCTGGCCGCGGATGGCCTGGACCGTGCGCTCCGTAGAGAGGCCGCTGAGCATCTTGATCGCCAGCTTGGGGCCGACGCCGCTGACCGTGATGAGGCGCTCAAAGAGGCGCTTTTCTTCGCGGTCCAGAAAGCCGAAGAGGGCGATCTGATCGTCGCTGACATGAGTGTGGATATGCAGCGCGGCCTCGGCGCCCACCGAGGGCAGCGCCGTGAAGGTAGGCACCGAGATGGTGACGTCGTAGCCCACACCGGCGGCCTCGACGATGGCCTGGCCGGGGTGCTTGTCGATAAGCTTGCCGCGCAGGTGAGCGATCATGGTGTTCCTATCTTAGAATCCCCAGCCGCTTCGCTACTCGTTCAAAAGTTTCCAGCGCCTGGTTGAGCTGCGCCCGCGTGTGTTCGCTGGTGAGGATGGCGCGGATTCTGGCCTTGCTCTCGGGCACCGTGGGGAAGGCGATGCCGGTGGCCATGACGCCCTCGTCGAAGAGCGCACGGCTGAACTCCATCGCCGCGCGGCCTTCGCCCACAATGATGGGCGTAATGGGCGTCTCTGTGGCCGGGGTGGTGACGCCGCCGATGTTGAAGCCCAGGCGCTTGAGCTCTCCTTGAAAGTAGCGGGTGTTCGTCCACAGCCGCTCGATGCGCTCCGGCTCCTGCTCCAGGATGTCGAAGGCGGCGATGCAAGAGGCCGCGACCGACGGCGGATGCGAGGTGGAAAAAAGAAACGGCCGCGCGCGATGGTAGAGGTAGTCGATCAGGTCGCGCGAGCCGCAGACGTAGCCGCCCAGCGCGGCAATTGCTTTTGACAATGTGCCCACCTGCACATCGACCTTGCCGTGCACGTTGAAGTGATCCACGGTCCCGCGCCCGTTGCGCCCCAGCACGCCCGAGGCGTGGGCGTCGTCCACCATCATGATGGCGCCGTACTTCTCGGCCAGCGCGGCGAGCTTGTCCACCGGGCCGATGTCGCCGTCCATGGAGAAGACGCCGTCGGTGATGACCAGCTTGCGGCTCGGCTCGTTGGCGACCTCCTGCAACAATTCCTCGCAATGGGCCACGTCCTTGTGGCGGAAGACCTTGATCTTGGCCCTGGAGAGTCTGGCGCCGTCGATGATGCTGGCGTGGTTCAGCTCGTCGGATAGGATAAAGTCGTCCTTGCCGAGGATGGAGCTGACCGTGCCGGCGTTGGCCGTGAAGCCGCTCTGGAAGACCACGCAGGCCTCGACGTTTTTGAAGCGGGCGATCTTCTCTTCGAGGTCCATGTGGATGCGCATGGTTCCGGCGATGGTGCGCACCGCGCCTGAACCGACGCCAAAGGCCCTGGTCGCGGCGAGGGCGGCCTCAATCAGTTTGGGGTGGTTGGCCAAGCCCAGGTAGTTGTTGCTGGCTAGGTTGATGACCTGCTTGCCGTCGTAGTGGCAGACCGGGGCCTGCTGGTCGTCGAGGATGCGCAGCTTGAAGTGTGTTCCAGCGTTGCGCAGCTCATCGAGCGCGGCGGTCAGGTGGGCAAGCTGGGGGCGGGTAGAGGCCTGGGTCATGGCATGTACCTCAAAGAGAAAGCATAGCGCGACGGGAGCAGGGCTGACCCAGATAGCGCAGAGGCCGGCATTGAGTGGCTGGCGGCTGGCAACGGGGAGATTCGGCGGCAAAAGGCCCCATTCTTCCCTCTATTGCGTCCAAATCGACAGGGCGGCAATGGCTTAGGTGCGCCCTCGCCGGATACAATAGGGTTCTACGCTACGGCAAATAGACGAAGCACGAATTGAGTCCGATTTTGAGTTTTGGAGCAGGTGCACGTGAGAGGTATTTTCTGCCGCAGTACGCGGCTTGAGTTGGTTGCAGGATTAGGGTTTGCGTTGATGATGCCCGCGCTGGCAATGGCCGCGCAGAGCACTCGGGGCTTGGCCACGCAGACCGCTCTGACCGCAGAGACCCGCGACCAGGGCGGGCGTACGCAGACCACGGTTCGGGTGACCGTGACCGGCGAGGATGGGCTGCCCGCTCAAGGCGCTGTCGCCATCAGCGACCATGGCAGGCAACTGGCTGGCGCGGCGCTGAATGCCGAGGGCCAGGCCAAGGTTATGCTTGACCTGCCTGCCGGCGATCACCTGCTGCGCGCGGTCTATACCGGCAACGCCACCCATCAGGCATCGGCTTCCCTGCTGTCGGGGGTTCATGCCATGAGCGGCCCCGGCAACCCCGACTTTCAGGTTTCCGCTTCTCCGGCAACACTTTCTCTCACGGCAGGCCAGTCCGGGACTGTGACGGCCTCCGTTACGCCCGTGAATACCGCCTCATTGACTGCTCCGATGTTTGTTACGCTCTCCTGCTCGGGGCTTCCCGATCAGTCTTCCTGCACTTTTACCCCGGAGAACATCGAGATACTGCCCGGAGCCACTGCCGCGCTCACCAGTTCCATGGTTCTCGTGACACAGATGGCATCCGCAGCCTCGGTCGCACATCCCGGTGGCAACGCCGTGGCCTGGGCGCTGCTGCTTCCTGGCGTATTCTGCCTGGGCGGCATTGCCTGGGGAACACGCCGACGCCGCTGGTTGAGCCAGCTCTCGCTCGCGGCCCTGGTCGGCCTGGTTACTTTGCTGGGCACAACGGCGTGCAACCCCCGCTACAACTACGAACACCACGGCCCGCCCCAGAATCCCGCCACCCCGGCGGGCACCTACACGATCAGCGTCATCGGGCAGTCCAGCAACGGCATTACCGCGACCACACGTTCCACCACGATTGCTCTGACCGTGCAGTAAGCGACGGTTGGCAGGCGGCATGAATCGTTGGCACCCCCTTTCCGCGAACGTGTACGCGCTGGTGGAGCATACGCCTGCCACAGTGCTTTTGGAGAACTCTCAACCGGGCGCCGCGGAGCCCCGCAGTTGGCTTTTTACGTCGCCCCTGCGCACAATCGCTGCTGACGAAGCTGCGCAACTGCCCAACCTCTTTGCTGAGATCGAGAGCGCGGTTGCAGCCGGCCACAGCGTCGCGGGCTTTTTCACCTACGAATGCGGCGCAGCCTTTGAACCCAAGGCCGCAATGAGGCCCAGCCAGGCCGGGCAGCCATTGGCTTGGGTCGGCGTCTACGAATGCGGCTATCTCTTCGATCACCGGACGGGAGATTTTGTGGACGGTGATCCGCCGGGGCTGGCTCAGTTCCCGGCGAGCGGTTTGGACAAAGAAGCCGCAGCCGTGACGGACGCCGCATTCGGCCTCTCTGAAGAGCAATACACAGAGTGCATCGCAGCCATCCATGAGTGGATTCGCGCCGGAGATGTCTATCAGCTCAACTTCACTGCACCGCTGCGAATGAAGGTTCCTGGTAGCGCTGCCGCTCTCTACCAGCGGCTGCGCAGCCGCCAGCCGGTGGAGTACGGCGCCTTTCTGCATTGGCTTCCGAATCGACGCATCCTTTCCTTTTCGCCGGAGCTATTCTTTCGCCTGGAAGAGCGCGGTGATACGCGGTCCATCACCACCCGCCCCATGAAAGGGACCTCGCCGCGCGGCCGCACTACCGGGGGAGACCGCCAGATTGCCGAGTGGCTGCGCCACGACCCCAAGAACCGCGCCGAAAATGTGATGATCGTGGATCTACTGCGCAATGACCTGGGCCGCCTATGCAATTACGGCAGCGTGCGCGTTGAAAACCTCTTCACCGTCGAGCGCTACCGGACTCTTTGGCAGATGACCTCTACCGTGACCGGCGAACTGCGCCCCGAGGTGGGATTCCAGCAGATCTTTCGGGCGTTGTTTCCCTGCGGCTCCGTCACCGGCGCTCCCAAGGTGCGGGCCATGCAACTACTGGCGAAGATTGAAGAACAACCTAGAGGACTTTACGCCGGGGCCATCGGATTCTTCTCGCCCGAACGCAGCGTCTTCAACGTGGCCATTCGCACACTGGAACTGGACGGCGAGCGCGGTACGATGGGAGTCGGCAGCGGTATCGTCATCGACTCCGAAGCGACAGAGGAGTTCCGCGAATGCCTCTTGAAGGCGGAGTTTCTTGCCCACCACGAGGAACCTTTTTCCCTGGTTGAAACCCTGCTCTGGCAGAACGGATATCCGCTGATCGAGTTGCATCTGGACCGGCTGGAAGATTCCGCGGAGTACTTCGACTTTATCTGCGACCGCAACGAGGTCAAAGCAGTTTTGCTGGAGCACTCGGTGACATTCGCAGACCGGAGGCCACGCAAAGTAAGACTGCTGCTCGACTGCGATGGCAGCCTTCACCTGACAAATGAAATCCTGACGGAGCGCGTGATCGGCGGAGACGTCCAGCCGATACAGGTTTGCATTGCCTCCCTGCGCACCGATCCACAGGACCGTATGCTCTTCCACAAAACCACCCACCGGCCGATTTACGCGAAAGCCTTCAACGCCGCATCCAAAGCCGGCTATGACGATGTGCTGTTTCTCAACCAGCGCGGCGAGGTCACCGAGGGCGCCATCAGCAATCTCTTCGTAGAAAAGGACGGATGCCTCTTTACGCCTCCAGTCGAGTGTGGACTGCTGGCCGGCGTCTACCGGCGCTATCTGCTGGAGACGCGTGCGGATATGGAGGAACGGATCCTGTACGCGGAGGATTTGCGGACGGCGGATTCGGTGTATCTGGCAAATGCAGTGCGCGGCCTGCGCCGCGCGGCGATCGACTGGGAAAAACAGGGCGGGGAGGTATCTTCTACTCGGGCTTGAGGATGACCTTGATGGCTTCGCCCGTCTGCAGCAGTTGCATGGCCAGAGAAAATTCGGACAGCTTCAGGCGGTGAGTAATCGCCGGTTCCAGATTCAGCTTGCCCGTGGCCAGCAGGGCCTCCATCTGGAACCAGGTCTCGAAGATCTTGCGGCCGTTGATGCCCTGAACGATTGCGCCCTTGAAGATGATGTCGCGGGCAAAGTCCAACTCGAAGGGGCGAGAGGGAATTCCCAGCAGCGAGGCGCGACCGCCGGTCCTCAGCATCGCAAAGCCCAGACGTATGGCCTCAGGATGGCCCGACATCTCCAGCAGCACATCCACGCCGGTGCCTCCGGTAGCCTCCAGAACCAGCGCTTCCGCATTTTCCGTGGCGGGATCCAGGGCGAGGTCCGCGCCCATCTCGGCGGCAACGCTCCGGCGGTGGGCATTCACCTCGATGGCAAAGACCTTTGCTGCGCCGCAGGCCTTGGCCACAGCAATCGAGAAGAGGCCGATGGCGCCGCAACCGGTAACGGCAACGGTCTGCGCGGCGATGGGCCCGGCCAGCACGGTATGCACCGCGTTTCCCAGCGGGTCAAGCAGCGAAGCGTAATCGTGGGGGATAGTCGGCGAGAGCTTCCAGATATTGGTCTCGGGGATGATGGCGTAACCGGCGAAGGCTCCATCCGCGTCCACGCCCAGAATGCGCACGTGCTGGCAGATATGCGCCTGGCCTATGCGGCATTGCATGCACTTTCCGCAAGCCACGTGCATCTCCGCGCTGACCTTGTCGCCTTCTTTTACAGTCGTGACGCCGCGGCCCGCGCTGGCCACTACGCCGGCAAACTCATGGCCCGGAATCAACGGCGGATGAATGCGCCCCTGCGCCCACGGGTCCCAGTTGAAGATGTGCAGGTCGGTTCCGCAGACGCTTGCAGCCTGCACGCGCACCAGCACCTCGCCGGGGCCGGGAGCAGGGACCGGAACCTGGCGCAATTCAATGCCGGGCGCGGCGTGAGCTTTTACAACGGCCTGCATGGTGGTGGGCATACGCGGGGAACCCTCCTGACGGCAGCAAACTTCCAGTCTAGCAACCGCTTCCAGATATAGAACAGCGAAGAGCGGAAAAACGGCTCACTTGCCGCTGGCGATCTGCCCCGCCCGGCCATAGGAGCCGAGGTTGAAGGCGTTGGCGTAACCCAGGCCGTTCAGTTTCTTCTTTGCGACGCCGCTGCGCATTCCGCTCTGGCAGTGCAGCAGAATCACTTGATTCTTATCCTTTACGCGGCGCGGCAAGCTCGACTCAATCTCGTCCAGTGGAAGATTGATTGTATTCGGCAAGTGCCCGGAGCCAAATTCGCCGGCGGTGCGCACGTCGATCAGTAAAGCGCCGTTCTTCAGGTGCGCCCGCGCGTCCTTCGATGAAATCTGGCTGGAGCGTTTGAGTGCAAGGTAGACGGCCAGGATGACAATAACGACGAATACGAGTGTCCAGTTCATACGATCACGCTTCCTGCATTTGCTTCTGTTCCGCTTTGGCCACTTCCACCAGCACGGAATAAAAGGTAGCGGCAGCACCGATGTCGGTGAGGCGCTCGCTGGTGAGGGCGTTTACGTTGATGCCGCCGGGGCTCAGCTTGGCCCAGTCCAGGCTTGCCGCTACCACGCCCGCGGGTACGCTGCCATTGACCAGTGCGGTCAGGCGCAACGAGCCGCGGTCGTTGAAGATGCGCACCGGGTCGCCGTCGGCGATGCCGCGAGCCGCTGCGTCGGCCGGGTGCATTTCCAACCGGTTTCTGACGCGCGCCTCCATCTTGCGGTGGCTGTCGAGGTTGGCGAAGGTCGAGTTCATGTAGTTGTCGGCCTTGCGGCTGAGGAACTCGAGCGGAAAGCGCTGCGCATCCTTGCCCCATCGAGATTCGGTGGGCGGGACAAAGCCCGGAAGCGGGTCAAGGCCATCGGCGGCAAGTATCTCGGAGTAAAACTCGATTTTTTCCGAGGGCGTGGGAACCGGTCCGGAGGTATACGGCTGGAAGGGATGCGTCTCCGGGTTCAGATGGAAGCCCAGTGGAATGTGCCCATGTTGCTTCAGGTCGTCGAGTGTGATGTGCTCCATGCCAGGATTGGTTGAATGGCCATTTGCACCGATTGCCAGCGCCTGGCGGATCATCTCTTCCGGCGTGTCGTGGAAGCACGCTTCCGGAAAGCCCATGCGCTGCGCCAGTTGGCCGAAGAGCCAGACGTTTGACCGCGCCTCGCCCGGCGGCTCGATGCTCTGCTGCGAGAGCTGGACAAAGTAGTGGCCGTAGGCACCCTGAATGTCGGTGTGCTCCAAGAACGTAGTCGCGGGCAGAATGTAGTCGGCGTAATCGGTGGTGTCGGTAAAGAACAGCTCGTGGACCACGGTGAAGAGCTCCGGCCGCATCAGGCCGCGGCGTACGGCGTTCTGGTTGGGAGCCACCGCGCCGGGATTCGAGTTATAGACAAAGAGCGCATGAACCGGCGGACCGCCTTCCGGCTTCGCGCCCAGCTCGGTGAGCGCCTGGCCCAGCGTGGACATGTTTACCGTCCGCGCCTTGCGTCCCAGCGGCGAAGCCAGCGCCAGATCGGGCCGCTCCAGCGCCTGCTTGTTCCATGCGAAGGCGCCAGAGGTGGAGAGCTGCGCGCCGCCTCCGCGAACTTTCCAGGCACCGGTCAGCGCCGGCAGCACGGCGATAGCCATGACCGCCGTGCCGCCGTTTTCAGAGCGCTGCACGCCATAGTTCATGCGCAGTGCAGCGGGCCGGGTAGTGGCGTACTCGCGGGCAAGCTGCTCGATCTCCACAGCAGTCATGCCGGTCCAGGCAGCCACGCGCTCCGGCGTGTACTCGCGCGCCCGCTGGGCCAGTTGCTCAAAGCCGTGGGTCATTGCATCGATGTAAGCGCGATCTTCCAGGCCCTCATTGAGGATGACGTGCATCAGGCCCAGCGCCAGCGCAGCATCCGTGCCGGGGCGAATGGCAATGTGCCAGTCGGCCAGCGCAGCAGTGCGGGTGCGGTAGGGGTCGATGACGATGAGCCGTGCCCCGTTGCGCCTCGCCTGCTCGACAAAAGGCCACAGATGAACATTGTTGCCGTGGATATTCGCGCCCCAAGCCAGAACCAGTTTGGCCAAGCGGAAATCCTCGGTGATCATGCCAATTTTCTTACCGTAGACCAGGTTCCAGGCCACGCCGCCCGCCTCGGAGCAGATCGTCCTGTCTAGTTGGCTCGCGCCCATGCGGTGAAAGAAGCGCCGGTCCATCGACGCATTTCCCAACACGCCGATGGTTCCCGCGTAGCTATAGGGCAGGATAGACTCGGGACCGAAGCGGTTGGCGATTTCTTGGAGCCGTGCTGCGATTTCGTCCAGCGCCTCGTCCCAGCTCAAGCGCTCAAAGACCTCGTGTTCGCGGCCACGGGGCCGTGGGCCCTTTTGCGCACCGGACTTTCGTCTGAGCGGATAGAGAATACGCTCCGGCGCGTAGACACGATCCAAATATTTGGCCACTTTGCCGCATAAAAAGCCTTGGGTCACGGGCTGCGAGGGGTCGCCCGCCACCTTCACGGCGCGGCCCTCCCCGTCTACCGAGACCAGCACGGCGCAGGAGTCGGGGCAGTCGTGCGAGCAGACGGTATGAACGATGCGAAAGGGAGCGGTGGGGAGGGCCGCGGACATAGTGCCATTGTAAGCGGAGACGATGATCGGAAGACCGCGGGGCTGGAAGATGCGATGGACTACACGTGCGATGGCGGCTGACGCGGTCGGGCCGGCTTATAAACGCGATCTCGAGCTGAATCCGCAGTAGGTCAGGTAGATACCGAGAAGCAGAGGCGAAATCATGGAGACATAGAAAAGCTGTGGATGACGGAGCCAGCTCATGAGGATTTTCGCTACCGCATCGGCCGGCAGAATGAGGATCAGCAGGCCTTTGATCAGCGCCAACCAGCCGACCAGAGTAACAACCACCGGCAACGCTCCGCCACGCCAGATATTGTGCGCTAGAACCATTGCGAGGCCGGCGATCACCGTGATGATACCGAGTACAAGCATCATGGAAAGGTTGCGTAAAAGCGCTTCTACCGCAAACACCGTAGCTTGTTTGCGAATGATCATGGATGGCACGACAAGGACGCAGTACAGGCCGATCAGCCTGCTCAGATAGATCGTGCGTGATGACATCTCTCCTCCAAGCGAGCGAGGAAGTCGTATCGACCGGCCCACCGACCTATTTATACACCCCACAGAGCATTCCCGGTGCATCAGCGCGCTCATCCGGCTACGGAGCGCCGCCTACTCTCATCGCAGGGAAACGCCGTCCTGTACACTGGTGTCGTTATGAGCTGCCTGTTTTGCAAGATCATTGAAGGAAGCATTCCCTCGACTGCTGTCTACCAGGACGAGCTTTGCTATGCCTTTGCGGACATTCATCCGGCGGCGCCGGTGCATGTGCTGGTGGCGCCGCGCGAACATATCGTCTCACTGGCCGAGGCTACAGAAGGCGATTACTCACTGCTCGGCCATCTGCTGGGTGTTGCGGCGGAGATTGCCCGAACGAAAGAACTTGCGAAGGGCTATCGCGTGGTGGTGAACACCGGCCCGGACGGCGGCCAGACCGTAGACCATCTGCACGTTCATCTGCTCGGCGGACGACCGCTTAGTTGGCCTCCGGGCTAGAGTTTCCGCAAAAAGAAGAGGGCATCCGACATAGCGGACGCCCTCTTTGATTCATGCCAGTCTTGTCCAGCTCATACCGGCTGCTGGGCGAACTCTTCTTCCTCTTCCACTCCGTAACGACGCAGCAGATTGGGCAGGCTTTGTGAAAAAGCCGACCGCGGCATCACTGTGTCGCACCCAGCCTCGATGGCCTTGGCTTTCAGCTCGCCTTGCAGGTGGTTGAGAAAGCCGATGATCGACGTAGCCTTCTTGAGCTTGGCCTTGAATTTTGGAATCAGCGCCATGGGCTTGGCGTTGAGGTTGTTCAGGTCGAAGACCAGCAGCGTGGGCCGCTCGGCATCGGGCAGATCGGTGAGCCGGGTCACGGAGTCCTTATCGCCCTTGACGAACTCCACCTTGACGCCCAGCTTGCGCGCGGTCTCCTGAATCTTGGCTAGGAAGAAGAGGTCTTCGATAAAGCAGAAGATGCGCGTGGGAGCGTCTTCGCGGATTGGAAGCACAGGCTGCGGCGCGTAGGCGTCCTCATAGTAGCTGCCGTGGCCGTTGCCCATCATCTGAATGGTTGAAGGCGGGCCATCGGAGACGTTGCCGTTGACGACGCGATAGCTGTGGTCCATGGGACCTACAAACGCGCGGGGTCCCTTTTGCTTGCCCCTGCGCTTGCCCTGTACAGGCCCCATGGCCGGCGAAGACAAACTGTTGCCGGGCTGCGCGGCAGAGGCCGATGCTTTCTGGAAGAATTTCTTCTTCTTTTTTCTCCCCTGTCCCTGATTCTGATGCGCCTGGTGCGGCGCTGCCGCTCTGGGCGGTGCAGCTTGCGGCTGGGGTTGCATCTCGGGTTGCGCCTGCTGAGCCTGACCCTGTTGCGCCTGAGGAGCGCCCTGTTGGCTGGTCTTGTTCTTGCGGCGGCGCCTGCGGCGCCGATGCCCCTGCGACTGCGCCTGGCCATTGGCCGGTGCCGGCCCCAGTTCAGACTGAGGCTGCGTTGATTCTGTCGTCATGCGTGTACTTCCTGACACTTCGCTATTTGATGCATTGAGTTTCTGGATTCAGCCGTTTCCCGCCGGGTGCTGAGCTTCCCTGCCAGCCGCCCGTCCTGCCACGGACGGGGAAGACGACGGTTGGCGCCGATTACCGCAAGGCATTGGGCAATCTGCAGCGGAGCGGGGCTCCGCACGCAACTTGCATGATTTCCAGGGGCCTTGCCGCCTTGTACACAGGAGCCTCTTCGAGCTCCATCCGCTTGTCAGACCCGATGTTGTGCTCCCCGCCGGGAACGACACAGTGCGGCCAGTAGATTCCTGGATTTGATGCCCTTCCTATGTGAGCCATCGCCGCGCACATTCTGATAAGGATTGAACTGATCGGCGAAGTTCCTGCTCGGCGGCGAGCCTGCTCTGCCCGTGTCCGGGTGGCCCGCGTCAGCCGCTTGATAGGCAACTCTGATACTACAGTGAAGCGACACGGCTGGCAAGTCGCGTACGGGATTACGGGTAGTTCGGAGTTCGCGGGTAGGGGCTACTTTATCCGCCAAATGCACAAAACGCCGCTCCAAACGGAGCGGCGTTTCGCTGTACTGCGCTGGTCACTGGCCTCCCAAATACTCTGTGGACGGTGGCTGTCTCCACCATTCCCGCTACAGGCTCCCCGCCGGTTTGTCCCTTCTGAGGGGCCGCTTCGTAGGCGGTTGCTCTTGCCGGGCGCCTGTTCTTCTTTGGGCTGGCCGGAATTCACTCCAGCAGCCGGTACATCACTGGCACCCTACTTTGCAGCAATCGCAATTCCGTTTGCAAGATTGTTTTGTTTCAATAACCTACAGTGTGCCTAGAGCAAGTAAATTGTGTATTATGGAAGGGCGGAATGGCCCACAATTCAAAAAACCATAGAAGCGTGTCCTATTGTTGACATCTGGGGCAGTAATGAGTTCCACGTCCGGTCACGAGAATGCGCCTGATCGGCATCTGGCAGCGCCGGCAGGGTAGTCCGGCGCGCCGGTAGACGCAGTGCTCGAGTTGGAAGAAGCCGGGCTCTCCGTCGGCGCCTACGTAATCGGAGACCGACGAACCGCCCAGCCGGATGGCGTGTTCCAGCACTTTGCGCAAGGCGTGCCGCAGCCCTTCGAGCTCGGTTCTGGTAAGGCGTCTCGAGGTTCTGCGCGGCCGAATGCCGGCGTGAAAGAGGCTCTCGTCGGCATAGATGTTGCCTACCCCGGCCAGCAGGGTCTGGTTGAGCAGAGCGGCCTTGATGGCTATTCGCCGGCCGCGAAAGAGAGCGGCAAACGCCTCCGGTTCGATGGTGAGCGGCTCCGCGCCGGGCGCGCTGAAGCTTGGGCCGCGGCGCAGGTCACGAAACTCCAGGCGCCCGAAGCGGCGCGGGTCTACAAAACGCAGCTCACGGCCGCTAGCTAGGCTCAGGCGCACATGCGTATGGGCGGCCAAAGGATCATCCGGGGCGGTGACCAGCAGCCGTCCGGTCATGCCGAGATGCACAATCCATTGAGCCTGCGGCGCAGTTTCCGGCGCGTTCAAGCGGAGGTCTCGGGCTGGCAGATCCCCGCCGCCTGATCCCAGCTCGAAGACAATGTGTTTTCCCATGCGGTGGACGGCTAGAATGGCGCGTCCTTCAAGGCCGATGGCCTGCCGCGCGGGCGGAGTTTTGAAGGGCTTGCGGTAGGAATCGAACCAGGCAGCGAGAATGCAATCGCCACGCACCCGTTTCTGGATGCCACGGGCTATGGTTTCCACTTCGGGAAGTTCGGGCATCTAGCTATAGTAAGTGACTCTGCGCATCGAGTCAGGGAATGCCTTCCCAGGCTCTAACTGAGACTCTCAGATAACTCGTTGTCTTCCTCTGCCTCGCGCGATCGGTAGCTGCCCCACTTCTCCAGGGTGACGAAACTCATCCCCAGTCCGATCACGAAGACCCCCGTCGAAGAGTACTCCAATAAGTCGAGCCGCCGATCCTCTTCCGCAGTCTGGTACACCACGTATCCATTAATCTCTCGCGGTACAGTGCGCAACTCTTCCGGCGCCGGGGATCTCGGCAGCGTGTCCATATAGTGCATCGAGACCATGGTGGAGAGCAACAGGCCCGCCAGACCCGGCAAGAGAAATAACAACGAAAAGAACCTGAGCGTCGCCAACTGTGCGTTCTTCATGAGATTGGCCTCAGTTTTGTCAACTCACAAAAGCGTCGTGACTTCGCCATCGGTGGATGCTGGTGGCGGTTGATTCAGCGGCACAAATATCAGGAGGGTGCCAAATTGAGGGCTTCAACCGGATCAGACGGAGTGAGGAAGCGCCTCAGGGGCCCGCACCACTGCCTCGCTGAGTGACCGGCGTCCAATGCACGAGAGGAATAGAAAACGACATCCAGACATACACGGCGCCATACGGAGTATATATTAAGTTTTCCACAAACACCAGGCCAGGTATGCGAGTAAAAAACAGCCATAAGTAACTTATCTGAACACCTAAGTCACTAATCAATAAGTTACGAAAATTCACAAGCTCAGTCATCCAATATTCAAGGGATTGTTCACGCGACGGAGGGAATGATGCCGGGAGTTAATTTTGGAATATGCCGGGAATGTCGGGATCGAGCTAGCAGCAGTTACCTGCGACTTTAAGGAAGCGGAAAACGCCTTCCGGTTACCTGCGCTCGCCGGATTGGCGAATCCGGCTGGCCTCAAAGCTGACGATCTTCCACTTGCCCTGCGCATTGCGCACATATACCCGCGTGTAGCGAAAACTGCCGGAGATATCTTCCCCCTCGGCGTTGCTGCCGGCAGCCTGGGCACGCGAGGTGACCAGCGCCGTAGTCCCGTAGAAGCGCACCTTGCGGTCTGAAAGCTCAAGGGAGGTGTAATGGGCCCGCCCGCCGGCCAACCTGGCCAGGGTCTGCTCCTTGGTTTGCAGCGTTCCGCGGGCTGTAATGCCCACATAATCGTCAGCCAGCAAAGTATTCAGCATGGTGACATTCGATGTGAGGATGGAATTGCACCAAGCCTCTTCAAGCTGGTCGATCTCGTGGCGGGCGTCGTGCTTCTGCCCCCGGGGCAATCCGGGATGTTGGGGATTGGCAAACGCCGCCTGCGCCAGCACCGCCGCAATCATCATCAAAACAAGCGCCATCCGGCGGCTGGTGTGCATCGAGGGACTGGTAAGGGCACTATGCATAAACGTTTCGGATAGTAGCTCCGAAAAGGCTTTCCGGTCAATGCCCTATCGCACACTCTGTTGCATAAACAGATCAATTATGGGTAAACGAACGGCGCTTACCGGTGCGGGAGCAGTGCCGATTGGCCGGGAGGAGAGCCTTAAATGAGAGCATGCAGGTTCTCGACGCTCCGCTCCTTCATCAACTGATAGAGGCCGCCCACGGCATACAGCTTGAAGTGCGCGGAGTCGCGATGGGCATCCAGGGCTGCGTCGTCCTGATATTGCTCGTAGATGAGTACAGTGTCGGGTTCGCCCTCCACGAGATGGGGAATGTAGCTGAGGCACCCCGGCTCCTGGCGGGAGGCCACGGCCAGCGGGCGCAGAGTTTCGGCCACTTCGGTGCGATCTTCGGGTGCAAACTTAAGCCTGACGATAAAGCTAACCATAGACACAGTATCCTCATTGGTCCTAACGGAAAATCGTTGGGCATTGCTGTAGATTATGCGCGAATCTCTTCGAGAGCCTGGGCAAACTCCGGCAGCGCCATGGTCTGGTCGCGATCGGGGCCGGTTGAGACCATTCCGATTTTGGCCCCGCTCTCGCGTTCCTGAAAGCGCAGGTACTCTTGCGCCGCCTGGGGCAGCTTGTCGAATTCGGTAATGCCTTCGGTGGATTGCCGCCAGCCCTTCAGTGTGGTGTAGCGCGGCTTGATCGACTCCAGGCCATGCACGTCGGCGGGAATTGCGTCTGTGAATTTGCCGTGGATTTCGTAGCCGATGCAGACGGGAATCTCAGCCAGATCGTCCAGCACATCCAGCTTGGTCACCACCAGCCACTCGGCGCCGTTCACCTGGTTTGAGTAGCGCAGCAAGGGAATATCCAGCCAGCCGCAGCGCCGTGGCCGCCCTGTGACCGCGCCATACTCCATGCCGCGCGCCCGCAGTTGGTCGCCTGCCGCGTCGTGTATTTCTGTGGGGAACGGCCCTTCGCCCACGCGGGTTACATAGGCCTTGGTCACAGAGATCACCGTGCCGATGGCCGTTGGCCCCACCCCGGTTCCGGTAGAGGCTCCGCCCGCCGTGGCCGACGAAGAGGTCACAAACGGGTAGGTCCCGTGATCGATGTCGAGCATGGTTCCCTGTGCTCCCTCGAACATCACGCTGCCGCCCTCGGCCAGAATCGAGTTCAACAGGCGCCCGGTATCGGTCACGAAGGGCGCCACCAACTCTGCCGCCGCCGCATACTCGTCGTACATCCGGGGCGGGTCCAGCGGTTCGGCCCCGAAGAGCGCGTGGACGATAGCATTCTTCTCCGCGCAGGCAGCATCGATGTGCGCTTTCAGGAGATCAGGTCTGAGCAGATCGACCACGCGCAGCCCGCTGCGCGCCATCTTGTCTTCATAAGCCGGCCCGATGCCCCGGCTGGTGGTGCCGATCTTCTTCCGCCCCGGCGCGCTTTCGGCCGCCAATTCGATCATGCGGTGGTAGGGCAAAATTACCTGGGCGCGATTGGAGACAAAGAGCTGCCCATCCACATTCAAGCCAAGATCGCGCAATTTGGCGACCTCCTTGAGGAAGGCCAGCGGGTCCAGCACTACACCGTTGCCGATGATGCCCTTGCACCCCGGCCGCAGCACGCCGCATGGGATCAGTTGCAAAATAAACTTTTGCCCTCCATGGATGACCGTGTGCCCGGCGTTGTGCCCGCCGGCGTAGCGCGCCACGGCGGAAAACCGCTTGCTGAGCACGTCTACAATCTTGCCCTTGCCCTCGTCGCCCCACTGGGCGCCCAGCACCACCGCCGTCTTTGCCCGCATCTGATCCCGCTTCCCCAACTACTGTTTTAAAACAACTTTAGCCCCGGCATCTTATTTGATGAACCCGCACCACGCCTGGGCGGCAAAACGATGGCGCAGAGATCCTGTCCTGCGCCATTCTTCGATGATAAACCCTGGCGCATTGCGGGCCGATGAAGTGCGCTCTGTCTTATTGGGGTTGAACGGTTTGGAAGGCTGTGCGCGCAGCGGCGATGGTGAGGTCTACCTCTTTTTTGCCGTGCGCCGTGCTTAGGAAAGCGGCCTCGAACTGCGAGGGGGGCAACCATATACCTTGATCCATCATTGCGCGGTGGAAGTGCCCGAAGGCGGCGGTGTCGGATTGAGCAGCCTGGGTGTAGTTCGTAACTGGTCCTGAAGTAAAGAACCAGGTACCCATGGAACCGACGCGGTTAGTGGTGAGCGGGATTCCGACCGTGGCAGCTTCCTGGGCGATCCCCTCAAAGACGGCACGGGCCGTGGTTTCGAGGCGCGGATAAACTTCTCCGGCGTGTTCCTGAAGATATTGAAGCGTCGCGATGCCGGCGGCCATAGCCAGCGGATTGCCACTCAATGTTCCGGCCTGGTAGACGGGGCCGAGAGGAGCCAGCAGATCCATGAAGACGCGCTTGCCGCCAAAGACTCCCACCGGCAGCCCTCCGCCGACGATCTTGCCCAGCGTGACCAGATCGGCATCGATGCCGTAGAGTTCCAGCGCGCCACCGAGAGCCACGCGGAAGCCGGTCATGACCTCGTCCACGATCAGGAGCGCCCCTTCGCGGGCGGTGAGCGAGCGCAGGCCGGGCAGGTAGCCGGGAGCAGGCGGAATGCATCCGGCGTTGCCGACAATCGGCTCCAGAATGATAGCGGCGATGGCTCCGGGATGGGCAGCGAAGGCGGCTTCGACAGCGACCAGGTCGTTGTAGGGCAGGGCGAGGGTGAGAGAGGCGATCTCCTCCGGCACGCCAGCCGAACCGGGAATGCCGAAGGTAGCGACGCCGGAGCCGGCTTTGACCAGCAGCCCATCGGCATGGCCGTGGTAGCAGCCCTCGAACTTGACGACGATCTTGCGTCCGGTAGCGGCTCGGGCCAGCCGGATAGCGGACATAGTGGCCTCGGTGCCGGAGCTGACGAAGCGCATCTTTTCGATGGCCGGGTAGCAGGCGGCGATGCGTTCGGCGAGATCGGCCTCGGCGGCCGTGGATGCTCCAAAGCTGGCGGAGTTGCGCGCCGCGCGTTCGATGGCTTCCACGACTACAGGAAAGGCGTGACCCAGAATCATTGGCCCCCAGGAGCCGAAGTAGTCGATGTAGCGATTGCCGTCGGCGTCAACGAGCCAGGCGCCCAGAGCGCGCTCAATAAACGGCGGCGCTCCGCCCACAGCGCCGAAGGCCCGCACCGGCGAGTTCACGCCGCCGGGAAAGAAGCGCTCGGCTCGCTGCTGGAGAGCTTGGGAACGAGTGCGTGTGGGGGCTGGGAATTGGGGACTCATGGTGGGTTCAGTATAGAAGGCGCGTGGCGATTCGGCCTACAGGCGATCAGCAAGGTTAAAGAGCCAAACCAAACCCAAAGCAATAGAAAACTCGGAACAAAGGATAAGTTCCTGTGTCGACGTTTGACAAAGGTATCGCTGTTTGCCAAATACCCGCTCCCTGAGGCTGAGGCGGATTGAGCGCAGACTCTGGTAGTATTCTCGGTATGGTTTTCATACTCGTATCAGAGCTGAGAACCTGTATAAAGCTTTCACCTTTGTCTACATCGGCAAAGAACGAGAGCGAAATGACGTCTGGCGTCAGGTATTTCATTCCAGCTGCATCTAGATTGATCACTCCACTCCGGCGAAACAACCGATAGGCCCAGTATTTGTGCGTACTAAAGGTCTCCCAACCAGAAACGGTAATTGACTGTGGGGTGGAGCTCTCCGCGGAGGTCAGCGACCTAGTTGCCTCTAGAAAAACCTGGCGGTCGTTGGTGAGCACAAAATACGAGCTTCCAATTTGAGCAGCATAGAACTCGGTCTGTTGCGGATGCCCCTCGTAAGGAGGCATTGACATGGTCCAGACTTGCCTTCCATCTATGGATTCCTTTGCAGTTTGGCGGAAGTCGGATTCAATAACCGGCTGTTCACTTCCTCGAAGGATTCCGATGTAGCACATGCGAGAACTGACCATACCAAGTCCCGACGGTCCAACGAAGTCTTTTGCGCCAACTAAAACAGCGCTATAACTCTTCTTAAAGTCGCGTATCGTATTCGGTCCTAGACTTTTGAGTCCGCCGAGTAGCCCCAGGAAGGGGAATCTCATGTCACTCAAACCGTCGTTTTCATTCGGGTCATCCTTGTCGAGGCTTGGCAGGAAATCAGTCCTCGTATAGGCAACTGTTTCGAACTGCTTAAAAAGCACTGAAGCTGCATGAGTTTCAGTGTCTGTCTGTGCATGGCACACTAGAATTCCAAGCGAAGAGAAAGCAATGGAGGCAATCGCCGCAAACAATCTTCGTCCGTTCTTCATGAACCCTCCAACTTTCAGGCCCCTGTGCAAACACACTTCGCATTCTAGCGCCCGCGGGTGCGCTTCTGTCATCCAACTAAGGATGTCAGAACCTCTGAAGATCGGCGACCGCCTGCTGGTGGTCTATGACGGCCATTGCGGGCTGTGCAACGGCTGGGTGCGGTGGCTGCTCCGCTGGGACTGGCGGGACAGGTTGCGATTTGCTGCTTCTCAATCGGAGAAGGCGGCGGGATTGCTGGCGCGCCACGCCGATGCGCTTGAACCCGGCGGCACACCCGGCACGGTGCTGGTCTTCCGCAATCCGCTCGAAGCTGGGGAGCAGCCGCTGACCCGGCTCGCGGCCACGCTGGCCGTGCTCGGCGAACTGCCGCGCCCTTGGCCGGCGCTTGCCGCCGCGCTGGCGTGGATTCCGGCCTTCCTCAGCGATCCGGTTTATCGGCTGGTGGCTCGCTGGCGGTACCGGGTCTGGGGACGGCTGGAGTGCTGCCCATTGCCAACAGCGGAGGAGCGGGCGCGGTTTCTATAATGCACAGCCGCATCCTTCAAACCCTGTTAAAATCAACCTTTCAGGCTAGCCGCGCCGCCGGAAACTCCATCCGCAGAAAGCCGCACCGTGCCAGACGAACCCAAACGCAAATCCGTGACCTACGCCGACGTCGGTGTTGACATCAACAGCGGCGACCGCGCCAAGGAGCGCATCAAGTACCTGGCGCAAAAGACCTTCAACCGCAACGTTCTGGGCGGAATAGGTGGCTTTGGCGCGCTCTTCCGTCTTGACTTGCAGCGCTGGAAGAACCCAATTCTGGTGAGCTCGGCCGACGGCGTGGGTACCAAGCTGAAGGTGGCCTTCGAGCTAGGGCTGCACCAGACCGTGGGCGTAGACCTGGTGAACCACTGCGTCAACGACATCGCCGTGCAGGGCGCCACGCCGCTCTTCTTTCTGGATTACCTGGCTAGCGGCAAACTGGATCCAGAGGTGACGGAGAGCGTGGTGACCGGACTGGCCGAGGCCTGCAAGGCCAACGGCTGTGTGCTGATCGGCGGCGAAACGGCGCAGATGCCGGGCTTTTATACCGGCGGCGAGTACGACCTGGCGGGCTTTATAGTGGGCGCGGCAGACCGCGACAAGCTGGTAACCGGCGAGAGTATCAAAGCCGGCGATGTGCTGGTGGGGCTGCCTTCGAACGGGCTGCACACCAACGGCTACTCGCTGGCCCGCAAGCTCTTCTTTGAGGTGGCCGGCTACAAGCCAACCCAATATGTAACCGGCATCAAAGAAAAGGCGGGCGCGGCGCTGATGAGGACGCATCGCAGCTACCTCCATGTAATTCAGAAGCTGGTCACGGCGGGCTTGACCACCGGCATGGCCCACATCACCGGCGGCGGAATCACCGAGAACCTGCCCCGCATTCTGCCCAAAACGACTGGAGCACAGATCGAGATCGGCTCCTGGCCGGTGCTGCCCATCTTCGAGCATCTGCGCGAACTGGGCCAGGTTACGCAGGAGGAGATGATGCGCACCTTCAACATGGGCATCGGGCTGATCGCCGCGATTCCGGCGGAAAAATTCACACGCGCCAAAAACCTGCTGACCCGCGCGGAAGAGAAGTTCTATGTGATCGGGCGCGTGGTGAAGGGCGAGCGCCGGGTGCAGTACACATGAGCGCGGCCACCGAACCTCTCCGGCTGGGCATCTTGCTCTCCGGACGCGGTTCGAACTTTCTGGCGATTGCCGAGTCCATCCGAAGCGGACAACTCAAAGGCGTGGAGATTGCTGTGGTGGTCTCCAATGTGGCTGAAGCCGAAGGCCTCCGAAAGGCGCGCGAACTGGGACTGCCGACGGAGGTTTTTCTCTCAAAAGGCCGCAAGCGCCAGGAGCACGACGCCGACGTGATGGCCTGCCTGCGGGCGCATCGCGTGGAGCTGGTTTGCCTGGCTGGCTATATGCGGCTGCTCTCGCTTGAGTTCGTCGCCGCGTTTCCCAATCGCATCCTCAACATTCATCCCTCGCTGCTGCCTGCCTTCCCCGGCCTTGATGCGCAGGCGCAGGCCTTCGCATACGGCGTCAAGGTGGCTGGTTGCACGGTCCACTTTGTCGATGACGGCCTGGACCACGGAGTGATCGTGGTGCAGCGGGTCATTCCGGTACTGGAGGCCGACGATGCGCGCTCACTGGCGGAGCGGATACTGGCCGGGGAGCACCTGGCCTACTCCGAGGCGATCGCGCGTGTGGCGAGCGGTGAATATGAGATTCGCGGACGGCGGTATGTGAAGCGGAATCCTCAAAATACGGACTGACGGACCCTTTCTCGTCCGTTTCCAGGCCAAAAGACGCCGATTCTTCGCGGGCAAATCCAGCCTGTCAAGCAACAAATCACACCTAGGCACTTTAACTATTTGATTCTATTTGTCTTATAAGCAGCTCCACATTGCCGAAGATATAACCCCAATTGCCTAGCCTTAGAGATAGTCAGGCAAGAGACGGAGATGCCGCGCCGGGCGAATGAGTACGCCTAACCCATAGTGGATGGCGCCGGGGCGCGGGGCCGTCACTCGTCTGCATGGCGCGGGCTCTCCGCTGGGTGCCAGACCGGAACCACGGCAACATCCAGAGCTTGAGAGCGGCCAAACCTAAGACCAGCGGCCAGAGCCATTGTGCTCCGGCCGCTGGCAGGAATAGGACCCCTCACATGGCCAACATTCTTGTGAATATCGAAAAGGGCATTGAAATCGGAGCTGAAGACGCCCTCAGGTGGCTTACCAGCGCCGGCAAGGTTCTGCACGCCGCGCCCGGAGTGATTGCGGCGCTTGCCATTTTGGTGGCCGCGATGGAGAAGCCCCTGGCGGAGCTGGCCAGCGCAGCCGCCAACCCGTTCAACATCCCGCTGGAGATCCAAACCGCGGCCGATTTGAAGGCTGTCTGGCCCGAGGTCAAGCAGTTCGTGCGCAGCCTGGGCGTCAAGTTATAGGGCACGTAACGTATCGAAGGAGTTTTTACATGAATCCCATCTCGAATATCTGGAAACATCCGAAGACAACTGCGGCCGGGCTGCTGATTGCGATCGTGACGATTGCGGGCGTTTTCTTGCAACAGGGCATCACGCTGGGCAACCTGGGAAGCGGCACCGTGGTGACGTTTATCTCCGCGCTGGCCACCGCGCTTCTGGGCCTGCTGGCCAAGGATCCGGGCGGTGCGGCTACCACGACTAGCACATCCGCAAAGCTGGGCGCGTGGGCGCTCGTTGCGCTACTGCTGCCGTTGCCGTTTCTGAGTGGATGCACCGGCGTGAGCGTTGCAAAGGAGATCGTGAATTGGACGCCTGCGCTGCAAAGCGCAGTGGCCACGGTGGATACGACAGCATCGATGTTGATGCCTGCGGATGCACCGGTCTTTGCTTCCGCGACAAAAGACTTCGGTGCGGCTTCGAATTTGCTTGTAGCACAGGCAAAGGCCTATCTGGTCAACCCTTCGGCCAGCACACTGGCACAGATGCAGGCCCAGGTGGTGACGTTTCAACAGCAGGTGAACGCAGCACTGTTGCAATCGGCGAGAATCATGGATGCAGGAAGCCAGCAACACGCACTGGCGGCCATTCAGGCCGTGGGGACCATCGTGACAGCGATTCTGGCACTGGTTCAATCGGTTTCCAGCAAAGCCGCCATAGTGCAGATGGCCGCTCACTCCCCCATCAAGTTGGCAACCGTACGGCCCTTCCTAGATGAAGGCAAGGCCGCTCAGGTTGTGGCCGATCACTATGGCGAGCCGGTTGCGCTGGCGCGGATGCAGGTGGCGCAAGCGGAACAGGACGAGATGCAAGCCGGGTTCTGATAAAACACAAGCGGAACAGGCCTTAATCAGCCGTCAATTGGACGGTGCTGATGAGGGACTCCTCGGATTCATCAAAGAGTAGGCATGTCTCCTTCAACTGCCTCCGGCGTATGGATCGGAAGACAAGCCAGACAAGGATGAGAACCACGGTGATGGCCCATAGAAGGGCTGCGTTAAGAAGGCTCGACTCGATGTAGGTGATAGCGGGTATCAAGCCGCCGAAAAGAAACAGATAACTCCATACGGAGTGCCACAGATTGCGCCGTCCAGGGACGTAGGAGCAAGTGAAGGGTATCTTGCGCCACTCTTGTAGTTGGAATTCAATAAAGAGTAGAATCAGGGCCGCCGAAAAGGCGCAATGCGCAAAGGCAACGGCCCACCCCAGCGCAAAGGCCTCAAAGGGCAGCGCCAGCAACAGGGCGGGAGCCAGGCCGAACAAGAGGAGCAAGTGCTCAACACTCTCAAGCATTTCGCTTCCTGCCAATCCCTCGGCCATTCGGAATACCCAATTAGCCCGAAGTTCAGCGGGAATCTGGAAGACATAGCACAATGCGGAGACGGCAAGCGTGCCGGTAATGAGGGGCAACGCAAGAATGGATTCGCGTTGCCAGAGACTCCACGATTCGCTCAAGCGAAAATGAGATATGACAATGGGAGCGGCACTGTGGAGCGCCAGGACCAGGGAGATTCCCGCGCAAACGCCGATGATCAACCTGTGTCTGCGGCTTCGACTCAATGTCTGGATTGCGAATGCGAGTACCGCGCGTTCATGGGACGTCTTGACAAGACCCACAAGCAGTCGGCTTCCAGTTCGCAGAATCTGCGGCATCCCATCTCGCGTGGCTTTGGAGCTTTGTTCCAAGGCGCCTCCGGTATGTCGGCGGTAAGTAACGAGATAGGTTGCGAGGCTGAGAATGAGCGTGACTTCGAGGCCCAGGATTGACCTGTGCGCCAACTGGAGAAGATAGGGATCCTGCGTCCCAAGCAGACGCTCGTACAGGCCCCAAAACCACGCCGGAGGGAAAAACAACAACCAGTGCGGCTTTGCATCGAGGAGCTTATACCATTTCGGCATATCGAAGACGTAGGGAACGGCGGCG